>Ga0193742_1001020_pt1 | contig 17622 bp, 15 predicted proteins | sample L2c1metaG_FD_165511 | JGI IMG/M metagenome (GOLD analysis project Ga0193742, IMG submission 165511) | Soil microbial communities from a riparian zone of the East river system, Colorado, United States - L2c1 | ecosystem: Environmental > Terrestrial > Soil > Riparian zone | place: USA: East River... | reverse complement strand
TTCCGATCTCCGCCGCTCCCCGACGAGCCCGGTCGTCGCGTCTGGGTGCTCGACGTCGACCGGCCGGCGCTGGTGCTCGGCTCCACCCAGTCCGAGCGGGTGGTCGACCACTCGGTCGCCGCGTCGCTGGGCATCGAGGTGGTGCGGCGGCGGTCGGGCGGGGGAGCGGTGCTGCTGGTACCGGGCGAGGTCGCCTGGGTCGACGTGATCGTGCCGGCCGGCGACCCCCTGTGGGACGACGACGTGGGCCGGTCGAGCCAGTGGCTGGGCCGGGTGTGGCAGGCGGCGCTGCACGACATGGGCATCGACGGCACGGCCCTCCACTCCGGGCCGCTGGCGTGCGGGCCGCTGGGCCGGCTGGTGTGCTTCTGCGCGGTCGGCCCCGGTGAGGTGACGCTCGGGGAGCAGAAGGTGGTCGGCATCAGCCAGCGCCGCACCCGGGCGGGCGCCCGCTTCCAGTGCGCGGTGTACGCCCACTGGGACCCCGGCCTCCTGCGCCCCCTGCTCCGCCTCGACGCCGCCGCCACCCGCGCGGTCGAGTCCTGCGCCCTCGGCATCGGCATCCCTGCCGACACCCTGGTCGCCGCTTTCCTGCGCCATCTGCCCGGTTGACTCGACGAGCGCCGGTCCCACATATCGCCTGCGGATCGTTGGCTTGTCGAATAGGATGCGAACGTGTGTTCGTCATCCCGTGGAGGTGGAACTGATGCGCGAGACTCGACTCGAAATGCCTCTGCCTGAGACGAAGCTGGTGTCGGCTCACGATGTCGCGCAGGAGCTCCGCAGGCGGATGCCCGACGCGGGCCAGGCGCAGCTCCACAAATGGAGCTACTACGCGCAGGCCTGGCACCTGATCCTCACCGGGGCTCCGTTGTTCGGGGAGGAGATCGAGGCGTACGCCCATGGTCCTGTCGTCGCCTCGCTGTGGAAGGCCGAGCGTCACGACTGGCCCCGTCCGCAGCCGATGCCGCTCGATGTAACGGGTCATCTGGTGCTCGATCTCGTCTTGGAGACCTACGGCTCGTGGCCGGCCTGGCAGCTCAAGCAGCAGACCCACCGCGAAGGGCCATGGCGTGACCTCATGGAGGACGACGGCCCGGCCGAGCCGTCGCCGGTGATCTCCCACGAGGCACTCCTCGAGTGGTTCGAGGGCACTGGCCAGGCTGAGCAGGTCAGGGCGCAGGCCTTCGCTCATGAGGACGCAGACGATGGTTACGCCCGAAGGACCGAACGGATTCGAGCATCGGGCGTGTACAGCCCGAACGGGCGACCGGTCGACGAGCACGTCTTGATCGCGCTCGAGAGGGCCAGTGGGGCGGAGCACGTCACCGACATCCGTCAGTAGATGTCCGACACGGCACGAGGCGACGAGCGGATCGTCGACCTCGACCACACGCACAGCGACCTGTTGTCGAAGTTTCCATCCCGGCGACTGGGCGAGCCCTGGACAGCGGTCGTGTCCGAAGCGATCCGGGCCGATGTCGCTCGATTCCTCGGGAACCAGTTCCGTGGCGTCGGACTGTTCGTCGGTAGCGAGCTCAGGGCAGTCGCGATCTGGCGGGTACCCAGCCTGTACGGATACCCGCCACCGCCTTCCAGCTGGGAGATCTGCTATCTCGCCAGCCACTCGAGCCACGCCCGCCAGGGCTACGCCTACCGGCTGAAGGTCGAGGTGCTCAGGCGGGCGAGCGCTGAGGGCATCCAGCGGGTGATCTCCTACGTCCATTGGGACAACGCAGCGATGCTGTCGCTGAACGACAAGCTGTACGCCCGACGCAGCAGGATCGCAGGGGACGACGAGTTCGCCCTCTGCGTCTGCATCGTCGACGAGTGTCTGCACCGCCTGAGCTTCTAGTGGTCGCTTTCCTGCGCCATCTGCCGGGTTGAGCGGGGGGTTCTGAGGGGGGCCAACGCCCACAGTGGCCCTGCCGCGCCCGGGGGTGCCTTGTCTGGTGGGAGGTTGTGGGGTAATTTCCCACGCTGTGGAGCAGAGTGGCACCGGAGGTGAGGAGCAGACCGGGGCGGTGGTGGCACCGGCGCGCCCGGCCGGGCCCCGCTTCTTCACCGGTTCGTTCGACCACTCGGTCGACATCAAGCACCGCCTCGTGCTGCCGTCGCCGTTCCGCACCCGCCTCGCGGAGGGCGCCTACCTGGGCCCGCTCGACGGCTTCCTGGGCCTCTGGCCCGAGGACGGGTTCGACGCCGTGCTGGAGCGCTGGTCCGACGGCGTCGGCCTCGGCATCGTCTCCGAGGAGGCCTACGAGGCCTTCATGGCCGCCACCTTCTACGTCCAGCCCGACGGCCAGGGCCGCATCCAGGTGCACAAGGACCTGCGGGGCTACGCCGAGATCGACGGTCCCGTGATGGTGGTCGGCGCCCGGGAGCGCATCGCCGTCTGGGCGAAGGACAGCTGGGACCAGCGCCAGGACTCCATCCCCGAGGGCCCCCACGCCGCCCTCCGCCAGGCCGCCAAGGACTTGAAGCTATGACGGTCAACTGCAGCGAAGCGCTGTTGACGCCGCTTGGGGTGGCGGCGGGGTGGTTGGACGGGCTGTGAGCGGCACCGAGCGCCCCGAGGGCCCCGAGGGCCCCCGCTTCGAGCACACCCCCGTGCTGGTCGACCTGGTTGGACGGGCTGTGAGCGGCACCGAGCGCCCCGACGGCCCCCGCTTCGAGCACACCCCCGTGCTGGTCGACCTGGTGGTCGAGCTGTTCGGGCCGGTGCCCGCCGGCGTCGTGGTCGACGCCACCGTGGGCGGCGGCGGGCATGCCGCGGCCCTGCTCGACGCGCACCCGCACCTGTCGGTCGTCGGCCTCGACCAGGACCCCACCGCCGTCGCCGCCGCCCGCCGGCGCCTGGCCCGCTTCGGCGACCGGGCCACGATCGTCCGCGCCCGCTTCGACCGCCTGGCCGACACCCTCCACGACCTGGGCCACGAGGCCGCCAGCGGCACCTTCTTCGACCTGGGCGTCAGCTCGCCCCAGCTCGACCGGCCCGAGCGGGGCTTCAGCTACCGCGAGGACGGCCCGCTCGACATGCGCATGGACCCCGACCACGGTCCCAGCGCCGCCGACATCGTCAACCACGCCGAGGTCCACGAGCTGGCCCGCCTGCTGCAGCGCTACGGCGACGAGCGCTTCTCCCTGCGCGTCGCCCGGGCCGTGGTCGCCGCCCGCCCGATCTCGGGCACCAAGCAGCTGGCCGAGGTCGTGCGCGACGCCATCCCCGCCGCCACCCGCCGTACCGGCGGCCACCCCGCCCGCCGCACGTTCCAGGCGCTGCGCATCGCCGTCAACGACGAGCTCGACATCCTGCCGGGCGCCATCGACGACGCGATCGACGTGCTCACCCCCGGTGGGCGCTGCATCGTGCTCGCCTACCACTCGGGCGAGGACCGCATCGTCAAGGCCCGCTTCCGCCACGCCGCCACCGGTGGCTGGACCGGTCCGGCCCAGCTCCCGCCGCCGCCACACATCCATCCCGTCGTGACCCTGTTGCGTCGTGGGGCCTGGAAGGCCTCGCCCGCGGAGGTCGCGGCGAACCCCCGTTCGGAGGCCGTGCGAGCCCGCGCGGTCGAGAAGCTCCCCCTCGAAAAGGTGGCCTAGTCATGGCAACGGTCCACGTCCCCCGTGCATCCCGTGCGCTTCGTGGCGAGACGGCTCCGCAGACGCTTCCGGTCGAACGCACCCACCTGCGGGTGGTGCGGCCGGGAGCGCGGCGGCGGCCCATCCGGCTGACCCCACGGGCCGGCGTCACCATGGTGGTGCTGCTGTTCGTGGCGCTGTTCCTGGTGGCGGTGAGCCACGCCCTGCTCATCGAGAGCCAGATCCACCTCGACGAGCTCGACAAGCAGGTCGCCGAGGAGCAGGCCCAGTACGAGGACCTGCGTCACGAGGTCGCCGACCTGGAGTCGCCCGACCGCATCCAGTCGGCCGCGGCCGACATGGGGATGGTGCCGCCCGGCGAGACCGTGTGGATCACCCCCGAGGAGCCGGTCGCACCACCCGACGACCAGGCCGAGGCCGACGAGGACTCGCCGGACACCAGCTACACCGACGTCAAGCCGTATCTCGGTTCTTCGACGCCCTGACCGGAGCGGTGACAGCACCGTGAGCGCCACCCGGCGGAGCTCCCCACCCCGCCGGTCAGCGGCGGCGAACAAGGGCAAGGGAACGACCAATCGCGGGCACGACGGCTCCCCCCGTCGTGCCCCGGCCTCGACGTCCTCGGGCGCCGCGTCCCCGACGCGCGCCCGGGGCAAGGGCAAGGGCACCGGCACGACGACGAAGCGGCCGCCGGGCACCCGGCCCCCGCGGTCGGACCCGGCCTCGCGCACAGCCGAACCCTCCACCTCGACGAAGCAGTCGCCCCCGCCGTCGCGCCCCCGGCGCCCGCGGGTCGGGCCCGGCGAGCCGCACCGGCGCGCGGTCACGTTCCTCGGGATCATGGTGGTGCTGTTCGGGCTGGTCGGGCTGCGGCTGGTGATGGTCCAGGTCGTCGGCGCCGACTACTGGGCCAGCTACGGCGAGAACCAGCGGATCACCCCCATCCAGCTGGTGGCCGGACGGGGCGCCATCTTCGACCGCAACGGCTACGACCTGGCGATCACCGTCCAGCAGCCCACGTTCGTCGCCGACCCCCGCCTGATCACCGACCCGGAGGCCACGGCCGCGACCCTGGCCCCGATCCTGGGCCTCGACGCCCCGAAGCAGGAGGAGCTGCGGCAGCGCCTCGCCAAGGACGCTTCGTTCGTCTACGTCGCCCGCCAGGTGCCCACGGAGGTCGCCGAGAAGATCGAGGCCGAGAAGCTCGACGGCATCTGGTCGATCGACGAGTCGAAGCGCTTCAACCCGGCCGGCGAGCTGGGCCGCTCGCTGCTGGGCCGCGTCGGCGTCGACAACGAGGGCCTGTCCGCCCTGGAACTGCAGTACGACGACAACCTGGCGGGGGAGCCCGGCGAGCTGATCGTCGAGCGGGACCTGGAGGGCCGCACGATCCCGGCCGGCCGCCACGATCTCGACCCCGCCACCCCCGGCGACGACCTCGAGCTGACCATCGACCGCAACCTCCAGGTCGCGACCGAGGAGGTGCTGGCCGACGCCGTCCGCGACGAGCAGGCCAAGGGCGGGTACGCGATCATCACCAACCCGGAGAACGGCGAGATCCTGGCGCTGGCCAACATCGGGCTCGACGACGCCGGCAACCCGGTCAGCTCGGGCGAGAACGTGGCCCTCACCGCCAACTACGAGCCCGGCTCCGTCAACAAGGTGGTGACCCTGGCCGCGGCGCTGGAGGAGGGACTGTTCGAGCCCGACAGCGAGCTGATGGTGCCGGGGCGGCTGCAGGTGGCCGACCACGCGTTCACCGACGACCACCACCACCTCACCGAGCCGATGTCGCTCACCGACATCCTCACCGACTCGTCCAACGTGGGGACGATCATGGTGGCGCAGGAGCTGGGGAAGCAGAAGCTTTACGACTACCTTCGTGACTTCGGCTTCGGCCAGAAGACCGCGCTCGACTTCCCCCAAGAGGTGGCAGGGAGCCTCCTCGAACCGGCGGACTGGTCCGGCACGTCGATCGGCACCATCCCGATCGGCCACGGGGTCTCCGTCACCGCCATGCAGATGCTCTACGCCTACAACGCCATCGCCAACGACGGTGTGTACGTCCCCCCGAAGCTGGTGGACAACATCATCGACGCCGACGGCGAGCGGCGCCCCGGTCCCGAGGGCGAGTCCCACCGGGTGGTGTCGCCGACGACCGCGGCGCAGATGCGCGCGATGCTGGCCAACGTGGTGCGGGCCGGCACCGGCGAGGCCGCGGCGATCGAGGGCTACGAGGTGGCCGGCAAGACCGGCACCGCCCGCAAGCCGCAGGAGGGCGGCGGCTACGTCGATGCCGACGGCCGCACCCACAACGTGGCGACGTTCGCCGGTTTCATGCCGGCCGACGACCCCAAGCTGTCGGTGATCGTGGTGCTCGACGAGCCCCGCCAGGTGTACGCCTCGTCGACGGCGGCGCCGGCGTTCCGCGAGCTGTCCCGCTACGCCCTGCGCCTGATGCACGTGCCGCCCACCGGCTCCACGGGTACCAGCCCGACGGCGAACGTGGAGTCGCCGCTGGTGCGGGGCCAGGCCGCCGACCCGCCGCCCCCGCCACCGTCGGCCCCGACCACCGCTCTGCCCGTCTCCACCCCGCCCCCCACCACCCCGGTGCCCCTGGTGAACCCGCGGGCCCGCAGGGGCGGATAGCGGCCGTGTACCTGGGCGAGCTGGTGGCAGCGCTCGCGGGCACCGCACACGTGGTGCCGGCGGGCACGAAGATCGCGCTGGGCGCTCCTGAGGGCTCGACCTACAGGGGTCCGGACGTGTCGTCGGTGGTCCACGACACCCGCGACGTCACCCCCGGCGCCGTGTTCTGCTGCGTGCGGGGCGCCCGGGTCGACGGGCACGACCTCGCCGGCGCCGCGGTCACCGCGGGAGCCGTGGCGCTGTTGGTCGACCACGAGCTGGCCGTGGACGTCCCCCAGGTGGTGGTGCCGCACGTGCGGGCCGCCATGGGGCCGCTGGCCGCCCGGTTCTGGGGCGAGCCGTCGCGGCACCTGACCGTCGTCGGCGTGACCGGCACGGCCGGGAAGACCACGGTCACGCACCTGCTGCGGTCGGTCCTGGAGGCGGCGGGACGTCCCAGCGGGCTCATCGGCACCATCTCCGGGTTCCACACCACCCCCGACGCCACCGAGCTGCAGGCCATGCTGGCCGCCGAGCGCGACGCCGGTCGGGCCGCCGTGGTGATGGAGGTGTCGTCGCACGGCCTCGAACTGCACCGCGTCGACGGAACGCGCTTCGCCGTGGCCGTCTTCACCAACCTGTCGCGCGATCATCTCGACTTCCACCCCTCCATGGACGACTACTTCGCTGCCAAGGCCCGCCTGTTCTCCCCGGCGTTCACCGAACGTGCCGTGATCTGCGTCGACGACCCGTGGGGCCGGCGCCTGGCCGACGAGGCGCAGGTCCCGGTGACCACCTACAGCCTCGACGACGTCGCCGACCTGGAGGTCCGCGCCGACGGCTGCACCTTCACCTGGGCGGGCACGTCGATCCGCGTGGGCCTCCCCGGGCGCTTCAACGCCGCCAACGCCCTCGCCGCCGCCACCGTGGCCCGGGAGCTGGGCATCGAACCCGCCACGATCGCCCTCGGCCTCGCCGTCGCCGAGCCGCCGGCCGGGCGCTTCGAACCCATCGAGGGCTCCCAGCCGTTCACAGTCCTAGTGGACTACTCGCACAAGCCCGACGCCCTCGAGCAGGCCCTGGTCACCAGCCGGGAGCTGGTGCCCGAGGGGAACGTCACCGTCGTGTTCGGTTGCGGCGGCGACCGTGACGCCACGAAGCGCCCGGTCATGGGCGACGTCGCGGCTCGCCTCGCCGACCGGGTGGTGGTGACCTCCGACGACCCGCGCTCGGAGGACCCCATGGCCATCATCGACGAGATCCTGGGCGGCGTCCCCGACGACCGGCTGACGCACGTCACGGTCGAGCCCGACCGGCGACGGGCCATCGCGTCGGCGCTGGCGGCGGCCCGACCCGGCGACCTGGTGCTGGTGGCCGGCAAAGGCCACGAGACCACCCAGACCATCGGTGACAGGGTGCTCCCGTTCGACGACCGGGTCGAGACCCGCCGCGCCCTCGCCGACCTGGGCTTCACGGTGGCACCCGCAACGGCTCCGGGGGAGGCCGCCGGCTAGTGGTCCCCCTCCTCATCGCCGCGGGCATCAGCCTGGCCGTGTCGCTGCTGGGCACCCGCTACCTCATCGACTGGCTTCGGGCCCACCGCATGGGCCAGCCCATCCACGAGGACGTCCAGGGCCACATCGCCAAGGCCGGCACCCCGACCATGGGGGGCGTCGCCATCGTGGTGGCCGCCGCCATCGGCTACGCCGTCGCCCACCTCCACCGGGGTCTGCTGTTCACCCGCAGCGGCCTGCTGGTGATGCTGGCCATCGCCGCGGCCGGCATGGTCGGGGCGCTCGACGACTGGATCAAGATCAGCCACGAGCGCAACCTCGGCCTCAACCGGCGGGCCAAGATGGGCGGCCTGCTGGTGGTGGCCGTCGGCTTCGCGATCGGCACCGTGCTGTGGACCGACATCGAGACCACGCTCAGCTTCACCCGCTACAGCGAGCCGGGCTGGGAGCTGGGCGACTTCTGGTGGTGCGTGTGGGCGGTGCTGCTGCTCCTCGGCACCACCAACGCGGTCAACATCACCGACGGCCTCGACGGCCTGGCCGGCGGCATCTCCACCTACGCCTACCTGGCGCTCACCGTCGTCGCGTTCTGGGACTTCCGGAACCCGGAGGTCTACAAGGTCAACCACGCCCTCGACCTGGCCGTCATCGCCGCCGCCATGGTCGGCGCCATCATCGGCTTCCTGTGGTGGAACGCGCCCCCGGCGCAGGTGTTCATGGGCGACACGGGGTCGCTGGCCATCGGCGCCGGCCTCGCCGCGCTCGCGCTCACCCTCAACGCCCAGCTGCTCCTGCCCATCGTGGGCGCCGTGTTCGTGTTCGAGACCCTGTCGGTGATCCTCCAGATCGGCAGCTTCCAGCTGTTCCACCGGCGGATCTTCCGCATGGCGCCCGTGCACCACCACTTCGAGCTGGGGGGCTGGCCCGAGACCACCGTGATCATCCGCTTCTGGCTGATGGCGCTGATGGCGACCGCGGTGGCGCTGGGCATCTACTACGCCGACTTCGGCTCCACCGGCGGGTTGGACCGGCGCGAGGTGTGCACCGGTCAGACCGCCAACGCCGACCCCGTCTGCAACACCGATCGGGCGGGAGAGTGACCTTGAGCGAGCGTCCGTCCGCAGCGAGGTTCGCCGAGCGAGGCCCGGCGAAGAGCGAGCGCGGCCCGAGCGGCCCGCTGCGGAGCAGCAAGAGCGGGAAGCGATGAGCGACAGCTACCTGGTCGTGGGCTTCGGGGTGACGGGTGCTGCGGTGGCGCGGGCGCTGGTGCAGCGCGGCGAGCACGTGGTGGCGGTCGACGACCGGCCCGGTGACGCGGCTGTCGAGGCGGCCCGGGAGCTGGGCCTGGAGCTGGTCGCCGGGCCCGACGTGACACGCCTCGGCGAGCTGGTGCGGGACGCGTCGGCGCTGCTGCCGGCGCCGGGCCTGCCCGCGACCCATCCGGCGTTCGACCTGGCCCGGGAGCTGGGCACGCCGGTGCTGTCGGAGTTCGACCTGGCCGCCCGCTGGGACGACCGCCCGCTGCTGGCCATCACCGGCACCGACGGCAAGACCACGGTGACCACCCTGACCTGCGAGATGCTGGAGGCGTCGGGGCTGGCGGCACAGGCGGTCGGCAACACCCCGGTGCCGCTGGTCGCCGCCGTCGACGACCCGACCGTCGACGTGTTCGTGGTGGAGGCGTCGTCGTTCCGGCTCGACCACTCGCGCCGCTTCGCCCCGGCCGTCGGCACCTGGCTCAACTTCGCCCCCGACCACCTCGACAACCACCGCTCGCTGGCCGAGTACGAAGCCGCCAAGGCCCGCATCTGGCGCGACCAGAGCGCCGACCAGGTGGCGATCGGCAACGTCGACGACCCGGTCGTGGCCCGCCACCTGGCCGCCGCGCCCGCCCGCCGCATCGGGTTCGGGCGTGACGCCGGCGAGGGCGCCTACCGCGTCGCCGACGGCGTGCTGGTCACACCCGGCGGCGCCGAGCTGGCCCGGGTCGACGAACTGCCCCGCAGCTTCCCCCACGACCTGCTCAACGGCCTGGCCGCGGCGGCCACCGCGCTGGCGGGCGGGGGGTCGCTCGACGGTGTCCGGGCCGCGCTGAGGGGCTTCGACGGGCTCCCCCATCGGGTCACGCTGGTGGGCGAGGCTGGGGGTGTGCGCTTCTTCGACGACTCCAAGGCGACGACACCCCACGCGGTGCTCGCGGCCGTCGAAGGCTTCCCCTCGCTGGTGCTGATCTGCGGCGGGCGCAACAAGGGCCTCGACCTGTCTTCGCTGGCCGCGGCCGCGCCCCGCACGCGGGCGGTGGTGGCCATCGGCGACGCCACGTCCGAGGTCACCGCGGCCTTCCTGCCCACCGGTGTCCCGGTGCGGCCGGCGGCGTCGATGGACGAGGCCGTGGCGCTGGCGGCGGCCGCGGCCGAGCCGGGCGACGCGGTGCTGCTGTCGCCGGGCTGCGCCAGCTTCGACTGGTACCGCTCCTACGGCGAGCGCGGCGACGACTTCGCCCGCGCCGTGCAGGCCCACCTGGCGGCGAACGGGGCGGGGGAGCGGGCGACATGACCAGCACCACCTTCGACCCCCGGCTGGCGCGGCTGCTGCGGTGGCGTCGCTCCGGGGCCGCGGCCACCGATGGCGTGGTGGCGGGCCGCCGGCACAACTCGATGTTCCTCGGCATCGCCTTCCTCGTGGCGGTGCTCAACCTGTTCGGCCTGGTGATGGTGCTCTCGGCGTCGTCGGCCTACGCCCTCGACCGCTACGGCAGCTCCTGGTACCACGTCACCCGGCAGGCCACCTGGGCGCTGGCCGGCACCGGGGTGCTGGTGCTGATCGCCCGCGTCGACTACCACCGCTGGCGCCGCCTGGCCGCGCCGATGCTGTGGACGTCGCTGGTGCTGCTGGCCGCGGTGCTGGTGATCGGCACCGACCACAACGGCTCCCGGCGCTGGATCGGCTACGGCGCCCTCATGATCCAGCCGGCCGAGCTGGTGAAGCTGACGTTCCTCATCTGGGTGGCCGACCTGCTGGCCCGCCGGTCCAAGTGGATGCACAACACCCGGGCGACGCTGCGGCCGGTGATCGTGGCTCTGGCGGTGGTCGCCGGCCTGGTGATGCTGCAGCCGAACCTGGGCACCATGCTGGTGATCGCCGGCATCGCCCTGTCGATGGTCTTCGTGGCCGGCGTGCCGCTGGGCCCGATCGTGCGCTGGGCCGGCGTGGGAGTGGGCCTGGCCACGTTCCTGGCGCTGGCGGCGCCCTACCGCCGGGACCGGGTGTTCTCGTTCCTCGACCCCATGGCCGACCCGCGGGGCGAGAACTACCAGAGCGTCCAGTCGCTGGTGGGCCTGGCGTCCGGCGGGTTCGCCGGCAGCGGGCTGGGCGCCAGCCGGGCCAAGCTCGGCTTCCTGCCCTACGCCCACAGCGACTTCATCTTCGCCATCATCGGCGAGGAGCTGGGCCTGGTGGGCGCCCTCGTGGTGGTGGCGCTGTTCGTCCTGTTCGGCGTCCTGGGCATCCGGGTGGCGCTGCACGCTCCCGACCGGTTCGGGATGCTGCTGGCGGTGGGCATCACCGCCTGGTTCCTGTTCCAGGCGTTCGTGAACATCGCCGTGGTGGCGGGGGTGCTGCCCGTCACCGGGGTGCCGCTGCCGTTCGTGAGCTACGGCGGCTCGTCGCTGATCTTCAGCATGGGCGCCGCGGGCCTGCTGCTGGCGGTCGCCCGCCAGGCCATCACCCCCCGTTCGTCGGCGGACCTCGACGAGTTGCCCGAGGCCAGGCCCGGCGTCGTCAAGGATGTCGACGATGTCGGCGGGCGGCACCTGGACGCCGATGGCCGAGAGACCAAGCCGGTCCGCCCGGGATCTCGAAGAGGAGCCAAGACGTGAGTCGCAAGCGGCGGGAGAGCGACACCTACGCCCTGGTGGTGGGGGGCGGCACGGCGGGGCACGTGATGCCGGCGCTGGCCATCGCCCGCGGGCTGGTCGAGCAGGGGCACCCGGCGTCGTCGCTGCACCTGGTGGGCAGCGAGCGGGGCCTGGAGGCCAAGCTGTTCCCGGCGTCCGACTTCGCCCACACGCTGCTGCCCGGCCGGGGCATCGAGCGGCGGATCAGCCTGCAGAACGTCCGCTCGCTCGGCCAGCTGGTGCGGGCGATGGGCCGGGCCTGGCGCCTGGTGGGGCGGCTGAAGCCTCGGGTGGTGGTGTCGGTGGGCGGCTACGCCAGCGTCCCCTGCGCCCTGGCCGCCGTGGTGCGGCGCATCCCGATCGTGGTCGCCGAGCAGAACGCCGCCCCGGGCGCGGCGAACCGCCTGGTGGGCCGGTTCGCCAAGGCGTGCGCGGTGTCGTTCCCGGACACGCCGCTGCCCCGTGCGGTCGTCACCGGCAACCCGGTGCGGCCCGAGATCCTGGCCATCGACCGCCGCCACGACAGCGAGACCGCCCGCCACAAGCTCGACGTCTACCCCGGTCGCAAGGTGCTGCTGATCTTCGGCGGGTCGCTGGGGGCGCTGAAGATCAACAAGGCGGTGCTGGCGGCCCTGAAGCGCTGGTCGTCGCGCACCGACCTGCACGTGCGCCACATCGTCGGCCGGCGCGACTGGGACGAGCTGATGTCGGGCGGGCCGCCCCTGTCGTCGGGCGTGCCGCTGCGCTACCAGGCCGTGGAGTACGACGACGACATGCCCACCTCGCTGGCCGCCGCCGACCTGGTGGTGTGCCGGGCCGGGTCGAGCACGTGCTTCGAGCTGCTGGCGGCGGGCCTGCCGTCGATCCTGGTGCCGTCGCCGTTCGTCACCGCCGACCACCAGACCGCCAACGCCCGGCACATGTGGACGGCCGGCGCGTCCGAGGTGATCCCCGATGCCGAGCTCGACGGGGCCCGCCTGGTCGCGGAGGTCGACACCCTGCTGGAGGACCCGCGCCGCCTCGACACGATGGCCACCGCCGCCCGCCGCGCCGCCCGGCCGGACGCTGCCCGCGACATCGCCCGCCTCGCCGAGGAGCACGCCCGTGCCTGAGGCCGACCGAACGGGAGGCCGTGGCCTGAGCGGCCCGGCGCCGCAGGCGCCAAGAGCGGGGAGCACTCCCTTGGCCAAGGCCGGCGACAGCGACACCGAGACGTACGCGCACGTCTTCGTCACCAACATCGGCGGCGCCGGGATGAGCGCCGTGGCGACGTTGCTGGCCGAGCGGGGCCACGCCGTCAGCGGCCACGACCCGGCCGAGACCACGCCGTTCGTGGCGCCGCTGCGGGCGCTGGGCGTCGACGTCGCCACCGGCTCGGAGCAGCCCGCGCTCGACGCCGAGGTGACGGCTGTGGTCGTCTCCACGGCCACGCCGGCGGACAACCCGGCCGTGGTCGACGCCCGGGGCCGCGACCTCCCGGTGCTCCACCGCGCCGACGCCCTGGCCTGGCTGACCAGCGAGCGGACCACGGTGTCCGTCGCCGGCACCCACGGCAAGACCACCACGTCGGCCATGCTCGCCACCATCCTCGACACCGTGGGCGTGAAGCCCGGCTGGGTGGTGGGGGCGCCGATCCCCGGGCTCAGGCGCAGCTCGGCGTGGGGCGGCGACGGACCGCTGGTGGTGGAGGCCGACGAGAGCGACGGCACCTTCCTGCGCCTCGCCACCGACGTGGCCGTGGTGACCAACGTCGAGCCCGACCACCTGGAGCACTACGGCAGCTTCGAGGCGCTGGTCGAGGCCTTCCGGTCGTTCCTGGCGAACGCCGAGCAGCGGGTCGTGTGCGCCGACGACACGTTCGCCGGCGAGCTCGGCCAGGAGGTCCGCGCCGTGCGCTACGGCACCGACCCGTCGGCCGACGTCCGCATCGTCGATCCCGTCAGCACCGCCGAGGGCCTCTCGTTCGGGCTGGTGCAGGCCGGTAGCCCGGAGCCCGTGCCGGTGCGGCTCCAGGTCCACGGGATGCACAACGCCCGCAACGCCACCGCCGCCGTCACCGCGGCCGTGCTGGTCGGCGTGCCGCTGGTCGACGCCGCCGCCGCGCTGGACGACTACGTGGGCGTGGCCCGCCGCTTCGAGGCCCGGGGCGAGGCCTTCGGGGCCACCCTGGTCGACGACTACGCCCACCTGCCCACCGAGGTGGCGGCGGCCATCGCCGCGGCCCGGGAGCTGGACGGCCGGCGGGTGGTGTGCGTCTTCCAACCCCACCGCTACAGCCGCACCGAAGCCCACGGGCGCGACTTCGCCTCGGCGTTCACCGAGGCCGACCTGCTGGCGATCACCGACGTCTACGCCGCGGGCGAGGCGCCCCGGCCGGGCGTGTCGGGGAAGCTGGTGGTCGACGCCGTGCTCGACGCCGATCCGGCGGCCCAGGTCGCCTACCTGCCCCACCTCGACGACGTCGTGCTGTGGCTCCGCCAGACCCTCCGCCCCGGCGACGTGTGCCTCACGCTCGGCGCCGGCGACCTCACCACCGTCCCCACCCGCCTGGTCGAGCTGTCCACCCGCGCGCGATGACCGTCGCAGCCGCCGCCGCGCTGCTGGGCGACCTCGCCCGGCGGGACGAACCCATCGGCCCCCGGACGACCTACCGGGTGGGCGGCCGGGCGGCGCTGTTCGTGGAGCTGACCTCAGACGACGACGTCCGGCGGGTCGCGGCGGCGGTGGCCGAGACCGCGGTGCCGGTCCTGGTCGTGGGCAAGGGCTCGAACCTGCTGGTCACCGACGCCGGGTTCCCGGGCCTGGCCCTGGCCCTGGGCGACGCCTTCGCCGGGGTCGACGTCGACGCCACGGTGGTGCGGGCCGGCGGGGCGGCCTCGCTGCCGGTGGTCGCCCGCCAGACCGTGCGGGCGGGGCTCACCGGCTTCGAGTGGGCCGTGGGCGTGCCGGGGTCGATCGGGGGCGCGGTGCGGATGAACGCCGGCGGCCACGGGTCGGAGATGGCCCACGCCCTGCGGTCGGTGCGGCTGGTCGACCTGCGCTCCGGCGCCGACACCGAGGTGGCCGCCGACGACCTCGACCTCGGCTACCGCCACTCCAACGTCGCCGCCCACCAGCTGGTGCTGTTCGCCGAGCTGGCGCTCGCCGCGGGCGACCGGGCCAAGGGCGAGGCCGAGCTGTCCGAGATCGTGGCCTGGCGGCGGGCCAACCAGCCGGGCGGGCAGAACGCCGGCTCGGTGTTCGCCAACCCGCCGGGCGACTCGGCCGGCCGCCTGATCGAGGCCGCGGGGTGCAAGGGCCTGCGGGTCGGCTCCGCCGAGGTGTCGACCAAGCACGCCAACTTCTTCCAGGCCGACGCGGGCGGCTCGGCCGACGACGTCCACGCCCTGATGCTCGAGGTGGGCCGCCGGGTGGAGGACGCCTTCGGGGTCCGGCTGCGGGCGGAGACGCGGCTGGTGGGGTTCGGATCGTCAGGGGACGGCGATGGCTGACGACGTCGACCTCTGGGAGCACCTCCGCTACGACGACACCGTCAAGATGGCGATCGACGAGGACGAGCTCGCCGCCGCCCTGGCCCTGGCCGCGGCCGCCGCCAAGTCGCCGCCGAAGCCGAGGCCGAAGCCGGTGCCGAAGGCGGTGCCCGTGCCGGATCCCGGTCCCGCCGAGCAGTCGGTCGACGAGCTTCTGGCCGAGATCGAGGCGTTCGCCGCCACGGAGGATTCCGCCGAGGCGGCGCCGGTCGTCGACGACGAGACGGAGTCCACGGACGACGAGCCCGACCTCGAACCAGAAGCCCAACCCGAGGACGAGCCCGAGGACGACGAATCCGAGGATGACGACGAACCAGCCGACAACGTCCGGCAGATCGGAGCGCGGGCGGCCAAGGCCGACGGGCCCGACAGCGGCGAAGGCGCGGTCGTCGACCCCGCCGTGGTGGTCCACGACCGCATGCGGGCGCGACGGATCGCCGTCCGCCGCGACGAGGGCCTCCGGCGCCTGCGCCGGCTGGCCTGGGTCCTCGGCGGCCTGGTGCTGCTGGTCGACGGCGCCGCCCTCGCCCACACGCCGCTCGCCGACGTCGACCACGTCGTCGTCCAGAGCGGGGCGCAGACCAGCGCCGCCGCCATCCGGGCCGCGTCCGGCCTCCACACCGGCGACGCCCTCCTCACCCTCGACGAGCACGGCGCCGAGGACGCCATCGAGGAGCTGAGCTGGGTCGACCGCGCCGACGTCCAGCGCCGCTGGCCCGACACCGTCCGCATCAGCGTCACCGAGCGCGTCCCCGCCGCCATCCTGCAGACCACCGGGCCCGACCTGCCCCTCGCCCTGGTCGACGCCACGGGCCGCGTCCTGCGCATCGGCGGCCCGGTCCCGCCCGGCCTGGTCACGGTCACGGGCGTGCCGCGGGCCATGGGCGAAGGCGAGCAGCTCCCCGAGGAGGCCCGCGCCGCGCTGAAGATCGCTCTGGCCGCACCCCCGCGGGCCCCGGGCGCGTTCCGCAGCGTGTCGACCGATCTCGAAGGCACCCTGAACAGCGGCGTCCTCGTGCGGTTCGGGTCGCTCGACGACCTCGACGAGAAGCTCATCGCGGTCGCCACCGCACTGGCACGGGTCGACATGAGTTGTGCCGACGTGCTCGACGTGAAGGTCCACGGCAACCCGACGGTGTCCCGTCGCGCTTGTTGATGGATGGTACGTTTCCCGAGGTTCATCGCAGGTTCCAACCATCGGGTCAGCCCCACGCCCCCTGACGGCCGTACCGGCCGCCGCTGACCCTCGACGCACGGTGGAGGTGTACGACCTATGGCCGGGAATCCCCAGAACTACTTGGCCGTGATCAAGGTCGTCGGGATCGGTGGTGGCGGTGTGAACGCCGTCAACCGCATGATCGACGCCGGTCTCAAGGGGGTCGAGTTCATCGCCATCAACACCGACGCCCAGGCGCTGTTGATGAGCGATGCCGACGCCAAGCTCGACATCGGCCGTGATCTGACCCGCGGCCTCGGTGCCGGGAGCGACCCCGAGGTGGGTCGGCAGGCGGCCGAGGAGCACCGCGAGGAGATCGAGGAGACGCTCAAGGGCGCGGACATGGTGTTCATCACCGCCGGCAAGGGTGGTGGTACCGGGACAGGCGGGGCGCCGGTTGTCGCGGAGGTGGCCAAGAGCATCGGGGCGCTCACCATTGGGGTGGTGACACGGCCCTTCTCCTTCGAGGGTCGCCGAAGGTCCGTGCAGGCCGAGCAGGGCATCCAGCGCCTGAAGGAGAAGGTCGACACCCTCATCGTGATCCCGAACGACCGGTTGCTGACCGTGTCGAACGAGAAGACGTCGATGGTCAACGCCTTCAAGATGGCCGACGAGGTCCTGCTCCAGGGCGTCCAGGGGATCACCGACCTGATCACCACGCCCGGCCTGATCAACACCGACTTCGCCGACGTGAAGATGATCATGAGCAACGCGGGTTCCGCGCTCATGGGCATCGGCTACGGCACCGGCGAGGGCCGCTCCCTGCAGGCCGCCCGCAACGCCATCTCCAGCCCGCTGCTGGAGGCGTCGATCGAGGGCGCCCGCGGCATCCTGCTCACCATCGCCGGCGGCAGCGACCTGGGCCTGTTCGAGGTCAACGAGGCCGCCGAGATCATCCACGGCGTGACGCACCCCGACGCCAACATCATCTTCGGGTCGATCATCGACGACGAGATGGGCGACGAGGTGCGGGTCACCGTCATCGCAGCGGGCTTCGACCGCTGGGACGACGGCCACGAGGTCACGTCCAGCCGGTCGCGCACGCCGACCACGTCGTCGCCGTCCCCTTCGCCGTCGCCGGTGTCGGCGGTGCCGCCGTCCTCGTCGTCGTCCTCGAGCCGCCCGCTCGACGACGTCGACTACAGCCGGCGCCGCAACCGCGACCTCGAGGACCTCGACAGCGAGGACGAGTTCGACGTCCCGTCGTTCCTGAAGTAGTGCGCCCGGCGCAG
>Ga0193742_1001019_pt1 | contig 17626 bp, 21 predicted proteins | sample L2c1metaG_FD_165511 | JGI IMG/M metagenome (GOLD analysis project Ga0193742, IMG submission 165511) | Soil microbial communities from a riparian zone of the East river system, Colorado, United States - L2c1 | ecosystem: Environmental > Terrestrial > Soil > Riparian zone | place: USA: East River... | reverse complement strand
TGATGGACCCCTTCATGTCACTCAACGACATGATGGGGTCCTTCAGGGCATTGGCTTGCGTCTCGAAAGCGCCCTTCACGACACCGCCGCGTGATCAACCCCCGAAAGACTTCCGACCTTGACCACTAAGGCGCCGCCGGAAAATAAGCTAGACATATGCGGTGGTGGTTGGTCATGATGTGGTATGGCCGTTGCTGTGGACACAGTGGAATCGTTGGCGGCGAAGTTCTTGACGTTGCTGCCGCATCTGGACGAGCGGCAGCAACGTCTTTATCTGGCCTCTGAAGCCAGGTCGCTGGGTCATGGCGGCATCGCGGCGGTGGCCCGTGCGGCGGGGGTGAGCAGGCAGACGGTGACCAACGGGGTGGATGAGCTGGAGTCTGGTCAGGCCCCTTTGGGCCGGGTGCGGCGCCCGGGTGCGGGCCGCAAACGACTGGTGGCGGCCGATCCGGGGCTGCGGCCTGCGTTGTTGGCGCTGGTGGAACCCGACGAGCGGGGCGATCCGATGTCGCCGTTGCGGTGGACGGTCAAGTCCACCCGGAATCTGGCTGACGAGTTGACCGGCCAGGGACATCGGATTTCCGCCGACACGGTCGCGGATGTGTTGCGCCAGGAGGGCTTCAGCCTGCAAGGCAACGCCAAGACCGTGGAGGGCAAGCAAAACCCCGACCGGGACGCCCAGTTCCGGTACCTCAACGAGCAGGTCAAAGACCATCAGGCCGCCGGGCAACCGGTCATCAGCGTGGACACCAAGAAGAAGGAGATCGTCGGAGAGTTCAAGAACGCCGGACGTGAGTGGCGCCCCGCTGGGGAACCGGTCCCGGTCAGCACCCACGACTTCCCGGACAAAGAACTGGGCAAGGCCGTGCCCTACGGCATCTACGACCTGACAGCCAACACCGGCTGGGTCAACGTCGGCACCGACCACGACACCGCCACCTTCGCCGTGGAGTCCATCCGCCGCTGGTGGAACACCGCCGGCCACGCCACCTACCCGGACGCGACCCGACTGCTGATCACCGCCGACGCCGGCGGCTCCAACGGCTACCGCACCCGCGCCTGGAAAACCGAACTCGCGGCGCTGGCCGCCCAGACCGGCCTGGCGATCACCGTCTGCCACTTCCCGCCCGGCACCTCGAAATGGAACCGGATCGAGCACCGACTGTTCTGCCATATCACCCTCAACTGGCGGGGCCGGCCGCTGACCAGCCACGAGGTCATCGTCAACAGCATCGCCGCGACCACCACCCGCACCGGCCTGACCGTCCACTCCGAACTGGACACCGACACCTACACCCTCGGGGTCCAGGTCAGCAACACCCAGATGAAAGCACTGCCGATCAGCCGCCACGGCTGGCATCCAGACTGGAACTACACCCTGCACCCCACCATCCAGGACGCCACCGAGGACAGCGCAGCCCACACCGACCCCCACGAACCCGCCGTCCCGCGGTCCCAGCACATGGCCACGATGCCCGAGCTGACCGGGATGACCGCACCCGAACTGGACGAGCTGATCACCCGACTGGCCGACCTGCGGCAAACGCAACAGACGCGGCAGGCACACGAGCACCCCACCACCGACACCCGCCACAAACCCCGCTCCGGACGACCACTCACATTCCCCTTCCCCGACCGCGTCATCGCCACCGTCCTGCGCCTGCGCCTGGCCCTGCCCGACGACACCCTCGCCCAACTGCTGAACACCAGCCCCAGCACGATCTACCGAACCATCAAAGAAACCCAGCGGCTACTCGAACAACTCGGACACACCATCGAACCCGCCGCCACACCCATCCACCCGCCCACACAGATCCCCCGATGGACCCCAACCACAAACGACAACACCCCCGGACACGACCAAAAACACCCGAAGATCAAACCAGTATGTTAATTATCTGCAAGCCCTAAGCTCTCACCCGCGGGGTGAGTGGCCGCCGGTGTCGCGTCTGGTCTGTTGTGCGGAAACCGGATTGCCGAGCTGGCACCGCGCGCATAGCGTTGCCGGGCATGGGGATCCTCGTCAACCGGCTGACCAGCGACGACTGGCGGCTGCTCCGGGAGGTCCGGCTGGCCGCGCTCGCGGACGCGCCCTACGCGTACGGCTCGACGCTCGCCGCGGAGCGGGAGTTCACCGAGCGGACGTGGCGGGACCGGTTCGAGCGGGACGGCTGCCTCAACGCCGTCGCGATGGTCGACGACGAACCGGCCGGCCTGATCGGCGCGTTCCCGAGGGACGGCGCCACGGCGATGCTCGTCGCGATGTGGGCGCACCCCGAGTATCGTGGCCGGGGCATCGCGGCCGCGCTTGTCACAGACCTCCTCGCGTGGGCGAGGGAAAACGGCTGGTCACGGGTCGAGCTGCGGGTTGCCGACGGGAACGACGCGGCGCGGAAACTGTTCGTGCGGCACGGGTTCGCGTCGACGGGCGTGCGCGAACCGCTCGAGAGCGACCCGACCGTCGGCACCGAGTACCTGTCGCGTCCGGTATAACGTCCACATCGCGGAACTCGGGTCTTGCTCCGAATGGAGCACACTGCTAGTAAATCTAGCTCTGGGCGTTCGCCCCGCGGACGGAGGAGCATGGCGACCGATCTTGTCGAGGTGACAGAAGTCCTCGACCACCCGCTCGACCAGGTCTGGGCGCTGCTGACCGCACTCGACGGCTACCCGAAGTTCGTGCGGGAGGTCGCGTGGTGCGAGCCGGTCGGCCCGTCCGAGAGCGGTCGGTACGAGGTCCGGTTCAGCGTCGACCAGGGCGAGGTCGTCCGGCACGAGGTGGAGGTCCTCGTGAACCGGCGCCTGGAGCACCTCGTGATCGTCAGCGACCGGTGGCCGGGCGGGCACGTGTCGCTGCGTTTCGCCGCGCTGGCACCCGAACGCACCGAGGTGGCGCTGACGGTGTCGCTGCCGAACGTCGGCTCCGCGATCAGCGCGTCCTGGCTGCGCAAACGGGTCCGCAAGGCGTTCGTACTCATCCACGACCACCTCGCCGGCATCGCGGTCACCGTGACGCGCGGGCGGATCGACCAGGCCGCGAAGAGCCAGTCGCAGCTCGCGGTCGCGCGGATCCTCACGAAGGCGGGCGTGCTCACCCCCGGCCGGCCGGACCGGTTGCTCCGGCAGCTGAGCGTGTTGTCGAAGTGGGGGGCGACGGTGGCCGGCGGCTACCGCGCGGCGACCGTCCGGTTCCCCAAGGAGCAGGCGATCGCCGACGAGCTCGGCACGTTGACCTTCGTCGAGGTCGACCAGCGCACCACGCGGCTCGCGAACGGGTTGGCGGAGCACGGTGTGCGGCAGGGCAGGCGCGTCGCGGTGATGTGCCGCAACCACGCCGGCATGGTCGAGTCGATCGTGGCGTGCGGGAAGCTCGGCGCGAGCGTGCTGCTGCTGAACACGGGGCTGTCCGCGAACCAGGTGCGGGACACGGTGATGACGCACCGGCCGGCGGCGGTGCTCGTCGACGAGGAGTTCATGCCGCTGATGCACTACCTGCCGACGTCGCTGCCGCGCGTCCTCACGTGGGGCAACGGGGACACGCCCGGCGACATCACGGTCGACGGGCTGATCGAGCAGTCGTCGCCGGAGCGGATCAAGGCGCCCGGCTCGCCCGGCAAGATCATCGTGTTGACGTCCGGCACCACCAGCAACCCCAAGGGCGCGCGGCGGCGCAACCCGCACGGCATGCGCACGGCCGCCGCGGTGCTGTCGCGGATCCCGTTCCATTCCGGCGAACGCATGATGGTCGCCGCGCCGCTGTTCCACACGTGGGGCCTCGCGGCGATGCAGATCGGCATGCCACTGCACGCGAAACTGGTGCTGCAGCGCAAGTTCGACGCGGAGGCGACGCTGCAGGCGATCGAGGAGCACCGCTGCACGACGCTGATCGCGGTGCCGATCATGCTGCAGCGCATCCTCGACCTGCCGCGTCAGGTGACCCGCAACTACAACACGTCGTCGCTGCGGATCGTGGCGTCCAGCGGTGCGCCGATGCCGGCGCCGCTGGTGCGCGAGTTCATGGCCGAGTTCGGTGACGTGCTCTACAACCTGTACGGGTCCACCGAGGTGTCGTGGGCGAGCATCGCCGACCCGGAGGACCTGAAGGCCGCGCCTACCACCGCCGGCCGCTGCCCGGTCGGCACCCGCGTCGGCATCCTCGACGCCGACGGCCGGCCCGTGCCGCCCGGTGTGGTCGGCCAGATCTGCGTCGGCAACGACATGCTGTTCGAGGGCTACACGGGCGGCGGGAGCAACGTCGTCTACGACGACATGATGGTCACCGGCGACCGCGGCTACCTCGACGCGGACGGCCGCCTGTTCGTCTCCGGCCGCGACGACGACATGATCGTGTCGGGCGGCGAGAACGTCTTCCCCCGGCCGGTGGAGGAGTTGCTGCTCACGCTCCCGCAGGTGATGGACGCCGCCGTGGTCGGCGTCCCGGACCGCGAGTTCGGCCAGCGCTTCGCGGCCTACGTCGTACCCCGCCCCGGCGCGGCGATCAGCCCCACGGCGGTGCGCGAGTACGTGCACGCCCACCTGCCCCGCTTCGCCGTCCCGAGGGACGTCATCTTCGTGAACGCACTACCCCGCAACGCGACGGGAAAGGTCGTCCGCCGCAGACTGGCGACAGAGAGCTGACGCGGTCAGTGGTGGCCGGTGTCGATCACGCAGAAGCGGTTGCCCTCCGTGTCCGCGAGCACCGTGAAGTCCGCGTCCGGCGGGTAGTCCGACCACTCGACCCGCGACGCGCCGAGGCCGAGTAGGCGGGCGATCTCCTCGGCGGGCGCGGGTGTGTACAGGTCCAGGTGCACGCGTGGCCGCTCCTGCACGGGCGTCTCGCTCAGCATCAGCGACACGTTCTGCCCGTCGCCGTCGGGTGGGGTCAGCACCGCCCACGTCTCCTCCGGCTCGTCGCGTGGGACGTAGCCGAGGGCCCGACCCCAGAACTCGGCCGCGCGCCGCACGTCCGAAGCGCCCATCACCGTCGATCCGATCCGCAGCATGTCCCGATTCTCGTAGTACCCGGGTATGACGCGCAGGTTGGCTCCTCGGCACGACGACCGGCACGCGCGCCGTCCATAGCGTTGGCCCCATGAAACGGACTCTCAACAACCTCGCCTACGCGGTCCTCGCGGTGCCGATGAGTGCCGCCGGCCGGTATGGGCTCGCCGCGCGGCTCGGGATCGACCAGCCGCACCGGACGCGGCTCGGCCCACTGCCGGTACTTGCCGCGCTCCCGCTCGTCGCCCTCGTGCTGTTCCTGACCTGGACCAGCTGGCTCTACCCGCTGCGGCCGGACGCGATCGCCGCGATCGGTCACCCGTTCACCGCCGACCCGATCTTCGACCACGCATGGGGCGGTTCGACGCTGGTCGGTGCGTGGTTCGTGCACGCGATGGCCGCATTCGGGATGCAAGTCATCTGTATGGCAATGATTCGCCGGCTGAACGGGCGGCACGGCCGGCTCCCCGTCGAAGCGGTCTAATGGTCGCCGTGACACGCACGATGGGCCGGGTCGGTCTCGGGGTGACCGTCCTCCTGCTGGTGTTGCTCGGCGTCCTGGACCTCGTCCAGCACTACGGCGCCGAGCCCCGTGCCGCACTCGGGCTCAGTGTGGTGCGCGCGCTGCCGCTGCTGATGTACCGGGTGCGGCCGGTCGAGGCGTGGGCGCTTGAACTGGCCGCCGTGCTCGGCATCGCGCTCGTGACCGTCCCGGTGTCCCCCGAGGAGCCCTGGCCGTGGGCGGCCAGCAGCACCGCTGCGCTCATCGGGGTCGCCGGCCTGGTCGCCACCCTCGGCGACCGCCGCCTGTCGCTCGGCATGCTCGGCGTCCTGACCGGGCTCGGCCTGCTGCTGACGATCTGGCCGGGCCGGGGCGACTGGGTGTCGGTCGCGGTCACAACCGTGCTCGGTGCGGTCGGCGTCGTGGTGGGTGACTTCGTGCGCGGCCGCCGCGCGATGGCCGCCGAGCTCGCGGAGGAACGCCAGGTCAGCGCGGCGGAGCGGGAGCTGCGCTCGGTCGTGGAGGAACGGGCCAGGATCGCGCGGGAGCTGCACGACGTCGTGGCGCACCACATGTCGATGATCACCGTGCAGGCCGAGACGGCGCGCTACCGGCTCACCGGCCTGCCCGACACCGCGGTCGCGGAGTTCACCGACATCGCGCGGATCGCCCGCAGCTCACTGTCCGAGCTGCGCGGGCTGCTTTCCGCGCTGCGGGACGACGGCGCCGACCCGGACCGCACCCCGCAGCCGACGCTCGCCGACCTCGGTCCGCTCGTCGAGCGGATCACCGCGGCCGGCACGCCGGTCCTGCTGACCGTGAACGCGGGCGAGCTGCCGCAGGTGGTGCAGCTCGCCGTGTACCGGACGGTGCAGGAGGCGCTGAGCAACGTGGTGCGGCACGCCGGCGCCGTGCGCACGTGGGTGAACATCACGCGGACGGCAGACCGGCTGCGCGTCGAGGTGACCAACGAGCGGCCGGCCGGCGGTCCGGCGGTCGCGCCGGACGGCGCCGGGCACGGGCTGGTGGGGCTGCGCGAGCGGGCGACACTGCTCGGCGGAACGTTCGAGGTGGACCAGCCGGACGGGGGCTGGCGGGTGCGGATGGAGCTGCCGACATGAGCGAGCTTGCGGGCGAATCATCGATGTCGACTATCAGGGTGGTCGTGGTCGACGACCAGGACATGGTGCGCGCCGGGTTCGCGGCGCTGCTGAACGCGCAGGACGGCGTCGAGGTCGTCGGGCAGGCGGCGAACGGCGCGGAGGCGTTGGACGTGTGCGCGGCGACCACGCCGGACGTCGTGTTGATGGACGTCCGCATGCCGGTGCTCGACGGCGTCGAGGCCACGACGCGGCTGCTGGCCGAGCCGACGCCGACGCGGGTGGTGATGCTGACGACGTTCGACATCGACGACTACGTCTACGCGGCGCTGCGGGCCGGCGCGTCCGGTTTCCTGCTGAAGGACGCGACACCGGAGGACCTGGTGGCGGCGGTGCGCGTGGTCGCGGCGGGGGAGTCGCTGCTCGCGCCCGCCGTGACGAGCAGGCTGATCGCGCACTTCGCGCGGCAGCCGACGCTCCTCAGTACGCCGCCGACGCTGGACGCGCTGACGCCGCGCGAGCGCGAGGTGCTGGTGCTGGTCGCCCGCGGCCGGTCCAACACGGAGATCGCCGGGGACCTGGTGGTCGCGGAGCAGACCGTGAAGACGCACGTCAGCCGGATCTTCCTCAAGCTCGGCATCCGTGACCGGGCGCAGGCCGTGATGGTCGCCTACGAGACGGGGCTGGTGGCGCCGGGCGTCTTCTGAGTGGCGGCGAGGGCCCGCGACAGCACACTGCGGATGGGTCAGCTGGCGCCGCCAAGGCCGTCCGCGACGCGCGCGGCGAGCTGCTCGAGGCCGCGGCGGCCGCCCGCTACGACGCCAACTACCGCTGACCGACGCCGGAACATCACGTCGTCTCGGCGATGCGCTTGATCGTGGCAAGGCGGTCGTCCCACTCGTGGGCCACCTTGGTCAGCCACGCCGCGGTCGCGCCGAGGGGTTCCGGGCGGACCTTGTAGCGCACCTCCCGGCCCTGTTTGCGGCAGGTGACCAGGCGCGCGTGGGTCAGCACCGCCAGGTGCTTCACGATCGCCTGCCTGGTCACGGGCAGCCGTTCGGCGAGCGTGGTCGCCGTGGCCTCGCCGTGGGTGGCCAGCTCGTCGAGCAGCAGGCGGCGCGTGGGGTCGGCTAGGGCGACCAGGACCTCCGACACGTCGTCGCCGGTAAGGGTCACGACCGGGTCACCGCAACGTCGGGGCGTAGTCCGCGAGCTTGGCCAGCTCCCGGCGCCAGCCCTCCGTGTTCTGCGTGGCCTGCGTGAGCTTGTCCTCGTCGCTCTTCGGCAGCCCTCGGAAGCCGCTCTCCACCACCTTCAGGCGGGTCGCCGCGCCCTCGCCGCGCAGCCGGAACTCCACCAGCGTGGTGTTCTCGACCGTCGGCCGCGTGCCCGGCGGGCGGGCCCAGCGGAAGGAGAACAGGTGCGGCTCGTCGACCTTCTCGACCAGACCGTGGACCGTCACGAGGTTCTCGCCGTCGCGCCACGTGCAGCTGAAGTCGCCGCCGGGGCGCAGCTCGACGGTCGCGCCCGCGTTGCCGAACCACGTGCCGACGTGCTCGGCCTTCGTCACCGCCGCCCACACCTTCGCGACCGGCGCCTCGATCAGGATCTCCCGCTCGATCTGGTCCGGAACCATGGTGGTCTCCCTCCGCTGACGTGCTACTCCAGGGTTGCACATCAGCCCGGTGAACGCGACCGCCGGGTTGCGGGACGGCTCGCAACAGGGAGTGAACAGGCTACGCCGTACGCTGGTCGGGTGGTCGCACCCGCAGTCTCGCCGGAAGAGCCGGCAGTGTCCGACAAATCGGACGAACGCACGCCGGCCTGGCGAATCGTGGCGCTGCGCGTCGTCGTCGCCACCGGCGCCGGGGTGCTGATCTTCCTCAGCGGCCCGCCGCGCACGCTGTGGTGGCTCGCGCCGATCGGCTTCGCGATCCTCGGCGCCGTGCTCTACGGCCGCCGCGCCAAGGCCGGTTTCGGCTACGCGGTGTGCGCGGGCCTCGGCTTCACGGTCCCGCTGCTCGCGTGGACCGGCGAGTTCGTCGGCGCGGTCGCCTGGCTCCCGCTGAGCCTCCTCGAGGCGGTGCTCATAGGCCTCGCGGGCGCCGCGATCGCCGCGGTCAGCGTGCTGCCGGCGTGGCCGGTGTGGGCGGCGCTGCTGTGGGTCGCGGGGGAGTACCTGCGTTCGATCTTCCCGTTCGGCGGGTTCCCATGGGCCAGGATCGCGTTCTCGCAGCCGGACGGTGTCTACCTCCCGCTCGCCTCGGTCGCCGGCACGCCGCTGATCGCGCTCGCGGTGACGATGACCGGGTTCGGCGCGGCCATGCTGGTCCGCACCGCGGTCCTCGACCGCCAGCCGCGCAGGATGGTCGCCCCGGCGCTCGCGTTCGTGCTGCCGGTCGCCGCGGCCTTCGGCGCGCTGCCGTTGGTCGGCACCGACGCCAACGACGGCGAGGCGACCGGCGCGGTCGTGCAGGGCAACGTGCCGCGCGCGGGCCTCGACTTCAACGCGCAGCGTCGCGCCGTGCTCGACAACCACGTCGCGCGGACCGAGGAGCTGGCCAGGGACGTCCGCGCCGACCGCGAGCCGCAGCCGGACCTGGTGATCTGGCCGGAGAACTCCTCCGACATCGACCCGTACCGCAACGCGGACGCGTGGGCCGGCATCGACCGCGCCGCGCGCGCGATCGGCGCGCCGATCGCCGTCGGCTCCGTGCTCCTCGGCGACGACGGCCTGCCGAGGAACACGATGTTGTTGTGGGATCCGGAGCGCGGGCCGGTCGACCAGTACACGAAGCGCCAGCTCCAGCCGTTCGGCGAGACGATGCCGATGCGGTCGTTCTTCCGGATCTTCACCTCGGCCGTCGACCGGGCCGGCCAGTTCGTGCCGGGCACCGAGGCGACCGTGTTCCACATGGCGAACGCGCGGGTCGCGCTGGCCACCTGCTACGAGGTGGCGTTCGACGGCGTGGTCCGGGAGTCGGTGCTTGGCGGGTCGAACCTGCTCGCGGTGCCGACGAACAACGCCACGTTCGGCTACACGGAGATGACCTACCAGCAGCTCGCGATGGACCGGGTGCGGGCCGTCGAGCACGGGCGGACGGTCGCGGTCTCGGCCACCAGCGGGGTCAGCGCGATCGTCGCACCGGACGGCTCGGTCAGCCAGGAGACCGGGATGTTCACCGACGCGGCGCTGGTCGAACGGGTGCCGCTACGGTCGACGACTACGCTGTCCGATCGACTGGGCCCGTTCCCCGAGTGGATCATGGCGCTCGCCGGGGTCGGCGCGCTGGGCGCCGCGATCGTGCTCCGGCGGCGTGGGCGCAAGGCCGGCCGGGTCGGCGAGTAAGTCCAGCAAACAGCGAGTCCGGCGCGCAGGGCGCCGGCGAGGAGGGTGACGTATGGCAGAGCAGCTCGAGCCGGTGCTGGTGTTGATCCCGACGTACAACGAGCGGGACAACCTCGAGCGAATCGTGAGCCGGCTGCGCGCCGCACTGCCGAAGGCGCACGCGCTGATCGTGGACGACGGCAGCCCGGACGGCACCGGCGACATCGCCGACCGGCTCGCCGCCGAGGACGAGTTGGTGCACGTGATGCACCGCACCGAGAAGAACGGCCTCGGCGCCGCGTACGTCGCGGGGTTCACGTGGGGCCTCGAGCGGGACTACGCGGCGCTCGTCGAGATGGACGCGGACGGCTCGCACTCGCCGGAGGACCTGCCCCGCATGCTCGACGCGCTCGGCGACGCCGACCTCGCGATCGGCTCGCGGTACGTGCCGGGCGGCAAGGTGGTCAACTGGCCCAAGCGCAGGTACTTCCTGTCGTGGGGCGCCAACACCTACGTCCGCGTGGCGCTCGGCGCCCGCGTCAAGGACATGACGGCCGGCTTCCGCGCCTACCGGCGGGAGGCGCTGCAGAAGATCCGCATCGACAACGTCGCCTCCCGCGGCTACTGCTTCCAGATCGACCTCGGCTGGCGCACGATCGAGGCCGGCTTCACGGTCGTCGAGGTGCCGATCACGTTCACCGAACGCGAGCACGGCGTGTCGAAGATGAGCAGCGACGTCATCCGCGAGGCGCTGATCCGCGTCACCAAGTGGGGCCTGCGCCGGCGCGGAAACCAGGTGAAGGCGCTGTTCACCAAGCGGCCGTCGTGACACACGCGGTCGAGCCGGGCGACTGGCGCTGGGGTGACGAGCTGGACGCCGTCGCCGCCGCTGCCCCCGCCCGGCGACCTGTCCGGCTCGTGGAGCGGCCCGGAGGGCCCGCACTCGGTGGAGAACATCGACACGTTCGCGTCGCACGCGCTGCGGATCGAGCTCAAGGACTGATGGGCGCGGGGGTGACGCGGCGCCACCCCCGCCTTTCCGTCAGCAGTACAGGTTTCCGCCGGCCGGCACGCCGAGGATCCCGACGAACCGGTTGTAGTTGTTCACCCGGCTCTGGACCTGGCCGGGGTTGCCGCCGTTGCACTCCAGCGACCCGTTGATGCTGCGGATCGTCTCGCCGAAGCCGCGCTGGTTGACCATCGCGTTGTGGGGCGTCATGGTGCCGGGGCCGTTCTGGGTCATCCAGTACCAGAGTGCCGACTTCCACGACACGGCCGCGTCGTTCTGCACGAGCCACGGGTTGCCGAGCAGGTCGATGCCGAGGTAGTCGCCGGCGGCCTTGTAGTTGAAGTTCCAGCTCAGCTGGATCGGGCCGCGGCCGTAGTACGCCGCCTGACCGGCCGGGCACCCGTACGACTGGCTCCAGTCGCAGTAGTGCGGGTAGTTGGCCTCGTTCTGCTCGACGATGTGCACGAGCCCGCCGGTCTCGTGGTGCACGTTCGCCAGGAACGCGGCGGCCTCCTGCTTGCGCACCGTGTCGCTGCCGGTGCCCGCGAACGCCGCGAAGCTGTCGAGCGCCGTGGTCAGGCCGCTGTAGGTGTAGAAGCCGTTCCGGTTCGGGAACATCTGGTTGAACTGCGATTCGGAGACCACGAACGCGCGGGTCTCGGTGGCTGTCGCGGTCGGTGGAACCGCGGAGGCGACGGTGACCATGGCCGCGAACGCGACCAGCGCCACCAGTAGACGGTTCTTCATTGTCACTCCTCGAGGCAGGGTAACTTCGGAGTGTTACTGCGATCCCCGTCACTAAACCGCATTGGTCTAAACCAGTCAAGGGGGGCCGGCTGCACGACCCGATGGTCGTGAAGGACTACGAGGCGGCCGTGACCGCCCTGAGATGACCGAATGCCACATCCGGGACGGGCAGTCCCAGATGTGGCATTCGATGTGGGTAAACCGCGGGAGGGCTTACGCGGAACGGCTGCGGCGAACCTTCAGTTCCTGCAGTCGCTCGGTCAGCAGATCCTCGAGCTCCGGAATGGTTCTGCGCTCGAGGAGCATGTCCCAGTGGGTGCGCGGCGGCTTGACCTTCTTCGCCTCCGGCTCCGTGCCGTCGATCAGCTTCGACGCGGTGCCGTGCAGCCGGCACTCCCACATCGAAGGCACCTCGGCGTCATCGGAGAAGGGCACCTCGAACTCGTGGTCCTTGGGGCAGGCGTAGCGGATCGTCCGCCGCGGCGCGAGATCGTGGTTGCGGTCAGTCTCGTAGCTGACCGCGCCAAGTCGGCTTCCACGGAGTACACGGTCGGCCATGACTACGTCCTTTCGTTCGGCTCGCAGCTCTCCCAGCTGGAACCAGGGTGGTGCTCACCAAGAGCAACGTCGAAGCACGGCAAAACGTTCCCATCTGCCACACTCCGTCGCTCTGGGTGATCTGTAGCGACCCCTGCTCTTATAGCTTCCACCGTAGAGAGGCGCGCTAAACGTGTTCGTGACGCGACACTCTCAGTATTGCCACAAAATGTCGCCCACTTGGGGGAGGAGGTTGCGCAGGATGGCCCTTCAGGCGAGTCTCAACTGTCCCTGACCGGCCACTGCCGGGCCGAGGTCGCCAAGACGGAAGTGTCGCCGGCACAACACCTGGTAACGCACGGTAGCCGCCGAATCGAAATCCGGAAATTCACGGTCCGTGTCGGCCACGAGCACGGTGTCGCCGGCCCGGATCACGACGCCGTCGAGGACCCGCGCGTTGAACCGCGCCGGCAGCCCGCACCAGCACAGGACGTCGACCTGGACCGGCTCCAGCTCGTCCGCGAGCTCGAACAGCCGCCGCGAGCCGGGGAACAGCTCGCTGCGGAAGTCGGTGGCGATACCGAAGCAGTACACGTCGACCTGCACGTCGTCCGCGAGCTCCGCGAGCTGGTCCACCTGGTCGGGGGTGAGGAACTGCGCCTCGTCGACGATCAGGTAGTCCACGCGGGCGCCTTCCGCCCAGCGGGCCCGGACCAGCTCCCGCAGGTCGATGCCGCCGTGCACCTCGATCGCCGACCGGGTGATCCCGATGCGGCTGGAGATCTGCGGCTTGCCGGAGCGGTCGAGGTGGACGAGCAGCAGTCCCTTGCGGCCCTGCCGCGCGTGGTTGTGGTCGACCTGGAGCGCGAGCGTCGACTTACCGCAGTCCATCGGCCCGTAGTAGAACCGCAGGTGCCCGACCACGGGCACGGCGCGCCGCGACCCGGCGGCGGGCACCGCGGAGAGGGCGTCGGTCGGGTCGCTGAGCTGAGGCGGCATGGGCTCCACGGCTGGTGACCCTATCCCGACGGTCCGCGCGGCGGCCGGAGCACGGCGGACGCGCGGTTCTGTGACCTTCGGTAACATCTGAGTTTTGTTGCCGGGTGGAGGGTGCCGTATGTACGTCGCACAACTGATCGACCAGGCGCGGGAGGTCGCCGCGGAGGGCGTCGCGCAGCTCAGCCGGCCCGCGATGGCCGGAGTGCCGCTGCCGGACTACAGGGCCGCCGCCACGGTGACGCCGAGGTAGGCGGCTCCCAGCCCCGCGACGAGGCTGACGGCGACGTTCATGCCGGCCAGCAGGTAGGTGCGGTTCTGCAGCAGCCGGAGGGTCTCGTAGCCGAACGTGGAGTAGGTGGTGAGGGCGCCGCAGAACCCGATCCCCAGCAGCGCGGACAGTTCCGGGGACGTCGGCAGCCCGACGACCACGCCGAGCACGAGGCTCCCGCTGATGTTGACGAGCTGCGTGCCCCAGGGGAACACCGAGTCGTGCCGGGACTGCACGGCCCGGTCCAGCAGATAGCGCAGCGGTGCCCCGACCGCGGCCCCGAGCGCCACGAGCAGCACGGTCATCGGACCGCCGCCACTGCCGCCCGTGCGCCGAGCCAGCCCGCCGCCACCGCGACGACGGCGGCCGCCACCGTGCCCCCGAGGTAGAGCAACCCCAACCCAGGCCGGCCGGCCGCCACCAGCGCTCGCACGTCCAGCATCGCGGTCGAGAACGTCGTGTAGCCGCCGAGCACGCCCACCCCGAGGAACGGCCGCAGCAGCCGCTGGTTCGGCCACACCTCGGTGATCAGCAGCATCAGCACGCCGATCAGCAGGCACCCGCTGACGTTGGTCACCCACGTCGCCATCGGCCACTCGCCGGGCGTGTGGGGTAGGAGCACGCTCAGCCAGTACCGGGCCAGCGCGCCGACCACGCCACCCGCCGAGATCGCCGACAGCACCGTGGCCGGGTGTCGTGCCAGCTCACGGCGTTGGCGTCGATCATGAAGGTCGACGTCTGGATCAATGGGCCCGTGCACACCCGTTTCCTACCCGAGTTCACGCGCACGCGCACGGGAAGGTATCGCCGCCCACGTCGCGTGCGTACCTCGCATTGTGGCGCTTGGCAATACTTCCGCCTTGGGTCTTGAGTCGGTCTTGAGTCGGGCTAGACATCCTCCGCTCAGGCTCGAGGCATGTTTCCCAGGCGCGGCAGTCAAGTGTTGCTCGACCGGATCACCCGGCTCAGAGCCGGGCTCAGTGGGACGCCGCTGCTGTCGCTCGCAGACGAGCGACTCGACCTCGTCGCGAAGCTCGAGTTCTGCAACCCGACCGGCAGCGCCAAGGACCGGTCCGCGCTCTGGATCCTGGAGCAGGCGATCCGGCGCGGTGACATCACCCGCGACACCGTGGTCGTCGAGTCGTCGTCCGGGAACTTCGCGATCTCGCTCGCCTCGTACTGCCGCACGCTGGGCATCCCGTTCCTCCCGGTGATCGACCCCAACTGCAACGCGCCGACCGAGTCCTACCTGCGCGCGCTGTGCGACCGCGTGGAGAAGGTGTCCGAGCGCGACGCCACCGGCGGCTACCTGCACACCCGCCTCGCGCGCGTGCACGAGCTGGTCGCGGACACCGACGGCGCGTACTGGCCGAACCAGTACGCGAACGCGGACGCCTTCGACGCGCACTACCGGTTCACCGGCGGCGAGCTGTGCCGCACCCTCACCAAGATCGACTACCTGTTCGTCGGCGTCGGCACCGGCGGCACCGTCGCCGGGGTGTCCCGGCGGGTCAAGGAGTCCTTCCCGCGCTGCACGGTCGTCGCCGTCGACTCGGTCGGGTCCGCGATCTTCGGCAACCCGCCCCGGCCGCGCCGGATCCCCGGCATCGGGTCGAGCATCGTGCCGCCGCTGGTCGAGCGGGCCCAGCTGGACGACGTGGTGATCGTGCCGGAGCCGTGGGCGGTCGACGGCTGCCTCGACCTGTACGGCCGGCACGGCCTGTACGCGGGCGGCTCGACCGGCAGCGTCTACGCCGCGATCCAGCACTGGTTCGCCGAGCACCCGGTGACCGGTCGCCGCCCGGCCGTGGTGTTCCTCGCCGCCGACCGCGGCCACGCCTACGCCAACACGATCTACAACCCCGCCTGGGCGAGCGAGCTGCGTGCCGGCGAGCCCACATCCATGCCGGCCGGCGGGACGGCAGTGCCACTGGGAGAGGAACTGACGTGGACGCGCTAGTGCCACCATCGATGCGGGTGATCACCGGGGGTGACGTCGCCCGCGAGATCGAGCGCGACCGGCCGGAGTGTGTGCGGGTCGTGCGCGACGCCTACCTGGCCCACGACGCCGGGGACAGCGTCAACCCGCACAGCAGCTTCCTGCGGTTCCCGCACCTGCCGCGCTCGCGGATCATCTCGCTGCCGGCCTACCTCGGCGGCGAGTTCGACGTCGCCGGCATCAAGTGGATCGCGAGCTTCCCGGACAACACCCAGCACGGCATCCCGCGCGCCTCTGCGACGCTGGTGCTCAACGACTGCCGCACCGGTTTTCCGTTCGTGTGCATGGAGTCCTCGATCATCTCGGCGACCCGCACGGCCGCGTCCGCCGTCCTCGGCGCGGAGACACTGGTCGGCGAGCGCAGGGCGGCCAGGGTGGGGCTGGTCGGCACCGGCCTGATCGCCGGGCACGTCTGGAAGTTCCTGCGCGACACCGGCTGGGAGCTCGGCGGCGTCCGGCTGTTCGACCTCAACCGCGCCAACGCGGAGCGCTTCGGCGCGGACCTGCCGGTGCCGGTCGAGATCGTCGACCGGGTCGAGGACGCGTTCCTCGACTGCGACCTCGTGGTCCTCACCACGGTCGCGGGCGAGCCGCACATCCACGACCCGCGCCTGCTCGACCACAAGCCGGTGGTGCTGCACCTCTCGCTGCGGGACCTGTCGCCGGACGTCGTCCTCGCGGCGCAGAACGTCACCGACGACATCGACCACGCGGTGCGGGAGCGGACCTCGCTGCATCTCACCGAGCAGCGGGTCGGCAACCGGGACTTCGTGGCCGGCACGCTCGGCGACCTGCTGCGGGGCCGGGTCGCGCGCGACCCCGACCGCGCCGCGATCTTCGCCCCGTTCGGCCTCGGCGTGCTCGACCTCGCCGTCGGCAAATGGGTCCACGACCGGGTGGTGGCGGCCGGCAGCGGCCTGCCGGTGCCCGACTTCTTCTCCTCGGCGGTGTGACATGAGTGCCTCGAACACGGAGCTTCGGTACCGCGTGGTCGTCAACGACGAGGACCAGTACTCGATCTGGTTCGCGGACCGGCCGCAGCCGGCCGGCTGGACCGACGCCGGCAAGGAGGGCACGAAAGCCGAGTGCCTCGCCCACATCGACGAGGTGTGGACGGACATGACGCCGCGCTCGGTGCGGGCCCAGCTCGACGGCGCGGTCCGATGAGGACGGTCGAGAACGTCAAGGCGCTGCGGGGCCTCGGCAGCCGCCGGGACACCGCGCGCCGCAGGGTGATCTTCCTGCCGCACGCGGGCGGCAGCGCGTCGGCCTACCTGTGGGCCGACCACTTCGCCGAGGACGTCGAGGTCTGCGCGGTCCAGCTGCCCGGCCGGGAGAACCGGTTCGGCGAGGCGCCGCTCTCGTCGATGGCCGAGGTCGTCGACGAGGTGGCGGCCGCGATCGCCGCGCGCACCGACCTGCCCTATGTCCTCTTCGGACACAGCATGGGCGCGCTGGTCGCGTACGCGGTCACCCGGCGGCTCGCCGAGCAGGGCGCGCCGCTGCCGAGGCGGCTGTTCGCCTCCGCGCACCGCGCGCCGCACCTGCCCGACCGCGACCCGCTGCACCACCTGCCGGACGACGAGTTCGTCGCACGCATGACGCACTCGGACCTCGGGCGGATGGATCCCGAGATGCGGGCGCTGTTCCTGCCGATGGTGCGTGCCGACCTCACCGTGTGCGAGACGTGGGCGCACCCGGCGACCGACCCGCTGCCGGTCCCGGTCACGGCACTCGGCGGCCGGGACGACGACCTCGTCACCGAGGCGGAGCTGGCCGCGTGGCGGGAGCACACGGCGGCGGACTTCGCTCATGAGCTGTTGCCCGGCGGGCACTTCTACCCGGACGGCGCGGAAACCGTGCTGGCGGAACGGATCCGGCGCGCGTTCCGGCCCCGATCGTCGCAGAAAGGGACTGTCTGAGATGGCCACACTGGTGGAGCTGTGGGAGCGGCAGGCCAACGCCTCGCCGGACGCGGTCGCCGTCGTCGCAGGCGACGAGAGCGTCTCCTTCACCGAGCTGGACCAGCGGGCCGCGGTGCTGGCCCGGCAGCTGCGTGCGCGCGGCGTCGGACCGGAGTCGCTGGTCGGCGTGAGCATCGAGCGGTCGGTCGACCTGGTCGTCGCGCTGCTGGGG
>Ga0193742_1001017_pt1 | contig 17668 bp, 17 predicted proteins | sample L2c1metaG_FD_165511 | JGI IMG/M metagenome (GOLD analysis project Ga0193742, IMG submission 165511) | Soil microbial communities from a riparian zone of the East river system, Colorado, United States - L2c1 | ecosystem: Environmental > Terrestrial > Soil > Riparian zone | place: USA: East River... | reverse complement strand
CCGACCATACGCGTCCACCAGCCGGGCTTGCCGGTGACGGGATGATCGGCAGCAACATGCTGGTCGCCGGTCAGCGCATGGCAGATCAGGATGGCATTGGAGGCATCGGCGTTGAGCTCGCCATAGGTTTCATAGGCGATCTCGACCGCGGGAAGCACCGCGCCGCCGTCCAGCGCGAGCGGCTGGGCGAGACGGATATGGCGCTGAAGGCCGAAGCGCTGATCGCTGGTCATGATCCGGCGCTATGGCCGCGGCGCGCGCGCTGTCAACATCGCGCCGGGAAGCGAGCGCTCAGCCGAACAGCGATCGCCGCTCGAGCCGCGCGCGCATCTCGGGCATCACGCGTGTGATCGCCGCCTTGCGATCGGCGGTCTGTATCACCCCCGCGACATGGCCGAGCATTTGGGCGATCAGATCGAAGGATTGCATCGTCTGTGCATGGCGCTGGAGCACGATGGGATCGGCGGCGAGCTTGCCGCCCAGCGCATCGAGCATGCGGCGGATATACTCGATTTCCTCCGCTAGCCGGATATCGACGATGTCCTCTGAAGGCGGCAGGGGTTCGGGTTTGGGCGGTGGCGGGCGAAACAGCGGCTTGCGCACCGTGCCACGCGCCGCGGCAAAGGCCGCATCCGCCTGGTGTTGGGCTTCCGACACGCCAGACCACGGCAGCGCCTCTGCGCGCGCCTGATCGACCGGAAAGCTGCGTGGGGCCAGCTCCATCATCCGGCCGGGTTAACCACACTAGGTTAAAGAGCGATTATGCGGACGCCGCCTGAAAACATTATGCAGCGCGGTATGATCGGCTAAGGGCGTGCCATGACCGCACCCATCCCCAAGCAATGGATCATGGACATCGCCCCCTATGTGCCGGGCAAGTCCAAGACCGATGACGGCCGCAGCGTGGCGAAGCTTTCGTCCAACGAAAATCCCCTGGGGACAAGCGAAGTGGCGCGCGCCGCGTTCGAGACCTCGGACCGCACCCTGTTCCGCTATCCGGATGCCGCCGCGCCCGAACTGCGCGAGGCGATTGCGGCGCATCACGGGCTGGATCCCGCGCGGGTAATTTACGGCACCGGATCGGACGAGGTGCTGCACCTGGCCGCTGGCGCCTACGCCGGGCCGGGGGACGAAGTGATCTTCGTCCGCTTCGGTTTTGCGGTGTACGAGATCGCGGCGCGGCGCGTCGGCGCGACCCCGGTGATCGCACCGGACAAGGATTACGCGACCGACGTCGATGCGATCCTGGCGTGCGTAACCGATCGCACCCGGGTGGTGTTCATCGCCAACCCCAATAACCCGACCGGCACCTATGCCCCGCGCGGCGAGATCGCGCGGCTGCATGCCGGGTTGCCGGCGGATGTGATGCTGGTGCTCGATCAGGCCTATGCCGAATATCTGAGCGCGGACGAGGATGACGGCGGGCTGGAACTGGCCAAGACCCAGCCCAACGTGATCGTCACGCGGACCTTCTCCAAGATCCACGGCCTTGCCGCAGAGCGGATCGGCTGGGGCTATGGTTCGGCCGAGGCGGTCGCGGCGATGCACCGCATCCGCGCGCCGTTCAACGTGACCACCGCCGGCCAGCACGCCGCCATCGCCGCGCTTGGCGCCACCGACTTCGTCGCGCATAGCCGCGCGCATAATGATCGCTGGCTCAAATGGCTGGCAGACGAAGTCGCGAGCATGGGAAATCTCGGCATCCGCGCTGTTCCCAGCCGTGCCAATTTCCTGCTGGTGCTGTTCGAGGGCGCGATGAGCGCGGAGCATGCGTATAAGCGGCTGATGCACGAAGGCTTCATTGTCCGCTGGCTGCCGGGGCAGAAACTGCCGCACGGGCTGCGCATCTCGATCGGCACCGAGGAGGAGACGCGCGGGGTGGCGGCAGCGCTGCGCAAGATTCTCGGCAGCGAAGAGGGCTGAATGCTACCGTTCTCCCGCGTCTCGATCATCGGGCTGGGCCTGATCGGCTCTTCGATCGCGCGTGCGGTACGGGCGCAGATGCCGACGGTGGCGCTATCGGGTTATGATGCGAGCCCCGAGGTGCGCGAAACCGCCAAGGCGCTCGATCTGGTCGATGATATCGCCGACAGCGCTGGCGCCGCGGTGACCGATGCCGATCTGGTGATATTGTGCGTGCCGGTCGGCGCGATCGGTGCGGTGGCGCGCGAGATCGCCGCCGATCTGCCCGCCGATGCCGTCGTCAGCGATGTCGGGTCGTCCAAAGCAGGCATCGCCAGAGCGCTCTCAGAAGCGTTGCCCGGCGCGATCGTCATCCCCGCGCATCCCGTTGCAGGGACCGAGAATAGCGGGCCCGAGGCGGGCTTCGCCAGCCTGTTCCAGGATCGCTATTGCATCCTGACCCCGGCCGATGGCGCCGATGCGGTGGCTGTCGAGCGGCTGTCGAGCTTCTGGACGAAGCTGGGCGCGCGGGTCGAGACGATGGACGCAGCGCATCATGATCTGGTCCTCGCGGTCACCAGCCACTTGCCGCATCTGATCGCCTATACCATCGTCGGCACCGCATCCGATCTGGAGGCGGTGACGCAGAGCGAGGTGATCAAATATTCCGCGGGCGGCTTTCGCGATTTCACCCGCATCGCCGCGTCCGATCCGACCATGTGGCGCGACGTGTTCCTGGCCAACAAGGATGCGGTGCTGGAGATGCTCCAGCGCTTTTCGGAGGATCTGTCCGCGCTGCAGCGCGCGATCCGCTGGGATGACGGCGATGCGCTGTTCGATCTGTTCACCCGCACCCGCGCGGTCCGCCGTTCGATCATCGAACAGGGCCAGGACGATTCACGCCCCGATTTCGGGCGCTCGCACGACTGAAGGCGGGTTAAGCACGTTGATCGCGGCATGGATTCGTTCCTCCGCCTCGGCGCGCGGTAGGCCCGGCGGTAATTCCTCGCCGAAGCGGAAGGTGATCTGCCCGGGGCGCGGCAGGCCGGTGCGCGGGATGAACTTGCCGCTGTCGATCGCCACCGGCATCGCGGGCAGGCCGAGCGCGCGGTAGAGGCCGGCCATGCCCGATCGCAGTGGCGGGGCTTCGCCGTGCGGCACGCGGGTGCCTTCGGGGAACAGCACGATCGCGCGGCCATCGGCAATCGCCGCCTTCCCCTCTCGCACCATCTGGCGCAGCGTCTTCGATGATCCAGCGCGGTCGATCACGATCATGCCGTAGCGCCGCGCGCACCAGCCCCAGATGGGGATATCGGCGAGCTCCTGCTTCATCACGACGACAGGCTCGTCGAACATCAAAACGACCTCGATCGTCTCGAACATCGCTTCGTGCTTGGCGACGATCAGCAGCGGATGTGTCGGCGGTGTGCCCTCTATCCGCGTGGTGACGCCAAGCAGCCAGCGGCAGCACCAGCGGTGCCAGCGCGCCCAGACGCGGACCCAGAAACGCACCGCCTTCTGCCCCAGCGACGCGGCGATCGGCGCACCCAGGACGATGAAGAACGATCCGCCGTAAAACAGCATCACGAACAGGATCGCGCGAAGCCGCCTCATAAACCCACCAGTCCGGCGGCGCGGGCGAGGATGAACTTGTTATATTCGCGCAGCAGCACGCCGAGACCGGGGCGCGAACGCACCGCATCGTCGACGATCTCGATATCCGAGCCAAGCGCGCTGCGCAGTTCGTAATGCGCGCGCGCCATGTGCCAGTCGGTCGTCACTAGCCGGACCGATTTGAACCCGCGCCGTTCGATCCAATGCGCCGTCTCCAGCCCGTTCGAGCGCGTATCGACCGCCGAGCGGCCCAGATCGATGCAGCAGGCGAACAGCGCCGGTGGCGCATCATTGGCGACCGCCAGCTCCACCGGCCGGACATCGCGCGCCACGCCGGTGATCAGCATCCGTTTCGCCTGCTTGCGCTGCATCAGATCGATTCCGCGCGCGATCCGCCCAGGCCCGCCGGTGGGAACGACGATCGCGTCGGTCGTCCGCCCCTCCAGCGGTTGCGCGAGCGTTACCGCGAACAGCGCGAAGCCGAGCGCCCAGATCAGGATGATGGCGGCAAGGGCGCGCTTGATCACAGCAATTTCCTGAGCGCGGCGAGGATGGTGGTGCGCGCGGCGAGCGTCGCGAGCGCGGCGAAGATCAATGGCAACACCAGCAGCAGCAGCCAGTCGCGCCAAGTGAGCGTGACCCCGCTCGCCAGTTCGGACTGCAGCGATCCGACCTGCGAGCCGATCAACAGCACGACGATCAGCGCCACCACCAGCCCGGTCACGCCGCCCAGCAATGCATCGAGCGCGATGCGGCGCTGGAACAGCCGCGCAACCTGCTTGTCGGTCGCACCCATCAGATGCAGCACATCGATCGTCGCGCGGTGAGTGTTGAGCGCGCCGCGTGCGGCCAGCACCACCGCAGCCCCCGTCGCCGCCGCCATCAGCAGCACCATCATGATGCTGAGCCAGGTCAGCCAGCCGAACAGGCTCTCGATCGGTGCGAGCCAGCGCGCGTGGCGGTCGACCCGCGCGGCCGGCGCGATGCGTGCGACCGCGCCCTCGACCTCGGCGATCACCGATTCCTCGGCACTATCCAGATCGACGTCGATCAGGGCGGGCATCGGCAGATCCTGGTCGAGCCCATCCGATCCCAGATAGGGTTCGAGCAACGCGGCGAGTTGGGCGCGATCGGCCTGCACCACCTTGGCCACCCCGGGCAGCGTCTCCAGTGCGCTCGCCACCCGCGCCGCATCGCGCGTTCGGGATTCGGCATCGGCATCGACGATCTGCACGGTCAGCCGCCCCGCCAGCCGCGCATCCATCGCGCTGGAGGCATTGGCGAGGCCGAAGCCCGCCGCGGCGGCGAGCGCGGTCAGGAACATCATGATCGCGATGATCCACGGCATTGGACCCGTCAGCCGCCCTTCCTGCAGCAGCCGGCTGTCGGGTGGCGAGGCGGCCCAGCCGAAGCTCATTCGGCGACGGCCTTGGATTGCGGCGGAAAGCGCAGCTCGCCGGTCGGATCGGACAGCCGCCCGCGATCGAGCCGCATCATGCGCGCATTGGGGATGCGGCCGATCAGATGCAGGTCATGGGTGGCGACGACGACGGTGGTGCCCAGCCGGTTGAGCGCATCGAACAGGTGCAGCAGCCGTTCGGCCATATCGGGATCGACGTTGCCGGTCGGCTCGTCCGCCACCAGCATTTCCGGGCGGCCGATCACCGCGCGGGCGATGGCGACGCGCTGCTGCTCCCCGCCAGAGAGCGTCGCGGGGCGTGCATCGGCGCGTTCCGCCAAACCAACCCAGGCGAGCATCTCGCGCACCGGCGTATCGAGTTCCTTCTCCGACATGCCGGCAATCCGCAGCGGCAGCGCGACATTGTCATAGGTCGAGATATGTTGGACCAGCCGGAAATCCTGGAACACCACGCCGATGCGGCGGCGAAACCCGGGCAGACGCGTGCGCGGCATCGTTACCGCATCCTCGCCGAACAGCCGGATCAGCCCGCGGCTGGGGCGCTGGGCGAGGTAGAGCAGGCGCAACAGCGAGGTCTTCCCCGCGCCCGACGCGCCGGTCATGAAATAGAAAGCGCCCTTGCCCAGCGAGAAGCTGATGTCGGACAGCACTTCGGCGCCCGTGCCGTAGCGCAGACCGACATTCTCGAACTGGACGATGCTGGCCATGCGCGCGTGTTCCGACCCCCATCAGGGCCATCGCACGAAGGACAGCGCCGCATCAAGGGCGGCGACTCGCACGGTTTGAGGGGCTTGCGCGCGTACCGTGCAGGGTGTTTACAAAGCGGACCTGCCCAATCACCGGCGGACCCGAGAAAACCAAGCGCGCATGATCCTCGTCTGCCCCGAATGCCGTACCCGCTATGTCGTGCCAGACAGCGCCGTCGGCATCGATGGCCGGCAGGTCCGCTGCGCCAGCTGCAAGCATAGCTGGTTCCAGGAAGGCCCGCAGGCGGCGACGCCCGACGCCCCGGTGTTCGACCCGCCACCGCCGCCCGAACAGCCGGTTGGCGACGGTCATCCGGACTATGATGCGTTCGAACACGGCCCGCCGTTCCGCCCGCGGCGCAATCCCGCGCGCCGCTGGACCATCGCCGCAGTGATCGCCGGCCTGCTGATGCTGGGGGCGATCGGCGCGATCCAGTATTTCGGCACGCCGGACTTCGCCGCCAATATCGCCGCAAAACTGGGCCTGCCCGTCGCCCAAACAGAAGTACCGCTGCGCTTCGCCGATTACTCCGCCGAGCGCCGCGATCTCGACAGCGGCAACGAGCTGTTCGCGGTCAACGGCCGGATCATCAACCCGACCGACCGGGCGCAGCGCGTGCCGGACATCGTCGCCGAGCTGCGCGATGCGCAGGGGCGGCTGGTCTATGGCTGGACGATCGCGCCGTCGCGCCGCACGCTGGGCCCGCGCGCCGAACTGGAGTTCAACAGCGCCAAGCTGGACGTGCCGTCGAACTCGCGCGAGCTGAACCTCAGCTTTTCTGGCGCGTAGCCGCTATTCGAACTGGATTTCCACACGGCCATCGTCGCGCATGGCGCGGCGCTCGCGTGGCGGTTCGATCGCTGGCGATGGCGGCGCTTCTTCAGCGAACGACACATGCGCGCCAGACAGGATGTGCGCGCGCACAACGGCAATCGCAGTCACGCGCGGCGGTGGTGCCTGAGCGTCCTGGGGGGCGCCCGCTAGCAGCAGCAGGGGCAATAGCGTGGGGTCCATCGCATGCGACACAACGCCTTTAACGGCAGGGTGGCGACCCGCTTAAGTGGTTAAGGGATTTCTTTACCAAATCGGGACGAAAAATCGGCCTGTTGCGCCCGCGTCACCGCTTTGCTAGGGGCCGGCGCCTGCCAGCCGCCGGAGACCCGGCGGGCGGTTCTCTCGCGTGCGGTCGTGGCGGAACTGGTAGACGCGCAACGTTGAGGTCGTTGTGGCCGAAAGGCCGTGGAAGTTCGAGTCTTCTCGACCGCACCAGAGATCAGCGCGCCGGACGATATCAGTCGTCTGGCGCGACCTCCCCAGCCATCAATGCGATGCAGTGCGAACCAGGGGATCGGCTGCGACCGCGCCGAGATGCACGCTGGGCGCGATGGCGTTGACGCTCGCCCGCGCACCGATCACCGTCGTCAGCCGAGCAGCTTCTGCCGACAATTTGGCGATGCGCACGGTGTAGCCGCCATAAGGCACGCCTTCGAACAGGAAGAAGCCGTCGAAATCGCTCCTCGCGACCTGCGCGACACGGCCTTCACCATCGACCAGTTCCAGGTCGATACCTTCGATCCCGCCGCCACCCGCCTTGACCAGAATTCCGTCGATCTCGCCGGCCGCGGCCAGCGGCAGATCGATCGCGATGGCGACGCCGGGGCGCGGGGTAACCACGACGCCCGGCGTGGCGGGCTGAACCATCGGATCGGCGAGCGAGGAGGCATCGACGCCGATCAGCACCGGTTCGAACGGCTGGAGACCATCGACGATCGCCGCGCCGCCGGCATCGGTGAGCGCATCAACCGGCATGCGGCCTGCCGCCAGCTGCACGTCCTTTTCCAGCGGCTCGCCCGGCTGGCGAAGGCCGTCGCCATTGGCGTCACGGAACACGCGGACCAGCGCATGGCCTTGCGCGGCGAGTTTGCGATGGGTCACGCGGATGCCGTCGCCGGCAGGATTGGGGCCGAGGCTGAAGGCGAGGTTGAGCCCCGCAGCGACCGATCCATCACTTGCGCCTTCGGCACTCGCGGTGAGAGCGAAACGATTGAAATTACGGATATATCCAAATCCCGCGCGCCCGCGCGAGAGCGATGCGTCATAGCCCAGCTCGGCGCGCCAATCGGCATTCGCACCGCCGCGCCATTCGCCGATCAGCGTCGCGCTCTCGAACCGGCTTTCGGGCGACACGCGGGTGCGCACCTCGCCGCGCAGCCGCACCCGGCCCGCGCGGCCGTTGAACAGCAGGGCGGCTTCGGTCCGGTCCGGTGGTGAGAGCCCGTCGCGGACGATCTGCCTTTGGCGATCGACCAGCGCCGTCACCGAAATCCCGCGAATCGCAGTAGAGGCCCGCGCGCCGAGGTTGAAGGTGGAAGCGCCAGATGCGCGCGTGACATAGCGTCCCTCGACATGCACCGGCAGGATCGTACGGCCGAAATCGAAGCTTTGATCGAGCGACAGGCTGTGCAGCCCGGTCACGCCCCGATCGACGCGATCGGACACGAAATCGCGCGCCAGCACGGACTCGGCAGTCAGATAGGTTCGGCCGAACTCGCCCAGCACCGCAAACCGCGCGGCGCGTCCGCCCGTATCGGTGCCCGACAGCGTCAGTTCGGCGAGTGACGGCCCGATCGCGCGACGGACGGAAGCCTCGAGGTAGCTACCACGATATCCTTCGATGACGAGGCTCTGCGCGCTGCCGGCGATCGCGGTCCTGGCATCCAGTCCGCGTTCGAGCCCCAGCGCGCCGCGCCAGCCGAAGCGGCCGCGGTTGAACGGATCGCTTTGCAACGTGACCAGATCGCGATTCTCATCCAACGCCCCGGCCCAGAACCACGTCTTGCCCGGCGGGATCGAATTAAGCCCTACGGGCACCGTGCGATAGTCGCGGCGGATCTGGCCTTGCGGGCCGTAAAGGACGATCTCGAAACGGTTCTGGCCGTAGAGCAACGGCACCTGGACGAATTCATAACGCCCGTTGGCGCGGTTCTGCGCGAAGGCGAGCAGTTGGCCGTTGCGGTAGAGTTCGGCATCCCAGCCCACCGGCAATTCGCCGCGGAAACTGGTGCGGTCGAAGGTGTCGGGCCGGTCGACCGGGCGATTGGTGATCATCGCACCGCGGCCGATCGCGCCGGCCGAGACGAGCGGTGACGCCATGGCGGCCACATCGCCCGCCGCGATGGTGGTCGCGCCGAGCGGCAACCTGCCCTCGGGATCGGTGCGGTAGGCGCGCACGCGCAAGGAGGCTGGTATCCCGCTCCTGTCCGAGGCGAGCCGCGCTTCGACCGAGGCCTTGGCGATCTCCCCGGTGGCGAACAGCTCGTAGCTGGCGTTGAAATCGCCTGTGCCGCTGCGCCGGTCGTGCAGCCCGCCGATCGAGGCGACGACATCGACGGAAAGGCTGCGCCACGCGCGATAGGGCGCGCTGGCCTGGGGCAGCGATTTGAGATCGAACACCGCCGCCGGGCGGACCGATGCCGCCCGCGCACGGCGTTCCATCTGCAGTTCGAGCGGCAGCCTGGTCTTCGATTCGATCTTGAGGATCGCGTTGGACAGGTCGGGCGTGAGCGAGACGCCGAACCAGCTGGTCAGCTCTCCGGTATCGACGCACCAGCCCTCGGGCGTGTCGCGGATCGCCTCCGAGGCGAGTTTGCTGCGTTCGTTCATGATTTGTACCGTGGCGGCTTCACGATCGATCGCCACGGTGCGCGCCTCGGCGAAGGCCCAGCCGGTCGCCCGGCCGGCCTTTTTGTCGATGCGAATTGGGAGATCGAGCGCCATCACCGTATCGGCCAGATCGACGCAGGCGCCTTCGGGCGTGACATAGCCGCGCACGCCGTCGCCCAGCCGATATTTGCCGAGGCGGACGTCGAGCAGCAGCGCGTCGTCATCATTGGCGGTCCAGCGCCCGCCGTTTTCCGAGGCCGCACGCGCCGATGACGGCAAGACGGCACCCATCATGAGCACCGCCAGGCCGAAGCTTTTCAACAGGGAGGGAAGACGCCGCATGATCGTGCGTCCGGCTGCTCGTCGGTTCCCTAGCGCAGCACGACCTGGGCTTCGGCGATCACCCGACCGCCATCTTCGCCCTCTTCGAGATACTGCACGGTCGCCGGGCCGGCGAGCTTGGCGGCTACCTCATGCGGGATCGGCAGCGTCAAGTTGCGCCGCGCAACTTCCGGGTAAACCGCGATGCCACGCGCCTGCAGCGCGGGCTTGGCCTCGCCGAGCTTCAATATGCGGATTTCGCCATAGGTCGATCGCGTGCCGTTACGGGTGAGATCGAGCGAGAAGCCGCGGCCCTCCTTCATGTCGACCAGCTTCGCATCGGCGATCGCCGCGGTCGCCTTCAGGCTACCCTGGCGAACGATCACCGGGATGGTCACGCCGTAGATCGGGGTCAGCGCGATCGATACGCCCTGCTTGGGCGTATCCGGTGTGACCGGCGCCCCGGCATCGGGAATCGCGCGAAACAGCATGTGGACGCGGTATTCGCCCTCAGGCAAACCTGCGGGCGCGCGGACGCCGATGCGGATCGCCTGCGGCTGGTTTGGCGCGAGCTCTACGCGGCGCGGGGCGTAGCTGATCATCGCCAGCGCCGCCTTTTCCGCATCGTTCATCTCGGCCTCGGCCACCTCGTCCAGCTTGCCGTCCGCGGTCATGCGGCGCACTTCCAGGCTGACCCGGTACACCGCGGTCTCGTTGCCGATATTGTTGAGGATCACCTCGGTCCCGCGCTGGCCATCGAGCACGACGCGGGTCGGCGCGACCAGCAGATCACCCTGCGCGCATGCGGGCACGGCGATCGCCGCCGAAAACAGCGCAGCCGCGCGCACCAGGCGCGTCTTCGAAAAATACATGGATGGTCCCCACCATCGGACCGTGTCCCCACGACTGGCCCGTACGCGCATCTTGCCCCGACAAGGTTGATATTCCGCTAACCATCAGTGGCGACGGGCGAAGAAAAAGGCCCGCCGGGATCACCGACGGGCCTCTTGCTGTCCGGAATGGACAGGTGCGCTTACTGGTAGTTCACCGTCACGGTGAACTGGCCGGCATAATCGCCGTCGGCCTGGTTGGCCCCGACATTGAGCGTGCCACCGACGGTGAAGCTGCTGGCCGCGGCCAGCAGCAGCGTGGCGGACGAAGGCGCCAGCACGCTGGTCATGGTGTTGGCGCCCGAGGTGAGCGATGCGTTGGTCGTCGATACCGTCACGGTCTGGCCAATCGTGCCGGAGACGTTGAACGCCGCCGCGGTGGTCATGCCCGAACAGGTCAGGCCCGCGCCGCAGGTGCGTGCGCCGGCCGACGAGATCGCAACGGTCGATGCCGCCGCGCCGGTGACGATGGTGCCGAAATCGAGATCGGCGGTGCGCGTTACCGTCACCTGCTGCAGAATCTTGGCCTTTGCGGTGGCGGTGGTCGATGCGGCACTCGCCGCGCCGGCGCCAAGCGCCAGCATGCCGAGCGCAAGCGCGGCCTTCGAGTATCGATTGGTCATGTGTCTGGTCCCCACTTCGTTGTCCCGTGCAGATGGAAGTCCCCACCGCCATCTGCAGAATGGCCGTCTGCGCCGTGCGCCGTTCAGATATCGTGTGCGGCCGTAGTAAAAATGGCGTTAGGGATTGCGCGCCGCGGTCACTCGTAATCGACGTCGATCGGAATGCGCCCGCGATAGTCGCCCGCTTCGCCCGCGGGCACGCGCAGCGTGCCGCCGAAACGGAATTCGAGCGTGCCGAGAACCCCGAGCCGCGGCGCGCCCGACAGATCGGTCGCCAGATCCACCAGTTGCACGCTGCCGCCGCCGGGCGCGGTCAATTGCACCTGCCCCGGCATCGACACCCGCAACCGCCGAAGCGGGCGGCCCGCGACGCGCACCGTGCCGCGCACGGGGATACCGCCCAATGCGCTCAGTCCGCCGGATACCGTGCGTGCGCCGGTACGCGGATCGATCTGCGCCGTTCCGGAATTGCTGCTTGCGATGACCATGCGGCTGAAATCTAGCTCGGTTTCGACGGTCACCGAAATCGGGAACAGTGTATCGCCGATCGCCGCGGGCGCGCTGTCGGCGCTCGCCGGGCATAGCTGGCACTGCACCTGCGCGGCGGCAGGGCCGGCGAGCAGCAGCATAGCGGCAGGAAGAACACGCAACCCCATGCACGATCCCCTAGCGCGCGGGGCTTCAACAACGCGTTAACCCACCCCATGTTGGGGCGAGACGCGGCCCTGCCAAGGCGCTACGCCACCCAGTGAAAGGTCGCGCGTGCCCAACACCATCGCTTGCATCAACGCCATCGGCACCGCGGTGCCCGGGCACGACATCCACCATGCCTTCATCGCCTGGGCGCGCGAGCGGGTGGAGGATGTGCGGTTGCGCGCGCTGTTCGATCGCATGGCCGCACGGTCCGGCATCTCGCATCGCTGGTCTGTATTGCCTCAGGACATATCGCCGGTGGAGCCGGGCGGATTCTATGCCGATCCGGTGCTGCCCGGCACGGCCGCGCGGATGACGCTCTATGCCGAGCACGCCCCTGCGTTGGCGATGCAGGCGATCGACGATCTAGCCGGGCGTGCCGATCTGGCGGGCGTCACCCATCTGGTCGTCGCCAGCTGCACCGGCTTCGTTGCGCCGGGGATCGACCAGATCATCGCCGCGCGCATGGGCCTTTCCGGATCGGTCGAGCGGCTGCTGGTCGGCTTCATGGGCTGCTACGCCGCGGTCGCCGCGCTCAGGAGTGCCTATCATATCGTCCGGTCGGATCCGGCGGCGCGCGTGCTGGTGGTGACGGTCGAACTTTCGACACTGCATCTGATCGACACGCCCGAGATCGAGGCGCTGCTGGCGATGCTGCAATTCGGCGATGGCGCCGCCGCGGCGCTGGTAACCGCCGAGCAGCCAGGTTTCGCGATCGATACGCCCTTCGCCGCCACATTGCCCGAGTCCAGCGATCTGATCACCTGGACGATCGGTGACCAGGGTTTCGCGATGCACCTGTCGGGCGAAGTGCCCGCGCGGATCGCGCATGCCCTGGCTGATCCGGCGCTGATCGCGACGATGACCGGCGGGATGCCCCCTGCCGATATCGACGGCTGGGCGGTCCATGCGGGCGGACGATCGATCCTCGATTCGGTCGAGAAAGGGCTGGAGCTCGCGCAGGACGCGCTGTTCGATTCGCGCGCGGTGCTCGATGCGTTCGGCAACATGTCTTCGGCGACGCTGATGTTCGTGCTCGCGCGGATGCTTGACGGGCCACCGGTGCGGCGCGGGGTGGCGCTGGCGTTCGGGCCGGGGCTGGCTGCCGAGGGCTTTGCCTTCCGGAGCGCGCCATGAGCCTCGCGATCCGCGCCCAGGCCGAGGAGCGGATGGACGATCCCGCGCTCGACCCCGCCACTTATGCCGCGGTGCTGCGCGATCTCGCGCGGGTAAACGGGGTGACGATGGCGCCGCGGCCGACGCTGAATTTTCTCGACCGCGCCATCGGAAACCGGCGCACTTTCCGCCTGCTCGACGTCGGCTTCGGCGACGGCGACATGCTGCGGCGGATCGCAAGCTGGGCGGCACGGCGGGGAATCGCGGCGGAGCTGGTGGGGATAGACCTCAACCCGCGCAGCGCCGCAATCGCGCGCGCCGACACCCCCGATGATCTGCCTATCGATTTCCGCATGGGCGATTATGCCGATCTGGCGGGCGAAGGCTGGGACATGATCGTCAGCAGCCTGGTAGCGCACCATATGACACATACGCAGCTGGTCGCGTTCCTGCGCTTCATGGATGCCGAGGCGCAGATCGGCTGGTTCATCAACGATCTCCACCGCCACGGCTTCGCGCACAGGGGGTTTCCGCTGCTCGCCACGCTGATGCGCTGGCATCCGATCGTCCGCGCTGATGGCACGCTGTCGATCGCGCGCAGCTACCGTCCGCGCGAATGGCTCCCCATCCTGGCCGAAGCCGGGGTCACGGGCGCGGCGGTATCGCGCGTCTTCCCGTTTCGCCTGTGCGTGTCGAAGACCCGCTGATCGTCGGCGGTGGCCCCGCGGGGTCGGCGGCGGCGATCCGGCTGGCCCGTACGGGGCATCGCCCCTTGCTGCTGGAGCGAACACGCGTTTCTGCCGATGCGCTGTGCGGCGGGTTCCTCAGCTGGCGCACGCTCGACGCGCTGGAGCGGCTGGGGCTGGACCGCGCGGCGCTGGGCGGGGCGACCGTCAGCCGGCTGCGGCTGTTCGCGGGCGACGTGCGCGCCGAACGGATGCTGCCCGCGCCGGCCATGGCACTGTCGCGGCTGAAGCTGGACCGGCTGATGATCGAAGCCGCCGCCATAGCAGGCGCGAAGGTGGAACGCGGCGTCACCGTGCGCGGATGGGAAGAAGGCGTTCTTCGCATCGACGCGCGCGAATTGACGCCCTCCACCCTGTTCCTTGCCACCGGCAAGCACGAACTGCGCGGGCTGGCTCGGCCGCGCGAAGCGGCAGGCCCGGATCCGGCGATCGGCCTGCGCGTGCGGCTGGGGCCGCACCCCGCGTTGGCGCGACTGGTCGCCGACGCCATCGAGCTGCATCTGTTCGACCGCGGCTATGCCGGGCTGGTGATGCATGAGGATGGCACCGCCAATCTCTGCCTCGCGGTGCAGAAATCGCGGCTGGACGCGGCGGGCGGGCCAGAGGGACTGCTGGCCGAACTCGCGGATCTGCCGCATCTGGGCGATCGGATGGCGCAACGCCGGCAGGATGCGGCGGACGCCGTGGCGCATATCCCCTATGGCTGGCGCGCGCGCGAAACCCTGCCCGGCATCTTTCGGCTGGGCGATCAGGCGGGCGTGATTCCCAGCCTGGCGGGCGAAGGCATGGGCATCGCCATCGCATCGGGCATGCGCGCGGCGGATGCGTGGCTGTCACATGGCGCAACGGGCGCGGCGCAGTATCAGGCGGACATGGCCCGCGCGCTCGCCCGCCCGATCGGCATCGCCGCGCTGGTGAAGGATGCGGCGCAATCTCCCACGCTCGCCCCGTGGCTGGTGCGCCTCGCTCGCCTCCCGCACGCTGCCGATCTGATCGCGCGCGCCACGCGTATCCGCCACGATTGACGCGCCAGCCGCCACTCCCCATCTTCGCCGCATGGAAAAGATCGTCAAAACCGAAGCCGAATGGCGCGCACAGCTTTCGCCCGAGGCCTATCACGTGCTGCGTGAGGCGGGCACCGAGCGGGCCTTTGCCGGCGTGTACAACGCCAACAAGGCCGATGGCATCTACGTCTGCGGCGCGTGCGGCCTGCCACTGTTCGATTCGGACGACAAATATGATTCGGGATCGGGCTGGCCCAGCTTCACCCGGCCGATCGATCCGGACGCGGTGGAGGACAAGAGCGACGTCAGCCACGGCATGGTCCGCACCGAATCGCTGTGCGCCCGGTGCGACAGCCATCTGGGGCATGTCTTCCCCGATGGGCCCCCGCCCACCGGCCTGCGTTATTGCATGAACAGCCTCAGCCTGGACTTCCGCCCGCGCGGCGAATGATCCCCTGGCAAGGATGGGTTAAGGCGCGATGCCTTGTAGCTGCGCGCGTTAGTGTCTAATCCGAGCCCGTCCATGCCCGCCGCGCGTCCCCGTTCCAAAAAAGGCCCCTGGCGCCGCGCTTTCGTGATCTCGCTGCGCATCGCGATCGGGCTGGCGGTGCTCGGGCTGATCGCGCTGGTCACCGCGGTCTATGTCGCGCGCTCCTCGCTGCCCAGCTACGAACAGCTCAAATCCTCACCCAACGGCCAGATGATCCGCGTGTTCGCCGATGATGGCACGCTGCTCGTCTCGCTTGGTCCAAGCTATGGCGAATGGCTGAGCTACAACCAGATTCCCGAGGTGATGCGCGACGCGATGGTTTCGGTCGAGGATCGCCGTTTCGAAAGCCATCTGGGCGTCGATCCGATCGGCGTGGTGCGATCGTTCAAGGTCCGCTGGGATCAGGGTCGCTGGACCCAGGGCGGATCGACTATCACCCAGCAGCTCGCCCGCAACATCTTCCTGTCCAATACCCGCACCTTCGGCCGCAAGGGCCGTGAGATGATCCTGGCGATGGCGATGGAGCGCAAGTTTTCCAAGCAGCAGATCCTCGAGCTGTATCTGAACAAGGTCTATTTCGGCGGCGGCGCATACGGCATCGATGCCGCCGCGCGCAAATTCTACGGTCACTCGGCAAGCGAGCTGAGCCTGGCCGAGGCCGCGGTCATCGCCGGTCTGGTCAAGGCGCCGTCCAACTATTCGCCCACCGCCGATGCCGAAGCCGCGATCGGCCGTGCCGGCGTCGTCATCAAGACGATGCGCGAGGCGGGCGTCATCACCGCCGCCGAAGCCGCGTCCGCCGATCCGCAGGCGGTCAAGCTGGTCACCGATCCGCGCCAGAATAGCGTGCGCTATTTCACCGATTGGGCGCTGCCCCAGCTGGATGTGCTGATCGACGAGACCGACGAGCCGATCAACGTCTACACCACGCTCGATCTGACGATGCAGCGTGCCGCCGACCGCGCAGTCCGGGCCAATGCGCCCAGCGGATCGCAGGGCGCGCTGATCGCGCTCGATCGCGGCGGGGCGGTGCGCGCGATGGTCGGCGGCAAGGATTATGTCGCGTCGATCTACAACCGTTCGACCCAGGCCGTCCGCCAGCCGGGATCGGCGTTCAAGCTGTTCGTCTATCTCGCCGCGCTGGAGGCGGGGATGACCCCTGACGACAGCGTGGTCGACGAGCCGGTGACGATTTCGGGCTGGAGCCCGCGCAACAGCTCCGGCCGTTTTTCGGGGCAGGTCAATATCCGCACCGCCTTCGCCTATTCGCTCAACACCGTCGCGGCGAAGCTGGGGCTGGAGGTGGGCTTCGGCACCGTCGCCGACATGGCCCGGCGCTTCGGCATCACCACCCCGGTCAACACCCATCCATCGATGGTGCTGGGCACCAGCGATGTGCGGCTGATCGACATGACCCGCGCCTTTGCTTCGGTGGCGGCCAAGGGCGTCGCGGTCACGCCGTTCGGCATCAAGAAGGTGACGACCATCGGCGACCGGACGTTGTACGAACATGAGGTCGACACCTCGCGCGTGCTAGTCGCGCCCTATGTCGCCGCGCAGATGACTGACCTGCTGCAAACCGCGGTTGCCACCGGCACCGGCGCCGCCGCGCAGATCGGCCGCCCGGTCGCGGGCAAGACCGGCACGACCTCGTCCAACAAGGATGGCTGGTTCCTGGGCTTCTCCAGCGGAATCACCACCGGCGTCTGGATGGGCCGCGACGACGCCCGCGCGGTCGGCGGATTGCAGGGCGGCCGTGCGCCGGCGCGCGCATTCCACGATTTCATGGAGGTCGCGGTCGCCAAGCGCCCGGTCGAGACCTTCGATACCGGCGTCACGCTGCCCGAATGGCAGCTGGAACCCGATGAGGAGGCCTATTTCGGCGAGCCCGACCCGGGCAACAGCACCGATGACGGTTTCATCGACGAGGATGGTAACCCGACGCGGTTCGAGCCCGGATTCGACGGTCCTCCGCCCGCCGTCCCGGCGCCTGATGGTGAGGACGTGACCACACCCGAGCGGATGGACGATGCATGGATGGACCGCGTGCTCAACCGCGGCGACCGATCACCCCAACGGCCCGAACCCGCGCCCGAAGAACGCCGCATCGCGCCGCGCCGCGATCAGGAACCCGCGCCGACCCCCTGAATCATCGTGCCATGCCGGGCGAGCCAGGCGCGCGCCGCCTTGGGATCGCTGTCGGCGATGTCAGCGACCAGCGCATGGAAGCGCGGCGAGTGGTCCATATGAACGCGGTGGGCCACTTCGTGCGCCACCGTCGCGCGCCGCACATGCGGTGGCATCAGGATCAGCCGCCAGCTATAGCGGATCGCGCCTGACGAAGCGCAGCTGCCCCAGCGCGACCGGGGATCGCCCACCGATACGCGGGTGACGCGCACGCCTGCGCGCGCGGCGAACTCGGCGGTTTCGGCGGAGAGC
>Ga0193742_1001016_pt1 | contig 17669 bp, 15 predicted proteins | sample L2c1metaG_FD_165511 | JGI IMG/M metagenome (GOLD analysis project Ga0193742, IMG submission 165511) | Soil microbial communities from a riparian zone of the East river system, Colorado, United States - L2c1 | ecosystem: Environmental > Terrestrial > Soil > Riparian zone | place: USA: East River... | reverse complement strand
GGTGTGCTCGATGGCGGCGGTTTTGGAGCAGGCGGCAATATCGGTCTGAAGGGCCGTAATTTCACGCTGAGTGAGACGCACTTCTTTTCGCCAACCCTTTCGAACGAATTCCGCTTTGGATATAACTGGATCAATGCTCAGTATCAGCAGGCATTTTCCGGCGCGGACGTTTCGTCGCAGCTTGGGCTCGGCGGAATTCCGTTTGATCAGGGGAATGGCGGCACACCTCATTTCAACCTTACGGGCCTGACGAGTTTTGGCTCGCCGGAATACGTACCCACCAATGAATACGAGAACGTGGCACAGATCCTGGACAACGTCTCGAAAATCATCCATCACCATACGCTCAAAATGGGAGTGAATTTCCAGCGGATCCGGGTGCAGACGCTGCAGCCGACCACCCCGCGTGGAACCCACAACTTCACCGGCAAGTACCCGCAGGTTCCAGGCCAGTCAGCCTCAACCGGCTTCGGCGCAGCGGACCTTATCGCGAACCAGATGGACAATGCATCCATCTCTAACATCTCGACGGTGCACAACCAGCGCTGGTATCGCTCGGCCTACTTCCAGGATGACTGGCAGGTCATGCCGAAACTCACACTCAACATGGGCATCCGGTGGGAGTACTTCCAGCCCCAGGAAGAGTTGGAATGGGCGCCAGGCGAATTTTCTGATTGATTACAACAACAACACGGCGCAGTTCCTGCTGCCTAATCAGGCCCAGCTGTACACATTACCGGCAACGCTGCTGAGTGCGCTTGCAGCGAATAATGTCCCAGTGGTGTACACAGGCAATAACTCACTCGCTACAGCGCAGAACCTGAACTTCTCGCCACGCTTTGGGTTCTCGTACTCGGCCACCCCGAAGACAGTGGTCCGCGGCGGATTCGGTATCTTCTTCGGCGGTATCGAGAGCGTCGGATTCTTTCCCAACCTGGGCGCTAACCCGCCCTTCCTGTTTACTTCAAATCTTCCCAGCGGAGCATGCTCCTCGACGGCAGGCTGCCCGACTAATGGAATTACGCTGGAGAATGGCTTCAATGCAGCCATCGCATCGGGTCTTGCGAACTATGTTTCGACTCCGGATCTTCGTATGTATCCGTCGAATATCCAGACGCCATATACCGAATCCTTTAACCTGACGGTCCAACAACAGATCACGCAGGACACGTGGACGGCATCTCACCTCGAACCCAAAGGCGAACCAGATTCCGACGTTGCTGGCTCCGGGTGCAAACGTGCAAGCTGCCCGCCCTTTCAATCAATTTGGCGCCTCGAGTCTTGAGTCGTATTCGGCGGTAAACAACTACAATGGCGGTCAGGCAACGGTGGAACATCGTGCCGCGAACGGACTGTATTTTCTTGCCACGTATACCTTCTCGAAGAACCTGGAGGATGCATTCCTTCCGCTTGGTGCGAGCGGGCAATCCGCATCAGGGTACAGGAACTGGCGTCAGCTGGGTTATGGCTACGATTACGGCCCATCCTATGCAGATACCCGCCACCGCGCAGTGGTGAACTTGCAATATGATCTGCCATTTGGCCTGGGACGGAAGCACATGAACAAGTCGCATCTGGCCGATACTTTTCTCGGAGGCTGGGGACTGACAACACTCTTCCGTGTCCAGTCAGGCCAACCCCAAGTCGTACAACCGAACAACGACCCGACCAATGGCTCTGCTCAGGCGCAAGGCATCCGGATCGGAGATGTAAACAGTACCAGCCTGCCCAATCCGGGAACAGGGGTTACCTGTGCAGCCAAGACGGGAACCGTAGCGACGTGGTTCAATCCGTGCGCGTTCACGAATCCTCCGGTCGCGCAGGACCGAACGACATCGCCGCTTATGGAGGCTATGGCCGCTCGGTGGTCTACGGTCCCGGGTACAATCGCGTGGATCTGTCGCTCTTCAAGAAGTTCACCATTTACCACGAAGCGGCGCTTGATATTCGTGCGGACCTGTTCAATGCGCTGAACACCCCTGCATACGGACAGCCCAACGCGACGATCGGCAGCAGCTTCGGACAGATTACGAGCACACGGTTCGGCGGGTCTGGCACCGCAGCGGAGACTCCTGATGCAAGAGTGGCACAGATCTCTGCACGGTTCCACTTCTAACTTTGTCGGCAATTCGATCGGTGTGGGGGGCAGCTAGGATTGCTGCGAGAAGCCGACTTTCTATGAGCAGGTCACTGCTGTCAAGGTTTGGCCTTTGTCTTTTCCTTCATAGGAGTTTTTGCTTTTGCTGTTGTCGTTGCGATGCATGTTGCTCTCCACCGGGTTTCTATTCGCACTCTGGATGAGCTGTCTTGATGCAAGCTCGGTGCCGGTTGGGGTTTGAGAGGAGAGTCGATGCTGCCATTTATCAGACGGCCTTACGGCCAAAGTGGGCTTGCAGTCATCGGAACACGGTGTCGTCGTCGCAACGGGTAAGCATGGTCATCCTTTCCGTGGTCCAGATGCGATGGAGCAAGACGGCCAGCTTCCGCGCCACAGCAACCACGGCCTTGTTCCTGGCCTGCTTGCCGCCCGGGACGTCAGATGCAAGCCACTGTCGAGGAGCCGAGTCTCGGCCGCGTGGGCGAAGAATATGGTTGGCACATTCGATCAAGAGACTTCGCAGATACACGTTGCCGGCCTTCGTGATACCAAGCTGGGGATCGCGATCTACGGACTGGCTACGCCGCGGCCGCAAGCCTAGGTAACAACCGACATCGCGACTTCGTCCAAAGCGCTCCTTGTTCCCACTTCTCGACTCCCTTGGGACTGGTTCGGAAGCGGTCTCGATCGACGACTCCTCTCTCTTGGTTGAGCGTGCAGTAATGGCTCCAGGCATCTCCAAGGTCGATACCAATCGTCATCTCAACCAGGACTGCCTGCGTGGAACTTCTGCAATAAGGGGGTGCGCTGGCTTCTTCTTGGGAAACAGTCTCTCCGATCCGGAAGACCTGCTCATCCCATTTCTCGGGACGAATCGGGTAAGATTTGCCACAGCATCAATCGTCCCAGACGGTACCTGATTCCAAGGAGCTTACGCAGCCATATGAGAATGACACGGCGCGAGTTCAATACACTGAGTGCGGGCACGCTCCTCTCATCTCTTTCATCGGTGGAGGATGTTGCAGCGGTAACCATGGCCACGAGTGATTCTCCCGTCACTCTGCCGTGGTACAGGACAATCAAGCGCATTGGCCAGACGAATTTCAACGAGCATGATGGTGATTCGCAGAATGTGGAGCAGTGGGCAGACTTCTGGGCGTCGGCGAAGGTGCAGGCGGTAGCTCTGTCTGTTTCGGGGCCGGTCGCGTTTTATCCGTCGAAGGTTCCGTACTTCCACCACAGCATCTATCTGAAAGGCCGCGATCTCTTTGGCGAGTGCGTACGTGCTGCCAAGAAGCGCGAGCTCTACGTGTATGGCCGCATGAGTCCTGATATTCAGTGGACTGATCAGAGGTTGCTGGAGGCCAATCCGCTATCGTTTCGCAGAAACGAGGATGGAGGCCTGCAGCAGCCTGCGCCGGATATCGCGTACACGTGCATCTTCAGCGATCACTATGCGAAGCAACAACCGGCGATCATTCGCGAGCTGAACGCTAATTACGAGATCGACGGCGTCTACATGAACGGCTGGCCAACAATGCAGGTGTGCTATTGCGAGAACTGCCGAAGGATCGGCGATCCCCACTCGCAGCAATACCGTGCAGCGCTGATGGACAAGGCGTTTGAGTTAATTCAGCTCTACAAAGCGACCGTGCTGGAGAAGAGCCCGAACAACTTCTACTCGTGCAATCTTGGCGGCGGGCTGAAGGAGTCTGGGCTGGATCAGTGGCGGCTGACCCGAGAGGCCAGCTGGTACACCGCAGACAATCAATCGCGTTCGGGCGTCGTGGCTCCGGTGTGGCAGGACGCTCAACAGGTAAAGTTTGCGCGCGCATTGATGGGAGATCGCTCGGTGGCTGCGGTGAGCGCAAGCTACGGACGCTCCGGTAGAATCTCGTGGCGTCAGACGACAGATACTTCGGCTGAGCCTTCGTTTCGCATGGCACAGACCGCAGCCGCGGGTGGCATCGTCTGGTATCACTGGCTGGGGTTGGAGCAGGGATTTAAGGAAGACCGTCGCTGGCAGGCCCCGGGACGCGACTTTCTTTCGTGGCATGCAGAGAACGATCCTCATTTTCACAATAAGCGGTCGCTGTCGAGCGTCGCTGTCGTAGTGTCTCCGCGCTCGGTGAACCTGTACAAGGCTCCGTATACAGAGGATCGCGTAGATCATCTGGAGGGTATCTATGCTGCTCTGGTGGAGGCGCGGATTCCATTCGACTATGTCCACGAGCAGGATCTCAATCAAGAACGCCTTTCATCCTACGCGGTGCTCATCCTTCCGAATATGGCGCTAATGTCGGATGGACAGGCAGCAGCAGTTCGCCAGTATGCAGAGCGCGGGGGGGCGGTGCTAGCCACGTTTCAGACGGGACTCTTCGACGAGACGGGGAACGCCAGAAAGGATTTTGCGCTGGGAGAGCTGTTCGGCATCGGCAAAGCAGGCGAACCAACGCAGGCAAATGAGAAGGCTCATGAATCGATGGGTGGAATCCATCTGCAATACATCAGGCAACGAGGTGCGCTCACGGAGGGTTTTGAGGAGACGACGTGGATTGCCGGCCCAGTATGGCGACAGCCGATCGTTCCACATGGCGATGCGGCGATGACATTTATCAAGCCGTATCCCGTGTATCCGCCGGAAGCCGTGTACCAGCGCGAACCGCCGAGTGACGTTCCTGCGATGGTGTCGCGTGAGGTTGGCGGCTCCAGGCTGGTCTATATGGCGGGCGACGTGGACAGCTCGTTCTGGCGACTGGATCATATGGACCTTGGCAGACAGATAAGCAACGCGGTGCGTTGGCTGCTGAAGGGAAACAATGCGGTGGATGTGGAAGGCGATGGCTTGATGGAAGTGTTTGCCTGGGAGACACAGCGAGGGTTCGCGGTGCATCTCCTTAACTACAATGGCGCAAATGCCTTTCGCGGCCACATGCGAAAACCAGTTGCCCTTACCACCCAGGTTGTACGAGTGACGCTCCCTGCAGAGAAGAAGATTCGCCAGGTTTCATTGCTGCGCGTAGGCACCACGGTTGCGTTTCAGCAGACAGGCAACCGCGTATCGTTGACAGTGCCGAAGGTAGAAATGTATGAGGTTGTTGCGCTTGAAATCTAAGGATCATTCTGGCGAGAGTGAATGAACGCTGATTTCCCTTTGCACGGGCTTGGTAACCATAGATGCGCTTGTATTTATTGATCGTGAGCAGTTAAGGAAATGCCGCGATAAGTGCATTGGCCTGTTATCGACAACCAATAGGGCTTCACGGAAAAATGCACACAAGACGACTTCAAGGGACAAGCCAACGTCTCAAGAAACCGCGTGGTGCTCTTGCCTCATAGCCCCAGTTCGCTTTGGAGCGACCTCTGATGCAGCCAGCAATATTGATCCCGGCTCCCGCAGCCAAATCTACTTCGTCATTGGAGCTAATAGATCACTGAGCAAATCGGGAACGTTGGCATTGCGTTCCAGTACCGGAAACTGTTCCCCTTCGTGGTAAGGAACGGAGACCTCCCGCACGGCATCCCCAACTCGCACAGTCATGTATATAGGCCTAGCGGCATCCGCCGAGGCGAAACCCGACTTTCTTTCATTAGTCCTTGCTTCAGAGCAGTGGGAGCGAAAGCCCGGCCATTGATCGTTTCTATTTTCTCACCTGGAGCAAGTTTGGCATCGAAGGCAGGAGAGAAGAAGCGAACGTCTCCGATCGTTCCATCTTCTCTCACGAGCAGTCCAAGCGAAAAGTATGCGTCGAGCGTTTTGCCCATGTCCCCCTTTTCATAACTGCTGGCTTCATCAGCGTAAGCGAGCTTCCAACCGCCTTGGGTGATGCCCTCAAGATCGGCATGAGCGGAAAGAGACGTAATTCGTTCTCGCAGGAAGTGTGCCCAGTCATAAGGAGTAACCTGGTTCAGGTCGGAGACCAGTTCGTCAAAATCGTATGGCAATGTGACGGTCCGGTATTTCCACTTTTTGAAAGAAAAATCAGGAGAAAATCATGAAGCGACTTCTGCCCATTCGTCAGCTTGCGAATAAGCATGTCCGTATGGAGCCACAGGAGTTCTCCTTCTCCATAGAAATCATAGTTGCGGCGCCAGTTTTTGTAAGCCAGACTTCCTCCCTGAACAGGTGCCGATACCGCTGTATCTTCTACGTTGCGCCAAACGCGGCCTGGCTTTTCGTCTAAAGTGGCTGCCGAGTATGCAAGCGCCTCCCTGAATTGGTCTGCGGTCTCGAATCCCGATCGGACCGCCAGCACATCCCCAAGGAGTCTCGTCAAACCTTCGTAAACCCATAACAGCTCCCCCTTCATGGGTGTGGCGAAATCTGGCGTGTTGAGTCCGGCAGGACGGCGGTATTTCCCGTTCCATGAGTGCGTGAACTCGTGTGGCATCAGCTCGCCATTCTGTTCCGCTTGAACGGGATCGCTGTATGCATTGTGAGAATCGCCGTTGTTGCTCGATTCCTCATGTTCCAGGCCATGCCGGCCCGCGAAATCGCTCAAAGTGAGGAAGAAGTGATAGGAGTCATAGTGATGCGATCCGTACATTGCCCAGGCTTCCGGCACCAACTTGTTGAGAGCGGCAAGGAACTTTGGCGTTACATTTTGATCGAGAATCTGTGCTGAATCAGCAGCGACATCCAGGAAATGCCGCGGCTTGAGGCCAGATGCCACAGGAATCTCCTTGAAATATAGGCCAGTGAGGATGGGCGAGTCTTCAAGGTGACCAATCGTCGTTTGTGCAAAGGTGGTCATGTCTCCGCTGGATCTCGTTGGGCTAAGCGCGGTGCCGAGACGCCAGCCTGACGGCACGATCACGCTGGGCACAACCATGATCTTGTTGACAGGCACACCAGCGGGATAGAGCATAAGCCGTTCCCATTCGAGCTCAGCCAAATTCGGCGCCACATCGATGCCTTGATTAACGGCGAGAAAATCATCATGAATGTGCAGGCGGGTTACGCCTTCGGGAACGTTGACGTGGAAGGCATACATATCGACGTCGTCGCGCCGCCAGGGGATGGGCTGCCCGTTGCCTGTCACGAAAATGCCGGAGAATTCGCCGATAGGACCGGTTGCGCTATGGGTTCCCGGAATCCACTTGGCTGCGGTGAAGGTGAAAGCGCCGGGTCTCACGGGGATTTCGATTTCGGCGTGGAGCAACTTCCGAGGTGCATCGGTCAGATCGGCCGTGATGGTCATTGGACCAGTGACATTGATTGTATTGCCGTTGCGTCCAAAGCTGTCAGTTCCTGGCATTTGAGGAGCCTGCCCATCTGAATAAGCGATAGGAAGAGTGCACAGGCCAACAGCAACAAGCCGGCAAACGAGCGGGTGGTGCGGCATGGATAGGGCTCCTCGCACTGTTTACGACATCGAGATTCGATTTGTTCTACGCCGGTGAGTCTCTTCGTGCTGTTCTTCAAATTTTCATCGAAAAAGCCGTTCGGACTAGACTGGCGATAAATCGCCAACTCACTCATGGAGAAAGGACTACTTCGGAGCAGTTACTCTATCGCTTTTTGTTGGTGATCACACGCGGAATATTGTGAACCACCCATAAATCTATTCTGGCCATTTTGTGCCATGATCGGCTTATCTACGTTGGCGCTCAGTGGAACATCGCCGATAAAATTTGGCGATCCTATCACGTCGTATACAGGAGCCACTTCGACCGCGTAACAGCGCCTGCGAATCAGTTAGTGATACTACGTTCTTTTGTAGCCACTCTTATGCCTTTTTTATGTGGTTCCATCTCTAATAGATTGTGTTGTGAAATCGTGCCCGCGAAGATCGACTCTGCAGACAGCTCCTACACCCTCTTCCTTTTCCAGTTTCACCCATAGCTTTGCCAACCATCCTTGCCGGATGCAATCGGCCTTGCACCCTAGAAAGCTTCCTCATGAATGATCCCGATAATTATTTCGTCATTCCAACGCACCGTTTACGCGATGTTGCCCAAACGATTCATGAATACGATGAGCACTTCTGGAGAAATGGTCACTCCCCACAGATCATTGTCTTCGACGATTCCACTCTGGCGAACGTCGAGAAATATTTCGGCTCTCTGGAGGGTATCAAGACTCACTCCGAACTCTTCTACGTCGGCCCCCGCCAAAAGGAAGAATTCCTCGCTTATGTGAATTCAAGGTTGCGCAATAGTCGTCTGGAGCCTTTGGTTAAGAACCTCTTCAGGCCCAGTTATGGCGGCAATCGCAATTATACGTTGATGTATTCCCTGGGCGGCCTGATGGTCAGCTCCGATGATGATATGCGGCCATATTCGTTAATGGAGGACAGACCGGAGTCGCTTGAAGACGATGAAATCAGTCGCGGTCGACTTCACAAAGTGGGTACAAACGGCTACGCCAAAAAATCCTTCGACATCATGTCGGCCTTTCTAGATGTTCTGGGTAAACCTACGTCGGATGTCCCGGATAACTACGAACGTGGTGAGCTTCTCACCGATACCGCAATGGATCTTGAAACCAATGCTTCGATGGGACTGGCAGAAGAAAATGCGATGCTCCTGGAGCATGGAGAACTGAAGCCGGGAGCTGTCGTCAAGATGGCGCAGACCTTCCGTTCCGGCACGAACGATATTGACGCCATCGATTTTGTGGAGATGTTTCTCGAAGACGAGAACCAAACCAATCCTGACGATCTCAACGACCTATACGTTCTTGTCAACTTCAGGCCGGTTCTTACCAATAAGAACTGGCGCATGGATTGCGGCGTTGCGGGCTATGATAATACCTTCGGCCTGCCGCCATTCTTTCCGACACGCCTGCGCTTTGAGGACTACCTTTACCGGCTTTGGATACAACAGGACGGCATCGTATCGGCACACGTCGATGCGGCGCAGCATCACACCAAGAGCAATTACATGCGTAATCCTCCCGCATCCGAAGTTCTTAATGAAGAAATTGCCAATCTTCTCAAGAAGAAGATCAAGGATTCTGTAGAGCATATCGACGAACTTGGCGTGAAGTTTGCGTATACCGGCGAAATCAACACCCATGATGCCGAGAGCATCCTCGAAAAGATTCGAGCCCTGCATACGCGCTCGCTCGTCCGTGCCGCGGCGGCCCAGAATCCTCAGCGCGCGGAGGCACTGCTGCTCTTCGCTGCCAACCTGCAGAAGGCATTTTACGGATTCGAGCCTGACTTCTTCCAGCACAACCTGCAGCGCATCGTAGACGATGCCATCTCATCGATTCGCTCTTCTATCGAGCTCTGGCCAACGCTAGTGGAGATCTGCTACTTCCAGAAGCTGCGCAACGGGCTTCCACTGCTCCCCATCGGAAGCAGAAAACGGTAAGGCGAAGGACTATGCGCATCGCACAGATTGCACCGTTGTTTGAAAGTGTCCCACCGGCGCTTTACGGAGGATCGGAGCGGGTTGTCTCGTGGCTTACTGAAGAACTCGTTCGTCTCGGTCATGAAGTGACGCTCTTTGCTAGCGGGGACTCACATACTTCTGCCAAGCTGATTCCAGCTTGTGAAAAGGCGCTTTGGCGCGACCAAAAGTGCCGGGAGACCCTGCCTCATCACATCCGCATGATGGAGCTAGTCTTCCGTGAGGCCGCTCACTTCGATATCATGCACTTCCACTGCGACTACGTGCACTATCCGTTGATCCGGCGTTACGGAGTGCCTTCGGTCAGTACGCTGCATGGATCAATCTATACGCACGACCTGCACGACCTCCTAGAGGAATATCGGGACATCCCTCTCGTCTCCATCTCGGACAACCAACGCGAGCCTATGCCGAAGGCCAACTGGGCTGGAACAGTTCATCACGGTATGCCGAATGATTTGCATAGATTTCAAAACGGGGAAGGCGGTTATCTCGCCTTTCTCGGTCGTATCTCACGGGAAAAGGGTCTTGAACGGGCCATAGAGATCGCAAAACGCTCAGGATATGCGCTCAAGATTGCAGCGAAGATCTACGATGAGGATGTTCCATATTTTGAACATGTCATTGAGCCGCTCATCAAAAGCAGCAGCTCTTTCGTCGAGTTTTTAGGCGAGGTCGGGGGAAAGGTCAAAGACGTCTTTCTCGGCCAGGCAAAGGCGTTGCTCTTTCCTGTGGAGTGGTCCGAGCCTTTCGGATTGGTGATGATCGAAGCGCTCGCCACAGGAACACCGGTGATCGCATGGCATCGAGGCTCGGTGCCGGAGGTCATCCAGGATGGTGTGACTGGCTTCATCGTAAATAATTTGGACGAGGCAGTAGAGGCGGTTTGCTCGCTCCATCTCATCGATCGTCGCGCCTGCCGTGAAGGTTTCGAGCTGCGGTTCACCGCGGCCCGGATGGCGCAGGATTACCTGAATATCTACCAGAAGATTATCCAATCCAACGCAAAGACGACATTGGCATCCGCGTCGCAATCATGAACGAGTCGACCTGCGGATATTCCGTGCATAACCGAGCAAACAACCGTCCCATCCTCAAATGTGGGGATATGTTTGTGCTTTCGAGTCATCTGGAGGGATTCGTTCGGCTTGGCGGATGAAGAAGGGCTTTACTTCGATGGCACTCGATTCCTTTCCACCCCGTACATCCTTTTCAATGGAGCTCGGCTATCGATGCTGGGCTCGCAGGTCCGCAACGACGGAGAAGAGCTGCTGATCACCTTGGGCAACTCTGCCGGTTCGCTACGTGCCGCGTCCGCGCAACAGAGCTATGCTGAAGCGCACGCCAGCCTTGGCCAGTCCGTCGAACATGCCCGCGATTCTTCCTGCTTCATGACGTCCTCCGGCGTTAAGATTCGGCTTCCGTCCCTGTCCGCAGCCCAGACTCGCTCTTGTCGCCGACCTTGAACATGCAGACTTTTTGCCTCCGATCCTCCGCGACGGGCTCAGGTGGGTACGGCCTTTCCGCCGTAGCGCAACTTCATCGTTACGCCTCGATTCGCAACATACAAGGTGGTCGTGGAAGGCGCCAGACTATCGAAAACCTCGAAAAGACGGACCTTATCGTTATGAAGTGAGCAAGGAAAGGCAGACAGTGAGAGAACGAGAAATCAAATTCCAGATCGAAGACATCGGTACCCCCCCAGCCCGCGGGAGGATAGATGATTGAACGGTCTGATCGACGGGGCGTTCGTGATACAGCCTCATTTTGTGGAAGCGCGCAGATGAGTAACGAAGTTCGTCTGTGTTTACCAATGCAATGCTGAACTCAGGATTGTCGGAGGCGCCCATGCCAATTTCCATCCAACAAGAAACGGGTCGAATACTTTCAGGGTCTCTGTTCAGATATATTCGCCGCCCAATTGCATCACAAACCCTGCTTCGGAACAGATCGTGAACCTGTTGGCAACAGGTTCACGAATTTTCTGTTGACGGATCGAAGAGCAAACGCCCACTGTTGTGACGCCAAAAAACAAAGAGCGTTTCATTCCTTTACGGGTAAGGGCGAGAGGCGGTCTTGCCTGGGAAGCGAAGGGATACCATTTTATCCGTGCAGCCTTGGTCGAAGATCGAGTTGAGCCTGAATCGAAGATTTCGGACGTTCGGCATTTGGAGGAGGTGTTCCAAAGCAAGTGCTTTGAGCGCGCAACGAGACTGCGCTCCCTGCTTCTTTTTCTTTGGGAGAACCGGTACGAAGACATCAGCGAGTATGCGGTCGCGGTGGAAGGTCTAGGCCGGAATCCGGATTTCGAATCAAAGATCGATGCTACGGTCCGCGTTCAAATCGCCAGGCTTCGCGTTCTTCTCAGGAGATATTACGAAGGGGAAGGGAGCCGGTTCACCACCAGGCTTGTCATTCCGCTCAGCACCCACCAACTTCGATTGGTTGAGGTGATGCCGGATGGCGAGGTTGTGGAGGAGTCGAAATCCAATCCTGGGACCCATCTGCGATGCGACACGAGCGGCGACGTAGTTCCGTCTTCGGCTGTTTTCCCCACTCCCAGAGGATGGTTCAGCTCCATCCGCTTCCTGGTGTCAGTGCTGGTCGGTGTTATTGTTGTGCTCCTCTCCTGTTTAAGTTGGCTACTCCTGATGCCAAAGCACCACGGTGGGAAGAACAGCGCATCGTCGGAACAGGAATTGCCCCTTTTTCTGGAAGGACATTACAAACAATGGAAAGGCGACTCGCATTATCCTGCCTACTCCTATCTTTTTTGCATGGCTGCCGGACGGGGGCGGCAGCACGTTGGTAGCTCGCGACCTCTCGGTCAACGAGTCCGCCAGGCTGGAAGACTCCCCTCAGCTCGCGGATATGGAAAAACGGCTTGGCAAACCTGCGGCCTGGCGGAGTTATACGTTCGCTTCGGACACCTTCGCCGCACTTCGGCTTGAACGATTTCTCGACAGTTATGGGGTACAGAGCTCGATCTCAAGTTCAGCGGAATTTCCCCATCAAATCATCGACTACGAGAATGTGGTCGCGTTCGGTACGACGTCGTCCCTGACCGCCTATCAATCGGATCTCGATCGGCTCAGCTACAAACTGGGACCGTATGAGAAGTATGTTATTGATAAGCGCCAGCCAGCCGGGAGTCCTCGACAAGTTTCCGTTGGATCAGGAATCTGCCTCGCGGATGGTGACGCCGGGACTGATCGCGCTGTTGCCGCGCGGGGCTTCTGGAAGCCGGATCCTGCTGGTGCAAGGCGCGCAGACGACCGCGTTGATTTCGTATGTGACGTCTGAAACCGGTATGAGGGAGATTACGCAGGCCGAGGCAGAGCATGGTCACACCCATTCTTTGAAGCGGTCGTGCTCTCTGAGGTAAACGGAGAGACTCCGATTCAGAGCCGCCTGGTGGCATTCCGGCCATTCGCGCAGCAGGAACCTAAGCCGGCAAAGTAGTGTCGCCCTCGACCTTCAAAACCTGCAGTTTGTGCGAGCGATCTCCTCTACTGTCATTAGGCCGTTCTTCGCATGTTCTTCACGAGTCGTACCATCAACTGCCAAAACTACGACTACCTCCATGGCAACAGATTTGTCAGCTTTGAGCTGACGCTATGATGCGGAGGGCTGTCCTTCTTCGAGTTCTCGAAACCCAGTCTCTCTCGGCTCATCCTTGTGGTCGCAACCGGAACGCTCGTCGACTCCCTCTCGAATGGGCCTCTATCTCATTGAAAACAGCGTAACGTTTACGACTGGAGACTGCACAAACGATTATTTCAGGTTCAATCCTCGCATTAGTAAAAAGACCGGATCACAAAGAGGAGATCGTCAATGAAACTCTGCAGTTTCGCCATACAAAGATTGAGGTCGTTGCTGCTGCTTTTCGCCTTGTCCGGACTGTTCGGCCTTGGAATGAGCTGGGCCCAAACTGCCACCGGAACAATCACCAGGACCGTCACTGATTCGGGTGGACGCGTCGTTACGGATGCGCAAAATTCTCGTCCAGAACCGGGCAACCCACCTGGCCTACAAGGCACAGAGTCAACAGGACGGCGCCGGCACGGTCCCCCTCTTGCCTGTCGGCAGCTACGAAATTACGATCACCTCACCAGGTTCCAGACCTTTCATCAGATTTCGGCAACACTTGACGTGGCACAACGTCTTCGAATCGATGTGGCACTTGTGGTCGGCGCAGCAGCCCAGACGGTCACGGTCACATCCGAAGACCCGCCGCTGCAGACTGAGGAGTCTCCCTCGGCAACGTAGTGGGAGCGCGCAGCATCTCAGAACTCCCCCTGAATGGCCGTCAGTCCTTCACTCTGGTTCTGCTGGTTCCAGGAGTTCAACCGACCTCCTCTGGTTCAAATGGATTCGCCGATGCCAGCAATCAAGCCTTTTCGAGGCTAAAAATAAACGGCGGCTCAACCACGGGAAACCAGTTCCTGCTGGATGGTGCGATGGACACCCTGCCCACGATCAACGAAGTTTCAGTCATCCCCATGGTCGATTCCATAGCGGAGTTCCGCGTCATGACCAATACCCTGCCGGCCGAGTTCGGCCAGACCTCGGGTGGAGTCGTCAACCTCGCGACCAAGACCGGAACCAATGAACTGCACAGAACCGCATATGAGTTTGTGCGCAACGATGCTTTGAATGCCGTCAACCGTTTCGCGGTGGTGAACACAGCGACGGGGTCGGCGAAACCCAAACTGCGTTACAACCAGTTCGGCGGAACGGTTGGAGGGCCCGTGTGGATTTCCAAGATTTACAACGGGCACGACAAGACCTTCTTTTTCGTTGGGTACGAGCAGTGGCACCAGCGCAGCGCCAGCATCGGCTATAACACGGTCCCCACGCCTCTCCAGCGTTCAAGAGATTTTTCACAGGCCCGCACCAGCACCGGTGCTTTGATCCCAATTTACGATCCGAACACGACCACACCGAATCCAGCGGGTAACGGCTTCGTCCGCACGCAGTTTTTGGGAAACGCTATTTCACCGCAGAGGATGGATCCGCTTTCGCTCGCCGTGCTCAAATACATTCCACTGCCGAACGTCACCCCTCAAAAAACGCATTCACAAATGCGAACAATTCCTTTTTTCTATTGAACTTCCCTCTGGACCTGGCTCCTGGGCAAAACTACACCGGCACTTTGTTCCATGTCGTGATTCCACCGCTCTCAGCGCCTGGTTTGTATGCGGGCTCATTCCAGATACTGGGTGGCGCTACGGACAGCAGCGACGCGATGCTGGGCAATGCCACCTTTAATGTTAATGTGGCGGTATCCCCAGAACCGCCCAGTCTGCTCCTTCTAGGGACTGGCACGAGGTCAATCCTGCAGCGAGTAATCGCATTGACACGGTAGAGGTCAGCGGTTCGAATCCGCTCGTGCCTACCATCCTTTCAATCGCATACACCTGTCCTGGGTCAAGGCATGGTAGGCGAGGCAGGGATCGAACCTGCAACCCCGAGCTTAGAAGGCTTGTGCTCTATCCGATTGAGCTACTCGCCACTAAAGTCAATAACTTAATACCATTTTCACCATAGTCAAAAATAGTACAGACTAGGGGTCTCTTGAGGCGAGACTTGCCCGGTCAATTCTCTGCCGCGAAATGCTGATGCCATCCACGCCTCCACCCGTTCTCCCGTCCGACTCCCTTGAGGGTCGTCTGACATAGGGACAGGGATTGGTTTTGGTCTTTTTGGAGTCGGACAAAAAGGATAAAGCTTAATAATTAGAGAAAAGTCGCGACCCTACTAGAAGCCACCTTCTGATAGTCGCGTATTATCGGCAGTGTGTATTTTGGGCTACGGAGGAAAATTTGGCTCGACCGTCGAACGCGACCATCACTATTAATGGAGAGAAATATCAGGCACTCACCGCGCACGTGGAGTTCGCAACTCACCACGACGACAAGGGCCTGCCGATGATGGGGGGCTGCGCTGCGGCATCTCCGCCGTTATCGATCTGCACGATACGGAAAATGTGCCCTTCGCGAATCTCAGCAAGCTCTATGCTCTCTCCATCCTGACTACTCGAGACAAGATTAAGGACATTAAGATCGAGTATTGGGTGGATGATGGGCAGAAGGACGCAATCTGCACGTATACCTTCCGTGGCTGGATTAGCCTCTTCAGTACAAGTAGTGGTCAGGGCACCAATCACACCCTTCGCCTGAACCTGCAGCCTGAGCTGGACGCAAAACAATTCGCAGACATAAAGCTCGGTAATTAGGGGGAGTGGTCTTCGTGAGACCTCTTGATTGCAAACTTGGCCTCTTCGCGTTGTATCTGGGCATGGGTCTTATGGCCGGATGTCGGTCAACTTCAGCGCCTTCCGTGCGGCGCCAGAATGGTCCACCCCTCGAGTCGATCAGAGTGTCCCCGGGACCGCCGGAGAATGGCTACAAGAGCAGTACCTCTTATAGCCTTCAGCGGGGCAAAACAGCTTTCAGCTCATCTCGCTTGTTCCAGATCAGACAGACTTCGCACCTGTTCTAAAGTTTTCTGTTCATGGCTCCGACAGCTCCTGCGCTCAGCGTTCGGCCGCGCAGGACTTTCGTGTACTTCAGTCCCTGTATCACCATCTCCTCGCTCAAGAAAAACCTCAACCGGCCTACACGCTCTACACCTGCTACCACGAGATTGATGACCGCCTTCCAGCCTTGGTCGCACGGTCGCCCGAGTGGATTGGTCTTAGTCGTGACAAGAAAATCTCGCCTCAGAAGCAATATGCGGCCTTAGCGACAATCGTGAATCAGGGAGGGGCGCTGTCGGAGTTGTCACAATCCCTCGCCCCCGATCGATACCAGGTCCGCATCGCTTCAGAAGATCTTGAGGTCATCTGGACCAAAGCCGCCGACCTCCGAAGCGAGCAGCGCCAACTGCTACCGTCCTCGACACCTTCCAACCAGGTCTTGCCCTCAAGTATCGGCAAGACGTTTCTGCTCACGCGGGAGAGCAACTGATGGCGCAGCGTACCGAACAGACAAACCCCGATCATGGCCGGTACCCAGCTTTAAACTGCTGAAAAAGCCAGTATCCCGGATCTCAAAGGCCTGAAGAGATCAAACGAGCTATCGGGGGTAAGCTCAACTCGCCGGAGTTCGTCGACACCTGCGCCATGCGCATGAGCTGGATGTTGAATCACGTAAATATGACCATCCCGGCACCGCACCACTCTCATATGCTGGTTCTTTCAGGCGACAGCATCAATGGCCACAAAGTGTGGTATGCCATACGCCACGCCGAAATCCGTGACTGGTTGCGACAGATCCTGGGTCCTCCGCAAATATCAAAAAGACCAAGCCGATTCTCACGTCAGGCCATAAAGGAATCATCGCGTTGGATGTCGCTTACATTCAGCACCCCGGTCAGGCAAATGCTACCGGACATATTGATTTGTGGGACGGCGAACATTTTTCGGAGAGCTCTGAATACGGAAAAGAAGAAGACACTTTCCGAGCGTCGTCGCGAGCCGACCTCTGGATCGCTCCCGATTATATGAAGGCTCCATGCGGGATGCGTGTAGATCTCCATCGTGGCTGACAGCTCTGCGTGCCTCATCAATTGGCATCTTGCCGAGGACCCGCTCACTGGCGAAGACCCAATCCGTGTCGGCATACATTGTGACCTTCCGCCAGGACTGAAACTCGCTCAGCGTCAATTCGTCGAGCGGCACCGGCTCAGCGAGACTTCCGTCTTGCAGCGGCCTACAACGCCATCCGCGACTGATCGGAGCGTTGCCCTGCCCTGTCTGAAAGTCTTCCCACTTCAGACCGAGCACTTCACTGACCCGCTGACCGATTGTGGCACAGGCCATGCCCATCGCCCGATCCCGAGAGGACATCGAGATTGCACACACTTCGCAGGGAATGACCGGTTTGCACTCCATGAAGAGCTCCGAATGACATTCCAGCTTCTGGCATTCGCCTGTCAGGAGCAGAACGAAGCCTCAAGAGCCCTCTCCCGCCTCTGCTGACACGTCTTTTTAGCTGCACCACCATTCCCTGTCTCCGTCACGATTGACATGCGCAGAATTCACCGCCAGAGATAGCACGTTCCTTGCGGAAAGGTGCTATCTCCTTGCAAAGCCCTAGAAGGTTCGCCGTGTCCTTGGGATTCTCAAATCAGGAGAAGGACCGCGAATGGATATGCGATGGATAGCGGGGATCTGGAGTGTTTTACTGCTGGCGACACACACGCAGGC
>Ga0193742_1001015_pt1 | contig 17686 bp, 16 predicted proteins | sample L2c1metaG_FD_165511 | JGI IMG/M metagenome (GOLD analysis project Ga0193742, IMG submission 165511) | Soil microbial communities from a riparian zone of the East river system, Colorado, United States - L2c1 | ecosystem: Environmental > Terrestrial > Soil > Riparian zone | place: USA: East River... | reverse complement strand
TTGACGAAGTCCTCGAGCCCACCCGGGTAGTGGTAGCTGCGCTCTTTGACCCGCGCGGCCTGACCGCCGGCGTCGGCCTCGGTCTCCGCGTCGGACACCCGCTCGTCGCGCAGCGCGATGGTGAGTCCCTTGTTCAGGAACGCCATCTCCTGCAGTCGGCGGGCCACCGTCTCCGCGTTGTACTCGGTGGTCTCGAAGATGCCGGGGTCGGCCCAGAAAGTCGTGCTGGTGCCGGTGGCGTCGGACGGGCCGACCTCGACCAGCTGCTGGGGCTCGGAGCGCTCGTAGTGCTGGCGCCACATCTTCCCGTTGCGGCAGATCTCCACGTCCAGTCCGATGGACAGCGCGTTCACCACCGAGACGCCGACACCGTGCAGGCCGCCGGACACCGCGTAGCTGTCGCTGTCGAACTTGCCGCCGGCGTGCAGCACGGTGTGCACGATCTCCACGGTCGGACGCTTGTGTACCGGGTGCTCCTCGACCGGGATGCCCCGGCCGTTGTCGGACACCTTGACGCCGCCGTCGGCGAGCAGCGTGACCTCGACGCGGTCCGCGTAGCCGGCCATCGCCTCGTCGACGGAGTTGTCGACGACCTCCTGGATCAGGTGGTGCAGGCCGCGCTCACCGGTGGAGCCGATGTACATGCCGGGGCGTTTGCGGACCGCTTCCAGGCCTTCGAGGACGGTGATCGAGGACGCGTCGTATTCATGCTTGTTCTCTGCCACGGGCGTGGTGTCTCCTCATCAGACAGGGCGGGGAACGGCCACGCGAACAGCCCCACTTCCGCCGTCTCCATACTACTGCCCCGCTTGCCTAGAAGTGCCTCAAGGACACCCCTGGTTTGGTCACAGACGCACTCGCGGGATCGGATGCGGGTGGGGAGTCACGTCCCCGGGCCACGATGCGTCAGGAGACCGGCCATCCCGTCTTTTCAGCCGTACGTGTCTCGCGGGCCGCGACCGGGGACGCGCCGGGGGCCGTGCCGCCAGTTCGGCGCCGACGGACCCTGCACCTTCAGCTTGGTGACCACGTTGTTTCCGACGCCTTTGGCGATCTTCACGAGAAGTTGCCGCTGCAGCAACCGGAGCTGGGTGGCCCACGCCGTCGACTCGGCCTGTACGACCAGCTCACCGTCCCGCAACGAGACCGGGCTGCAGTGCTCGGCGACGTCCGCCCCGACGATGGCGTCCCAACTGCCGAACAGCCGGCCGCCGGCGAGCCGGGCGCTCCACCCCCGGTCCACGGCGATCCGGGAGGCGAGCCGGCCGAGCGGCTGCGGGTCGCGGTAGTCGTCCGGCCCGGCGCCCGACCACCGCCGGCGGCGCCGGCGCAGCCCGCCGCCAGCGGGTGCGCCACGGCGGACGGCCTTGCGTTGGGTCGCTCCGCCGGAGGCCTCCTTCGCCGCCCGGAGCGCGGCTTTCGCCAGATCCGAGCCACGTAGCTGTGGATGGTCACCGTCTGTGCTGGAGCCTGTCGAGCCGTCGGAGTCAACACTCTTTTGGGTGTTCAGCGGGGCCGAATCCGGGCTTGTGTCCGGAGAGGACGGGCGCACAGTGACCGTGTTATCCACACTATCCACAGGTTTGTCCCCAGAAGTGCGACTACGCCTCGCGCCGCCGGTGACTCGCTGTTGATCAGGCTGTTGATCGTGATTGACCTGGTCAGTCACGGTGCACCTCCCCGTTCGACACCATGTAACGGGCTCCGGAGAGCCCAGTTGGTACGTCCTCGGCCACCGCCGCGGTGATCAGCACCTGCTCCGCGCCGGCGGCGACCTCGGCGAGCCGGTGCCGGCGGCGCTGGTCGAGCTCCGCGAACACGTCGTCGAGGATCAGCACCGGTTCGTTTCCATCCGCGCGCAGCAGTTCATAGGAGCCGAGCCGCAGCGCGAGCGCGAACGACCACGACTCGCCGTGACTTGCATACCCCTTGGCACCGACACCGTCGAGCCGCAGCTCCAGCTCGTCGCGGTGCGGACCGACCAGGCTGACGCCGCGGTCCAGCTCCGCGTCCCGGCGGGCGACCAACTCGGCGAGCAGCGCGTCGGCCACCACCTCGACGTCCGCCCGCGCGGCCGGCGTGCCGTATTCCGGGGGCAGGCTGTCCGCGATCCCGGACCGGTACTGGATTTCCGCCGGGCGGGACTCCGGCGCGACCCCGGCGTAGGCGGCCGTGACGTGCCCGCCGAGATCGGCCACCAGGTCCAGCCGCGCGGCGAGCAGCTCCGCGCCGTGCTTGGCCAGGTGCCCGTCCCACACGTCGAGCGTGCCAAGCGCGTCAGCACGGTCGCCCTTCGAACCGGCGCGCCGGGCGGCCATCGACGTCTTCAGCAACGCGTTGCGCTGTTTGAGCACCCGGTCGTAGTCGGCGCGCACGCCGGCGAACCGCGGCGTGCGCGCGACGAGCAGATCGTCGAGGAACCGCCGGCGGTCGCCGGGATCGCCGCGCACCAGCGCGAGGTCCTCCGGCGCGAACAACACCGTGCGCAGAATCCCCAGCACGTCCCGGGTTCGGGACACCGGTGCGCGGTTCACCCGCGCCCGGTTCGCCTTGCCCGAGGTGATCTCCAGCTCGACGGTCAACTCGCGGCCGTCATTGACGACGGCGACCCGCACGATGGCCCTCGGCTGGTCATGCCGGATCAGCGGCAAGTCGGTCGCCACCCGATGCGAGCCGAGCGCCGCGGCGTAGCCGATCGCCTCGACGAGGTTGGTCTTGCCCTGACCGTTCTGTCCAATGAGGACATTCACACCAGGTTCCAGCGCCAGGTCCGCGTGTTCCCACGAGCGGAAGTCGGAGACCTGTAGATGTCTGACCCACACGGGGTCAGCTGGTCTCGCCTGACTCAGCGGACGGGCCCACTGAATCAATAGTTCGCCCCCGCAAGCGAGGCTCACGGTGCACGGCGTGCCCGCCGAACTGGTTGCGCAGTGCGGCAACCGCCTTCATCGCCGGGGAGTCGTCCTGCCGCGAGCCGAACCTGGCGAACAGCGCGGCGGAGATCACCGGCGCGGGCACCGAGTGGTTGATCGCCTCCTCCACGGTCCACCGGCCCTCACCGGAGTCGGCCACCCAGCCGGTCAGCTCCTGCAACCCAGGGTCCTCGTCGAGCGCCTTCACCAACAGGTCGAGCAGCCACGACCGGACGACCGTGCCCCTGGTCCACGCCTTGAGCACGGCCGGCACGTCGGTCACCTCGTCGGCCGCGGTGAGCAGCTCGTAGCCCTCGGCGTAGGCCTGCATCAGGCCGTACTCGATGCCGTTGTGAACCATTTTCGCGAAGTGCCCCGCGCCGACCTTGCCGGCGTGCGCGAAACCTTCCTCGCGCGGGCCCTCCGGACGCAGCGCGTCGAAGATCGGCATTGCCCGTTCGACGTCGGCCTCGGCGCCGCCGACCATCAGGCCGTAGCCGTTCTCCCGACCCCACACGCCACCGGACACCCCGCAGTCGACGTAGTGGATGTCCTTGGCTGCCAACAGGTCCGCGTTCACCTTGTCGTCGGTGAACCGCGAGTTGCCGCCGTCGATCACCAGGTCGCCGGCTGAGAGCAGGTCGCCGAGTTCGGCGACGGTCTGCCGGGTCGCGTCCCCGGCCGGCACCATCACCCAGACGATCCGTGGCGCGGCAAGCTTCTCGGCCAGGTCGGCGAGCGAGCTGGAATCGCTGACCTCCGCGTTGCGGTCGTAGCCGACGACCTCGTGCCCGGCCGCGCGCAACCGGTCGCGCATGTTGGCGCCCATCTTGCCGAGACCGACGAGACCGAGCTGAACGTTCTCCGACACGTACGTCCCCTTTGAATCAGCTGAGTCAGCCGGGCAGCCGCACCGGCATGAGCAGGTGCAGGTAACCGGGTACGACCTCGCCGTTGTCGTCTACCGGCTTGATCAGCGCGGGCCGGCTCGGCGTGGTGAACGACAGCTCCGCCCGGTCAGCGTGCAGCGCCCCGAGTCCCTCGTGGAGGAACGTCGGGTTGAACGCGATGGTCACCGGCTCGCCGGAGTAGTTCACCGCGAGCTCTTCCTCGGCGCTGCCCTCGTCGTCGCCGCCGGCCGACAGCCGCAGCCCGCCCTCGCCGAACTCCAGCCGGACCTGGGTGCCGCGCTCGGCGACCAGCGACACGCGCTTGATCGCCTCGACGAGCGGCGGCACGTCGATGATCGCGTTGGAGGTCTGCTCGTTCGGCAGCAGCTGGCGGTAGCGCGGGAACTCCGTGTCCAGCAACCGGCTCGTGGTCCGCCGCCCGGAACCGGACAGGCCGATCAGCCCGTCGCCGGCGGCGAGCGCGAGCTCCACCGTCGAGCCTGCGGTGCCGAGCGCCTTCGCCGCCTCGGCGAGGGTACGGGCCGGGACGAGCACGGCCAGCTCGCCGGCGCTCGCCAGGTTCTCGTCGGGCTGCCAGGAGAACTCGCGCATGGCGAGCCGGAACCGGTCGGTGGCCACCATGGTCAGCTTCTCGCCGTCGATCTCCACCCGGACGCCGGTGAGCATCGGCAGCGTGTCGTCCTTGCCGGCGGCCACAGCCACCTGGCTGACCGCGAGGCCGAACACCTCGCCGGCGAGCTCACCCGCGTGCGGCGGCATGGCCGGCAGCTGCGGATAGTCCTCGACGGGCATGGTCGGCAGGCTGAACTTCGCGCTGCCACAGGCGATCGAGACCCTGGCGCCGTCGACGGAGATCTCCACCGGCTGCGCCGGCAGCGATCGGGTGATGTCGGCGAGCAGCCGGCCGGAGACGAGCGTGCGGCCGCCGTCGGCGACCGTCGCCGGGACGCCGACCGTCGCGGAGACCTCGTAGTCGAACCCGGAGATGGTCAGCCCGTCCGCACCGTCCGAATCACCACCAGCGTCCAGGAGTATTCCGCCGAGGACGGGCACCGGCGGCCGAGACGGCAGGCTGCGCGCGACCCAGGCGACTGCGTCGGCAAGACCGTCGCGCTCGACGCGGATCTTCATGAGATTCCCTTCCAGGCACGAGAAGAAGCCACGGACTCGGCGCGTGGGTTCCGGCTCGACGGCTCACGACGTAGAACGCCACCGTAGAGCGTGCGCGCCGATCCCGTCATCCCGGGTGTCGTCGCCGCGGCTCGGTTCGCGACGTCTGCCGGTGTGCACATCTCGCGGCCCTGATCTTTCTTTGTAGATCTCTTCAAGAGATAAAACAGTGACAGTAGTAAGGGCTGTGGATTGTGTGGACAGAGCACGTCCGAGCACGTCCGAGGCCGTGTCGAGCTGTGGACGCACCAGGGGTGCTTCCGGTGGACAGCTTGGCGCGTCGGTGGATGAACGGCTGTCCACAGGCCGGCGTCCACACCCGGTCCCCAGTTGTCCACAGCGCGCTCCCCAGTGCGGACCCGTTGGTACCCAGGTGATGCACAGGCCCGGGGCACTCGAACCCGCGCCAGAATCCCCTTTTCGGGTGAGCAAAAGGAGATTCCGGCGGTTGTGCACAGGATCTTGTGCATCGGCGTGGGATCGCGTCAGCCGCGGGCGCGCTGCTTGATGCGCGAGGTGAGCTCCTGGACCTGGTCGTAGATCCGGCGCCGTTCCGCCATTTCCTTGCGGATCTTCTTCTCCGCGTGCATGACGGTGGTGTGGTCGCGGCCGCCGAAGGTCTGCCCGATCTTGGGCAGCGACAGGTCCGTGAGCTCCCGGCACAGATACATGGAGATCTGCCGCGCGTTCGCGAGCGCCTTCGTCTTGCCAGGGCCGCAGAGATCGTCCATAGATACTGAGAAGAACTCGGCGGTGACGACCATGATCGTCGAGGCGCTGATCTCCGGCACCTGGGAGTCGGGGATCAGGTCTCGCAACACGATCTCGGCGAGTCCGACGTCAACCGGTTGCTGGTTCAGCGAAGCGAACGCGGTCACCCGGATCAGCGCACCCTCGAGCTCGCGGATGTTGTGCTCGATGCGGGCGGCGATGAACTCCAACACCTCGGCGGGCGCGGCGAGCCGGTCCTGCGCGGCTTTCTTGCGCAGGATGGCGATGCGCGTCTCCAGCTCGGGCGGCTGGATGTCGGTGATCAGGCCCCACTCGAACCGCGTGCGGAGCCGGTCTTCCAGTGTTTCCAACCGCTTCGGCGGTCGGTCGGAGGAGACCACGATCTGCTTGTTGGCGTTGTGCAACGTGTTGAAGGTGTGGAAGAACTCCTCCTGAGTTCCTTCCTTCCCTTCCAGGAACTGGATGTCGTCCACCAACAGGATGTCGATGTCTCGGTACCGCCGCTGGAACGCGACCTTGCGGTCGTCGCGCAGCGAGTTGATGAAGTCGTTGGTGAACTCCTCGGTCGACACATAGCGCACCCGCATACCCGGGAACAGCCGTTGGGCGTAGTGCCCGACCGCGTGCAAAAGGTGTGTCTTGCCGAGTCCCGACTCGCCCCAGATGAACAACGGGTTGTACGCGCGGGCCGGCGCTTCCGCGACGGCGACCGCGGCCGCGTGCGCGAACCGGTTCGACGCACCGATGACGAACGTGTCGAACGTGTACTTCTCGTTCAGCCGGGTCTTGGAGGTCTGCGGCTGGGCCGGCGCGGTGAACGGCTGGCCGGGCGGCGGTGGCGTCGTGCCGGTGAACGGCGGCCAGATCTCACCGACGGCGGCGAGCGCCTCGCCCTCCTCATCGACTTCTTCCGAGTCGGCGTCCGACTCGGTCTCCATATATGTATCGACAGCGCCGCCCGGTGCGACCGGATCGGCCGTCGACTCGCCGCCGTTCTCGGGTACCGCGGACTTGACCGGGATCGGTGCCGCGTTGGCCGGGCCGGGGTCGACCTTCACCGCGAGGGAGACCACCCGGCCCAGCCGACGGGAGAGCGCCGCGGTGATCGGCTCGCGGAGCGCACGCTCGATGGCGTCCTTCGCGAAGTCACTCGGCGCCGCGAGCAACGCGGTGCCGTCCAGCAATCCAATCGGCCGGGTGACTCGCATCCAGGCCCGCTGTTGTGGGGAGAGCGTGCCCGCGGACAGCTCTCGCACGACCTGTTCCCACACAACCCCGAGGCTCATCTGCTGCTCGGACACGAGTTCCCCTCCCCTCCTCGGCCTTGCGACATTTCCAACCCCTCGCATGACATACCCCGGGGCGATCCAACAGTGCCGCTCGACGAGCAGCATCCACAGGGTTGTCCACAACTGTGCACGAAGGTACGGCGAACCGCAGCGGAACCCGCCGGCGGCTCGACACCACTTCTGGCTCAGCGAGGCTCCCACTCCCGCTTGGCCAACCAAGAGAACGCACGCTAACAAGCGCAGGGCTATGCCACAAGATGCGGCCCAGAGCAAGGATTTGGACGAGTGCGGCGTGTCGCCGAGTGGTCTCCGAGGGTCGACAAGTGGCACCCGGTTTGGGCACCCGCCACCCGGGTGCGTAGTCTCATAAGGTCTCCCGCCAAGTGTGGGTGAATGCTGCGTGCGGTTCGAAACCGGATCCGCCGTGGCCCACGGCCGGGGACGACGACACTTGGCGAGCCAGTACCCAGGAGATCGACCGTGAGCAAGCGTACTTTCCAGCCGAACAACCGCCGCCGCGCGCGGACCCACGGGTTCCGCCTGCGCATGCGCACCCGTGCCGGCCGGGCGATCCTCGCGGGGCGTCGGCGCAAGGGTCGCGCTCGCCTGTCCGCCTGATTGGCGTGCTCCCCGCGCCCGCCCGACTGACCGGCAGCGACAACTTTCGCCAGGTGACCAGGAAGGGCCGTCGAGCCGGACGGCCCAGGCTGGTGGTCCACGCCGTCACGGCAGACGAGTCCGCCCGGCTCGGGCTGAGCCTCGCCCCGTCGACGCGTGTCGGTTTCGTGGTGAGCAAGGCAGTGGGGAACGCCGTGATCCGCCACCGGGTCGTACGCCGGCTGCGGCATGTCGTGCGGGATCGGCTCGACGCCGTCCAGCCCGGCAGCACCCTGGTCGTCCGCGCGCTTCCGTCGGCGGCGACCGCGCCGAGTGTCGAACTCGGCAGTGACTTCGATTCGGCGATTCGCCGACTTCGGCTGCTCGAACCGGTCGCCGGTGATGCCGAGTGACCGACCAGCAGACGGCCGTGACCGAGCACGACGACGACCCGGTCGAGGGCGCCCGGGCGCCGAGTAGCTCCGGTCGGGCGGGTCCGGTGGCGTCCGTGTTGCTGTTGCCGATCCGCTTCTATCGGAAGTGGATCTCCCCCGCGCTTCCCCCCACGTGCCGGTTCACCCCGAGCTGCAGCGCATACGCGGTTGAGGCGCTCACCACACACGGCGCGCTGCGCGGCGTCTGGCTGACCGTGCGCCGGCTGCTGCGCTGCGGTCCGTGGCACCCCGGCGGCTATGACCCGGTCCCCGAGCGGCGGCCGCGCCAAGCCGAACCCCTGGACACCGCCGAGCCGGCGGACAGAATCCAGCCGACTCGACAGATTCCCGTCAAGGAGTAGGTCCGTTGTTCCACTACATCATCTACATCCCGGTGTCGGCCATCCTGTGGTTCTGGCACAAGGTGTTCGGCTTCGTCCTCGGCGAGAACAACGGCTTCGCCTGGGCGCTGTCGATCATGTTCCTGGTCTTCACGCTGCGCGCGATCATGTTCAAGCCGTTCGTGAAGCAGGTCCGCTCGATGCGGCAGATGCAGCAGTTCGCGCCGGAGATCAAGAAGATCCAGAAGAAGTACGCGAACGACCGGCAGCGTCAGGCCGCCGAGATGCAGAAGCTCCAGAAGGAGCACGGGTTCAGCCCGCTCGGCGGCTGCCTGCCGATGCTGATCCAGATCCCGGTGTTCATCGGTCTGTTCCACGTGCTGCGCGAGTTCAAGCAGGGCAAGACCGAGAACTACGTTTTCGACGAGGCGGGTGTCGCCTCCTATATCGACGCGCACATCTTCGGTGCGAAGCTGTCGAACTTCATCACGCAGCCGGCGGAGCAGATGGAGGCGCTCGGCGACCCGAACCGCACCGCCGTCATCCTGGTGTCGATCCCGCTGATGATCCTGGCGAGCGTTCTGACCCACATGACCGCGCGGCACTCGGTGGCCCGGCAGAACCCGGAGTCCGCTGGCACGACGCAGACCGCGATCATGAACAAGCTCACCCTGTACGTCTTCCCGCTCGGTGTGCTCGTGATGGGCTTCTTCTTCCCCATCGGCCTGCTGCTCTACTGGCTGGCCAACAACACCTGGACGATGATGCAGCAGCGTCTTGTCTACCGCCGCATCGATCGGGAGGAAGACGAGAAGAAGGTCACCGCGCAGGAGAAGCGCAGCGCGCTGGGTCCGAAGGTCGGGCAGAAGCCGACCCAGAAGAAGCGCCCGCCGGAGTCGACGACGGAGACGACGTCCGATGAGTCGACGACCGACAAGGCGCCGACCAACAAGACGACGCCGACCAAGGCGAAGACCACGGGGACGAAGCCGAGCGGGACGAACGCCGGCGGCGCCAAGACGACCGGTGGCGCTAAGACGACCGGTGGGGCGGCGGCCAAGAAGCCGGCGAGCAGCGGTGGACAAGTTTCCGGTCCGAATGGGGACCGAACCCGCAAGAGGAACACAGGCCGGAAGAGCAGCTGAGCGAGATCCGGACCTGGAGAGGAGAAGCCGTGCCGGAGACGGTGCAGGAGTCGGGGGCCGAGCAGGCTCAAGTCGAGGACGGCGTTGCCGCGCCCGAGCAGAACGGGGACGCCACCGCTGCCGCGGCTGAGGACAGCGAGGAAAGCGAGGAAAGCGAGGGGGACGAGGGGTCGGGTGATGACCTGCTCGTGCACGAGGGCGACATCGCCGGCGACTACCTCGAGCGGCTCCTCGACCTGGTCGACTACGACGGTGACATCGACCTGGATGTGGAAGCCGGGCGCGCGATCGTGAGCGTTGACGGTGGCGATGATCTGGAGAAGCTCGTCGGCCCGCGCGGCAACGTGTTGGAGGCGCTGCAGGAGCTGACGCGGCTCGCCGTGCAGCAGGAGACCGGCGCGCGCAGTCGGCTGATGCTGGACGTCGCCGGTTGGCGTGCGGACCGCCGGAATGAACTGCACGACCTTGGCCGAGTGACGGCGGAGCGAGTCCTCGCTGACGGGGAGAAGGTGCGGCTTCAGCCGATGACGCCGTTCGAGCGCAAGGTCGTGCACGACGCGGTGGCGGAGGTCGAGGGTGTGCACAGCGAGAGCGAGGGCGAGGATCCTCGCCGTCGCGTCGTGGTGTTCCCGCAGTCCTGATCTCGTCCACGTGGTTTCACGTGAAACGTCGGAGCCCGCGAGTCGGCCTCCGCTGCCAGCTGCACCGGCCTCCGCGTCCGCCGTCTTCGGCGACGCGGAGGCCGTTGTTGTCCGCTTCGCCGAGTCCCTCGCTGAGGTCGGCGTTGAGCGCGGGCTTATCGGTCCCCGTGAGGTCGAGCGACTCTGGGACCGTCACCTCCTGAACTCCGCCGTCCTCGGCGAACTAATGCCGCCGGACGCGATCGTCGTGGACCTTGGCTCGGGTGCCGGCCTGCCGGGTATTCCCCTCGCGCTGGCGCGACCCGATCTGCGGGTGACTCTCCTCGAGCCGATGGCGCGCCGGGTGGCATGGCTGACCGAGTCCGTCGAGTCGCTCAGGCTCTCCATCACGGTGGTTCGTGGCCGGGCTGAGGAACCAGCCGTCAAGCAACAGCTCACTGGAGCCGATGTAGTAGTGGCGCGTGCCGTCGCTCCATTGGCGCGACTGTGGAGTTGGGCCTGTCCCCTGCTCCGCGACGGTGGGATGCTCGTTGCTCTCAAAGGAGAGAGTGCGGCCCAGGAAGTAGCGCGGGATCGCGACACCGTGCGCGCGGCCGGTGGCATGGATCCAGTAGTCAGCCAGTGTGGTGCGGACGTGCTTGCGGCGCCGGCGACGGTCATCTTGGTGGAGCGTGCCGCGGCACGGGCACCCCGTGTTCGTCGGCAACGGCGAACACGGAAGGATCAGCGTCAGTGACGAGCAGCGCGAGCCATCGAACAGAACAAGGCAGAACTAGGGATGTTTCACGTGAAACAGCACAGAACCTTGTCGTTGATGCGAGTGAGGTGGATCGAGCAGTGAGTGGACGTCATACCCAGCCAGATCGTGGTAGCGGTCCGCACGAGTCGTTCACCGAGGCGGCGGACGCCGTGTCCGGATGGACGCCGATCGCGGAGGAAGCCGAGCGGGCAACCCGGATGAAGCATCCAACAGAGACTTTTCCCCGGCCGCCTCGTCGCCGTGTGTTGACCGTCGCGAACCAGAAGGGCGGTGTCGGGAAGACGACCAGCGCCGTCAACCTCGCGGCGGCACTGGCGATGCACGGACTCAAGGTGCTCGTCATCGACCTCGACCCGCAGGGCAACGCGAGCACCGCACTCGGGGTGGAGCACCGCTCCGGCGTGCCGTCGATCTACGAGGTGCTCATCGGCGAGTGCTCGCTCGCCGACGCGGCCGTGGTGACCGACCAGTCGGAGAACCTCTACTGCGTGCCGGCCACCATCGATCTCGCCGGCGCGGAGATCGAACTCGTGGCGATGGAGGGTCGCGAAGGTCGGCTGAAGGAGGCGCTGCCGACCGGCGCGTTCGATGAGCTGAAGCCGGACTACGTGTTCATCGACTGCCCCCCGTCGCTCGGTCTGCTGACCATCAACGCGATGGTCGCCGCCGAGGAGGTGCTCATCCCGATCCAGTGTGAGTACTACGCGCTGGAGGGGCTCAGCCAGCTGCTCCGCAACATCGATCTCGTGCAGCAGCACCTGAACCCGAACCTCGAGGTGTCGACCATCCTGCTCACCATGTACGACGGGCGGACCAAACTCGCCGACCAGGTAACCGCGGAGGTACGCAACCACTTCGGGGACACCGTGCTGCGCACCGTCATCCCCCGTAGCGTGAAGGTTTCCGAGGCACCAGGCTTCGGGCAGACCGTGCTGGCATACGACCCGGGTTCACGTGGCGCGATGAGCTACCTGGACGCGGCTCGGGAAATGGCCGAGCGTTCGATCGACGGGGAGTAGCGAGAATGGCAGAGCGAAAGGGTGGGCTGGGCAGGGGGCTTGCCGCGCTGATTCCGAGTGGCCCGGACGGGGCTGACTCGGATGGCACGGTCAAGTTGCCAGCACGTCCTCGTCAGAAGGTCGGCGCGGCGACGGAGGAAGTGCCGGAGGCGTCCGGCACCGTCGCCGGTGCGGTGTACCGCGAGGTGCCGATCGACGCGATCAAGGCGAACCCGAAACAGCCGCGACAGGTCTTCGACGAGGACGCGCTGAGCGAGCTGGAGCACTCGATCCGCGAGTTCGGGCTCATGCAGCCCATCGTGGTGCGGGAGCTCGACGGGGACAGCTACGAGCTGGTCATGGGCGAGCGCCGGCTGCGGGCCGCTCAGCGGGCCGAGATGGTGAAGATCCCCGCCATTGTCCGGCAGACGAACGACGACGCCATGCTGCGCGACGCGCTCCTGGAGAACATTCACCGCGTGCAGCTGAACCCGCTCGAGGAGGCGGCCGCCTACCAGCAGCTGCTCGACGAGTTCTCGGTGACGCACGACGAGCTAGCATCTCGTATCGGCCGGAGCCGGCCGGTCATCACCAACACGATCCGACTGCTCAGGTTGCCGCTCGCGGTGCAGCGCCGGGTCGCGGCCGGGATCCTCTCCTCCGGCCACGCCCGTGCCCTGCTTGGGCTCGACGAGGCCGGCACGCAGGAGGAGCTCGCCACGCGGATCGTCGCCGAGGGCCTGTCGGTGCGCGCCACCGAGGAAGCGGTGACGCTGCTGAAGAGCGCACCGGCCGCCAAGCCGAAGGCCGCTCCTCGCAAGCCGATGCAGGCTCCCGGTCTGCAGGAGGTCGCCGAGCGCCTGTCGAGTGCCTTCGACACCCGGGTCAAGGTCGAACTCGGCCGCCGGAAGGGCAAGATTGTGGTCGAGTTCGGCTCGGTGGACGACCTGGAGCGCATCGTCCAACTGATGGCCGAAAAAGGGACGAATAAGACATAAAATCGCCGCAGGGGATCACACCAGGCAGTTTTGTCACGGTGACGAAGTCGTAGAGCGACAGAACCGCTACTGAACGTGTGTGTCGGTAGTGGACTCGGCGCGAGCCACCGCGCGCTCGATCAGACCGGCGTAGATGTCGCCGAGCGACCGCCCACCGGCCTCGGCGGCCATCGGCAGGAGCGAGGTCTCGGTCAGACCAGGGGACAGGTTCACTTCGAGGAAGTACACCTGCCCGTCCGCGCCGACGATCGCGTCGGTACGGGACACGTCTCGCAGTCCGAGGAGCCGGTGCGCGGCCACCGCGAGATCGGCGACGGCCGAGGCGGCCGGCTCGGCCAACCTGGCCGGGGTGTGGAAGTCGGTCAGGCCCGCCGTGTAGCGCGCGGTGTAGTCGTAGACCCCGGCCGCCGGCACGATCTCCACGGGCGGCAGCGCCGCCGGCCCGTCGGGCCCGTCGACGACCGAGACGGCGACTTCAACGCCTTCGACGAACCGCTCGGCAAGCACCGTCTCGCCGTAGGCGAGGCAGCCGACCATCGCCGCCGGCAGCTCGGTCACGTCGCGGACCACGTGCGCGCCGAGCGCCGAGCCGCCCTGCTCCGGCTTGAGCATCATCGGCAGCCCGAGCCGCTCCACCATCGCGTCCAGCACCGGTTGGGCGCCCAGCTCGCGGAACGTGCTGTGCGGCAGCACCACCCAGTCCGGCGTGGCCAGTCCGGCGCGCGCCAGTTCCGTCTTGGCGGACGGCTTGTCCCAGGCGCGCCGGCAGGCGTGCGAGTCCGCACCGACGAACGGGATGCCGAGCATCTCCAGGATCGTCTGGATGGAGCCGCCCTCCCCCTCGCCGCCGTGCAGCGCGACGAGCACCGCGTCCGGCCGGTGGTCGCGCAGCCTGGCAAGCAGCGCGGCGTCGGTGTCCCATTCCTCGACGGTCACGCCGGCGGAGCGCAGCGCGGCGGACAGCCGCCGACCCGATCTCAGCGACACGTCCCGCTCGTGGGACAACCCGCCGGCGAGCACGACAACGCTGCGATTCGACACGGCGGCTCCTCAACTATCCACAGTGGACCAGCACGGTGACCGTACCGGAAACCCGTACTGGCACAAGGGTTCTAGGCGGTGTCCGGCGACGGGACCTGCGGCCCGGAGCCGGTGCGCGTGTTCACCGGGCCGAACGTCGCGGCCAGCTCGATCTCGTCGGTGAGAACCGTGGCCAGGCGCCGGACGCCCTCGGTGATCCGTTCCGGCGTCGGGTAGCAGAACGACAGCCGCATCTGCCGGCGGCCGGACCCGTCGGCGTAGAACCCGGTGCCCGACACGTAGGCGACCCTGGCGGTCACCGCCCTTGGCAACATGGCCTTGGTGTCCACCTCCGGCGGCACGGTCATCCAGACGAAGAAGCCGCCGTCGGGCACCGTCCAGGTGCAGCCGGGGGGCAGGTACTGCGCCAGCCCGGCGAGCAGCGCGTCCCGGCGCTCCCGGTAGGCGAGTTGGAAGGTCTTGATCTGACCCTGCCAGTCGTGCGTCGCCAGGTAACGCGACACGATCATCTGGTTGAGCGTCGGCGGGCACAGCGTCGCGGACTCGGCGGCGAGCATCAGCTTCTCCCGCACGGCGTGCGGCGCGAGCACCCAGCCGACCCGCAGGCCCGCGGCGAACGTCTTGGAGAACGAGCCGAGGTACACCACGTTGTCCGGGTCGAGCGAGCGCAGCGCCGGGTAGGTCTGCCCGTCGAAGCCGAGCAGCCCGTACGGGTTGTCCTCGACGACCAGCACCTCGTGCCCGGCGCAGATGTCGAGGATCTCCGCCCGCCGGGCGACGTCCAGGGTCACGCCGGCCGGGTTGTGGAAGTTCGGGATCGTGTAAAGGAACTTGACCCGCCGGCCGAGTGCCTCGGTGCGGTCCAGCGCCTCGCGCAGCGCCGCCGGCGACAGGCCGGCCTCGTCCATCGCGACGTGCACGACCTCGGCCTGGTACGAGCCGAACGTGCCGAGCGCGCCGACGTAGGACGGCCCCTCGGCGAGCACGACATCCCCCGGATCGCAGAAGATCCGGGTGACGATGTCCAGTCCCATCTGCGAGCCGACGGTCACCACCAGGTCGTCGGCGTGGCCGGACACCCCTTCCAGGGCCATGACCTCGCAGATCTGCTCCCGCAGCTCGGGCACCCCGTGCGCGGAGCCGTACTGCAGCGCGACCAGGCCGTCCTGGCGGACGAGTGACGCGACCTCGTCGGCAAGCGAGTCCAACGGCAGCGCGGCGAGATTGGGCATCCCGCCGGCCAGCGACACCACCTCCGGCCGGTTGGCCACCGCGAACAGTGCCCGTACCTCCGAGGCCGTCATGCCAGCCGCGCGTGCGGCGTACCGGTCAAGGTGGGGGTCCAGGCTGTTGCGTTGGCCAGGTCTGTCCGGCGTCATGCTGGCTCCAGCATCGGATGGCGGTAGATCAATCGAGTGTAGAGCCGGGATTGCCTGTTCCACGCCGGGCGTGAGCAGGATTATCCTTGCGGTCGGTACGTTCGCCGCGAAGCATGACGGGGTGGGAGGTCAGGGTGTCGCGACGCGTCATCGGCGTCACGCTGGACAACCTCGAGGACCTTCCCAAGCACAGCAGGTCATGTGTCTACTGGGAGGCCGCGCCGCACCTCAAGGACCAGGCCGAGGAGTTCGGCACCGCTGAGCTGGAGAAAGAGGCCTGGGTCTCCAACGTGCTGCTGGAGTGGGGGTCCTGCGGCCGGCTCGTCTACAGCGACAAGCTGCCCGTCGGGTTCGTGCTCTACGCGCCGCCGACCGCGGTGCCGAGGGCGGCCGCCTTCCCGACGTCGCCGCCAAGTGCCGACGCCGTGCTGCTGACCGGCTTCCACGTGCTGCCGGAGTTCCGCGGCGGTGGGCTCGGCCGGATGCTCGTGCAGGCCGTGGCCAAGGACCTCACCCGACGCGGGGTCAAGGCGATCGAGTCGTTCGGCGATGCCAGGCCGGACGAGGAGGTCAGTTGCGTCGTTCCGGCGGACTTCCTGCTCAGTGTCGGCTTCAAAACGGTCCGTACGCACCCCAGGTGGCCCCGTCTGCGGCTTGAACTGCGTTCCGCGCTGTCCTGGAAGGAAGACGTCGAAGCGGCGCTCGAGCGGCTTCTGGGGACCGTTTCCGTGTCGACGGTGAGCCCGAGCCCGGCGCTGCAGGGCTGACGGGTTACCCGGAGTTGTTCGGCGGGGCCAGCTCGTGGCGCAGCACGTCGGCGAAGGTGAACGTGCCGGTCGGCTGGTCGTTCTCGCCGAGCAGATACATCCGCTTGACGGCGACGAGGATGCCCTCGGCGACCACGTCGCGGAACGCCGGGTCGGACAGGCGGCGCCGGTCGTCGACGTTGGTCAGGTAGCCGATCTCGATCCGCACCGCGGGGCAGCGGGTCAGCCGCAGCGTGTCCCACGTCTTCGGGTGCGCGTGGCAGTCCTGCAGCCCGGTGCGCACCACCAGCTCACGCAGCACGAACCCGGCGAGCGCCTCGCCGATGGTCGACGTGCTGCCCCCGGTGGAACCGAAGTGGAAGCTGGACACCCCCTTGGCGGCCGGCGAGCGGTTCGCGTCGTTGTGCAGCGACAGGAAAAGGTCCGCGCCGACCTCGTTGGCGAAGGTCGCCCGCTCCCCCTCGGTCGGACACTGGTCGCGGCCCCTGGACAGCAGCGCCTGCATGCCGGTGGCGACCATGCGGCCCTCGAGCCGCCTGGCGAGGTCCCACATCAGGTCGGCCTCGACGATGTCGCCGACCGTCACGCCGCCGTCCGGGCCGCCGTGACCAGGGTCGATGACGATCCGCTTGCCGCGCAGCCGAGGGCCGGCCTTGCGCACCCGCTCCTGCTCACGCATGAGCACCGGGGAGCCGCCGCGGGCCCGAGGGGACAGCTGGCGCAGCGCGCGGAGGGTCTCCGCACCGCAGATGCCGTCGACGGTCAGGCCGTAGTCGCGCTGGAAGTTGCGCAGCGCGTGCTCGGTCTGGGCGCCGAACACGCCGTTGGGGCGGCCGGCGTCGTAGCCGAGCTCCAGCAGCCGCTCCTGCAGGGTCAGCACGTCGTCGCCGCTGACCGGGGCGGACACCAGGTAGGCAAGCGGCCGGGCGCCGAGCTGGTAGGTCGCGTCGCGCAGCGCGCGATAGGTCGCCGGCCCGACCACGCCATCGGTGATCAGGCCACGTTGCTGCTGGAAGTTACTCACCGCGTGCTCGACGAGCTCGTCGTACACCGCGGGCACCGAGCCGTTGGTGTTCGGCAGTAGGCCGATCGACGCGAGCGTGGACCGGACTTCGGCTACGGCCGGACCGGCATCACCGCGGCGGAGTACCCGCATGTGCGCCCCTCGCTCGGGTCGGGCACCGAATCACGTCGGCGCTAAGGAGTGTGTCTTGGTGGCGTGAAGCTGCCGACTTATTGTGCCTTGCCGGCATTGCTCCGGCGCGGAGGGTCACCTGGTGCGTCCGCCCGGTGACCATCGACACCAACATCGACACCCGGCGTCCGATACGTGGACGTCCCGACCCGCGTGTCCGGTTGCCTGTCCGGACGAATCAGCCCAGGTAATCGGCCAGGTCGTTGAGCAGCGCGGCCTTCGGCTTCGCGCCGACGATCTGCTTCACCGGCTCGCCGCCCTTGAACAGGATCAGCGTGGGGATGGACAGCACCTGGTAGTCGCGGGCCACGGTCGGGTTGGCGTCCACGTCGAGCTTCGCGACGGTGATCTTGTCCTGGTGCTCGGCGGCGATCTC
>Ga0193742_1001014_pt1 | contig 17710 bp, 25 predicted proteins | sample L2c1metaG_FD_165511 | JGI IMG/M metagenome (GOLD analysis project Ga0193742, IMG submission 165511) | Soil microbial communities from a riparian zone of the East river system, Colorado, United States - L2c1 | ecosystem: Environmental > Terrestrial > Soil > Riparian zone | place: USA: East River... | reverse complement strand
GGCGGGGGAGGCCGCATCCGATGGAAGGACGGGGACTACCACGTCAAGATCGTCGGAGCCAAGACCGGCCGGTCGCCCGACAAGGACACCCCGTTCCTGGAAGTGACCCTCCTCGTCCTGGAAGGCAAGCGCAAGGGCAAGAAGTTCTCCGAGCGCCTCTACATCACGCCCAAGTCGCTCAAGCGCATCCGGCTCCTGCTGGAGGCCGTCGGCGTCAAGGTCCCGAAGTCGGCCGTCAACCTGCCGCTGGCCAAGCTCAAGGGCAAGGCCCTGTGGATCGAACTCGAGACGCAGGAGAAGGAGGGTTACGACCCCCAGTCCCGCATCGCCTTCGAGGGCTTCATGTCCGAGGACGACTACGACGAGTCGGACGACGATGACGACGATGACGACGAGGACGATGAGGACCTCGACGACGACGAAGACGAGGATGACGACGAGGAGGAAGACGAGGACGAAGACGAAGACGACGAGGACGACGAAGACGACGAAGACGAAGACGAGGACGAAGAGCCCGCGCCCAAGAAGCGGCGCCAGCGCACGTCCCGCCGCAAGCCGGTCGCCAAGAAGAAGACGGCGCCGGCGAAGAAGTCGACCAAGCGCAAGAAGAAGGTCGACGATGACGAGATCGAAGACCTCGACCTGGACGATCTCTAGGTCGTGAGTCCCACCCTGCTACGGTACGCCACCCTCATCTACGGCCCCTTAGGGGTGTCGGTGGGGGTGGCCAGGGTGACCTGTCAACTCCACCCACCTCACGGTCGGTGGATTCAGGTCACTCGAGGGACCACCGTTATCAAAGGCATGCCCTCGCAACTCATGGGACCGGGAGTGTTCTAGCCTTCATGAACTCCACAGAGTCAGGCCTTCAGTCGGCCATCGTCAAGGACCTCCGCAAGCTGGGGGCCTACGTCAACAAGAACCACGGAGGGCCCAACTCACAGGGTCGTCCGGACCTGGAAGGGTGCTATCGCGGCGTCCACTTCCTGCTGGAGGTGAAGCTCCCGACCAACAAGAAGGGGGCGACCGAGAACCAGAAGCGCCACATCAGGCAGGCTCGACAGGCTGGCTCTGTGGCTCACATCGTTCGCTCACGTCACGCAGCAAAGAACGCGCTCATCCTGATCGACCGAATGATGGCTCTCATGGAGAAGTCCAATATCAGATCGGTCCTGAAGGAGGAGGCTCGTGGTGGCTAGACCTGGCTCTATCGAGCACGCTAGGTACGTGCGAGAAGCAAGAGCCCGTGCACTGGAAAAGCTAGAGGAGGGGACCCTCTCCCTCCGTGAGCTTCTCTTGAAGCCACGTGGTATCCTCCTGGGGGTAAACGTGTATACCCTCCTCCTCTCTCCTCCAGGTTTCGGGCCAAAGACTGCTCGGAGGATCTGCGAAGCACATCACATCTGGCCACTCACGACCCTCTACCACCTGACCGACCTGCAACGAGAAGTCATCGTGCAGGAACTAGACGAAAGGAACAGATGACACTCACACTTGGTGAGCTCGTTGCCCGCCGAAAGCTGGAACGCAGCTCGTCTCCCGAGGGCTACGTCCCGGACCAGTTGTCCGCGACGGTGCTGGAGGACACGACCGTCCTCTCCTGGGTCGACGACTCTGGGGCGGTCTGCGTCATCTACTGCACGTACCGGGACGACGAGTGGGTAACCCATCCACAGGTAGTCCGGGCCGGCCTCCAGTGGATCGAGCTCAGGCCCGTGCCCCGCTCTCTCGCGACAAACGACCGCTACCTCCGTTGCATTCAGCTCGCCCAGAGCAAGAAGAAGGGGCGCCGAACTCGAGCTGGCAGCAAGCCCGAGAACGACGCCCCTTCGGATGACGGTGCCGAGGAGAGCAGCGACGACACCGCCTAGCCTCTCGGCTAGGTTCAGTAAGTTTTCGGCACGTCAGCCCCTGGCTCCTTCGACAGAGCTGGGGGCTGCTTTGCGAGTAGCACGGCTGCCTGCTCGCCGCGGCTACGGATCACCCCGTAGAGAATGATGCCGGCAGTGACCAGGGCACCCAACGTCTCGTTGCTGTGGTCCCCGCTCGCGACAGCAGCCACTCCTGCTGCCACTCCAGCAACAGCCGAGCTGATCAGCCCCACCTTGGTCGATAGGCCGACCGGAACCTCGGGAACGGTCATGTTGATCATCCTTCCTTTCGTGCTGCGACGCAGAGGCGACGCCAGGTCATCGGTCCAATGATGCCATCCGCCTCCAGGTCGTGGTTGTATTGGAATTGGCGGACACGCTGCCCTGTGGACTTCCCGAACTCGCCGTCCGGTTCCAGCACGATGTGTCCCCGCTCGCGGAAGTCGTGGCTGTGTTTCCGATCGTTGAAGACGGAGTTGACCATGTCGTTGAGCCAACGCTGGACTCGTTCGACGTCCTTGCCCTTCGAGCCGTGCTTGAGGAACTCCCCGTCCCATTCGCACGGGTCGTGGCCGATCACGAGGTCCTTGCGCCAGTGCTGCGACGGATCCCAGTGGGTCTGCCCCGGAACGTGCTGGTGTCCACAGTGGCCCTCGAAGACCCGCCAGGCCCCGTGGCCCATCGAGATCGCATGGGAACGGTATGTGTTCGGGTCCCGGCGTCGGACTCCACAGAGACGTTCCAGGACGCGGCAGATGCTAGCGACGTACCCCCAGTCGTTCTCGTCCCAGTTCTTGACTGCGTAGCCGGGCTTGTCGATGCGCTCCGCGATCCGGGTATCGCTGAACCCGATCCACTCGACCTGGATAGCCCGTGCGAAGTTGGTCTCGATGCCTGCTAGCGCGGAGCCGACCAACGCCTTCGCCGCCTGGTCCAGACGGATGTGCTGGTAGATCTTCCGCCGCTGGACATCGACCGTCAGGTGCGGAGCGGATCCCACGTAGTGCGGGAGACTGACGCCCTCGGTCGTGTGGTGCACGATGCGGGGCGGGAACCCGGTCGCGAATGACCCGGCTGAAGTGTACGGGACCGAGATGGCCCCGGGGTAGCTCGCTGCCATGTGCTCTCCTGGTTGGTACTATTCGACCGCCGCTTTCGCGGCAGCATTACAATCCTGCACGATCGGGAACGCTCTCTTCACCGCCTCCTCGACGCTCCCGGCGGTTCCTCCGGTCTGCTGCTGATTGATGTAGTTCTTGACCGACTGCGGCAGCGCCCGGTATTCGGGGGTGTCCGTTGACATCGGCCCAGACTGGGCGATCACGAAATCCTGGATGCCCTGACGGTCGCCGTTACGCGCGGTACAGGCGGCGTAGGAGGCGTCTCGTCGACTGTCCTGCAACTCGGTGTAGAGATAGTAGAACCCGCCGCCCATCCCGATAATGGCAACTGCTAGCCACAGTTGACCGATCAGTAGCTTTCGGGAAAGCCACCGCAACCGCTTCTCCATGTCGGTGACTCGCTGCAGGAGTTGCTTCTCCAACTTCGATAAGCGGCTCCTGGTCTCGGGGTCTTTACGACGTTCTTCATCAGACATGGGGATGGCGCCTCCCTCGCGGCCGAGTTTGGCGGCGATATGTGACGTACAGAGAGATCACGATGACAGCGTACGGCACGGCAAGGATCTGCGCTGCTTCAGAGTCATCGACCGATAGAGCCAAGTACCCCGACGTGATAAACAGACTTAGAAGGGACAAAGTCATGACTCGCTTTCACCGACAGTAGGGTCCTGGACTGGCGGAGATTCAGGTGGACCACGTAGCGTTTTCTGGTATGCGTCGAGCCCCTGCGAAAGACCCATCAACGTACCACCAGCACCTAGTAGGATCGGCTCCAGGCGAGTCGTGATCGCCCAGAAGATCAAGCAGAACAAGAACGAGAACATGCCAAGATAGATGAGAAGGACCGGCGCCCACTTCTCGGCGTTCTGTCTGCGCTGAGTCATCGCGGCCAGATCTGTCCGCTGATGGGACGAACCGGACCGCCGCCAGGCACCGGGTCTGATACCATTGACGGCGATAGCAGAATGGCCGTGAGAGGAGGACCGAAGACCGTCAATTCGGGACCATGCAAGATAATGTTGGGCGCAACACCCAGGGCATTGAAGTGTTCCTCTGCCGTCGCCAGATCAAGCTTCGTGTTATATATGGCGAAGTGCTGCATCCAACCGTCGAACGACCAGTTGGGATCAAATGACCGGCTATAGTTGCCAATGGTCAGATTGTGCGTGGCGTCAAACATCAGAGGTAGACCGCTCAAACCCCAGATACCACCGCCGACGCTCACGCCGTTGAGGAACATCTCCCATGAACCATCGGCACCTACGGCAAGAATTGCATGGTGCCAAGTATCCCGCGCTAATCCGCCGGCAACGCCCGAAGGCGAATACCAAGACGCGCCATTGCCTAAGTTGATCCGCAACGATGTTCCAAGCGCACTATCTACCGTCCACTCAGTTGAGAACTGTCCGCCAATTGCTCCGCGGGTACCGAACAGATACCAACCAGAACCCGAGAGACCGGCCGGAACTTTGAACAAGACCTCGATTGAATGCGCTCCAGAGAGGCCAGTCGGGGCAGAGTTGGCATGACTGTTGGAGGAACTGGACCTATGAAACCCCGTAGCAATCCGTGGGTCATCGACGCGCCCTAGTCCGGCTAGACTCCAAGTGAGGGAAGACCCTAAAACGAGCGGGGTTGCCCCCACAAGGTCATCGTCCGCTGCAGCCACGTCCGGGCCGAGAGGCCAAAGATGAATTAGGCCGGGAGTGGCTAGGACAACGTCTTTATATGCCATCCGTTACTCCCAACGAATCGCAAGCGCGTTGGTAGCCATGCCGCCGCGCGTGACAAAGTTGTTAGACCCTGCTGCTACGCGCCTGAACGTCAACGTCTCTCCGAACATCAAAGTCTGGAAAACGACACCTGGTCCCACGTCCCCGATGTTCACCATGGCAGCGCTCTTTAGTGGCGGCTGCCGTCTCCCCAGGAACGGCTCGATGGGGTAGACGGGTACTTCGCCCCCCATGCTCACGTACTCGGCGGAATTGGTGCTCTCAGGCACGCCCAATACTGGCAGGCCCGCCCCGTTACCCGCGTTCGTGGATCTCACAAGGGCAGCGAGCGGTGCGGGTGGCACCGTAAAGAAGTTGACTGCGTTGCCGTTCCAACTGAACGCCCAATAGGCATCGGCGGTCGGATCTCCTAACACGTCAATCGAGCGACCCACGGACAGTTGGAGGCCAAGGCCGTCGGCGCCTGAGCCTCCCCAGAACAAGTTGAAGTATCCCTCGCCCGCCGAGGCGCCGTTCTCGGTGATCACGCCCGAACCAGGTTGATTCGACCTGTTGAACGCTTGCCGTCCCAGTCGGACTCCCGTGATGCCTCCATTGCCGTCCGTTCCGGTCCCCCAGGTGACATAGAGGGTCGGGGTATTCAAACTCGAACCAAATCCATACTCGACCTTCATGTAGATCGGGAACAGAGCCTGCTGGGCGTCATCAAACCGAAAAACCTCGAATCCTACGACAGCGTTGGCGGCGGGGCGAGCGAAGACGAACGGTTGCGCTGCCTGGCCCGTATCCGCCGTCTTGACCAGGAGCGCGTTGAAGGCGTCGCTAACGCCTTGCGCCCAGGCAGTGAAGTTGGCGTCGGTATCACCGAGGATAACGGACGACCAAGTATGGATAGGCATGGACCTAAGCCTCCTGCTTCTGAACGATCAAGGTAACGGTCACCGTACCAGGAGTGCCGAGATTGACCACGCGGTATGGAATGGCATCTGTTGGAGGATCATCCATCGAGTAAGCCTGTGGTACAGGCGAGGTATCGAAGCCGAGTAAAGCGGGGGCCGTAATGCCTTCGAAGGTCACGCCATGATCCCCTTCGGGATCATCGCTAATCGAACGTCCGCTATCTGCAGATCGTTTAGGGGCGGTGGTGTACATACGAACCCAAGCCGGGCGATCCGTGTCCATACGTAGGATGCGGAAGCCGAGCGCGACGACGATGTTCCCGACTGTTACCGCTCCATTATCAAGTACTGGCGTCGTGAACGCCACGACTTCACGGATTGGCAATGGACTGCCCGGAACGCCTTGGACACCTTGGATACCTTGAGGGCCCTGGATGCCCTGTGGACCCTGGATTCCCTGATCGCCTTTCTCCGCGAGCAAGCCCCAATGCACAGGCGAAGCGGGCAACCCGGGGTCCACGCCAATCGACTGCTCGACTCTGCACATATACGAGCTGCCATTGTGACGCACCGTGTCCAGAGATGTGTATAACGTCCCTGCAGCCCACGCGCCCCGGTAGGTCGCGCTCTTGCCCGGAGCGCCAGCGCCGCCGCTCGGACCCGCGGGACCTTGCGGTCCGGCTGGACCAGTAGGGCCGGGCTCCCCTTCGGTGGATTGCTCAAAATTTGACTCGGATCCCGGCTCGACATAATCAGCGATGTACGGAGGCCCGCCAGGACGCATCTTGTACTTACGTACATCACCTGCTATGAGCTCATGGATGTACCCTGCTCTTGGCCATGGTTCTCCAACATGGATCACGAGGTCGGGGTGTAGCGGATCGCCGAAGCAAGCGATGACATAGGGCTCGGGGTAGTCGTCCATGGGCATTACGAGCCTGGCCTTACTGGGAAACTCAGTCCATCGAAATGCATCGTGAATGGGCCATGGTAATTGTTCTGATGTTCGGGGTGAGCAGGTGACCATACCACGCGACACCACTCGCCCAGCGGCGACGGGAATAAATCAAATATCACGTGGGTGAAGCCATAGTCTGCAACCGCTCCCTCCGTCCTCACGAGCAGTCGGGCCGAGTCTAGGCCGGAGAACCACGTTGGTGAACCGAGGCCGTCATTCTGGATGGCGCCAATCCAAGGCTCGTCGATCACACCATCCGAATCCCACGTGATAGTTCCGCGCAGCATGACTCGGTCTTGCACTCGCGTTGCTTCAAGATTCCCGGACCAAGGAATCGCCAGCGAGAACGGCTCCCAATGCTTGTACTCGACGGTCTGGAGCTTTGCTAGCGCCGCAGGAATAGCACGTTCGTAGAAGGCGGCCACCCCCGGGTAGACACCCAGCCACGCTTCCGCCTGGGCGCTCAGAAAGGACATCCCCGGATAGGGAAAGAGCAGTTCATCTTCGCCGCCGCCACCCGCTCCACCTTCGTTAGACCTGGGAAGCGGCGGACCCCACAAGCAGAGATCGTTGAATGGTAGCCAGGTAGCGATCCGAATGACCGACCCGCCCTGGAAAACGACGCCCGGGGGTGCGTTCGGACAAGGGTCGTAACCCGCGTCGAACTCCGCCGGGATCCCCGGCTGAAGATAGGCGCTGTACGGGGGATCGTTCGGTCCTCCACAGTCGCTCGCGGAGAAACCGTAGTTGTTGTTGCGTCGGACGATGCCGCAGTCCGCCTCGGGTATGCCAGTCGACCATGCGCCATGCCCTCCATTATCCCAAATCTCTTGTAGCTCGGGGTTCGGAGGGTCGGTAAGAGAGATCCCCGGGAACCGAGAGAATCCATACCATCCCGCGCCAGTCTCGGCCCAGTGCCAGGGTCCTCCACGTTCGGGCAGACCTGAGAAAATAAGCACTTTGTTCATCGGGTGGTGATATGGGACTTGCCATGCAGTCAAGTGGTTGGCCAGCGGTCCCGTATCCTCCGTACCGGCAGAAAAACTCAACTCGTTGATCCAGAACGGCGAGGGGATCGCGTGCATAAGCCAGAGGAAGTTGGTCCACTCGTACTTGTTGCTCATGAAGCTACCGCCAACCTCAGGGTCGCCTCCGAATCCCTCCGTGAGCAGAAGCTCATGACAATGCCTCGCCGCAACCGATGCGAAGGGCGGAACGCCCGAGAGATTCCAGTCATACTGCCAGTCCTGGTTGTTCCGCCAGGCGCCGAGGAGCGTGATGTGCTGGGCGATGATATCGTAGACCGTGTGATGGGGCTTCCACATCTTCGGCACGAGCGTGCGAGGGTTGCCGAGTACCTCAAGCTTGCGGACGCGCTCGATGACCCCGGCGTCCTGATCAATCAAGTCTTTGCGGCGTCCGGTCGGTGCCATCAGTTCACCGACCAAGACACGCCGGTCAAGTACACGTTACAAGTCACGCCCAGGGTCGCATTCGGCGGCTTTCCCAAGTAGAAGAACCCGCCTGTGTCAACGCGGATGAACGCGAAGTATGGCTCCGCTGCCGTCATCGGAGCCATGACGTTCACGGGCACCCTAGGACGTGCCTCTGGCGGCAAACGGCATATGAAGTGTTCATCATCAGAGGCATTCCATTGACCCGCGAGGAAACCAAACGTCTGCACGATTCCCATTCGACGTTGCCAGCCCGGCCCGGTCTGAATAGAGGTCAGGCTCCAAACAGGGTCCTCGGAATTAGGGAAGGGCGCAGGTCCAAATGTGTCGTAGTAGTTCAACCCGGATGACGTCGGGTGAACGCCCGTCTCCAGGTTGCGAACCCGGCGCGCCGTCGAGGCCGTGATCCGGAGATAGTCCGGGCTGCGGGTCATCTCGGCCATTAGTTGTCCTGCCCCAAGACGATTGTCTCAGCACTCGCAACGGTCGGCACGCATTCAAGCTCAACGCGCGTGTTAGACTGCGCATCAGCCTGGGTAAGGCGCGCCTGCACGATGCGACCCTCAATCTCCTTCTGGACATATCCGTTCTTGGCGCGAGCCGTGATAGTGTCTCCAACATCATAGGCTCGTCTGTACTCCGGCACGTTGATGCCATCCATCTTCGGAACCACGGTGAAGAAATCGGGCGGGAAGGCGTAGGCTCGGACCCAGGCCCGCCCCTTTTCGACCAGAGTCCTGTACGGATCCTTCTGACCGGACGACTCCCATCCCATCATCATCCCGAACCTGTTGATCGAGTCCCCGTTGAGGACGCGGGCTCGGCGCGTGTCATCGGTTGAGCTACGATCACCGCCAGGGTAGACCTGCACCCAGAAGTTTCGTACCGACGTGCCATCCGGCTCCCAGATTACGTTGTCGGCGTTCTTCCTGCCGGTGTTCTTCTCGAAGATGACCGAGAACGACTTATCGTCGCCCCGCCTCTGGAAGACATCAAATTCGCAAAAGTACCCGGGGGGCACCTCGCCAGTAATGCCCTGGTGCTCGTTGTCGATGGGACGGAACCAGAAGTCGGGCGCTCCGACAATCTGGGCCAGATTCGTAATCGACTCCCAGACGTTCGTACCGCGTTCGACGCGTCGCCAAACTGAATCCGGGGCGTCCTGTGGCTCTTGATGGTTAGTCTCGTCGACCCCGTACAAGATGCCGTTCGGGAACATGCCGCCCTCGGCATCGGGCTCTTTCGGCACGCTCGACTCGACCAGAGCGCGCATCCCGATGCCGTCGATGGGATAGCCATAGTCAACCGGGTAGTCCCCGAAGGCGTGGTAATGATGCTTGAGAATCAAAGTGGGGTCGTGAGCGTTGATCTGCACGGTCCCGGCATCGAAGTTGAAGATAGGTCGGGTTAGTCGACCGCGAAAGATGAGGAAGGGACCACAGGTAACGGAGAGGACACGCTCCAACGGCTTGACCTCGGTGACGGCCGGGTCTGACATAGAGATCAGGACCTTGGAGGTCAACGAGTCGTTGAGCGGCTCGAGAACCTCCAGCCCAGCGAACCGATGCAGGTGCTTGAGCGGCTTGCCGGCGAGATCCTCGATCTTGGCCTTTAGCTGCATCTACCAGCTCGCATGGTTGAAGTTTACGGCCCAGACAGCATTGGTAACCTTGAGGTCCTGGCCGCCAGGCAGGATGCCGTACACTCCATCGTCCCACCATGTGGAGCTAAACGTCAGTAGAGACGCGAAGTCGCTTCCGGGGATCTGGGGGCAGTAGGCACGAGGCGCCCGACCGAACTCAACCACCAGAGTCTTACCCGCGTTGATCGCCGACCATGCGATCGAATCCTGGAACTGGAGGAAGCGTGCATCAGGAGCTAGACGCTCAAGCCTCGGGGGGGAACCCAACGCGAGCGGACCGTTGAGGATGAAGACGGGTTCCGACGGCGCGTTGCCCAAGTTGTTCACGTTGATCGTGGCGCCGCTGCCTCCTGGAGCTGCGACAGCCGCGCCGTAGTACCGAGGATCATTCTGGCGTATGGAGACGGAGAATGTTCGTGCATGAACGTAGACCGCGCTCATCCCTCGGGTCTGTTCGTCGTCCACATCGCAGGCGAGCACCGTACCGATGTATGTCCAACTGACACCTCCACGTCCTGCGGGGGGAGCAACTGTCATCCAATACTCGTTGCGTCTGTCGGCAAACGCGGCCTTGAGGGCGTTGATCGCAGTGCGCAAGGACGGGAGGCTGGCCGCCTCAACGGTTCCAGTGTAGACGATCGTCTTGCCCCTGGGGTTGGCGGGGAACGGCAACTCACCGATACCGCCCTTGATCATGTCCCGCGGGTCGTCGCTTTCAGCGCGAGCGTGCAGCCCATTGATGCGATGGAGGTTGTATCGCGGAAACTCGTTCTTCCGGTTCAGGATGATGCCATTCCAGCCGTGCTCGGCCTCAAGCCCGAGAACGCCTTCAGCGATAGTGGCAGCTGCAAGCATTACGACGGCGCTCCTACTTCGTTGAATCCTCGACGCATCATCTCTCGGGCGAACATCTCGGCCTGGACTCTCGGGTCCCCAAGCTGATCATGACCCGGAGCGGCCGGAAGATTGACGTTCTGCTCCTGGATAGTGATGCCCTGAGACTGGCCGGCCGTAGCCGGAATCGGAGCAGCGAAGGTCACCCTGGAGGCCTGGGCGATTCTAGACGCCTGGTCCTGAATGCCAAGCTCGAAGCCCTTGGTCACGTTCTTACCGATGTCGAACATCACCTTCGACGGTGAACCGATCTTCAGGATCTGTTCGGCAATCGCCCCCGGCACGTTCATGATGTCCTTAGCGGTTTCAACCAAGTCGGGAGCTATACTGAGCAGGCCTTCGATGAATCCCTTGATGGCATCCGCACCGGCGTCGAACATCGCCTGCGGAAGCGTAGAGAGGAACTCCATCACGTCGGCCCAGGCGTTCTCGATATTCACAGAGGCAGTACCGAGCCAGCCGGCTACCGCCTCGATGTCAGCCTTGAGCTGGTCCCAGAACTCCTTCAAGAACCAACGGAACGGGAGAAGGAGATCCCACAACAGCTGGAAGACATCGATTACGTCATTGGTAACCCCGACCATCGCGGTGAACCACTTGAGCACCGTGAATACCGCGACGGCAAAGTCCTCGGCAAGTGGGATGGCCTCGTCGAGGAAGTCCTTGATCTGCTGGCGACCCTCTGCCGATCCTGCCCACTTCGCTAGGTCCCCCGCGATCCTCGCGATGTCTGTAGCCAGTTGCAGCCCGGCCGGAGCGGCGGCGATGAGAAGTTCGAAGAACGCTCCACCTAGCTGCTTGCCAAGTTCGAGCCACTTCTCCAGATGCGGCATCATCAGCGCGAGAACATCGCTGATATCCTGCACCGAGGTGTTGGCCGAGAGTTCGTTTAGCCATCCCGCAATCGCCTCGAAACCCGCGACCAAGTACGGCATCGCCGCTACCGCGATCTTGGTCAGCAGATCGAGTATTGAGCCAAAGCTCGAGGCGATCAACGGAGTGAGTTCAGTCGCTCCGTCGATGAGAACCTGGAATAGCTCAGTCGCCTCGGGCGTAGCGAGGCCGCCGAGTAGACCCGAAACCGCGGAACCCATCGCCCCGCCGAGCGATGTAAGGTTGCCCTTTAGACGCTTGATCGCGCCGCCCATGCCCTTGAGTCCATCGATGATGCCGTCAAGCAGGGCGTTGACTGCCGGGCCGAACGCCTCTTTGAAAGCATCGATCAGTTCCTTGACCACGTCCAGAAGACGTTGCTCTCTACGAGTCAACGCCTCCGTCATGGAGATGGACTTCTGGAGCCCCTCCTGTTCTAGCTGCGCCTTTCGATCCTCTTCAATGCGCTGGAGCTGGACCTGAGCCTGCGTGACCCTCTCGATGGCCGCCTGGTACGTCTTGGAGGCTTCGATCCCCTGCTTCTGGAAGGCTAGGGCATCCTGACGAGCGCGACCTAGGTTGCGTTCAGAGTCAGAGACTCCGTCTGTGGCCTCCTTCTCCGAGAGGCGGGCCTCCTTCACCGCGAGGATCAGCTGCTTCAGCTCAAGCTCGCGACTCCCCTTGATGTCCATCCCGGTGAGCCCTTCCAGCTCGCCGATAATGGCCTCGGAGTTGCCCTTGAAGTCGACGTCCGTGAACTTCTTGAACAGGCTGTCCAGGTCGGTGCCGATGAGACCGACTTCACTGCGGAAGTTCTTGAGGTTGAGTTCAGCCTGCTCGATCCCGAGCTGGGCGGCCTCCTGGGAAAGCTGCGCTCGTTCAAGCGACCTGTACGAGTCAGAGACTGCCTCGATGGCATTCTCCATCTCGCGCATCGCTTGTACGACCGCGTCCCTCCGGGCGGTGATGGCTCGAGCCAACTCCAGTTCCGCATCGGAGTGCTGCCGAGCGTACTGGATGGCGGTCTGGTCGGCCCGGGCCTTCTCGATCGCCGCGTTGGCCGCTTCCGTCTGTTCGCGCTTGAGGATCGCCAGTACCTTCGCGAAGGCGAGCAGAGCTGGGAAGCCCACTGCCGCGATGGGTGCCAAGGCTCCCACGAGAGCCACAGCCAGAGCAGCCAGGGCCGCAGTCGCTATGGCGAGGGAAGATGCCAGCGCGGCCAAGGCAGCCACCAGGGCGACACCGATCGCCAGGGCCATGGCGATGATGGCAATGGTGACGGGATTGAGTGCCGTCGCGAATGGACCGATGGAGACACCGACCTGGCCGAGAGACTGGGTCAGCCCCGCGCCAGCACTGCTGAGAGCGTTGATCGCTCCAGCCAAGATCTTGGAACCTGTCCTGGCGGCACCGTCTTTGTCTACCTCGACATCGACGTTTACTTCGTTGGGCAGGCTCTCCAGGGCAGCGGCCAGGATGGCGATCTGGGCGATGGGACCGGCCGTCGGAACTTCAACGTCCGGCTTGGCCTCCGCCTGATCGACACCCTGGATCGCCGTCATGATGGCGGCAAGACCTGCTAGGACCCCCGCCTCGCCCTGGAGCTGAACCTCCGGCTCGGCCTCAACGGCATCCACAGCCTCAAGGGCAGCGACGATCTGTGCGAGAGCACGTTGTCCCTCGTCGTCGTCTCCCGTGATACGGAGGATGATCTCGTTGATGTCAGCCATGGTTCTTCTTCGCCGGTCTTAGCATTGCCGGGACGGACTCCAGGTCGGGGACTTCACGGTACCCCGGTCGGAGCTTGACCAGAGACTTCGGTGCGTGGAAGGCCTGACTCATGACTGCTCCCATTTGGAAGAGGTCATTGCCAGTCTGCCATTCATGAAGCTCGATCAAGTCCAGGAGCCGTGGAATCGTTACGCCGCGCTCGGCGTAGACGTTGGGGGAGTCGTCCCAGAAGGTGTCGAGGTCGACTCCCCAGTGGACCCAGGCGACGCGGGCGATAGCGGCGTCGGGCGAGCCGTGGAAAGCTCCGCGGCGGTCGTGGCCCGGCTGATCAGGTTCAGGAGTTTTCCCAGGCGGCCGGCGCCCGAGACCTCCAACGCGGTCTGGAACGCCGCGATGATGTCGTCTGTTGTGGGCGACGGATCGTTGTTCTCGTCGTATGCCTCGCGGTCGCCGGCCTGATACCGATCCCAGGCCTCCTGAGACTGGAAGCCCTCCCACTCGTGCTCGGGCATCGTCTCCAGCGCGGGGACGAGAATGGTGAGGACCCGGTACGAGTGGTGTCCGTAGTCGCCGGACATGATCTTGCCGAAGTCCTCGGCGTTGAGGTGGTGGCGAAGGCGAGCGTGCTTCTGTGGGACCACAGGGAAGACACGCTCACCCAGCCGAACCGTTGCTGTGCTGCCGTTGTTGCTCATGTGAATCTGCTCTCCTTCTGCTGTCGTCTAGACGAGCTAGGCGATTGCGATCGTGCCGGGCTGCTCCACGATCCAGTAGCCGTGCTCTCCGCCAGCGGGGGCGGTCGGCTCGGACTGGGCCACGAAGGTGCACTCGGCGTTGGTGGGCTCGCCGCGGGCGAACGACATCTCTGTCTCGTCCGCCGTGATCACGGCCCGCGGGATGATCCGGGCCACCAACGGCGGACGGGTGTCCACCGGAGAAGCGACCGGTTCGGTGACGACCCCTGCCCCGGAAGGGCGGAACGAAACGAGCGCGACTCGCCAGACGGGCACGTCGGAGTAGAGGCCGACGTTCACCTTCTTGAGAGCCGACTCGTTGGGTGCCGAGCTGATCGTCGACGCCGAGAGGGCGTTCTCGATGATCTGCAGGGTGATCTCGTCGATGTGGGCGATCTGAGCGGTGAGATTGCGCTCGACAGCGGTGATCGCCTGGAACAGGGCGCCAGAAGGCTGCTGGTACTCCAGTCCTTCCGACTCACGCGAGTGCGTGTAGGTCGGGGCATCGGCCGCGAGGCCGAAGTCGAACCAGCCGGTCTCGGCCGGGTACTCCCCGTCCACGTCGGCGACCGCTGGGATGATGTCCCAGATGTCCACCGGCACCGCGGTTGCGAGGGGGGCGTACAGGACCCGTGCGGGACCGGTGAGTGCTCCCCCCTCGTCGAACGGCGTACGTCCACCGTGCATTGCCACTACGACTCACCTCCCGGGGTGGTCTCGTGCGGCTTGGCGGAGGAGTGCCTGGGGGGACCTCCGACGTCACCGTCGAAGCTGACTCCCGATTCCTTCAGCCGCTTGATCTGGTCTTCGGTCAGCTCCATCTCCTGTCCGACCTTGCCGGTGATTCCGTCCACCTCGACGTACTGCTGAACGTGTGGGACGGCCTCGGTGCCGGCCACGCCTGTGACCATGACCGTTTGCTTCTTGTGCTCGATGTTGGGCGGCATATTAGCTCACCTCCGTGAACTCTCCGATGGTTAGCGCGAACGTGGCTGCCCTGGCCGTCGTTCCGTCTGCGTACTGCACTTCGGGGGGGTCGTAGCTTGCCTCGTAGTACGGCGATGCTGTGTGAACTCGGCCCCCCAACGTCGGTTCTAGCAGCGCGCTAGCCAGCTGGTCCACGTAGCCGTAGAGGAGCTGGGTTGCGGCCCATGAGTCGTCCGGGGTTACCATGAGCAGCAGTTCCGCCCGCCTTGCACGGATATATGTCTGCTGGAACGTGGCTACACCGGGAAGTTGGTCATCGCGGTCTGCTCGTCGATCTCCTTTCACTTCACATATTACCAGCGGCAGCACCTCCTGCAATCTCGTAGGAGCATGCTCCACCGTATTGATTCCTAAGACGCTCGCGGCCCAGGTTTCAAGAGCGGTGGCAAGTTGGTTGGTGGTTAGGTTCATGAGGCGAGCCTTAGGTCAAGTCGTTGAGAGAGCTTGTGAGAGTGTGTCTCGGCGACCTCCTGTGCGGAGAAGAACGCCTCCTCCACCCAGTCGTACTTGGGTCGGTAGCCCTTGACCTCGGGCGCGAAGGTCCAGAAGCCGCCGTACAGGTTGAGCTTGAGGATGCTCGCCGTGACAGGCTGGATCGTTGCGGCCCTGTGGCCGAATCTCGAGACGGCGACATAGTTGAAGCCGGTGTCGGGATCCACAGCAGAGACCGTGATCTCAACGACGGCTCGGCCGGCCTTCCGAACGCCGATGCCCTTCTGCATGCGACCTGACTGCTTGGGCGTCCAGAACCGATAGACGCGTTTCATCGCCTGACCGATGTCCGAGACGGACGACTCCAGCTCTTTGCTGAGCTTGCCCTTGGTTCGTCCGAACTTGGCGCCGACAGCTGCAGCTCGCTCGACCTTGACCTTGATGGGCTTGAACTTAGCCACCGCTCCTCCTCAGGCTCATGCGGAGGTAGCGGCCCACCACGTCGACCTCGACGTTGACGATCTTGTACACGTTCGTCCCGTGGGCTATCTGGCGGTTCTTTCGGACAGCGTCCTGGTATGCCACGGAGGCCTCCGAGTCGAAATCCTCGTAGGACCCTGTATCGAGGTGTTGCTCAGAGGCGCGGAAGGCAGAGAAGCGCACGTTCGGGAGGATCGTCGTGCCGTTCATCTCCTGGATCTCACCGACTAGTGGATAGAGATCATTGACCGGCTGACACTTGACCTCGTGGGTCACGAGGCCGGCTCGTCCTTCATCGACCGTCCTGGGGCTCGAAGTGATCTCGTAGCCCACGCCTGCGATCTCGATGCGATCACCTGTCGTCGGAGGAGTGCCTTCCGGCGCTTGGAATCCGCCGCGCCAGCGGATCCGCCAGGGCGAAGTGTCACGGGGAGGCGCTGAATCGCGGCTTGCTTCATCCGAGTTCGGGACCACCAGCTGGGAGGGGAACGAGGCTTCGTAGTCATCCACCACCGCATAGAGGCCGAAAGCCTCGGTGACTCGGCGAGAGACTCGCCCGGGTGCGGTGTAGCGGAAGATCATGGCCTGGCGATCCGTGCCTTCTCGATAGCGGTGAGCTGCTTGGTCCCCCGACCAGGCACCTTCTCCTGGTTGTCCTTGATCCGTTCGAAGTCGCTGCGGAAGCGCAGGCCGGACTTGCGTTGGGTGGCGACGGATCGCGGTTTGGAAGGTCTGATCATGAGCCTGTGTTCTGGTTGGGGAGGTCGTAGAGGTACGGCTGCTTGCCTGAGCCGCGAACGAGGTTGTAGAACCCGCCTTGCGCGAGGTGCTGGCTGGCGATCGGGCCGATATACGGCTCCTGACCTTCCATCGCACCTTCCCGACTGCTCTGTTTCATGGGCCGGACGCTGGCGAAGAACTCCTCGCCTTTGAACATGCGATACTGAGCTTGGGCGCAGCAGGCCATGGCCAGCATGTCGCGCCTCCAGGGCGTGAAGAGCGTCGGGTCGATCCGGCGTTCGGTGGTGTACGAACCGCGCTTGCCAATCGCGGAGTCGATGTCACGCTCGGCCTTGATCAGGAATGGCTCGACGTCAGCCTCCACAGAGGTGGAAGCCGGGTCGAAGGCCTGCCAGTCGACGAATGATGCGTAAGTGGCCATGGGTTCCTTTCTGATCGTGAAGGGGCGACGGAGCGGGAGGTCGGAGAACTCCGCCGCCCCCGTCACGTTCAGGAGCTGACGACCTTGCTGACGGTCACCTTGACCCCGTAGCCGCTGTGCGCGACCCCGGCGGCGGCGACGGTCTCGTCCATGGCGAGGATGTCACCTTCCGCCACGTTGACCGCACCGGCGACGACGGAGAGCGGGATGCCCTTCTCGTCGAAGTCCGCGAGGTCGTCCGTGGTGGGGAGGTCCGTCGCGAACGATGCCACGACCACCGCTCCGTTCCCGTCCAGGCCCTTGTTGATGAGCCGGAACGTCCGGAAGTTGACGGCGTTGGCGACCACGTTGGCCTCCGGGTAGATGACCACCTCGGTGACCTGCCCGGTGACCGGCGACTCGCCGATGACCTGATCTTGGACGACGGCCGCGCCGGCCGCAGGCACGTTCGCCGTGAGCACCCTGCTGTTCGGTGCGTTGAGCACTGAGCGTCAGCTCCTTACAGCGGGGCCGGACCGTCGATGCGACGGGCCGCTCGGATGTCGTCTCGGAGGCTCGGGTCCGTCTCGGGCGTGGGCGCCCCGGACACGACTCCTTCGACCGTGTAGTTGCTGTTGGGCGTCGGATCCGTCTCGATGCCCCGGAGGCCTGCCTCGGTCTCCTTGTCGATGCGGGCCTGGACCGACTTCTCGCCGACGTCCTGACCCGGCTCCGGCACGAGGCTGTCGACGTCGGCCGC
>Ga0193742_1001013_pt1 | contig 17723 bp, 16 predicted proteins | sample L2c1metaG_FD_165511 | JGI IMG/M metagenome (GOLD analysis project Ga0193742, IMG submission 165511) | Soil microbial communities from a riparian zone of the East river system, Colorado, United States - L2c1 | ecosystem: Environmental > Terrestrial > Soil > Riparian zone | place: USA: East River... | reverse complement strand
AAAAATCAACCATCACAATGCATAATCCTGACTTGTAAATCTCCATGGAATTGCACAGGACAAGATTATGCTTCTCCTTTGACACATTCTTTCCTGCCCAGATTTTGACATTTGCTCTTGACTCTAGAGGATGAATAGAGAACATTTCAGATGATTCATCAGCAAACTTCAATTTTTGACATAGTGAGTTATAGTGAGTTATAGTAAGTTATAGCATGGGTCCCTATCTCTGTTGTGCTACAGAGATAGGGACCCATGCTATAACTTACTATAACTCACTATGTCAAAAATCAAAGTTTGCTGATATTGCCCTCTTTTCATCAAGGAGGAGGAGATAAGGACACTATTATTTTGTTGAAAGATGAAGTCATCCCAGTGACTATCATTGTCTACAGCAAGCAGAGTGTGATACAGTAAAGTGATTGCCTGAGGTGGCTTTTTATCAACATTTTTTTTATTACTTTTGCCTGGACTCCTCAGCAGCAGATTGGAATATGTCTCTAGAAATATTGCTATGATGATAGAAAGCATATATTTGAAGGATTATGATTGCAGCCTGTGCAGCCTGTGCATCTCCAGTTATAGACTGTCCACCCACTCTCTTTTCTATTTCTTTAAAAGATAGATCCCAAGTCCCATACACTGTTTGATTATAATGGGATGCTCCTGACAATACAGCATCTGACATAAGAGTCTGATGATGCAAGGACAATTATCACATTTCCCAGCATCAATATAAGCCCCAGCCATGGCCAACAACAAGAGGAATGCCACCAAGTTTAGCAACAATATTTTTGACAGCTTGTAGATGCTCAGCCAAATAGCCAGTCTTGAGAAGGAGAGCTATGGCATCTGGCTCCTTCATTTCACTGATCTCAATTATGTTCTCAAATCCTAGGACTCTCCCTATGATTTGGTTTTGACTGGTGATCAGAATATTACCTCTGTTACCTGGTGGAATGAACTTGGCCACCACCTCTAGAGAAGGATCATCAGCATTGTCAAACACAACCAACCATTCCTCTTGAATACATGATATCCACTGGAGGGCAGACTCAACTGAGCCATCCACACCAGAGGCTTGTGCAGCAGGAATGCTGGATATACCTTTGAGAGACATTGCAATGCTCTCATAAGAGGAAGCATCAACCCAGAACACATGTGAAAAACTAGAGCAAGAAAGTGAATCCAGTGCTGTGAATAGCGATATGAAGATTCTTACCTGCCAGACATTTCTTCTATGAAATTGAGACAGATCTGGATCTTTCCAATCCCTCCCATTCCCCAGAGGAGACAAGAACACCTCGACATCAGTCCACTATTAGCACAACCAACAAAATATCCACAAGTCTGTCGTGTTCACCTTTCCGTCTAGTAAAGAATAGACTAGATACAGGGATCTTCATCCGTCCTCCACTTGTATTGGTGGGGAAAAGAATACAGTCCAGGCTTTCGCAAAGGGAGTCGGAAGAGTCTACCGAACATCAGCAAAAGCTGAGAACACATAGTGTAAGCTACTCATCGAGGAATCTTGTTCCGATTCTGTTGATTCCAAGTTGGCTTGCATTATGGCATCAGGCGAGGGCAAATTTCCTTCGAGATGGGCTACAGAAACAACTGCCAAAGCGGAAACCGAAGCAGAGACTTGGATAGTCTGATAAACAACGATGATTGAGCAATCATAGTTGTGAAGAGTCAAGTCGAACACCCACAATAACACCAGCGACTGCAACGCTTACAGGCGCAGGATCATTGATGGCCAAAGCGGGAACCAAAATAGAGCTTCGGAGGTCGTGGGCATTCTGATCGACGACGATGGTTTAAGTACTTAAGGATGCGATGGACAAAGTTGAAGCGCCGGCGGTCGCAGCACTAGTGAGAACGGATGGGATGGAATGAGCGATACTTGTTATGACTGTCGATGTCGAAGGGCTTGAACCCAGGGCATCGGTGATGGTCTGAGATGGATCTTTTGGTTTCCTGGACACCATCGAACAGTGGATTGTGCAGTCGGCGGTAAGAGGAAGAAGCATAAACACGAAATCCCTGACTTAAGCACAGTATACAAACTTCGACAAGTATTCGGTAATGGATGAAAGTCACTATTCAAAATGGCATTGAGTGCCTTGGCCGTTGGACGAACCTCATCTGACGACCTCTGAGTTTGCCGCCTCGACAGGCTTCTCCACCTCTGAGTGCAAGATCTCCCCAGTGGTACGTGAATTAATAAAATGTTGATCCTTGATTGAGTACGTCTGTCAAGTTCGCAGCCCACGCGATCATCAAGAACTCCAAGAAGTCCACGTTCTGGAAGCCCGAAGGACGGACGACGCGAAACTTTGCGCAGAACCACAGTAATTCCTTCACTAGGCTTCAAATCAAAACTCAGAAAACCAGGACGGAGCTCGCTGACAAGGAGAAGCAGATGCAGGAGTGATTTATCACAATTCGCTGGAAATCGTCTTGTTAGATAAAGATAGTTGCACAAGAGAGAGCGGTGATGGCAGAGGCAGGGAAATGGAACAAGTTAAAGAGGAACTGGCAGTCCACACAAATCTAGACCGCCCAAACTGAGTCGGCTTGATCTTGAGCTGAGCTTCAGTCTTTGGAGGCAAGGGAATCAAAGAGCTGCTAGGCGTTGTAGCCATACTCTGCCACAATTATAAATAGCGGCGCCACAGGCGGCTGCTGCCTTATCTTCCGCCGCCTGGCATCTAAAGCAGGTGACGCAGTAGCTCAGAATGGAGAGATCTCCGACTTGCTCCTTGGATGTTGCGAGGTTCCAAGGTCTATTTAAAAAAGACGCGGTCTCTAATCCATAAGGCAAAAACGATCGGTCTTAAAAAATTCCTATATCCAAACGACATAAGCTACCTGGGATATATTGGAAAAAAAAGAATAATAGTCCGAACGGTTTATCTATTGAGCATCTGCAATTGTCCAAATTTGTGGTTGAGATCCTAATAAAAACTCTAGGGCCTTGACAGAGAAAGGCAACACCACCAAATTGCATGAGCTTGTTAGACTTATCCACGATATGAAAGGAGGACTTACAAATGCCAAATATTCTCATGGTCGATTAAAACCAAAAAAAAGGAACAAAAGGGCAAGCAAGGGGGGTATCATTCACTTTTATCAGATTCCCCAGTCTCCGAAATCCTGTCATTGCCATCCTGGAGAACGCTAGAATCTCCTCCGTTGCACTTCACAGTCTTCACTAGCAAACCTGCGCGTCCGACCGAGCCATTTTTAGCAAGCCTCTTCGCCCGCGCAAATAAGCCTACTTCCTTATCGCGAATGAAATTGACAATAACCATTGGCCAAGAGGGATGTGAGGGAATGTTGTCGTAAAATTCAGGTGCCAGGGCACGGAGGGCAGGCAGACGTGTCCATGGTATAGAAGGAAAGTCGTGATGTTCATTATGGTATCCAACCTGGGACATTCATTGTCATTGGCCATTATGATATGAACAGAATAGCCAAACGCGACTCACGTTGTAAGCCAAAACATTGAGTGGCCCATAATAGCTATAAGTCTCCTGCTCCATGCCGTCCCATAGATAGTGCTCTGCAATAAAGTGACCTGCACATGGGTGCAAGCTGCCAGCGAAGAAACTGCTCATGATTAAGTATACGAGAGGTCTGGTGCCGAAGTTAGTCACTAGAACATAGTCGAAAACGAGCTGAGCGAATATGTTGAGGAAATGCCAGTGTGTGAGGCGCTGCGAACGGACAAATGTCGGTCGGAGAGCATAAAATAATATTTGGAATGTTCTAAACAACAAAAAAGCGCGGTGAGGATGAGAAACGTAAGATGATTATAACATGGTACGTACGAAAAAAATATTTTCCCTAGTATGTTGTTCAAGCAGAGCAACTCAAATTGTGTTGGAAGGTCTGTATCAACACCGTCCTGGCCCATAAATTTATGATGCTCGATATGGTAACCCTATATAAAATAAGCATCATGCGGTAAGTACGCAAAACAGAGAGAGGAGACAAACCTTGAACGCAGCAGAATAAGGGATGCCGATTGGAAGGTTGGCAAAAACAGCAAAAAGCCTATTAGGCGCGATGCCCTTGAACGCTAGGTTGTGCGTGATCTCATGGATGGCCAGAAAGAGATTGTGGTTCGCAGTCCCACCTACTGCGTACGCGCAGAAGATAAAAGTAAAAGAAAGTGGCGATGTTTGTCGTAAAAGGATGGCAAGAGATATTTGAAGGAGGACCACAAATGATACGACATATTTAGTCAGTGGTTCATATCCCATTAATTTAGTGACCTTTATGAATGTGTGTGTAAACGAAAAAAGAAATTGTCGATGGCTAGTAAACACTTCACTTCTGGATGCGCCTTCATGATCGCCATTCTTCGCGTTCGATGAGGCTCCTCGGTCATTAACCATAAGAAATCTTTTGGGTCCTGAGGAGGGGCAGGGTATACATATTTATCCTCAGCGCCTTGTTCGTGGGGGGCAATTGTCCGTCTAGGAGACCTTTTGCATTCGTCGAAACTCTCCGCACCTCCAAAAAGACTAAAATCTAGCCCGATAAATAATTTAGGAGTTTCGATATATATTCTTGAAACTCACTTATTGACATTGAAGGACGAGATGCAACTTTGAAGCCGTCACCAACACAACGGCCGCTGAGGGTGTGGGGAATTTTTTTAAATGATAAAGTGACAGAAGCACGTGCACAATAAATTTCGAGGATTTTATTTTTACACAACGACCTCTTCCAAAATGTCAACCCCATCGCCACTATCTTCCAGGTCCTCTTCATTGTCATCTTCACCACCAAGGACTCCCCCAAATTTGCACCAAAACAGTATCAATCCAGACGCTAGATGGCTAGTGCAAAAATTTGGAGGTACAAGTATCGGAAAATTCGCCATCAAAATTGCAGAGGACGTCGTTTCGTGCGTATAAATTCTCTTGTTTAATTATGGACTAGACTGGAAGCCTCATAGAAACTACATCGATGGTCACAAAGTTGCCATTGTATGTTCTGCACGCTCTGGATCCACAAAAGCACTGGGGACGACAAATCTACTACTCCGTGCAGCATCTGAAGCATTAAACCCTCGGAAAAAACCAGTAGGATCTTCAGGTTCAGTTACACCAGTTTCTAGGGCCTTGTTTGGTATCAGAGGACACAGTTCGTGTGCTAGTGACCATTCACAGTCCCCATCAAAGAGCCCAGAACAAGTACGCACTCGACCTCCATCTCCAACCCTCTTATCAGGTTTTACGCCACTCAATGTGCCGGCCTCCGTTGAAACACTCCCAGAATACCATTTGACGGTTGACCTTATCCGACGAGAACACCTTGCTGCCGCTCGTTCGTCAGTACATGATCCAGACATCCTGAAAGAACTGGAAGAAGAGATCGAGAAAGATTGTGAATGGCTTCGAAGTTTCTTGTTAGCAGCAAAGGTATGTTTTACACCATTCTACCTTCGTTTCCTTATTTGACTACTGTTACCGCATATTTCGATTTCTCTCTTATATTTTCTAGATCATTGATGAAATATCTTCTCGATCGAGAGATAATATCATCGGATTGGGAGAAAAATTGGCTTGTAAATTTATGACAGCCGTCCTTCGGGATCAGGTAAAAGATAATCGCCGTCTATTTGGCCCTTCTTTCTTATTTTTTGTCAGGGTATCGATGCTGAATATGTCTCGTTGGAGGACATCGTCCCTCCATATGCCAGAGATATTGAATTCGACGATTCTCTGAGGCAAGATTTTTATGATAATCTTGCGACGGCCTTTGGCGCACGTTTGCGTGAGTGCGGCCCCCGTGTACCAGTTGTCACAGGTAACTCTCTGTGTATTAGTTCTCGAAAGCTTCTTCTTCTAATCTCATGTAGGTTTCTTTGGCCCCGTTCCAGGCTCTCTACTCCGTCAAGTCGGTCGAGGGTACACTGACCTCTGCGCAGCCCTTCTTGCAGTTGGCCTCGAAGCCTCTGAGCTACAGATATGGAAGGAGGTAGATGGGATCTTTACAGCCGACCCACGCAAAGTTTCTACCGCTCGCCTCATCTCAGTCATCTCTCCGGATGAAGCCGCAGAATTAACCTACTACGGCAGTGAGGTCGTGCATCCTTTCACGATGGAACAGGTGTGACTTCCGATTGGGTGATACTAATACAAAAAAAAAGGTTGACTTTTTCTACCAGGCAATCCGCCGCAAAATTCCTATCCGAATCAAGAATGTTGAAAATCCACGAGGGGGAGGAACCGTCATTTACCCAGATCCTGAATCTGATGTACCAAGTGACTTATCCACCGCTCCTTCTGTACCGGAACCGGCCACTTTAAAATCTCTTCACGACCTAGCTAGTACCACTGAAGATTCCGAACGCAAGCGTCTTCCGACAGCTGTCACTATCAAAGAACATATCGTAGTGCTGAACGTCAATTCCAACCGGAAGAGCGTATCACATGGTTTCTTGGCCGGTATATTTGGGACACTGGATAAATTCGGAGTGGTCGTAGATTTGATTAGCACGAGCGAGGTTCATGTGAGTATGGCTATTGGAGATGGGCTAGGGAAGATGGTCCTTGACCGATTAGTGAAAGAACTCAAAAAAAGCGGAACGGTACGGACTAAAGTCCATATCACGTCACAGTATCCCAATATCCCTAAATTTTATTTCTTCGTGTGGAACAGGTCACATTACACAAGGACATGGCTATCCTTTCCCTCGTTGGTAGGCAGATGCGTAATATGGTCGGTATCGCCGGAAGGATGTTCTCCACTCTTGCCCAAGGCAACGTCAATATCGAGATGATCAGCCAAGGCGCCAGTGAGATTAATATATCATGTGTTATCGAAGCGCGCGACGCAGTCAAGGCCCTTAACCTGATTCATCAGAGCTGTTTACAGATCAAACCTGAAGGAGCAAGGGGCAGAGGTGCGTTTTCTTCTAATCACCTGCGGAGGCTCTCGGCTAAAATACTTTGTGTATATCTAGTTGGTCCCTGGTTGTTTTAACAACCTAATGAGAAAAAAAAATGCTTATTTTTCAACAAAATCTTTGGCATCTTTACGATTCACCAAGATGTGTTACATACATGTGTAGCTTTTTGGAATAGGAAATACCCCTGCATGTCTCCAGGACCAGATCAGAACCATTGAAACGACGCATATGAGTACTATTCGCAGGCATGAAGGTCAACATAACTGGCAGAATCAATATGGGATTATTATGAAAAAGAAGTACTGAATTAAGAGGAGCTTCTCAACGAGAAAAAAAAGTGTTATAATTTAGGGACGATTTTTTTGATGAGCTGGATCAGAAGTCAGACCCTTCCACCTTGAACGTCTTTCCATACTGAAGATAGCTATCCATAATCCTGAGAATAGTTTCCGGCAGTCCCATACTGAGCAGAGTGAATGAAATTTTGGCATGACCATGGATCTGGCCCAACTTGAAGAAACTTCGAGCAATCAACGTGGGATACTATATAAAAGGAAAGAGGCAGTATAATCAGTGACACCAATCCTTGATGTTATTAAAAAAAGAAATCAACACGTACCGCCATCTCCGTGTATTCCGCATACTGATACGCAGCGACCCGAATGGCCGTCTGGACACACCGTTGAATATCGCCTTCATCCGCATACATCTCCATCAGCTTGGCCCAGGGTTTCACAGTGTATCGTGCGCTGTCAAGGCATCTCTGATACGCTTCTTTCGCTTCTTCCTTGTGATGCAAGCGGACGCCCAAGTCACCAAGGACCTCCCATTCCATTCCCGTCTTGCGGTATGCGACGTGTTGGGTCTTGAAATGAGCAATTTCAGCACGGAAGATGGTCCATACTCTCAGGTCCTAAGTGAATGTATGGTTTGAACGGCCTGAGATGATATAACAAGGAGGGAAGGAAAAAGACTCACCTCGTAAAGAACCATGAACAGGTTGTCAAGCCATCTTTCGCAAAGTCTCTTGTTGCTAAACGAGAAGGACTCTTGCACAGGGATAGGGGACGCTTCGTTTACTTTTTGATCTCCCTCCCCAGCAGCTTGTACAGGCTTTTCTAGATCATGGTTTTGAATCCCGTTTGATTGGACAGTCCCGTTCACAATGGGCTTATCTTGGTCCTTCTCCTGGCCATCATCGGCATATACCTCCTTCGCTTTGCCCTTTTCTTTCTTCCTATCCACTGTATCTTTCGACTCCGGACCACTCTCTTCTGATTTGTCTTTTTCCTCGCCCACATCATCGTCCCCTGACTTATTATCATCGGCGGACCCCTTGTGCCCATTTTCTTCTTCCTTACTGTCATTCCCGCGTGATGACTCTGTTGAAATCCGAATAGTTGGGACGGCTGACACTGGCTCGTCAGCATTGCCATTCGCATCTGCGCCCGAAACGGGTTGTAGGGTAGGGCTTGGCGCCATTATGCCACGGGTCGATGCCTGATCATCCATAGAAGCTCTCACAACCGTCCCGTCCTCATGTATCACGGCACTTCCGAGGTCACCCTCGCGAGACGAATCGGTCGGGAGCGAGAATCCATTGGTTGAAGTGGCGGACAGCACCTGCTGAATGTCCCCTTGGGTTTTCTGCATGCGATATTCCTCCTCCATGACAAAAACCTGGCTCCGCGTCTTTAAAAGCTCGTCCCAGCCAATTTGTGAAACTAGCCGTGTCAGCAAAGCATATGCTCTTGCCCAAGTTCCCCGAAGACCAGGGGCAGGCAAACGCAGTAATGCTGGTTCACACTGACGAAATCAGTTCCACTGCAAAAAGAAATAGGAAAATAAGACCATACATCATCATCATCTGTTTTGTGTCTCTCTGGTAAGATATCTCCAATGGGTCTATGGAAAGGGAGGTGGATTTTTGTAGCTGGAAGGACGCGATGGGCATCACGACCGTTGAATGTAAACATCGGGCATGAGTTAAGTGTTAAAAGTGCCTAAAAGAAGAATATAAAAATACGAAACGCAACGGAGAACAACGCAATAGATGACCATACCGAGTCGTATTGCAGAAGGTCGATGTATATATCGGCCAATTTCTCCCATGTGACAAATTCGCTTGGAGCGCAGTTAACAGCTTGACGTGCGAGTTTGAGTGCCCACTGATTTTGTCCTTTCGAACGAAGGAAGTCACACTGGACATGCAGTAAAGTGTAGGATTGAGGTGTTTGCCTCATGGCTGCGGCCATAATCTGGACTGCCTTGACTTCCTCGTCTACAAATAGGAGTCATGAACTATCGCGTCTATATTGACAACATGAAAACGCACTCATCCCGATATAACTTTTGGCTAGCAGAGATGATACTTCAGGGTCCTTGACCGCCAATTTCTCAAAAAGATTCGCAGCTTGTTGATATCGTCCGCTGTCCCCGAAATACTTCATGATTCCAGCGGTAAGATGGTTGGAGACTAGGGTGGCAACCTGTATCTCTGGGTCGGACCCAACTTGCCAACCTGATAGGGCATTTAGATTCAGAGGACACTGACAAATGATGATGAGAGTGACCTTTTGAAAAGAGAGTTTCTGCTGCTTGGAGAAAACGGATTTCGCCTTCAAGGGATGGGATGGGATCAAGTTTTCGATACGCATCAAGGAAATAAGTAGCATCATCTGAGTAAAGTATGGCTCTAAGTAGAGCGGAAACGTATGTCTCTTGCCACATTTCTAGAGTGGCCTCATGTCTATAAACCTGTAAGACCAAGAGGGAAAATGGACGTTGTTGGTATACACGTACCTTTCGCCACGCAAGTCAATAATGTAGGCATTAACACCACCAGGTATCTTGACATCAACACGGATGTCTACACGAGAGAAAGCGTTGAAGCAGCTAAAGAAAAGAGTTACATCTCGCGACGTGACATGCTAGATAACCACACACCAATAACATCCGTTCTTCAACTTCCATGTTGCCGTTTTGGAGAACCACGCCGAGCTGTCTTCGATTGCATAAGTCAGAGAATTGATATACGCAGCCAGCGATGCAGATGACGAGGCATCAACTCCCGAGATGTAATGATATGAGCCGAACTAATTCGGAGATTAGACAAGTTTTTCTACGACGTTAGAAGCTCAACATACATCTCGCTGACCGGCCTTCCCAGTACTTTTAACAACATGACACAGATCCGGAGGACCAAGTTCTCGAAATGAAGCTGAAGCCGCGCGTCAGCAATATCTTCATACACCCACAAAATCGGACACGTACATAATGATTCCGTTCGAGCCGTTATAGATTCCCCAAGTTCAACCTAAGTTGTTGAAGGTCAATAGGTCCTTCCGTAATAAAATATATGTCCTCGAACCTCGAATATCTCAGGGATATCCTTGAACGATGCTTCAGCCATGCCATTGACCATGGTAACGACGGTGTGAACTCGAAGAGTGTCAAAGGCGGTTGTTTAACAAACCCGGTGTTGCAATATACGACCAACTCAAGTTCACAGCAATTGCCAAATATTGCCCGATGTATTACGTAATATAATATATATATATAAAATTAAATATTTTCCTCGATAGCGACATGTCATTCTGATTAAAAATCGGTTAATTCAAGTTCAGAAATGGAGGTATCAGGCTGAGGCTTACGGTACACATGTCTTTCCTATGGCGTGTCCAATACGCACGCCTGGATAGTTGAGAATGACTGACATCGAGAGGTCTAGTTCTATTCACAGATGCCAGTGAAGGAAGGCTACCAACCACCATCGTACGCGAATCCAGATGACCGATTCTTAAGGCTTCATTATGGCAATTCTGTTTACTTACGTATATTCAGCAGGGTTTAAGGAACCAAGTGATCATGGTATCCAATAGATTATGCTTTTCTACAGGTCCATATCATCGACTGATACAATTGCCGGGATCCACGGAAACGTCCGGCAATATACAATAGGGCAGGTTAAGCGCGTTGGATACGGATATAGATCAGTAGGCTCCACCTTACTCCGCTGTTATTGATCAAAAGTTCCTCTATTGCCAGCCTTCGCTGCCTATGGCACAGCTCTTTATTCAACGACTCGAAATACGGTTCTGGGATGTTGCTGCTTCAAAATTTCACCCACCTACTCCTCAGAACAAGTCCCACCAATCAAGTTGTCGATGGCGAACCTCAGGACGTCGAGAAAGACACCCGAAAAACTATGGAGGGACGAGACACGGCCTATGATAGGCTTGCACATTCCCATCTCTCTTCGGGCTTCGAGGCCAGGGGGCGCGCCTTGCAACAATTGGATGCCCTAAGCTCTCATCAGAGTCCAACCTATCGCAGCCTTCCAATTATCTCAGGAATCCTAATACCCTTTTCTATCCTTCTCTCGATACCGAGTCTGACCGGTCGTTGGTACATTCGAACCGATGGAAATGATGTGACTCTAGAGACCCACCCGAATTCTTTTCTTCTTGACTTGGGAATGGGATTTAGCATGGCTTGCGCCGTACTTGCCAATATTTCCCTTATCGTGAGATTTTCAGAACGCAATGTGCTGAAGATGACATGGTTGTGTATTATTTTTCTTACTATGCATGGTGAGCAAAATTCTATGACTATCAGCACCATTATTGACTGCACAAAGATAGACATGATAAATATATCTGCGGTCACCATATTTGGAGTTCAACACCGTTTCGATGACGGTTTCACCTATGGGCAATCATTCTGGTTCACTGTTTGCTCCACCATCGCTTCAACTACGACAAATATAACGCTAATCATTGACTATTCTCGAACGAGGGACTTTGTAAATAGCGGTGCGTGTACGCCAATTTGAGCGTTCCTTTTGCTGACTTGCACGCTCAATAGGGAGCGGCCTAACGCCCAAACAGCGTTCTCTTGTTATTATTATTATTGTCATGCTCTGCTACCTCGCTTTGGGGTCATTGATCCAAAGCTTTATGCTCAAGGTGTCTTTTATCGACGCACTCTATTTTGCTGTTGTTTCTATCGAAACCATTGGTAAAGACTATACACTGGATGCATCCTTTCTTGTGCTCATCACGCAACCTAGGTTTCGGGGACCTTCGTCCCGTGTCAACCGGCAGTCGGATCTTCACTAGCTTTTATATATCAGGGGGCATACTTAACCTCGCACTTGCAGTAGCCCTTTTACGCGATGTGCTTTTAGAGGGGTTGGCATTAGGATTCCGAGCCCGTGTCAAAGCCATCCGTACACATCAACGCGAGCGTCGCATTCGAACTCGTTGGCGAACTGCTGTGAAATTGCGCCTCAGAGATAGCAACCTCCCAATGTGGGTCGTAGATGGCAGCGACGAAAACGATGAGCAAGATTGGCACTACCACCACCATCATTACTGGTGGAGATGGGCCAATCAAGGCTGGGACTTTCTAAGGAAACGGTTATCACTCAAGCCGGCAGACAAGCATCGCCGCAAACGTAAACATTTGAACCTAGAAGCACTCACAGGGGCCCAGATGGAGGACGCTGCCTTGGAAGCTGGCGCACCTCTCGCAGACCTATTACCACCTAGGCTGCAAATGGCGTCTCTGGCAGCTACGGGCGACGATATGGAAGGTGAAGATGACGAAGAGCCTATAAGTGATCCTGGCGGAGTTCCTCTTATGCATTCAATGACCATGCAGGATGAAGCATCCCTGGAAGACGCCATGGTAGCCGAAGAGAAGATCGCCTCCTCTGCTCGATTGATCGTGGCATTTCTGATTTTCATTATGTTCTGGATGGTACTTACATATATCTCTTTCGCACCTTTTCTCGCTCAGGCATCTCTAACGGTCTCTTACAGGCTGGATCAGCTATATTTATGAAGACAGAAACTTGGGACTTTGGAACGGCGGTATACTTCTGTAAGGACACCCCTCTGTTGCTTTACTGTCAATTTTTGTGAGAAGTGTGTGATCACAGGTTTCATTGCGTTTACGACAGTGGGCTATGGTAGGAATTATTGATCGTTTCGTCGATGTAGTTATCACTTAATTGCTTATATAGGTGATTTTTCACCACGGACACCGGCAGGTCGATCCATTTTTGTTGCTTGGGCCTTGTTGGGAGTAGCGACCATGACCATTCTCATATCAAGTACGCTCGCAATTTTTTTTTTTGACTATTCGTACATTCATCTACTTTCTTCTTTTATCACTCACGACAAGTCATCGTTGAAGCCTACTCAAGTCAGTTCAAGAGCGCGATCCGAACCAACACTTCTCCAAACGGCCTCAACACAAATGATGACGTAAGTGGAACACGTCAAATCAGGTTTGTCGAATCCCATGGAACGGTAAATGCTGAGACAAAGGAAGAGGTCGTCTCTCCTATGTCGCCATCGGTGATCTCATCGCCATTTGGGAACCCATCTTCTGCTCTTGCAACATCTTCCAGGACCGGACATCGCGATTGCATGGTGTCAACTCAGGAAGATGGTTTCCAGAAAAACAAGAAAGAAGGTCTTGAATCTCTTCATGTCATTCTCCAGCATGCCCAAACTATGTGTTCGCTTATCGCGCCTGGGAACTGGCCTGAAGACGCCAACTCAATTGTATCAGAGTCAGACCCAGCAGATTTGAGAGCTCCACGGATCACTTCTCTGTCTGACACTCAGGGTCCAAGATCTAAAGCAGTGAGTGGCTCACATTCCCAATCTCGCTCGTAGTTTGTGCCTTGACTTTGCATTTGTTAGAAAGTGGCCCAGATGGAAAGTACGTCCTATCACGATCATGGGGTTTTTGTATTGGCCTTCTGAATTACTTACTCATCTTAGAGGCTATGAGGGAAATAATCACCGCTGCACAATGTGCCCTTGAAGTTTTAGATAGTGATTCGGAAAATGTAGTCACGACTTCAAATTGATGACGATGCGATCCAATAATCCAGGGTCGGTCAAAGGCCAAAATGTCCAATATTAGATTCTCGAACTCAATTTATCATTCCAGGAAACTCGTTCTGGCCTTGGCCGCTCGAGTTCTCCGCCCGCTATCTCCCTCTCCAGCGTGAGGTTCTGGCTAAGTTTCATTGGTGTACATACATATCTGTTATGCAAGAAGCGAAATTTTGGCACGAAACCTCCATGGATAAGGCGAAAAATGAGCAAAAAATCACTTTCCAAATTGTGATCTTTCCCTGCCCGATTTTGTCATCCGAAGAAGTGATTGAAGCAGCTGGTAACTTACGGCGCCCGACACAAGGCTGCTGGTGTAGGAGCACGGGAGGCGCATGAAGAGGTAGATGACAAGACCCCGGAGTCCGTGGACAGTGGGTGCTATGAGCAGAGGGTAGGTCCACAGGGGCCGTCAACAGACTGAACAACCGGTACAATACCACTGTTGTCAGCTTAATTTCACGGGGAAGAAGTTATCGCTGGAAACGATTCAAACGAAGCCATTCGAGCAGAGAAACGTTCGGCTGTATGTTGAACCAAATGGTAATCGAAAAATCAAAATGTTCGGGATGAGCAAGAGAGGACACCCAAACCACCGCAAAAAGGTGGTTGATACAGGTAGTTACCCTTTCGATATACCGCCTTTTGAGCATAGTATCTGTGGTTACTATATGCCATCAACTTGGGACGCAAATCGATTTAATAATTACGCAGGTTGAGAACTCTGTAATCTGTACAAACGAGGGATAACAACCACTGCGGAGGTGGAGGACAGCGAATCCATCGAGTCAAACATTACTAAGTGATTCGGAACGAAGCATTAATTATATAGCAGGCTAGGATAATAATGACACTCCCCTAGGTCCATCTCCAATGAGGAAACTCTAGAGAGAGAAACCACTTCGGCGGACCAACTTGAAGCTGTCGTTCAAAGTAATTTCTGATCTCGACGGGAATTTGATCTGGTTGATTGGTATTGCCGAAATTTATTATCCATCCATTGCCATTGACACATCCATAAGCCTGCCTGACACTCGGAAAAAATCCAACCTCTTCACTCCAAATCTCTAGTTTGTCCATACAAACCACGGGATTCAACCCCATAGTAAAAGGGGGGGGCAAGGCTTGGAAGACCTTGAAAGAAACCATTAGATCAGCAATGTAAAAAGGTTTGATACCTCTTACCGGTCAGACGTGAAGTAAGATGTCCTTCTCGTGATTGACCTTTGACCTCTTCGCCAACGACAGGTTCATTAGTTTTACTCGCCCTTGATAACCGCAGCGGGACGCAATGGTCCTCGATTCATAGTAGGAAGCAGATCTATTTTAGTGAGCTGAGAAGTCCAGAGAAGTTCAGCCGCTGAGAAGGCCAGCGAGCTGTCGTGATAACTGGTTGACATATATTTACTGATAGTTTCGTTGGTTGTTATGGCAACTCCACTGAGAGACGAAGAGACCTTTGATGGAAGTGATGACCAGTAGTATTCCTTAAGATGAACTTTAAATTCCTCAACTGCGTATCGAGGAAGTCGTCTGAGTATCACCATCAGAATTGTACGGTGGAGAAGATTATGATACCGAGATTTGAGGTCGGCAGGTCCAGATATAATCATGTTGAGAAGCTGTGATACGCTCTTTTGGATTGAGAATTAACATGAACAGCTTGTCTAGGAAGGAGATCAGTCCAATTCAGTGCTCCGGCCCAACGCTAAGAAGCATATCAAAGAAGGACTGAAAAATGGCTACAAACGTCTCAAGGCATACGAGATTTTAATTCTTCTTGAATGAGTGATAGTCCACCGGATGACACCTTCGTAACCAGGAAGAGTATCGTAATGTGGCCAAGTATGTGGATTAGGTATATCGTAGAGATGCCAGACCTTTCTAGCTATCGAGGTTAGTTTGTGCCAGGTAAGATTGGCCTCCTAATAAACATTTCTCCTAGCACGTAGCTAGAAACAAAGATTGGGAGCCAACTCATCACCAAGTTTTCCTTTCTCTCAGGGTTTAATAGGAGAGCGTGGTCTAAAATGGTGGAGGATACACTGTCCCGCTTTTACTCCGCTGCTTCATCAGTGGGGGGGGAATCCTACGGCTCTTGCAGCTCTAGATACGTGTTGACTTGGCATACCTTCTATTCTTAAAGTTCCTCAGATTGTTCTCCTGATCGCATGTACTGTGTAGCGTAAGGATTTATTCCTTCTAGCACAATAAATCTGATATGAAATAAAATTAAAATTAAAAAAAGATTGGGAGCCTGCATCAATCGCAAAGTGAGAGATCGGAACAAACCCAACGCCACAGATGTCAGCCTCTCCACCATACTGCCTAGCATCCAACAAATGTTCAGGAGGACGATCGATGCCATCTCGTAACTGCGCAGTTATTGTATTTACGTTCTGTGTCCGCCCTCACGGGAAGTTTGGGGTGTTCATGTCATGCATCTGCGCCAAGCCAAAGTCTGCAGTCCTCGGAGACTCCCATCGTTTGAAGCAGAAATCGGATACACGGACAAGTTGGGACTGACCATGGGGGGGTGCCTTGCTTTTGTTCACGCACACGAAGGTCGGACGTGCCGGAAAGTTAGCGAACATGTAGCTAAGTATCAGCTAAGGTCGTAGTTATCTTATTGTTTCGAAAAGTTGTTCGAGAAATTAAAATTTCTTAATGCAGTAGCATTTTGAATTGTTGGTCCATGGGTGACCTGTAAAGTGCCGGGTTTCGGCCAACTGTTTAGGTCCGCGGTTATTGACGGAGCGCTAAATTATTAACATTTTCGGGACCTTTCGAAGCCTTTGGAGCCTTCTTGAAATGAGACCTACGCCATGTCTTTTGCAGAGGGCTCCAATATTGGATTAGTATCTCTAGTAGCAAACCTTGCAGGGAAGCGCTGTAACAAGCCAACCGGCGGCGTTATCGGCGTCATGACTCATGATTGCAGCACTTTCTGACGAAGAGGATTATGGATCAGTCAGCTTTTATAATTGGGACACTTTACATAGGTTACAGAGCATCTTACATTCGTTTTCAAGCCTCAATTTGGGATCGTCTACTCTGACCTGGGACAAACATCCAATTTCGACCATGTCCATGGACATGTGATGGACCAATAATTTAAAAATGCTATGGTAGAATTATTTGAGGGCATCCGTGAGCTGGAAAGAACGCCGTGCAGACGCCATCGAGGAACGGCGGCCGATCCCAATTATTGTACTGTACAGGCAATGTGCCTCATCACAGCTCTAGTATGAGGTCCTTATTCTGAATGACATAATATCTCACTGTCAAGAACTCGAGAATGACATTTTGCTGCCTTGGCAACCAACCACTTGACCAACCTTGGCGAGCTTGACTTGTAATTGGCCTCTTCATTTGCCGCATGAACGGCCAAGTGGAGATGGTGTGAATTGTTGTGAACGTTGCAATAAAGTATATATGAATAGATTGAAAGAGGGAACAGGAATTATTGCGTAGAGGGGAATTTTACAGCGACGGCGAGATTGCCAGCATGTCGATGGAGCCTTGCAAGTGAGTGGAAAGGAAACCGTGAAGAAATCATAGCACCTGCGCATTTTCGGATCTTGCCGCCTTGCAGAACGCCGTTCTGGACGGCGTCTTTTCCAAATCCCGATTCTTTGAAAGGCGTTTGAGTGATATTCTTAGACTCCTGACCAGCCGAGTCGCACGCTAAGTACTAGCCACTGTGCTCAATCAAGCAACCCATGTGGGTTATATCAAGGTAGGGGTGATGTTTGGGTCCAGCACCCATCGATGCATCCTTCAATATCTCACTCATTTTCGATGCGTTCGACTCAATATCTTCTTAGTCCAGTAGATACTATTCCAAGTTTTTTTTTGCCACTCGCAACGCACTCTGG
>Ga0193742_1001012_pt1 | contig 17729 bp, 13 predicted proteins | sample L2c1metaG_FD_165511 | JGI IMG/M metagenome (GOLD analysis project Ga0193742, IMG submission 165511) | Soil microbial communities from a riparian zone of the East river system, Colorado, United States - L2c1 | ecosystem: Environmental > Terrestrial > Soil > Riparian zone | place: USA: East River... | reverse complement strand
CCCAGATTGGATTGGTAGTTGTGATGGAGGAACGCTTACCCGTAAGCGTTGATTTGTCTGATTTCTTTCACTCATCATCTATTAAACCAGGGGATAATCCATCAATAAACACGACCCTCAAGCGCAAATCAAATACTGAAACTGAATCCAAGCTCATTCAAGCAAAGAAGAAGCAAAGGCATCGAGTGCCAGAAGAGATCATCGAAGTCAATTCGGATACTGATGAGCCCATGCCTGGCATGAAGAATGCTCATGCTGGGCAATCAACAACCGAAACGCGCCCTTCCAGTGGAGAAAATACTATGGCATTGTCGGCTCTTCATCCAACATCACAGGTCCCCCCATCAGTTTCTTCTTCCGAACCTGCAATAACCCCAATTCTCACTCCTGTTCCAAGCAGGGTACGCATATATATATATTATGTTGATATCAAACTGAATTGTCTCCCAGCCTTCGTTAACGCTGTCAAGTCCTCAAGCCAGCGCTGCCACTACTGTGATAAGCACATCACAGGTAAGCTGAGCTTTTGTTTTCAGATATTTACTCATGGCTTGTTTGAATATTAGGAACTTCTTCGCAAAGATCTGCCTGCAAACTCGGATAGTACCTTGACCTCTTCTGAGTCGGAATCAAGCTCGGCGGGAAATGGGCCTGTGGTTAGTCGTTATTTGTCTTTTGTTTATGATGATATTCGTGTTCTATAGGTCGGTCATACTAGGACAACACTGCAAATATGTCAGCGGTGGCGCCCCTTCAGCTGCCTGAGGACGAATCCACAGGTGCTACATCTACTGGCACATGTAGTCGACCTTGCCGCAGTGTATGTAATCATTTCTATATTTTAGTTTTCATACCACTGATCTCAACTGTTCGCTTTTTCATAGGCAAATATTTTGTAGGTGGTTCTACTCTAATCACTCAGAAGTGTCCTAACAGTTTCATTAGATCGAACCTTGCCATCCCAAAGCCTGCCGAGGGTATGTTGGCGCCCATCAGCAATGATGCCGCCATTTCTTCGATGTCGGAAATACCTCATATCACAAAAGGCCGAGTGAAGAAACCGGATACATTGTTGAAGGATAACGGGACTTCTTCTGCCAGGTGATTTATTTTTGGTCATTCCTATGCTATTCTATCTCAAATACCTTTTTAGAAACCTCTACGTCATCGACTACCTCGCGCAACATGGCCCACGCCCCGCTAATGAATTCAAAACAATTTGGGACAATCTTGATCGCAAAATACTTAAAGTAAGCTTTGTTTTTTCGATTTTTAGCATAAAGAAACTCAATTTTATTCAGGAATATCAAAGCAAGTCTGCGGCAGCGAATAAAAATGCCAAGTCAGTTGTAAAATAGCAACCGCGCTGCTGGAGCTGGAATACCCGAAACGAGCATTACTGCAAGTCCCCTTTATCGTTATTCCCTCGTTTTATATGCACTTTGTATTGTTGGACTTGTAAGATTGCGAGGATGGACACTTTTAGAGAACAGTGTTGTGTAGATGTAACAGTAGACAGATTCTCTCGGATTAACCCAGATGTACCCAGATATTGGAGGTAATAAATATCATTGACATCATTCAGAATTACTCAGAATTACTCAGATAGAAGCAGTTTAGACTGGATTAGACCGTATAAATCTGATAATAAATGGAATTTGGTTCTTAGATTCTTCTGAACCGGGGGGAAATTCTCTGGCCATAGCTGGTCACACATGAAATACCTGGCCATCACAGTTCTGACCAGTTCTACGCAGCTTGACCCAGAACCTGTTCTCACTGGGGCTGACCATTGAACACAGGATTATGGCGGGTAAGTTACAAGACCGTCGGAGTTCGAATTATTCACAATCAAAGGTGCTGGTGAAGGCCAATGCATTTGAATAACACACTAAATCAATGCTGTCAAAGATTATTAAAATTCAGCAAGGCGCGGGCTCAGTCCTAGCTTTTACTATCCGCTATTATTTCCAATTTGCCATAGTACCTATCTTAGTAAATTTAGTAAAAATTTTAGAGCTTTTAGTAAGCCTTTCCACTACATCGCCTGGCATAAATCCAAGGCGCATTGGCATTTGGCGTTCGCTGGCTGGTCAAGTTTATCATGAAATTCATCTACGATCATCAGAGAACCCAACCTTGGCCATGTCCGAGTCACCAAACTCGTCTACACATACGCTCCTTACCAATATTATCGTTATCGTCAACACCGTGTGAAATTTCAACTGTTTGATGTGCTTGGACTATCTTTGCTCAAAGTTGGAAGAGTGCTCCGCTCTCTGGTGGTTTTCGGGTAAGCCACTTTTAAGCCTGGATACAGCCCTTCCTCAAGTGTACTTTTTCACCGTCGCTGTTATCGTTGAGGTTAACGACCTTAGATAACGCGGATACCACAAGATCCTGACAGCTATGTAGATTTACTTTCTGGTCAGCTGCCCAGAATGACTCACGCAGGAACAGGGGGTGCGCGAAAGATCATTCTGTGCGTCTCTCAGAATAAAAGAACTACAACCCCTGTGGAAAATCATGTGGGGAATGGGCGCGCTTGTCTACCATCATTTTCACATACATAGTTCTTTTATATGAAAGCAACAAAGTCCTCTCTATATGGGTTTCCTATGGACTTTTTTGTCCCCATCATTATCCACCATTTCGCCGAACCGATGAACAAGTCAGTTGATGAACGAATTTTTGGCTGAAAGGTCCTGGTCGACGCTGCCTTGGCCCCTGAAAAATATCGAGTCGTCAAGTTTATGTCAGCTCTGGCAAGCTACTTGACTTCCCGTTCATCCACGTCGGGACATGTGCCTATCGTATACCGCTGCTGTTACCCCTGAAGAACTGCGGATCATCGTTTTCCACTCATCTTCGAGGTTATATACTACACCTCTTTTACACCCAAGACAATCGTCGATTCCTTCGCCAAGTTCGATCGATATCGATATCAGCGCAGTGGATTGGGAGATCCCAACACTATCAAGTGCTGCATGGATAGCAGGCGCTTCGGCACCTTTACACCGACGGACCTTTGGTATGACTGTTTGTTTCGCACCTACACTTTGAAAAAAATGGATGCTCTTCCGAAATTACTCAAACATACCAATAGCGCGCGAGTTTCTTATCCTGGCATCCCGATAATTCGTCCGAAATCTGGCACACAGAATCGACGAAAGATGTCAAGCCGTCTCCCAGGACCAACCACAAACAACTTGTTCCAAAAAGCACATGGTCAATTCTGGTGGGAGCCAGTGGTGGCTAATTTCATCCCACGCGAACCGGGTCTGTGGCTCTTTTTCAGGCAAAATATGACAAGAGGATGTCGTTGGAAAGCATCTTGCTGAATAGCTTTGACGGATATACAGGTGACAGCGATGCTGGCTGAAAGTGATATATGAAACATCAGTCTTTCTCATGTCGATGACATAAAAACAGATAGTTGATCTATCTGAGCAGGCGAGGCATATATTGCCCCAAATCTTGGTTCCATAAAGGTATATATATATATGGGGACAATTCTAATGGGAAAATTCAGTTCTGTCTTCGAAGAATCCTTACATTGGGAAGGGGGGGAGTATTGCTTTCTAGTACTTGTCGTATTTTTACTGTGTAAACCCTCTGCTTACGTAAGTAGAGTGCAGGGAGGATCGTAGCCTGTAGTAGTACCAAACGAGTCCGCTGGCCAGGGAAATGGCGATAGAATTGGACTTACTGTTTAGTCACTCTCCGATCGATCTGAATTTAAGCCAATGATAGCACTGCGACCAGGCAGCGACTCAACTGACCTGCATTCCAATTGCGAAGACCCATGGACAGTTCGGACTATGGAGGACATATACCACTACTACTGCTAGTGCTACTCCTTCGAGGTATGCCTGATGGATTCAAGTTGCTTGAACAACTGTTGGTGATATTCCCCAGAAGTTGATGGATATCAATTTCCAGGAGCCACTCATCTTTCCATCGAAATCTTTTTTTTAACCCTTGGTAAAGTTGTAAATTTTTCAAAAACACACTTGATCAAAGAAAAGTTATTATAAAAAAAAATTACAACTGCTGGTATCCTCTCCCCATCTACAACCAACCTAATAACATTTCTGAAATTTATTACAGACCAAAAAAAAAAAAAAAGGAAGAAACTACCGTATCTTTCAATTGTCACTCAACAACGCTTGAGCTGCTTTTCGCGTATTGGCGCGAATGGTCTCAACTTGCAACTCCAAATTCCTGATTTTTTCCCTGGCTTCGCGGAGTTCAGACTCAAGGCGAGCATTTTCTACTTCCAAGTCTGGCTGCTCAATGTGAAGTAAAATTTAAAAAAATGTTGGATGTGACAGCAGGAAAAGCTAGATAAAAAAACTCACCTTGGCATCGTAAGACTGAGATCGAGATACAGGCTCAAGGGGGGTTGGAGAAGGAGCCCAACTTTTAGTTTGTGCCGGAGTAAATGTAGGTGGCTCTGAGACTGTGATAGCAGCTTGTGGCGCCGCAGCGGGAGATGGCGCGGAGGCGCTGAAAGATCGTGTGGCCAAAATAGGGGATGGAGCAGGTGGGGACGCCGAGGCTAGCGTTGGAGGTAATGCGGAGGGAATCGCACCTGGTCGAGGACCAGAGATAGCACTTCCATCGGCGAGATTGACGAGCTTGACTGCAGCAACTTTGCCGTTGAAAAATTCGGCGGCGCTGAGAGAGGGTTCAATAGAGGGAGCAGGAGGAAAAATATCGGATTGGAAGGAATCCGCCTAGTAACACTCAATTAATAATCTATAGAGTCTCAAGTATCTGTACGTACCTTTCGAGGTACAATAAAAGCGATAGGTTCGATGGATGATCCATACACTTTGTAAGCACGTGCAATTTCGCAATCCGCGACACTAAGTGCGCGTCTCGGTAGGAAGCACATTCCCCGCTGGGGTTCTGTTGACTTGTGCTCGGCGAGTGCAAAAAGCGAGTCCGACTCATACTCGTAGTATCGAATATTACCATCACTAAAAAGCTCTATCAATATTTGATAAATCACATAGGAACTGCGGGACAGTACCCCTTGCCAGCTAGGAGGATACCGTTATGAGAGAGAGTTGGCAAAATCAGCATAAGATAGAAATAAACGCACCAAGGAACAGAATGTTATTGTCAGTCCAGAACGGCATCACAACCCCAGCCGACTGATCAAGTGAGATAGTTTTGATGTTTTCCAAGTTACCAGTTTCCCAAACGCCGACCTGGCGATCAGACATTTTGCTAAAACCTGTTGTAGCGATTTTGCCCAAGTCACCCATCCAGGCCACGCGAGAGCCTTTGATACCACTGTGGCCATCTGTAATCCTTACTGGATCACCGCCCGTACGAGGATCGAAGAGGCGTAATTTCCTGTCTCTGCAAGTGGTCGCTAACAGGGTACCAGTGGGATTGAATGCCATGCTTTGAACGATATCGCCATGTCCCGAAAGAACCGATCGTGGATCCTCAGGGTTAGCGAGATCCCACAACTTGACAGTATACTCTCCCGATGAACTTGCTACGACGTTTGAAGCAGTAGGATGGAACAGGACTTGACCGATCTTTCGTGGCGAACCATCGATGCGTAAAACGGGATCAAAATCTTGAGGAACCCAGCCTTCTTGACCCCAACCTTCAAACGCAGAGTCTTCAACCTTCCAGATCATTATCTTTCCATCTTCACCTCCTGATGCGACGATGGAGTCGTTATGTGGTGACCAATCGGTATCCAAGACTGCTGCAGTATGGCTGCGCGCCAAAGGGATGATGTCCGGTAACTTGTAAGGAATGCCAGTGATCGTTTGGAACGGGGAGGGCTGAGGAAGAATTGCAAAAGCGCCGCCACCAGACGCGTTCCAGTTGACACTGATGTATTTCTAATCGAGTCGAGTTATGAATACGTGTCCCTCATCTCATCTATGCAAATTCTTACCCCAGATGCCGATATAATATTAGTGTCCCAAGCACTGTTCGTTACTTTCACATTTTCAATGCCATGTTCCTTCTTCGCAGGTTGGCCAAAGACATGGCTGAATACGATTGATTGTCATGAGTTCAAACCATTCTTCGTAGAATTTTGAGGCTAATACTAACCGATACTTCGACGCTCTCACAAATCTCGACATAAGCGCAACAAATACAGCAAAATGTAAGAACAAAAATTGGTGAAAGAGTCGGAGGTTGTGGTAGAGATTGATAGCGTGCTATGGGCTGGTTGTCAACTGACCTTGGGTTAGGGTCATAAAATTTTAATTATCATAATTCTCTGGATCCTGGACCCCCCCACCATCATCATGACCGTTCTGCGTGCGTGTTCGACATTGAGAGGGGGACAAAAAATATGGAGAGCGAAGTCTGCTATCAGACAATTTACTCGAGGATACGCGACTCATTCTGAGGAGGTAAATGCAGCTTCGGTGTTGGGGCCAATCTTCTACACTGACAATGCAGATGTTCATAGTTGAAACAGACAGGGCTATATGACTTTCACATTGAACATGGGGCCAAAATGGTACCGTTTGCTGGATATTCAATGCCTCTCGCCTATGGAGATGTAGGACAAGGTGGGGTTTGTACGAATGTCTAAGGATTATTCTTTTCGTTAAACATCCCTAGTCGCAAGTCATAACTACGTCCGCAAAAGCGTTGGTATTTTTGATGTTGGGCATATGGTCCAGTCCAAGTGAGAAAATTTTTCTGCATGTCGAACAGCATTTTAATCATTTGTTTTCCCCCCCAAGTTTTCGCGGACAAACCGTCACTGATTTTCTTGAATGGCTTACGCCCTCGTCACTTTCGTCCCTAAAACCATATACTTCTACTCTTTCAGTACTCTTGAATGAAGAAGGTGGTATCATCGACGATACCATCGTCACCAAGCACGCTTCAGATGCTTTTTATGTTGTCACGAATGCAGGCCGTCGCGAGAGAGACCTATCATGGTTCAGAGAAAAGCTAAACGAGTGGAATACCACTGCTAATGGTAAACAGGGACCAGTCGAGCTTGAAGTTCTAGAAAATTGGGGTCTTTTGGCCATTCAAGGCAAATCATCGCCGTTAAGCTACCAACATGCTGCCTCTCATAATTCCTACCCTAGGTCCAGAAGCAGCATCGTACCTGCAGGGATTGACGTCCTTTGACCTTCGACAATTGACTTTTGGAAGCTCCGCTTTCGTCCCAATAGAGGGATTTAACTTGCATGTTGCACGGGGGGGATATACTGGAGAAGATGGCTTCGAGGTATATTTTGCGATCCTCTTGATATCAGGGTTTCTTTCAACGTTATTTTTTTCAGATATCTATCCCTCCGTCTCAGACGGTGGAAGTCGCTAAACTCCTCTCAAAACCCCCTGTGCAATTGATCGGCCTTGGAGCTCGAGATTTTCTCCGTCTCGAGGCAGGCATGTGTCTTTATGGTAACGATCTTGATGAAACTACGACACCTGTTGAAGCTGGCCTGAGTTGGGTGATCGGTATGCTTTACTCCATTTTCGGTCATATGTCTGCCTCAGTTCATCGAGATTAGGTAAAGATCGGCGGGAGAAGGGTGGTTTTATCGGATGCACGACTGTTCAACAACACTTGAAAGATGGACCGGCACGAAGGCGTGTAGGCCTGCTGGTAGAGGGTGCTCCAGCACGACGTAGGTTGCTCCTCACACGTAATTCTTTCGTCGTCATCGCTAAAATCGATGACAGAGGGTGCAAAAATTCTGTCACCGTCAGGGGAGGAGGCGCTCGGTGAGTTGATTTTTGACATTATACCGACTACATATAAACACTCCCACTCCACTTGCAGGCGTCGTCACGTCAGGTATTCCATCACCTACTCTAGGGAAAAACATTGCAATGGGTTATATCAAGTCCGGCTGGCATAAGAAGGGGACTGAAGTCGCTGTTGAAGTTCGAAGGCAACTTCGCAAAGCAGTGCTAACCCCAATGCCATTTTCCAAACCCAACTACTGGAGGGGTTAGATCCATCGGCGGCATTCTTCCACAGAACAAAATTGTCATGTGGCTTGGGCATTCTGAGCAATTTCGGATATTCGTGGCCTACAATCTTATAGCTCTGAAATGACCGTTATTCGAAAGTAAAAAAATTTTAATCAATAATTTGGGCCCTGTGGCTTTTGGCGAGCACAACACCCATTGTCGACTAATCTCAGCAAGGTGGCAAACGTGGAATTCGAAATTACAAAACAATGAGGCGTTGTCGACCTATACCCTCAAAATCAGTTCTCAACCCTTTTTTTTGAATTGGAAAAGTTCGTTGACTTTGAGGGACCAAGTTGAACGTCGGAACTTCTATGTCAAGGCTCTTAGAAGAAAAGAAGATGACATATATAAATTCTTCAGACGATTGATTGTCAGTCCTGGAAACCGCCGCGTACAATCTCCAATGAAAGCTTTTTTTGCTTCTTAATATTCCAGTCCCATTCTCGACTTGACTGATTCGTGGGAATAAGCTAGCGCCACTCGCGATCGCCGCTGGACAAAGTAGTCGCGACTCTCGCCCATTGATGATATCTGGGAGACTGCAGTGTCGGTCCAACTCGCGCGTCACTGGGTTCTCAGTGTTTTAACAAGGTGGAAACACCCACCTCAATGGCCAACTGACATTTTATTATATACTTAGCCTCGGGATACACAGGGAGGATTTCATATTGCTTCTTCGGCGGACGTTCTGTCAACGATGATCTTCCCGGTTGCGCGGTCCAATTGAAGGACGTTGAGTAGTCTGAAGGTTTCCCGGATCCGTGTGAAACCAATGCTCTGAGCCTCTCATGATCGATTGATCACTTAAGGTAAGTAGTATGGATCATCCTATCTTTATACACAATAGCGCGGGATAAATCCATATCACCGTGCAGCTCATGCATATGTCTCGAAAAGTCGTCCTTCGAGATGTGTCGTCGTCCTCCCTACAAAAAAGATACGAATATCTTTACGGGAGACTTTACCAAGAATGATGTGACTTCTCAAGTCACTCGTCACCTAATCATTGCCAGTGGAGAACAGAATAAACGTGTCGCACTCATGCATTCCCAGATTTTTTTTCGGATTTGTGGTATTATCGATGAGACGATGCTGTCACCACAAAGCACCCTTTGACGTTTCAAGGTAATAACTGGCTATCATCTAGTACTGTCACTCGATAACGGGTTTAATGTTATATACAGTCGAACCCCTCTTTAATAACCCATACCCCTCGGTGGACGCCTGAGGCTCATAGGTTATTGGAGATTATGGGTCATGAGAGGGTACCTTTGGTGCAAAATGACAATTTGGTAGCCCCAAAAATTTATGGGTTACGAGAGGCACGGGTTAAGAGGGACTGTGCATTCTTCCTTCTGGACAGTCAAAAGTTGCCAAACGCCTGTCAGATTGGAGCTGATAGGCCTTAGAGCTCGATATTCTCTGCGTCTTGAGGCAGGTATGTCTCTTTACGGTAACGATCTCGATGAAATTAGGACAACTGTGGAATAGCCTGACTTGGGTGATTGGTATGCTGCTCCACTGTCGAGGTCCTGTCTGCCTCAGTTCATCGATGTCAAGTAATGCTCGAGTGGGGAACGGCGGTTTGACGTTGTGTTATTTACGAGTATTTCTTCCATCGTCGTCGCTAAAGTCGATGACAGAGTGCCAAATTCTGTCGCCATCCGGAGAGGTGCTCGATGGATGTTACACCTGCGTCATATTAAACACCTCCGTTCCACCCGTCGCGTCAGATATTCCATCGCCTACTAAGCTCGCTGTTGAACTCAAAGTCAACTGCGTTAATTCCACCGCCCCCAATTTCTAGGGCCGGGAGGGGGTTAATCCTACTGGTGCCCCTGGTAAACCATGTTTTCTGGATCTCAGGACAGTCACATCAAACGACTTGGCCCTTGTGAGGGGTTTTGATGGACATCGTGGGCTATTTGATAGGTGAACGAAACCAGGCGTTGGTTCATTGTCTTGGCCCCGCGGCCCTTGGCTTGGGCCACGCCAAAAATTCTCATAACAATAACGCGTTGTACTAACTCACATTAGGTTATACCATCAAACTCACTTCTCGATCTCTTTCAAAAATGGATTTCAAGGGACAAAGTTGAACCTTTCTTTTTTCAACTCAAATCTGTGCATGAAAGTCAGGTTTCCCAAAACAAAAAAAAAGTACAGGCAGGAGCAGGGTAGCGAAAAGAACCCCTTAAAGTCAAGTGGAACTCAAGTGAAGGTCTGGTGATTAAACCGGCTGAGGGTCATACCGTAAGTAAAAATTGTAACAACTTCAATATTATGAGCTTCAATGACTGGTCTGACATCTCAAGATTACGAACTTATGTTACCTGTGGATGCATTGATGCCTGGGCCTGAACCTTGCATTTTACATGTGCCATGATCATCAACGGCTGAACTGTCAAATTTTTCTCATGTTGTGGAGCATCAGTCAATGCTGTCGAAAATATTTCCGATGGGAGTTTGTCTTCAGTCCATTAGCCGGGAACTCTTTGTGTGGATCTGCTGCAAGCGAATAAAGGAATAGAGCACTCGGCGCTAGGTTGCGCTGGACCCACAAGCGGCTTCGGAATACTGACAAGCTTGGACTGGAGCATATGAGTACCCATGCGAGCCGATCTCTGGGACATGATCGGTTTTGGTACTTCTCGAGCTGAATGCTACCTCCGTGAACATGGGAACATGTCATCTGGAACATCGCCTCTCATTACTGTGAGATGAGTGTGTGCCTTTCGGTGAGCACGATGCATTTTTTTTGTTGATCCTGCAACCCGCCGCCACTGAGATTCGATTGTAGGCCATCAGTAGGGATCGATCCATTCTTTGACTGACGTTTGACTCAAAATATCGATATAAGCTCCGGCATGATCAAAGGCGTGTAAGGTTCGTAAGATCGGGAAGTTTATTCTCGACGCATAGCGTCCGACATGTGCGTATGGTACACACTGTCGACCGCTTGTGAGAGCTATAAGCATACCTGAATATAAAGTTATGCAACTCCGGCGAACGGAACGGCACTGGATAGTTTAGCCATTCGTTCCTGTTCCGTTAAAGACTTTGTACGGTCATGGCAGTCCTTGATGGATAAAGGTATATTAACAATGAGGCATTGCTTCGAAAACGGCGACTTTTTTTTTAATGACACTGACACAGTGACAGCCTCGTGTGCTGGGCCATGTCGAACCTGCAATTATGTTCTTGTATCTGCAACTACCAATTGCCATGGTCGCCGTGTTTCCAGACTCAATGGTCTCTCAGAAGATGTTTATAGAGCAAGCCTCGCTAGCATATTTGTGATGTTGGTTCAGCGCTTAGCCTCGAATATACATGCAACCTATATATAGTACAACAATGACCCTCATGGTAAATGGTCAACGTCGGCATGTCAAAGGCCGGGATATGGTAGAGGAGGATCAGTGGAAAGGAAAATCGTTCGATCTCTCCGGACATACGACCCTTCAGTACTTCAGTGCCACAGAGGTTTGCACTGCCCGTTTTGTGGACAACGTGTGCCAGAATCAGACATTAAAAAAGTCATCTGTCGAGTTGTCATGTTCGAAGTCAGGCCGCCGCATGATCTTGTGCACTTGCGGCCGATGAAAAATAGCAACAACTCTAGATTTTTAAAAAAATTTACCTTGTTCAATTACAATCTTTCCTTCAAATTAACATTATCGACAACTGAACCATGTAAAAACGGTGATTTAAAAGGGGTTGCCAGTGAATCAGAAAACAGACAAGAAACGGTATTATTTTAGCTGTGATCCGGGCGGAATCAAAGTTTGAAATGACACGAACAAACTTACACACACCCCAACATCGTGGAGAAAAATATTGGAGGGACACAGCGTCGATAATTATATATAGACTTGTATGCGTTAAAAGAAGAGTAGAGAGCCGATCGGCACCTGACAGTGGCAACGACCAAAAAAAAGAAGGTACACGCTGCTGAACACCTAGTAAATTGTTTCTTATGTTCACTCAATAAACCAGAAAATGAATAAATAAATACGGACTTCGTTTTTATATGCATCCCCCCTTCCGATGGTGTGGTTATCCAAAACTCGAAAGCCATCAGCCTGAGAGATATTATATTACTAGTATTCCATGATAATTCTTGGTTGACTTGAGTTCCGGTTTATGACAGCCTGAGATGGGCGCATATGGCAGAAGTACTCCGAGTTATTTCACGCTAAGTATTAGTAAAAGTTAATCCGACTGTCTTCAAGGTTGAGTTGACTTTGTGCTACATACTTTTTTTTCCAAGTTTTATGCCGCCCATTATATATATAACGTTGCCGCACTTCCAGCAGCCACTGGCACCGACGGCAGGGTACATAGCATCGCCTCGCATAGCACGGGTGCTTGATAAATCTCATGATCAGCACCCAGGCTGTATGCGGAAAACGCCGATGTAACGCACAATGAATTTTGATTCATCAAATTGTCGAAACACTGCTTGCGAAGCACTACTAGTAATAGGCTTGAGAACTGGCAGACTCAGTAAGCTATTTAAACATCGTCTTGACAATAAAGTACGGACTACCCGACGTCGATAAATAATATTCAATGGTTGGCTAGTAATAACTTGGTCCATATGGTTGCTGGGATGAAGTTGACTTAGGTCCCATGCGGGCCGTGCCAGTGCCTTGCGTTCGCGCCATTTTCAGCTAAATGTATTCACAAATTTGATTTACACTTCGAGTTCTTTTTCTCTCGGCAGAAAATTAATGCTAAAAAAACTGGTCATGAGATTGAGTTTGAAATCGGCAGTGCCCTTTTGATAAGTGCGATGACAATCTGATAGCGATGGTGTGTTCCTGGATCCTGTAACAGCGGCTCGGAGTGACATTTATGCTATTTTGAGTAGATCTCAGTTCATTTGGGTAGGTTTGTGGCTGCTGATCACTACTATTAATGCCTGTAACAAATCGCACGATAATTTAGCTTATAAGGACGATTCCCGATGTGCAACCTGAGGTTCTTGAAACGATCTTAGACAAGTGAGTCAATTTGAATACCAATACTGTGACCAAAAAGGTTTGAAAATGTCACCGCGTGGTAAACCCAGCCGGCCCAGGAATATGGAGTGGATTTTTGACGCCGTGGAAATAGATGCCGTATATGGACATGCGGCTGGAAGACGGGCGAGAAATTATAAGATCATACGTACTAAAAATCGCGGGCGGTGATAATCAAAAACCGTCTCGAAACACATACCAATATGTTCTGTGGCTTGACATCCCGATCGGAGGCGCCCTTGACATGCTCCAGCCGGCTTTCCATTTCTGTATCTGGGATCTTGTCAGTAACGGCATGCTCAGTCTCTGGACCTGTTAGTACATAGAACGCCAAAGAACGAGTATGCCAGGTACCTTTGAAAAATGTATAAAAGGCGCAACGCTGCTGGTGAATTCTGCAGTTGAACAAGCCTCAGTTCTACTTTTCAAACAGTCTCTCTACTCTACAAAGAATTCAAGATGATGTTCACTCGTGCTGCCTCTGTCTTCGTTCTCGCTCTCCCTCTCCTTGCGACTGCCACCGCCGTTCCTCGTACCGACCCGCCGCCAGTCAACCAATGCAACACTGGCTCTCTCCAGTGCTGCAGCTCCGCCCAATCTGTAAGTGTCCATGGATTGGAATAGAGCGAACGTAGTACTAATAAATTGGTACCTCTAATAGGCTTCCGCCCCCGGCGTTTCTTTACTCCTCGGGCTCTTGGGTATTGTAGTAGGCAATATCACTGGTCTTGTTGGCTGTAAGCATGAATTTATAGACTTTCGGAGGCTTGATCTCACATGACTGCGATAAAACAGTGACTTGCTCGCCCATCCTTAACCTTGTCAGCCCCACCTGCAGTCAACAGGCCGTTTGCTGCACCGGCAACTCATTCGTAAGAACATTCTCACGAAAACATTGATTTCTCTTTTCTCAACATTTGTTTTAGAGTGGCCTTATTGTGCTCGGTTGCAATGCAATCAATCTTTGATCATCGAGTTTTTTAAAGGGTGCTGTGATAGCAAGGGCTTCTGTACTGATTGCGACGAATTTTGTTGTGTAAATGGCCTGGAATTTTGTACACTTTTCTATATAAAAAAAAATCGATTGTTTTTTTTTGTCCCAGGATGTTCTTACTTACTATGCCGAAGTCACGTTACCGTGACCCCGCGTCGCGCACGACTTCGAGCATGCCACATAGCTTAACCCCGAGCTAAGATCGCTTTCCATCCTCCATATTTTGTGAAAGGAATGCCCACAGGAACGCCCTATAACTCTTGCATTCTGCCATACAGAATTCGTGTTGACGATTTTGCAACGCCAGCCAATCAAGATCCAAGCGCATCGCCGCTGCTTCATCTTTTGACTCATACCCATTCAGATCATATGAATGGGTTGTCTGCAAAGTCTTTTGGATATAGAGTCTACTGTTCTGAAGACGCGAAACAAATGCTCTTGAGGCATGAGGTTTATGCTGAACGAGAGTTGCAAGCTTTGGAGCTGAGGTCTGAAAAGATTCGAACATACTCACATTTAAGAGTCAACCCTCTGTTATGTCCAGATGGTACTATGTACTACACAGGCTCAAGAGATTTACTGGTATCTCATTTTTATCCATCAATACTCCAAGTTAAATGCCATCCCAGACTCCCTTGCCCCTCAATACGCCAACACGCGTGGATCTCTCAGCTGAGGAAACCGTTGTTATAACGCTGTTGGATGCAAATCATTGTCCTGGAGCCGTTATGCAAGTCCTGATGTGAACTTTTCGGTTTAACCCAAAGTCAACGTCATCTTCTACCTCTAGGTTTCTTATTGAAGGATCAAAAGGCGCAGTCTTACACACGGGTGATTTCCGTGCAGAACCCTGGTTTTTAGACAGCCTTACTCGCAACCCACTCCTCCAACGATACTTGTCACCTCAAGACCGAGAATACGTACTCTCGGATCCGAAGCAAATGCCGCCTGCCATTGTTAGCACCACGCTGGAAGTAATCTATCTCGATACAGCATCCGTCTTATCCGATCTTCAAATTGTTACCAAGGTCAGAACAGTTTTCAACTTGCATATTTCTGTTAGGTTTAATCGTCTTCAGGATTGCGCTACAATGGGGCTTATCGAACTCATGAAACGCTTTCCTGACTCGGTTTATTTCTTCATCAATTCCTGGACTTGGGGATACGAGGACATACTCAAAGCCATTGCCCGCGAGTTCCAATCTCAGGTAATGCCATTTTTTTAATTTTTATATCTTTTTCTTGCCTGATCAAAGGCATTCGGTATCATGAATTTTGGATAGATTCACGTTGACCGTTACAAGCACTCGATCTATCATCACATATCAGATCCCTTTCTCGGTCTAATTACTACGCGAGACCCTTCATCGACACGCTTTCATGCATGCGAACGTTTTCATCGCTGTTCGTTCGTGGCAGTGGATAATGACCCGGATTCAGCATACCCGAACTCAACGAGTCATATGGGCAAGCGTGTCATTTATATTAATCCGGTCACTATGGGAAGTGAACAGTGGGATCTGTATCTGAAGGACACGAAAGCTCGCTTGGTAGCTGGGGAAGAAATTAACAACTTGGTATCATCGTTGTCCCTGTCTCAGTCTTTTAGCTTATTGACGTTTTTCGGTAGCTCGTACCGCTTTCTCGGCATTCCACTTTACCAGAACTCCAGGCTTTCGTCAAGCTTTTTCGGCCTAAACGAATAGTACCCAACACGCTTGATCCTCGACTCCATGGCCTCGACTGGACGTGCATAGATCGAATGTTCTCTCACTGTCTTCACCCATCTGCGCAGGCCCTCCCACCATGTGGCCCCAGCTCGCATCTGCGTCTCGGAGTCACTGGTCATGATCAGCTTACTGTTGATGCTCAAAATGATGTTGACGTAGCACTCAAGAACCTTGTAGGCGACGGGGCTGCAGACGCAGCTCAGCGTTGGGCAGATCACGGGAAGCTCTTAAAGAAGATTTCTGTTGTACGAGGCTATCTTGGAGAGGAGGAACGTGACATCGTGGACAAACTTCTGGGTACTGATAGGTCAACCAGGCGAGTTTCCGGAGAGCCTTTGTTTGATCCTCCAGAACGAACCTTTGGGGATAAAGGAAAGGGCAAGGAGACTATTACTGCCAGGTATTATGTGCGAGAGAGTGAGGAAGACACAGACTTTGGCAATAGTGACGACGAGCGAGGCAGGACGGCTCATACGCTTTTCGCTAGTCTCGCTGGAATTGATACAGAGGACAAAGAAAATGTGTGGTGGTTTTCATCACCCCCTTCAGAGCAGGACGTAGATATCAGCCAGGACCTGCTGAACGCTGGTAATAAAGGAAGGGGGGAACCTGTTGGAGATGGGTCATGGAGACTGAACCGCCTGACTCCCGCCGTATCCTCTCCTATTCGCGCACCACCCAGTAAATTAGGGTCAAAGTCCTGCAATGTAACTCCCAGGCAATCACAGCTCGGTGTAAGCGTTCGTAAGAAGGCTGCTGCACACAACAAGGCATCTCCAGCTATTCCGGGTACGCCGAATCCGTCTCGATTCATCACGCGGGGTACAGGAGGACATAGTCTTCCCTCTCCCATTTGTCTGTTATACTCGTCTCCTGTGGTACCGGCAAAAGGGAGACGTCAAATCCCTGAGCAGATGAAGCCTAGTGCTGACCCATCGCATGCCCGACCAGCCCTTCCAAAACCTCCCGCCACAACTTCAAACGCTCGTAACATCAAAAACGCTCGTAACATCTTGATCCGCGAAACAGCTCTCAAAATATGCGATCATCAAAGTGAAAACAGTGCTTCGTCTTCAGCGCCCCCTCCCACATCCTTTGTCCTGAATGCGAGGCCAAATACGTCAGCTAAACGAAAACACCTAACAGACGAATGGCTGTCTCTGGCTCCCGGTGGCTCAAAGAAACGGCGTGTAACCAGCAGCATTAATGTACAGCCTGGAATCGCGTTGCATCAGATCAACGATGCAGTCGTATCCACTTGGGCTATTTCATCAAAGGAAGTAATAAACTCAAACCCAGAGATACAAATTCCTTCCGGGGAAGGTTTCATCCGCACCGAACATGAAAAACTAGCGCTTGAACGGCTGGATATCTCTCAGCAGCTAGCTAACGCCTACCCTCACCTTGTCGCACCGTCTTATAAGGAAAAGAGAGCTAAACAGTTGGCGAAACTCACGAAAAAGGAACGAGGACGAGAAGCTGCCAATGTTATCAATCGATGCGAGACGGTTAAGACTACCAACCAGAGGCTGGTCCAGAGTCAGACGATTTTTTCATTTGAAACTGTGGATGACGACGATGGAGGGATGGATTGGAATAGGAGCAGGCAGTTGGCTGATGATCTGCGAGAGGCTATAGCAAACGGGAGAAGACCAGTGCTACCCTCACTCAAGTGTGCTCAAACTCCATCGCCAAGCCCTTAGTAGGTATTGATGACCGTGAATGAAAACTGGGAAATCTTTGATATTATTATTCGTATTTATGCTGCCGTTTACCCACAAGTATAGAACATAGAGAAGTAGAAGGTGTTTATATTACATTACGAAAGAATTGCTATTATTCAATTTCACCACACAGGGTCTTCATTTGGGCCTCGATCTAAACAGACTTCGAATTCATCCCCGCTGATGTGCTTCATCCAACGGTACATCTTCATTTTGGATCCCATCACTTGCCTCGCAGAATCAAACAAGTCGATGTTGCTGGTTC
>Ga0193742_1001009_pt1 | contig 17768 bp, 15 predicted proteins | sample L2c1metaG_FD_165511 | JGI IMG/M metagenome (GOLD analysis project Ga0193742, IMG submission 165511) | Soil microbial communities from a riparian zone of the East river system, Colorado, United States - L2c1 | ecosystem: Environmental > Terrestrial > Soil > Riparian zone | place: USA: East River... | reverse complement strand
ATCTCGACGGCGCCGTTTTGCACGGCATCGAGCACCTGCAGACCCGGAACGATTTCGCCGCCGGCAAACGTCTGGATCTGGAATTTGTTGTCGGTGGCTTCGGCAACCTGCTTGGCCATCACCTCGACCGCACCCCAGAGCGTGTCGAGCGATTTCGGCCAGCTCGCCGTCAACCGCCATTTGATCTCCGGCATCGACTGCGCGATGGCGGGCGCGGCCAGTGTCGCGGCACCGGCGGCGCCAATGCCCGTTACCTTCAGAAAATCCCTGCGTTTCATGAATCCTGCCCTCTGATTGTGTGATGATGTGCAGCCTTCTTGCCGAGGCTTGTGCGGTCAGCATGGAACATCCGGTTCCCGAGTTCCATCCCGAAAAACGTCGCAGAACGCCAAAAGCCCGGCCTCCTCACGGAGACCGGGCCTGCTATTCACCTTGGGATTGGAGCCTGGTCCTGATGGAGTCAGGCCACGGGGTCACCCGAAGGCACGCTGCACCATGCGAAAACCCCGAAGCTTTCGCTCCGGGGTTTTGTTTGCCGGGCTATTCGTTTGTATAGCGATCACCCCTGCGAGTGACGCGCCATGAAGTTGTCGTAGCCGACTTCGGCGACCTGGAACCACTGGTAGCCATTGTTCGAGAACGACGTCAGCGATTCATAGAGCTTCTTGAAGTTCGGGTTGGTGGCGGCGACTTCGCTATTCAATTCCTTGGCCGCCTTGTAGCTCGCTTCCATGATCGCCGGCGAGAAGGCATGCAGCTTGGCGCCGCTGGCCAACAGCTTCTTCAACCCGATCGGATTGACCATGTCGTATTTCGCCATCATCCAGTTGTTCGCGAGGTGGCCGGCCTGCTCAAGGATGTTCTGGTAGTATTTCGGCAACGCATTCCACTTGTCGAGATTGACCATCGCCAGCAGCATCGGACCACCTTCCCACCAGCCGGGATAATAGTAGTGCGGCGCGACCTTGTAGAAGCCGAGCTTTTCGTCGTCATAGGGACCGACCCATTCCGCTGCGTCGATCGTGCCTTTTTCCAGCGCGGGATAGATGTCGCCACCCGCCAATTGTTGCGGAACGCATCCGAGCTTCTGCATCACCCGGCCGGCAAAGCCACCGATGCGGAATTTCAGCCCCTTGAGATCGTCGACGGTTTTGATCTCCTTGCGGAACCAGCCGCCCATCTGACAGGTGGTGTTGCCTGCCAATAGCGACGTCACGTTATAGCTCTTGTAGAATTCGTTCAGCAGTTCCTTGCCGCCGCCGAGCATGTACCAGGCCTGGTTGAGACGCGCGTTCGGTCCAAACGGTATCGCCGAACCGAACGTGAAGGTCGGATCCTTGCCGAAATAATAGTATGAGGCGGTATGGCCCATCTCGACGGTGCCGTTCTGCACGGCGTCGAGCACCTGAAGGCCGGGCACGATCTCGCCGGCAGCGAACGTCTGGATCTGGAATTTGCCGTCGGTCGCCTCTCCGACCGCCTTGGCCATCATCTCGGCGCCGCCATGGATCGTATCGAGCGACTTTGGCCAGCTCGTCGTCAGACGCCACTTGATTTCCGGCATCGACTGCGCGATGGCCGGCGCCGCCAGCGTTGCCGCACCCGCGGCGCCAATACCGGTGACCTTGAGAAATTCTCTGCGCTTCATGGATTCCTACCCTGTTCGTTGTCGTCCGGCCTTCGTTGTGAGGCCTGCGGTCAACATGGAACATCCGGTTCCAGATGGCCATCCCGACATAGGGGGTAAAGCCCCAAATTTGGCCAGGGTTGGCGGCTTCCCCGCGGCCTGCTTTGGGCGTCCCCTTGGCGGCCGCTGGTAATCCGGGCTAGTTTGGACCCGAATTTGCTCCAAGTGAATTTCAGAACCAACTGAGAATGGCAGTGGTGATCCAAGGAAGCTGAGAAGCGCAGTACCTGGCGATGTGAACTCACGAGAACCTCAGGGTTCGCGGCCATCAATCTGCGACACTCATCCCCTCCAGCCTTCCTTGGACTTCATCATCATGAAAGACCTCACTCAGGGTTCAATCCTGAGCCATGCCTTGACCATGGCCGCCCCCATTTTCGCAGGCCTTGTTCTGGTACTGCTCTGCGGATTGATCGACCTCTATTTCGTGGCCGGTTTAGGCGAAGCGGCCATCGCCGGCATCGGCGCGGCCGGCAACGCCGGATTTGTCACCAATGCCCTGACGCAGATCGTCAGCGTCGGCACGCTGGCGGCGGTGTCCCAGGCGGTTGGCCGCAAGGATCAAGCCGATGCGAATCTGAAATTCAACCAGTCGCTCGTTCTATCGGTCGTGTGCGGTGCCTGCACCATGGCGGCGGGCTTCGCCGTGGCACGGCCATACATGACCTCGGTTGCGGCAGACGCTGCAACCGTCGCGGCCGGGACGACCTATCTCGTCTGGTTCATGCCGGCGCTCGGACTGCAATTCCTGATGTTGGCGATGTCGTCGGCATTGCGTGGCATCGGCATCGTAGCGCCCATGATGTATGTCCAGGCGCTCACGGTGACAATCAACGTCATTCTCGCCCCCGTCCTCATCCTGGGCTGGGGAACGGGCTATGCCCTCGGCATGAAGGGCGCCGGCCTCGCCAGTTCGCTTGCCGTCGCCGGCGGCGTTCTCGTCCTCTGGGTGTATTTCCAAAAATCGAAACACTATCTCGCGCTCGATCCCAAACAGTGGCGTCCGCAGATGGCGCAGTGGCGGCGCATCCTGAGCGTCGGCCTTCCGGCCGGCGGCGAGTTCGCCATCATGTTCGTGTACATGGCGACGATCTATTATGCGCTCGGAGACTTTGGTCCATCCGCGCAAGCCGGTTTCAGCATCGGTTCACGTGTGCTCGGACTCATCCAGGTACCCGCCATGGCGATTGCCTTTGCGGCAGCCCCCATCATCGGACAGAATTTCGGCGCGAGAAACGACGGACGCGTAAGACAGGCCATCGGGCAGATCCTGATTGCCGTCACCGGGGTGATGGTTGTCGCCACGGCCGTTACCCAGTGGCGGCCCGAGCTCCTGTTAAGCGGCTTTACCCAGGACGAAGCCACGATCGCCGAAGGCGTCTTATTCTTGAGAATGGTTTCGCTGAATCTCGTCGCGCAGGGCCTGATCTTTGTGTGTTCGAGTGCGTTTCAGGGGCTCGGCAATACCAAGCCACAGCTCATCAGTTCGACGCTGCGCTTGATCACCTATGTGATCCCGACCTTGTGGCTGTCGGCGCAATCTGGATTCCGCGCAGAACACATCTGGTATTTGTCCATTGTCACGACCACGATGCAGGCGCTGCTCAGTCTCTGGTTGCTGCGCCGCGAGCTCCGGAAACGGATGGCTTTTCCCTAGAAAGGTTAGGAAGTGCCAGGTCCGGCGATCGCAACCGATGCCAACGATTAATCGCGTGCGGCGGCCGCCGGGCGCTTCGCGTCGACTTTCAAACCGATCAAGCGGAAAAGGGCTGCCGCGCCGCGCAGCCATGCCGGCCGCCAGGTCAGCGTGAAAGCGACGGCCATGGCGCCGATGCTGACGGCAACGCACCACAGCAGCGCGCCAAAGCTCAGGCCGTCACGCTGCAGTGCCAGGACAAAACCGAGCGCCAAGAGGCCGTATCCGGCGGCACGAAGCCGCCAAACCAGTTGTTTCGGACAGACGCCCTCACCGATCGCCCGCTTCCAGGGCTGCGGCTGACACAACGCCAGCGCGGCGAAGCCGCCATAGACCGCAGCCAACACCAGCGCCAACAAACCCGCATCACGCATGACAAGATCCCTGCTCAACCGATGCAGTTGAAGTCAGCGGCCGCGGCTCGGCGAGCTGGCGCGCCGCAAAAATCGCGACGACGGCGCCGAGGAGCAGCACAATATCCATGCCGGCAATCGGCCAAAGATGCTGATGGGAGATGCTGCGCAGCAGATGATCGCCCGTGGTGATGGCATTGAGCAGAACGGCCGCCAGCGCCATGACGGCAATCCCCCATGCCTGTTCCCGCCATGCCTTCAGCCCTGGCCGCAATCCGGCATGGGCGAAGCTGGCGACCCAGACCGCGTAGAAGGTCCACACCTCGAGACCGGCCCTGCCCTGCAGGTCGAGCGGCAGGATCCAATTGATGACGAAGAACGACAGCGTCGCGACGACGATGCCACTGGTGCCGCCCGTCGCCAGCACCTCGACCCATCGCACGCCTGACAGTCCGAGGCTGGCATGCCGCCGGCGGCGGGATTCCATCCAGAACAGATATCCGGTCGCGATCAGGACGCATCCGAATATGCCGAGGATGAAGTAGAGCCAGCGCAGCGTCCAGTTCTGGAACTGGATGACATGCAGCCCGAACATGAAGCGATACGCGGTCATCACCGGCAGCACCTGGGATCGCTGGTACAACAGCGCGCCGTTTTGACCGTCAAAGAACGCGCTGGCGGCCAGATTGGTGATGCGGTCCGTGGTCGATACGTTGATCTGAACGTAAGCCGCGGCATCCCCCGGATGAAAGACGGACAATGAGGCCAGCTCGCTCCCCGGCCAAATCAGCCGAACCCGCGCCGCCATCGCATCCAGCGACGCCAATTCGCCCGGCTTGTTCAGCTTCGGCCGGGCGAACGATCCATAGGTTTCCTGATTGAAGCTACGAAGATTGGCGGCTCCATAGACCGCGGCCCAGCCGCTGGTGAAGTAAAGATTGAAGAAAACGACAACGCCGGTCAGCGTGATGGCGATGTGAAACGGAAAGCCGAGCACCCCGGCCACATTGTGCAAATCCAGGATGGCACGCCGCGATTTTCGTTCCAGCCGGAACGCAAAGAAGTCGGCAAATATCCTGCGATGAATGATCACGCCGGAAACGCAGAGAACCAGCATCGCCATGCTGGCGGCGCCAACCAGCCAGAGGCCGAGGTTCAGGAAACGCAGATGCAGATGGTAATGAAAGGGATAGAGGAATCCGGTGGCCGCCAGCGTACCGGGATCATGAAGCTCGATTCCGTTTCCGGGGTTGTTGTAACGCGACTCGACCCCTTTGGTGCCGAACCACGCGGCGCGGACCGCCGGCAAACGATCGTTCGGCAGGAACAGATTCCATGTCCCGGCGCGGGCCGCGATGGCGTCGCCGAGTGACGATCGCTGGGCGTCAAGCGACAGGTCACCGGAAGGTTTTTCCAGCCTGGTCATCGGCGCCATCCAGCGGTCGATCTCCTTGTCGAAGACGGCCAAGGTGCCCATCCAGAAGATCGCAAACAGCAATGCGCCGAGCACCACGCCACACCACGTGTGCAGCCAGTTCATCGACGCTCGGAAGGTCGGCTCCATGCTAGCCCCCGTAGCGGTTGAGCAGCGCGACGATCGAGAACGACGCGACGGCCACGAGCGCGAGGCTGAGCACGAGCCGCAGCAGTTTTCGTTCGGCAAAGGCCCACAGCAGCAGCGCGAGATAGATCACGAACCCCAGTATCGAAGCCAGCACCACGGCTTCGCTTCGGGGCAGCGCCGTCAGCCGCGGCAATGCCACGGCGAGAAGCGCCACGAGCCCCGATGCCGCCACGTAACCGCCGAGTACGGCGGTTACGACACGCGCGGTGGTGTTGGCGGCGCTCCGGGTCATTTCATGTCAAAAGTTGAACGTGGTCGATACGAGATAGGTGCGAGGAGCCGCCAGGGTGATCACGCCGCTGTAGGCCGACGCCCAATAGGCCTTGTTGGCAACGTTTTCGATATTGGCGCGGATCACGATCGGCTTGCCGTTCCACGGTGATGTAAGCGTATATCGCGCGCCGATATCGACCCGCGTCCATGCCGGCAGCACGAGCAGGTTCGCGGCGTCGACAAACTGCGAACTGGTGTAGATCACCCGCCCCGTCAACGTCAGGCCCCGCGCGAACCACGGGTCCCATTCCGCGCCGATATTGGCGTTGATGGCGGGAACGCCGATCGCCGTCTTGCCGTCGGTATTCACTCCGGCCACCGTCGGCGTGGCAACCTGCTTGCCGTCGATCAATGCCACGCCGCCGAGCAACCGAAGGTCCGGCGTTACTTCGCCGAACACATTGATTTCGGCGCCGCGATTACGCTGCCGGCCGTTGGGCTGTTGCGACTGACCGCGTGCATCCGTGACCGTGATGATGCTTCGCTGCTCGATCTCGAACAGGCTCAAGGTCGTGGTGATACGGCCCGCGTCGATCTTCACGCCGGTCTCGGCCTGTGTGGTCTTGGCGGGCGGAAAAACCGTGCCGAGATTATAAAAGGTCGCGCCGGTCACGACGTGCGGCGTCTGAAAGCCCTCGATGTAGTTGGCATAGAGCGAGATATTCTCGACCGGCTTCACCACGAGGGCGTATGCCGGAGTTACCGCCGACGCCTCGCGCCACGGCCGGCTACCGGAGGCCAGCAGGTAATTCGTGAGGTCGGTTCCCGCCGTCTGATTGCGCACACCGACGGTGAACTGAATGCGCTTGTTCCACAACGACATCGTATCGGAAATGCCGACACTCTTGATGCCTACATTGGTGAGCTGGTTTGCCGCCAGTGTGTTGAAATTCGGTTGAGCCAGGTTGGTCGGCTCATTGTAGAGGTTCCAATAGAGCACACTCTGCCCTAGCGGCGGAGTGGGCGCGGTAACGACCCGCTGCCGATAGCTGCGCTCGTTGATCGAATAATTCATGTTCAAGGCGTGATTGACTGGGCCGGCATCGATATTTGCACGAAGGCCCGCTTCGCCGGCGAACGTCTCGAATGTCTCGCTTCCGGCTATCGGGTTGGACCGCAAGCCTCCCAACTGGAAAGCTCCCGCGTTGGCACCCGGCACGGCGTTGCTGATGATCGGAGACGGATATTTGTAGTTGATGTTGCTGTCATGATAACCGAACGCCCCATACGCGGTCAGCCAGTCCAGGACATCCACCTCACCGCGCGCTGTCGTGAAGAAGTCGGTCGGCTTGTAATAGGCCCATGGCACCTGGAAATTGGTGCCGGCCTTCGGCGGCGGCGGAATAATGGGTGATCCCACCGTAAAGAAACGCAATGGCGGGCTGAGGTTATCGGACTGATAGCCGATATCGACCTCCATGCGCGCGTTCTCGCCTCGATAGTCGAGGCCGAGGACCGCGTTGCCGAATTCGTCGGTCTGCCGGTTCCACGGCGTACCGCCCTTCGAATAGGTGCTGTTCAGCCGAACCCCCCATTCCTTGTGCTCGCCGTAGCGCCGGCTGACGTCGATGTTTTCGCCGAACTGTGTCCTGGACGCGTAGGTCGCGGTAAGCTGTGTAATGTCGATGTCGGGGGCATGCTTGGTGACGAGATTGACCGTGCCGCCAACGCCACCGCCGCTCGTAACACCGGTACCGCCCGTCGTCATGCCGTTGAGTACCGCGCTGGGGCCTTTGAGCACTTCGACCCGCTCGATGAAATTCGCGCCCGTCGTGTAATAAGGCGCGATTCCGTACAGGCCGTTCAGCGCATAATCGCCGCTGTCATAATAGAAGCCGCGGATGAACAGCGTGTCGGCGCCACCGCCGGCCGCCTGCACTACTCTCACGGACGGATCGTTCGCCAGCACATCACGGATGGTGCGGGCCTGCTGGTTCTGGATCAGTTGCGCCGTGTAACTGGTCTGGTTGAACGGCGTATCCATCACGCCGCGATTGCCGAGAAGGCCGAGGCTGCCGCCCGTCGCGACCTGTCCACCCGCATAGGGCGCCGGCGGCGTGCCGAGCGAGCCGGTGGAAGGCGTGACATAACGAACGGGCTCGACCTGCCGCAACGGCGCCGCCGGCCGGCGAACCGGGGCCCGGCTGGCGATCGCGCGTCGTGGCGAAGGCGCGCGGCGTATCGTCTGGTTCTTCGGCGCATCGACCGTAACGGCCGGCAGCGCCGATGATTGCGCGTGGGCCTGCTTGAATGCGCCAACTGAAATGGCAAGACAACTTGCCGCACCCAGGCACACCGCCCGACTCAAATTCTTCCCAAGCAAATTCACGCCCAGCACCCCACCTAAACGCCGACGTCAATTTCGTCAGCTCCCACGTGCGGTCTACAGCAACGCAAATTATTCCGTATCGAAACGGAAAATGGAATCGCTCCATACTGGCACTTCGGCTTGAGCGTGTTGCATCGTCGACACGAATTGCATCAGGACGCGCGAAGGTAGCGCGCGATTCAATCCGGCGACCTTGCCATCGATACCACTTCTTCGAATTAGTCTAAGTCTAAAATTACAACGTCCCATCGCCCACATCGATGCGCTGCGCGTTCATCGCGGCGATCGATTAGAATAATTTTAAGATCGCCTCTATTTTGTACCCCAGCGGTTGCAGCCGATCGGTCAACGGTCATAGATCGATCGCATCGCCCAATGCGAGATCGAAATGACTGAACGGCATCACCGATCCGACGACATCATCGACGCACCCTTGCTGCCCGAACGTATCGCGCGTTCGCTCGCGAACGCTCCGCATGCCCAACTGGTGGCACGTTCGGAAGCCGAGCGCTGGCTTGCACTTCCGGAGATCGCTTCGCTTCACACCAGGAAAGAGCTGCTGTCGATCGACGGCCTCGGACCCGCGGCGGTGAGGAAGCTGGAGAACTGGCTGGCCCGGCATGGGCGCCGGTTGCGACATCGCGCAGAAAGCCTCGACACGGTCATTTGCAATTTCGGCTTTTACGCCAACCAGCGACGAAGGCGAAACAGGGACATGCGCTCCGCAATTCGCCGGAGCGCTGAAACATCCGCGCGGAAATCCACGGCCCCAACGCATGAGAGCCCCGATTCTGATTGAACAGAATCGGGGCTCTCGTTGTTGCAAGTCCGGGCCGCCTTCGCCCGGATGTTCGACGGATCAGCCGCGCGTGCGCGAGCGGATCATGAAGCTGTCGAAGGTGTATTCGGCAACCTGCCACCACAGATACTGGTCGGAGCGGTAGGCCTGCATCGCGTCGACGGACTTCTTGAAGTCGGCGTTCTTGGCGGAGATTTCGCCCCACAGCTCGTTGGTCGCCTTCAGGCAGGCTTCCAGCACTTCGTTGGTGAAGGGACGCAGCTGGGTGCCGCCGGCGACGAGACGCTTCAACGCGGTCGGGTTGAGCATGTCGTAGCGTGCCGTCATCCAGGTGTTGGCGTGCGCGGCGCCATTGGTGAGGATCGCCTGATAGTTCTTCGGCAGCGAATTCCACTTCTCCAGATTGGCGAAGGCGTGGACCATCGGGCCGCCTTCCCAGAAGCCGGGGTAGTAGTAGAATTTCGCGACCTTGGCGAAGCCGAGTTTTTCGTCGTCATACGGACCGACCCACTCGGCGGCGTCGATGGTGCCCTTTTCCAGCGCGGGGTAGATGTCGCCGCCGGCGAGCTGCTGCGGCACGACGCCGACCTTCTGCAGAACCTGGCCGGCGATGCCGCCGATGCGGAATTTGAGGCCCGACAGATCGGCAACCGTCTTGATCTCCTTGCGGAACCAGCCGCCCATCTGGGTGCCGGTGTTGCCGCAGGGGAAGCCGATCACACCGAACTTCTTGAAGAACTCGTTGCCGAGCTCAGCGCCGCCGCCCTGATACCACCAGGAATTCTGCTGGCGCGCGTTCAGGCCGAACGGGACTGACGCATAGATCGCAAAGGTCGGGTCCTTGCCGACATAGTAATAGGAAACGGTGTGACACATCTCGACGGTGTTGTTGGAGGTGGCGTCGAGCGCCTGCAGACCGGGAACCACTTCGCCGGCGGCGAAGACCTGGATCTGGAACTTGTTGTCGGTCATTTCAGCGACGTATTTCGACAGCTGCTCGGCGCCGCCGTAAATCGTATCGAGCGACTTCGGGAAGCTCGAGGTCAAGCGCCATTTGATTTCAGGCGAGGATTGCGCGATCGCCGGCGAGGCAACGGCAGTCGCGGCAGCACCGGCCGCTGAAACTTTCAAAAAATCACGACGCTTCATTCAGATATCTCCTTGAAGGGGGCGTTTCCCATATTTCGCGCGAGCGATCCTCCGGCGGGGCGATTCCACGTGATCCGGGGCGCTCTGGCGGGCGGGCTTTAGCACGTAAGTTCGGTCGCGAAAACGCGACAATGGCATGACTGCACTGATTAAACGAAAGTCGCAGAGTGCCGGAAAACAGGCTGAAAATACCGCCTCAAGCGGCCGCGGTGGCGCCCTTTAGCTGGTCGCGGACTTTTGTGCCGATCTCGCGGTAAATGGCGGCGTGGGGGCCGTCCGGCTCGCTCGCCACCACCGGATTACCGGAGTCCGAGGTGACTCGAATCGACATGTGCAGGGGGATTTCGCCCAGGAACGGCACCCCCAGCCGCTCGGCCTCAAGCCGCGCGCCGCCATGGCCGAAAATGTCCGACCGGGTGCCGCACTCCGGGCACTGGAAATAGCTCATGTTCTCGACGATGCCGAGCACCGGCACGTTGACCTTCTTGAACATCGCAAGGCCGCGCCGTGCGTCGATCAGCGAGAGATCCTGCGGGGTCGAGATGATGACCGCGCCCTTCAGCGGCACGTTCTGCGCCAGCGTCAGCTGCGCGTCGCCGGTGCCGGGCGGCATGTCGACCACGAGAATATCGAGCGTGCCCCAGGCCACGTCGCGCAGCATCTGGGTGATCGCCGACATCACCATCGGCCCCCGCCAGATCATCGCGGTCTCTTCCTCGACCAGGAACCCGATCGACATGATGGACAGGCCGAAGCGTTCGATCGGAATCATCTTGCGGTCGTCGTTCAGTTTCGGCTTTTCGTGAATGCCGGTCAGCCGCGGCACCGACGGGCCGTAAATATCAGCGTCGAGCAGACCAACGCGCAGGCCGAGATCGCGCAAGCCCAGCGCCAGATTGAGCGCCGTGGTCGATTTGCCGACGCCGCCCTTGCCTGAGGCCACCGCGATCACCGCGGCAACGCCCGGGATTTCCGCCTGCTTGGACATCGGCGACGCCGGGCTTTGCGGCGGCTTGTGCGCTGACACCGGCTGCACGCCGTGCGCGTGGCGATGCTGATGCGGCGCTGGCGGCGGCGGGGATGCAGTTCCAGGTGACGGCGAAGACGCCGCACCAGCTTTACGCTCGGCCGTCAACGCGATCATCGCGACGCTGACGCCCGGGATGGCGCGAACGGCGGCTTCCGCCTGCGCGCGCACGCTTTCCCACGCGCGGGCCTCGGCGGCGTCGACGTTGATGGAGAAAAACACCTTGCCGTCGGAAGCCGTGATCGCCGACAGCACATTGGCGTTGGTCAAGGCGACGCCGCGCGGCGAAGCCACCTTGGCCAAGGCATCGAGAACCTGTTGCTGCGTTACGCTCACGCCGTGTCTCCTGGAGCCGTGTCGGTTCTGATGGCGTCAGAACCGGGGCTCTCCTTAGAGCGTTGCAGCCCAAAAGGCTACCTCGCTCCGACGTCATCCCGGCGCTCGGCCGGGGCCACCACCCCGCCCTCCTTGGCGGCCTCATAGTTCAATTCGACCATGACGCCATTGGGGTCGGTGACGAAGATCTGCCAGAGATCGCCGCCGGGAACCTGGCGCGAGTCGAATTCGGTCCCCTTGGACTTCAGCCGCTGCTGCATCCCGGCAAAGCCGGTGCTGGCGAAGGCCACATGATGGACCACGCCGGAGTCAGGCTTTTGCGCCTCGTCGGTCTTGGAAATATCGACCAGATGCACCACCGCCTTGCCCTCCGAGTACATCCACGCCCCGGGGAAGGCGAAGTTCGGCCGGGCGCCCTTTTCCAGGCCCAGGATATCCTCGTAGAAGCGGACCGTGTCGGCGAGATTCCGGGTCCGGATGTTGAAATGATCGAGCACGCCCACGCTGACGCCCATGCGATCTCACTCCCTTTTTTGTGAAGTCTTATAACGCCCCTACCCTAGCACAAAACCAGTGCTTTCAGCCAAACGAAGCCGTTGCCCTTCATGGCGCAGGGGTTATGGTGCGGCCTCCTGCCGGGAATCTGGTTTATTTGACGCGTTTTCTCGACGCGAACCGGAGCCCACTTCGCTCGAAAACGCTATAGAACACCGCCCGGCCCGTTTCGCGCCGGCCAAACCCCAGGATAAGCCCGAACGGGCAAACGATAAGGTAGCACAGATGGCTAAAGTCGCTTTTCTCGGTCTCGGCGTGATGGGTTTCCCGATGGCGGGACATCTGGTGAAAAAAGGCGGCCACGAGGTCACCGTCTACAACCGGACCGGCGCCAAGGCGAAGGAATGGGCCGACAAGTTCGGCGGCCGCACGGCGGCGACGCCAAAGGCCGCGGTTGACGGCCAGGATTTCGTGATGTGCTGCGTCGGCAACGACAATGATCTGCGCGCGGTCACCATCGGCGCCGACGGCGCCTTTGCCGGCATGAAGAAAGGCGCGACCTTCGTCGACCACACCACCGCCTCCGCCGAAGTCGCCCGCGAGCTCGATGCCGCCGCCACCAAAGCGGGCTTCAAATTCATCGATGGGCCGGTGTCGGGCGGCCAGGCCGGCGCCGAAAACGGCGTGCTGACCGTGATGTGCGGTGGTGCTGCGGACGCCTATGCCGGCGCCGAGCCGGTGATCGCGGCCTATGCGCGGATGTGCAAGCTGCTGGGACCCGCAGGATCCGGTCAGTTAACGAAGATGGTCAACCAGATCTGTATCGCGGGCCTGGTTCAGGGCCTTTCGGAAGGCATTCATTTCGCGAAAAAATCCGGCCTCGACGTCCAGGCCGTGATCGAGACCATTTCGAAAGGCGCCGCGCAATCCTGGCAGATGGAGAACCGCTACAAGACCATGAATGACGGCAAGTTCGATTTCGGCTTCGCGGTCGAATGGATGCGCAAGGATCTCTCGATCTGCATCGCCGAATCCCGCCGCAACGGCGCCAATCTGCCGGTCACCGCGCTGGTCGATCAGTTCTACTCCGAAGTCGAGAAGATGGGCGGCAAGCGCTGGGACACGTCGAGCCTGCTGGCAAGGCTGCAGCGCTGAGGGAACAAGTTAATTTAACCCCGCGTTAACGTGATTCTTTAGCTTCTTAAGTCATCGCTTAAGGATTTGGGCTCACAGATAGACAATGCAAAAGCCCGCGCGGTTCGCGGGCAGGGTTTGTGTTGTTTAATGAGTAATCCCGCAGAAAAGCCCGAAATTGTCCAGCTTCCGGCGGAGCCGCCCGTCGCTGCGCCGGTCAATACAAGGCGCGTTGCGGCGCAGCGGGTGCGCGAGGCGCGCGATCGGTTAACGTCGACCAGCGGTACCCGCCCGGCATTCGATACCGAATTGCTCCGGCAATATGCCCAGACCCGGATGTCGGCATCCTATGTCGTCATGCTGCTGGTGGTTGCGACCGGAATCATCTTCGGCCTTTGGATGCAACCGGTGACGGCCGGCGCCTGGACCGTCGGCATGCTCTGCATCCATGCCGCCATCATCCGCAACTGCGCGCGCTTCCTCGCCGAACAGCCTTCGCTTGCCGCCACCCGCAAATGGCGCACGCGGTTCGTATTACTCGACCTGCTCTACGGCCTGTGCTGGACCGCGATCCTGATCCATCCCGCCGGCCTCGACGTCGTCTCGAACACGATGATGATGTTCCTGATGCTGCTGGTGATCGCGGTGTCGAGCATGCTCGCGGCCAGCCTGCCGATCGCGGCACTGGCGGCCACCGCGCCGGTGACGGCGGCGATCGCGCTCAATTTCGTGCTCGGCGCCACCTTCGACAATTACGCGCTGGCGCTGCTGGCGCTGGCCGCCGAGGGGTATTTCGCCCTGCTCGCGCATCGGCTGCATTCGACCACGCTGGCCACGCTGGAAGCGCGAGCCGAAAAGGACGCGCTGATCGGCGAGCTCGAACAGGCCAAGGCGATCTCCGACGAAGCGCGGCACCGCGCCGAATCCGCCAATGTGGCCAAGTCGCGCTTCCTCGCGCAGATGAGCCACGAATTGCGCACGCCGCTGAATGCGATCCTCGGATTCTCCGAGGTGATGAAGAGCGAAATTTTCGGCGCGCATGCCGTGCCGGTTTACAAGGAATATTCCGCCGACATCCACAATTCGGGCGTCCACCTGCTCAACCTCATCAACGAGATCCTCGATCTGTCGCGGATCGAGGCCGGCCGCTACGAGCTCAACGAGGAAGCGGTGTCGCTGCTGCATGTCGTCGCCGACTGCCACCATCTGTTGAAGCTGCGCGCCACCAGCCGTGGCATCACGATTCACGAAGTGTTTGAACAGGGCATGCCGCGGATCTGGGGCGACGAGCGCGCCACCCGCCAGATCGTACTCAATTTGTTGTCGAACTCGATCAAGTTCACGCCGCAAGGCGGCGAAATCTGGCTCAAGGTCGGTTGGACCGCCTCCGGCGGGCAATATCTGAGCGTCAAGGACACCGGCTCCGGCATTGCCGAAGATGAAATCCCGATCGTGCTGGCGTCGTTCGGCCAGGGCTCGAACTCGATCAAGTCCGCCGAACAGGGCGCAGGGCTTGGCCTGCCGATCGCCAAAAGCCTGATCGACATGCACGGCGGCACCTTTACGCTGAAATCGAAACTGCGGATCGGCACCGAAGTCATCGTCACCTTCCCGCCGGAGCGCGTGATGTCGGCGCTGGCGCCGATGGCCGAGGAGGCTCCGTCGATCCAACCGGAACCCGTCATCCCCGCACCCGCCGACGAAAAGCGCCGGGCGCGCAACAAACCGATCATGAGCGCCGGGACCGGGCTGTAACAGGAGCGCTTGCGCAAACCACCGAAAGCATTTCACACTCCCTGAATGAGCAAAGAAACGCCGTGTATCGCAGTCTGCATGATGGATCCCAAAACCAAACTCTGCTTCGGCTGCGGACGAACGCTGCCCGAAATCGCGCAATGGCACCGCATGAGCAGCGCGGAGCGGCTGGCGGTGATGGATGGATTGCCGGCGCGCATGGCGGAAGCCGGTCTCGCACAGATGGCGGAGCGTCCGACGTCCGGCTGACCCAGGGATGGGCTGGACTTGAGATCGGCCTTGGAGGCGCGCTGTGAGCCGCATCCTGCTCGTCCTTGTGACGCTTACGGCCACGGCCGGCGCCGTCGTTGCTTACGGCGATCCCGAACAGATCGCGCGCGCCAGCGACCAGGTTTCGCAGATGCTGCGGCGCCGTAGCCTGCAGGCCGAGCCGGCGGTGCAGATCGCGCGCGGCCAGGCCGGCGAGTTCGCGCTGCATGCCAAGATCAACGGCGTCAATGCGCCGATGGTGATCGACACCGGCGCGACCTCGGTGGTGCTGACCTGGGAGACCGCGAAGGCGATCGGATTGCCGCTCGAAATGCTCGAATACAATGTCGATGTCGAGACCGCGGGCGGCCACACCAAGGCGGCGCGGCTGACGCTCGATCGTCTCGCCGTCGGCCACCTGGTCGAGAAATCGGTTCCGGCGCTAGTGGTGCCGCGCGGGCAGATGAGGACCAATCTGCTCGGCATGAGTTTTCTGGACCGGCTGGAAAGCTGGGGCGTGCAGTCCGACAAACTGATGCTGAACGGCTATCCCGACGTCACCGGCAGCATCAAATCCTCACGCCGCCATCGGCGCGACCGCGCTGCTATCAACTAGCGCGATCGCGTCGCGCAGCACGCCGGCGCCAGCGCCCTGCCTGACGCCGTTCTCGGCGAGATGCCGGCGGAACGCCCGCGCTCCCGGCACGCCGTGAAACGCACCGACAAAATGCCGCGTCATCGAATGCAGCCGCGTACCTAACGCGAGTTGTTCCTCGATGTAGGGCATCATTGCCTCGAAGACGTCCTTCATGCCGGCGTGCGGCGCCGCCTCGCCGAACAATTCGGAATCGACGGTCAGCAATCGCCAGGGATCCTGATAGGCCGCCCGTCCCAGCATCACGCCATCGACGTGGCCCAGATGCGCCTTCACCTCGGCGATGCTGCCGATCCCGCCATTGATGATGATTGATACGTTGGGCAATGCGGCCTTCAGCCGATACACCCTGTCGTAATCGAGCGGCGGGATATCGCGGTTTTCCTTCGGCGACAAGCCATTGAGCCAGGCCTTGCGCGCATGCACGATCAGCGCATCCGCGCCCGCCGCAATGACGCCGCGCGCCAGCACGTCGAGCGCGACTTCGGGATCCTGGTCGTCGATGCCGATGCGGCATTTGACCGTGACCGGAATTTTCACCGCGCGCTTCATCGCAGCAACGCCTTCGGCGACCAGCGCCGGCTCCGCCATCAGGCAGGCGCCGAAGCGGCCGTCCTTCACCCGGTCGGACGGGCAGCCGACATTGAGGTTGATCTCGTCATAGCCGAAATCCTCGCCGATTTTGGCGGCGGTCGCGAGGTCGCGTGGATCGGAGCCGCCAAGTTGCAGCGCCACCGGATGTTCGCTTTGATCGAAGCCGAGCAGCCGCGCGCGATCGCCATGGACGATGGCGCCCGTCGTCAGCATCTCCGTGTAAAGCCGCGCCCGGCGCGTCATCAGACGGTGGAACACGCGGCAATGCCGATCGGTCCAGTCCATCATGGGTGCAACGGAGAAGCGGTAAGTTAACATGTTGTTTTCATTATACTTAATCATCTACGTCGGTCCAATCGATTTTGGTCCGGCCGACAATCTGAAGCGCCAGTGCTAAAGCATTTTTCTTTCTTTTCAACGGCTTGATCCGATCACTCGATTATTTTCGCTTATTTCTACCTGGCCCGGTACTACGCGGCAGTACCAAAATGCCCGTGCAGTACCGTTCCTCGACAAAGTGTTTTGGCTAACGCCCAACTACGTCAGCTCGTCGAATTTGAAATGAGAATAGGAATGGCACTGCCGTGACGCAGACGCCTGACCGGTCAGCGATCCGCGCGAGACCTATGTGGGTTCGTTCGGCGTAACCGCCCGATCAGAAAACAGATCACCCGTACCCAACACCTTGTAACCTATCGCCTGATAGCCAACACGGCGTTTCGCAGCCATGCGGGCCAGGACCGGCACTCTCATGTCGGCATAATCATAAATGATCACCTCGCGCTTGACGTCGTTGAGACGATGCAACCGGCCGGCATACTGAGCGAGGGTACCTTTCCACGCAATTGGCATGGTAAGAAAAAGGGTGTCGAGGCGGGAATCATCGAAACCTTCGCCGAGATAACGTCCGGTCGCGACAATGACGCGTTCCTCGGTTTGGGGAATTGCTGCGAGCCGCGTAGCGATGTCGCGGTGCTGCTTTTCGCTTTGCCCACCGCGCAATACGACGACATGTTTTGCGAAACGCTCAAGACGCTTTGCGATGATCTCCAAATGGGCGGTACGCTCGGTTATCACGACGGGTGAACGGCCCGCTTCCAGCGCAGTCAAGACGTCATCAAATATGATGATCATTGCGTGCTTCATCGGTAATCATTTCCTTGAAAACATCTTGGATAGAAGGGACAGAAGTGTCCAATCCCGTTTGAAGTTGGAAGCTGGTATCCCTGATCCGCACCACGTGATCGAATGGGCGCTTGGCTGCCTCGGATCGGGCATCTACGCGATGGCGGACGGGACCACATTGCATAACGATGATCGGGTGATGTCCGTCTTTTCGCGTAACCGTCGCTGATAGGCCGAGGACATAGCGGGCCTTGCTGCGGCGCGCGACTAGTTCGAAGCTTACAGCCGACAGATGGTGGCATTCGTCGACGACGAGATGCCCATAATTGCCGACGATATCATCGACTTCGCCCTTGCGAACCAGGCTCTGGATCAAGGCGACGTCGACCTGGCCTTTCGGTTTGCGGCGGCCGCCGCCGATTATGCCGATCGCGTCACGCGGCATATTTGAGAACGCGGTGAGCCTCTCGATCCATTGATCCATGAGC
>Ga0193742_1001008_pt1 | contig 17812 bp, 15 predicted proteins | sample L2c1metaG_FD_165511 | JGI IMG/M metagenome (GOLD analysis project Ga0193742, IMG submission 165511) | Soil microbial communities from a riparian zone of the East river system, Colorado, United States - L2c1 | ecosystem: Environmental > Terrestrial > Soil > Riparian zone | place: USA: East River... | reverse complement strand
TCTCATGCCGCTTCGTATTGAACCCCTGTGTAGCGCTGTACAGCATCCATGTTGAGCGAAACACCCAGCCCGGGAAGCTCCGGTATGGGCAGCATCCCCTCCCCATCCATGACCCATGGTTCGTTACTGACCTCGTCAATGAACGGCGACCCGGGCAGGTACTCAACCATGTCGGTGCCGCGCAAGGCCGATGCAAGTTGAAGATCCGTTGCGAGGCCCACCGCCGTATTCCATCCATGCGGGATCACGTGCAGGCCGCGATCCTCCGCCATCCATGCGATCCTGCGGAATTCGCTGATGCCGCCCACTTTGGTCGCATCCGGCTGCACAACATCGAACGCCCCGCCGCGAATCCACAGGTCAAAGGCTTGGCGGCGCGTAAGCACCTCTCCGCCAGCGATGGCGACCGGAGACCTCTCGCGCAGCAAGATGTAGTCCTGCAGATTGTCGGGCGGGAGCGGTTCTTCGAACCATGTCACACCGTAATCCGCCAGCAAATGCGCGGTGCCGACCGCCCACTTGTAATCCTGAGGCCAGAAGGCGTCGCGCCCGATGGCTTCCCGGGCAGCTTTTACGATGCGCTCATCAAAGGAATTGTCGCGTCTCCCGAAGCATCCCCATCCGATCTTGAATGCCTTGAAACCTTTCGCGCGAAGCGAGCGCAGTTTCTCGCTAAGTAGCTCCGGCTCCTCCATCAGGAGCGATGCGTACGGCCGCACCCGCTCGCGATAGCGTCCACCCAGCAAGCGTCCGACCGGCTGCCCGGTTGCTTTGCCTAGAATGTCCCACATCGCCATGTCGATGCCGCTGATGGTGTGGGTGACGGCGCCGCCTCGTCCCTGCCAGAACGTGTTGGCGTGCAGGTTTTCGCTCACCCGCGCCGGCTCCAGCGGATTCTCGCCAAGCACGAGCGGCTCCAGAATGAGCAGGGAGCCCCGCACCAGAGCGTCACTGGTCGATACCGAGCCCCAACCCGTTACACCCTCGTCGGTATGCACGGCGATCAGCGTGTGAACGCATTCTGACGGCTCGAGTTCATGGGCCCAGCCGCCTTTGGGAGAGCCCCGCGCAGGCCTGCATGCCAGATTTTTGTGATCCTCATGATGTCTTCCCCGATCCACGTCGACCAGATGATCGAGTAGTAGAGTTGCGTAAAAGCCATTAGGAGGACTCGCTGAAATCAATCATCTTCGGCGCCCGTGTCAACATTCGGGTTGTGATTGCTAGATAGAGGAAGCCGATCAGGAACCATAGACCGCCGACCAGCTTGGCCAGACCGTTCAGGTTCCACCAGATCGATGCGCAGAAGGCGAAGCCGATCAGAGGAAGAACCGTGTCGGCGAGCAATCTTCGCTCGTATCTCTGGCGGGATCCGTTGAAATGCCAAAACACCGAGAGGTTCACTCCCATGAAGGCGAGAAACGCGCCGAAGTTCAGAAGCTCTCCGGCGTGCTCATACGCGTTTCCAACGTAGTTCAGAGCGATCGCTCCACAATAAGCAATGGTCCCGATCAGAAGAATGTTAAAGGTAGGGGTATTCGTTTTCGGCTGAATATGGGCGAAGAACCGGCGCGGCAAGACGCCGTCGCGCCCCATGCCGAACAGCAGGCGAGCGGCTCCGAGACCACCGGCGAGCGCGCTGCCCAGTGCCGCCAGCAGAAGAACCACGCCCATCGCCTGAAAGAGGAAGGCGCCTCCGACGCGGCGGGAAACATCCATGAACGCAGTTTCAAGATTTGGGAAGCTGTGCCAGTCAGGCCAGATTCGCTGGCCAAGATAGACTTCGGCGCCGCTCAGCAATCCCGTCAGCACGCAGACCATCACCGTTGCCAGCAGCACATTGCGTCGCGGGTTTTCAACGTCTTCAGAAAGAGTCGTAATACCGTCGAAGCCGATGTAGGTAAGCGCAGCGAACGATGTCGCGCCCCAGATCATTCGGAAATGGAATGTGCTCGGAGCGTAGAAGGGTTCGAGCGCGAACAATCCTGACCAGCCACTGCGACCGAAAAGAAAGTGCAACGCGAGAATAAAGAAGATCGCGATCACGATGCACATCGCCGAAAGCAGGACCTTGTTTGCGCCGGCCGAAGCCTTGATGCCGATCAGATTCAGCGTTGTGATGAGCAGAACGATGAGCAGCGCAATGACGGGAAACGGAATGGCCGGAATGTAACGGCTCTTCAACTCGACCGATATCCAGACAACACTTAGGAGAGGCTGAAGGATGTAGTCCAGCAGCATCGCCCACCCGATGAGGAACCCGATGTGGGGATTCATTGCCCTTCCCACATAGGTGTATGCCGATCCGGCCGAAGGATAAACCGCAGCCATGCGCCCGTAACTCACCGCGGTGATCACCATGGCCAGCATTGCCACAAGGATCGTAGTTACGGCATGCCCGTTGGAGAGCTTCTGAGCAACTCCGAACAGTGGAATGGGAGCCGTGGGCTGGATCAGTATCATGCCGTAGAAGATCAGGTCCCAGAGAGTCAGGACTTTCCTCAGCCGGATTTCGGAGCCGTTCTCACACGTTTGTGGCATATTGGTCGATCGGTCACTCAGAAGTTGCGGGACATATCCGCTTATCCAGGAATTCTCGAAGATGTGCCCGAGCAACGAATGCCAGCCGGTCTGGTTCGGAGCGCATTCTATTCTTCTGTTTGCCAGCCTGTTCAGCCACTTCAATCCTCATCTGGTCGGCATTCGATTCCACCACGGCCTCGAGCAGCCGTTGTACCTCCAGCGCGTCTGAAAAGTCGGGTTGGAAGCGATCGCCCCTCGATAGTGCTGAGAGAAAGTCGGCCAGCGTGGCGATGAAGGTATGTTCGTAACCTATGATGTGCCCCGAGGGCCAGAAGTGTTCGGCGTAGGGATGCCCTGGGCCGGTCACCATAATGTCGCGCCTGCCCTGACTTCGAGCCTCATCGGCAAGATCGGTGAAATAAAGGTTGTTCATACGTTCAAGGTTGAACTCGAGCGAACCCCGGGCTCCGTTGATTTCGAAGCTGTTGCGATTCAGGTTCCCGGTGGCGAAGCGTGTCGCCTCAAAGGTTCCCACGCTGCCATTCTCGAATTCAGCCAGCACGGTAACTGCATCGTCCACCTGGCGCCCTTCGGCGAATGTGTGAACCTGCGAGCACAACCTGCGAATCGGTCCGTTGATCCAGGTCGCGAGATCCAGGGAATGCGAAAGAAGATCGCCCAGCACGCCGGAGCCTGCCTCCTCTGGCTTGAACCTCCATGCAGCGGGATCGGCGCTTCCGCCCCAACTCTGCAAGTAGAGCCCCCGGTAGTGATAGACCTGCCCGACCCGGCCCTCCAGCACAAGCTGTCGTGCGAACGCTACCGCCGGCACTCTGCGATAGTTGAACCAAACCAGCGTCGGCACACCCCGGGCCGCTTCAGTCATGCGTTCGGCTTCCGCGACGGAATTGGCGAGCGGCTTTTCGCACAGCACGATCTTGCCTGCCCGGGCAGCCGCCACCGCGATGGGCTCGTGAAGATAGTTGGGTGTGCAGATATCCACCACGTCGATATCGGGACGGCCAACAACCTCTTCCCAATTAAAGGCAGTCTCCTCCCATCCCCAGTCGCTCGCCATCTTACCCAGCTTCGCTTCATTGCGCCCGCACACGATCTTCAGCTTCAGGTCGAAAGGATTGTCGAAATATCGACCTGCCTGGTGAAACGCATTCGAGTGAGCCCGGCCCATAAAGCCGTAGCCAATCATCGCGACATTCAATTTCCGACGTTCGGGCATGAGATTCCTCAGATCGTGCTGTGATTCCGCCGGCGGCTTAGACCGCGACGGCAGAAAGGACCTTGTCGAACGCGGCAATGATATCCTGCTCGTCGCGCTCGGTGAGGGACGACGGCACCGCAAGCAGGCAGGTGCGCTCAAACAGGCTGTCAGCGTACGGGCAGGTACCCTTCGCATATTCCATTTGCGACTGCTGATTCTCCGCCAGCGACCAAGGGAAGCCCGACTTGTCCACGCTGGTTTTGTGCACCAGGCTTGGAATGTTGTAGTACACGTGGAGGCCCCATTCCGTCATCACAATGTTGCTCACGCCCTGGCCGAAAGTCACGATCCCTTCGGCGCGCAGGGCTGTGTTCACTTCGCGTGCCACCGCGGCGGTCGGGAACGTCGTCAGCAAGAAGCAGCCCGTATCGCCCGGCTCGTCCACGATTCGGCGAAGCGTAATCTGCGGAAATTTCTTGAGCGCCTGGCGCAGACGATACTTGCTGGCGCGCATGCCTGCCACTATCTGTGGCAACTTTCGCAATTGCACGCGCAGAATGGACGCGCGCAGTTCATCCATGCGATAGCCGCGGCCCCACAGGCACAAATCGCGCCGGTCAAACATCGCGCGCCCGCTTGTATCGCGCGCGTAACCGGTATCGTGGCAGGCCACCGCGCGGTTTAAGAGGTGCTCATTATTCGTAACCAGGGCCCCGCCCTCTCCGCTGGTCATGTTCTTGTTCATCTGGAAACTGAAGATCGCGATGTCGCCGAACGTACCCACCTTCCTTCCGCCGACACTGCCGCCCGCGCACTGTGCGCAGTCTTCGAGCAGGAAGAGTCCGTGCTTCCGAGCCAAGGCTGCGAGTGTCTGCACGTCGGCCTGCGCGCCGCTCATGTGTGCCGCAATGATCCCGGCCGTTCGGGACGTGATCTTCGCTTCGACTGAAGCCGGGTCGAGACAGAACGTGTCATCGACATCCGCCAGCACTGGAATCGCGCCCAGGTTCAAGATTGCTGCGATCACCGAAACCCACATGTATGCCGGAACGATCACTTCCTGCCCGGGACCGACGGCGAGGGCCGATAGCGCGACATGCAGCGCGCCTGTACCGCTGTTAACGGCCAGACTGTGAGAGACGCCCAGAAACTCTGAAAGCTCCGATTCGAAAGAGTCGACTTCCCCGCGAAGATCGATCCCGTAATAACGGAACGGGGAGCGGCTGCGCAAAACACGAACTGCCGCATCAATTTCTTCCTCGTTCATGTGATGAATTCCGGGGAATTCCAGTGGCAACGGATTGGTGCGAACCGGAGTTCCGCCGTTGATCGCCAATTTTGCTTCTTCAGTCGTCAGAGACTTGGCGTCTGCTTCAAAGCTCATCCTCACTCCTCTCAGGTACCGCGGCGTATTGCCCTCAATCGTTAGGTTTACTGCCGTGCCCGGCGACGCGACATCTGTATGAAGACCTCTTCTAAGCGGGCGATTTCAGCCCTCTCCGAGGGCTTCCCGTCTAAATGACCATCCCGGCAAGAACCGGGCGGAAACAAATCCGCCTGTCTAGCGTGATTCCGTCTTAATGAATCTCGCAGAATAATTGTTTCCTAGTCAAGATAAATAACCTTTGTACAGGCCAATATTTTGGGCATTTGTTTTATTAATGCATCAATCGGCCCACAGACCAGTCAAATTCTCTCAATGCATCCTGAGTCAATGGCTTCTAATCTATACCGCCTGACTAGCCCTCAACTCCAAGACCCGTTCGCTGCCCAGAATCTCGACTCGGTTATTCGGCTCACAGGTTTGGGCATGCATAGCGCCTTGTATCACGCGCGGCTCTGATTAGATAAGGACGAAGGCTCCGCGACATCCATAAACTTTGGTTGGTTTGGAGACCAAGGGCTCCAGTTCTCTATTCTCATAAACAGTTCTCAAATGCTATTCTCAATCGAATGCAGCTCCATGAGTTCTGAGAAGCAAATGCTTGCAGAGAAGTCGCGCCTACAGTTTGTGCCGGCCAGAGGCACAAGACCATGTTGATCGGCTATGCCCGCGTCTCGACTCAGGACCAGAATCTTGACCTTCAGGTCGAAGCCCTCACTAAGGCCGGCTGCAAGAAGGTCTTTGAGGATAAGATCAGCGGGAGCCGCGCAGAGCGCCCAGGCCTGATGAAGGCTCAAGAGACTCTCCGAGAAGGCGATACTCTCGTCGTCTGGAAGTTGGACCGACTCGGCCGCAGCGTCAAAAACCTCGTGGATCTCGTCGGCGAGCTGCACAAACAAGGAATTCAGTTCAAGAGCCTCACCGACGCGATCGACACTGGTACCGCGTCAGGACGGTTCTTCTTTCATGTCATGGCCAGCCTGGCTGAGATGGAACGGGAACTCACCATAGAGCGGACTCGCGCAGGTCTCGAAGTCGCCCGACAGCTCGGCCGCAAAGGTGGCCGCAAACGGCAGATGACAGACAGCAAAATTAAATTAGCCAAGAAGCTGCTCGCCAACGGGGTGCCCCCTCGGGACGTCGCCAGCAACCTCGGCGTGTCCGTGCCGACCCTCTACCGGTGGATTCCAGCCTCAACACATTCTTAGCGTGCTTAAATGTCCGTTTCCTGAGGGTACCCCCACTGGCTCTGGGACTGGCCGCCTGTCAGCGCAGCCATCGCGTGCGCTTTACCACCACCGCCGCACTGGTCAGCGAGCTGATCGAGGCCCGCGACGAGAAGAGGCTGCTCCGTTTTCAAAAGCAGATCGCAAGTTACGAACTGCTGATCGTCGATGAACGGGCTTCGTTCCGCTATCCAAGACCGGCGCGCCGAGCTGCTGTTCGAGCTGCTCAGCCAGCGCTACGAACGCGGCTCAACCATGGTGACATCCAATCTGCCGTTTCAAGAGTGGACCGAAGTTCTCGGCTCGGAGCGCCTCACCGGCGCCCTGCTTGACCGCCTTACCCATCACGTTCACATCTTGGAGTGAACGGCGACAGCTACCGTCTCAAGCAAAGCCGTCGCAAAAGGGCACCATCCGCCGAACGCTGAAACATACCCATCCCAGCGCGCCTCGGGGGAGAAAGGCCTCTTCCGCTACGCTACAGAGCCCCTCTCCCCCGAAATATCCACTACCGAACACCAAACGACTGAACCACTTTTACTCCGCCGCAGTGGCCTGGTTTTACTCCGCCCTTGACAAGAAACATATCGCGGGCGGGGTCTACCTGTATCATCATCGTTTTTTCCTGAGAATCTACGTCCCGTGCGATCGGGCTCTGTTTTGGGTGCTCAAAATCCTAGGATTGAAGTGGGCGTCGGAACCATTGCCATGTTGCCGAATGGAGTCGAACACGAAGTTGCCCGCCATTTCGCATAAATTCAATATGTTACGGCGGGGTTAGATTTTCGCGTAACGCCAGTTCCTATCCGTACGGAACCTAGCGCGCGGTTAGAGTCTCTACCAAACTCACTTTCACGGTAGCACTTCAAAGTTCAGAGCAGAGCCTCTAGGAAGATGTGCCCTACGTGTATTGCCTTATCGTCATCGGCCCATTCTGGCTCCTGGCCACGCTGCCAGGCAAGATCCGGTGACTGTTCGATCCGTTTCCGTCCATTTGGAAGTCTCTCAGGAGGATCCATTCATGAAGTACGCACTCCTTTTTTGTCTTCTTCCATGTTTGGTTGTACTGCCATCGCGTGAAGCATTTGGGCAGGCTGCATCGGCAACTACTCTTGTGGGAACTGTCACTGATAACACAGGTGCTGCCGTTTCGAGCGCAAGTGTCGTTGCGGTCCAAAACGCGACCAAGGTTACCTACAAAGGACTGACAACGGCAACCGGTGCTTACTCTCTGCCTTACGTTGATGTCGGCACGTACACCATTACGGTTGAAGCTTCCGGTTTCCGGAAATTCACGCGAACAGAGATCGAGGTTCAGATCAACCAAACGGTTCGAACTGACTTCAATCTTGTCCTGGGTTCGGTAAATGAAGAGGTCACGGTCTCAAGCGCCGCGCCTCCTATTGCGACAGATGACGCCGCAATCGTCCAGACCCTTGAAACAGAAGCTATCTCCTCTCTTCCCGTTGCCGGCCACGACACACTGAAGCTCGCGCTCACTACGGCAGGGATTATTCAATCGGGAGATGTCACTGTCGGCGATCCTCCTGGAGAATCCTTTGCCGGTCCAGGGCAGCGCGGCGAGCAGAACGATGTCTCTCTCGATGGTGTGACCATGTTGAACACGATCCACAGGACTGTCAATTTTCCACCATCTCCTGATGCAATTCAGGAAGTTAGTGTTCAAACAGGAACTTATTCCGCCCAATATGGCACCTATCTAGGGGTCCATATCAATGCGATCTCAAAGAGTGGCGGCAATCAGCTTCATGGTGTGGTCAGTGAAGCCATCCGCAACGATGCTTTTAATACTCATGGGCGATTTGACGCACCCGGATCCAAGAAAACTCCTTTGCGTCAAAACCAGTACGGTGCCGAAATTGATGGGCCAGTTGTACTGCCTCACCTCTACGACGGTAGAGATAAGAGCTTCTTTATGTTTGACTATCAAGCTCTCCGTCAAATTTCATCGACATCACAACTCTTTACCGTCCTCACAGCTGCTGAACGACAAGGAAATTTCAGTGCCCTGTCAACGCATCTATCTGACCCGGTTGATCCAAGCTGTATTCTGGGCAATGTCATTCAGCAGCGATGCATAGACCCACATTCTCTGGAATATCTGAACTTCATGCCACCGCTTCCTAATTTGCCCGGGCAATCCAACAACCTGAGATTAGCAATCAGCAATGGAAATAACTTTGACCAATACATTACCCGAATTGACCACACCGTTAATGAAAAGGCTCGCGTGTTCTTTCGCTATGCCTATCAAACAGCGAGTCCGTTTTCGGGGGCGCCATTCATTCCCGACGCGACGTACAGCCCGAGCACACAAAACAACTTCGTCGCGGGATACACACAAGTTTTCACTCCAAACCTAATCAACCAATTTCTCATCGGCCGTAATCAAGTCTCGTTGAATAGTGCCAACGGCTATTTCGTCAACCCAGCTCTGCAGAGTCAGCTTTCGATACTCACGATTCCTGGATATCAGAATCCAGACGGCAATCCTGGAGAACCAAACGTAACGATGAGCGGCTACCAAGCTCTTGGAAGCGCAGCACGGAATTCACTTCAGACCGATGAAGTTTGGACCGGAACCGACACGTTGAATTGGAATCACGGCGCTCATAACATCATCACCGGCATGGATGTCTCGAGAAATATTACTACTCGTTTTGCCGCGAACAGCCCCCGCGGAAGTTTCAATTTTACTGGCATAATGACCGGCGATGGTGGCGCCGATTTTATGCGGGGACTGATCGCGAGCGACACAACACCCGTTGTGCAGTTGGAATCCGCAGGACAACAATGGCGTAATGATTTCTTCGTACTCGATAAATGGAATATCGGCCATGATTTGAGTGTTAACATTGGCCTCCGTTACGAACTACCAAAGGTTCCCTACAGTCCAAGCGGAATTGCGAACGTCCTTGGTCCAGATGGAACTTCACTTGTCCCTGCCACGGCAACGCCGAACTACAAGTTCACCGATCCTAATTGGAATCAATGGGCACCGCGCCTGGGTCTTGCATATCGCATGAAGGGTGACTGGGTCATCCGAGCCGGGGCAGGGCTTTACTACAGCCCGGCGACAATGAATGCGCTTACGCTCCTTTCTCTCAACCCTCCATTTAGCACAAACTTTACATACAACGCCTCACATATGAATCCTGTAATCAATTTTGGAAATCCTAATCCATCTTCGGCAGTTGGCGGAACGCCGGTTCCTGACATCATCACACTGAGCCGGTACTTCCCGTCAGCGATGATGACTCAGTGGAGCTTCGATGTGGAAAAGGGCCTCTGGAAGAATGCCGGTATAGATCTCCAAGCTGTCGGTAATCGTACTGACCATCTCGATACCAGCCTGCAGGTGAATGCTCCTAGACCAGGCCCGGGGACCATTCAGTCACGGCGTCCCAATCAACGCTTCGGCAATATCCGCAATCTTTATAACGGGTCCGTCTCCAACTATGACGGATTCAATGTAGTCTTCACGCAGAGAACGAATCACGGCATAAGCGGTCAAGTTAGTTATACGTGGTCGCACAGCCTGGATATGGGCCTATATTCAACCGGCGGCGGCCAAATCGTAAATCCATACAACATCGATTCAGACTACGGTAATTCGAGTGACGATATCCGACATAGGTTTGTCGGCAACTATGTGTGGCACTTGCCCTTTTTTACAGCCAACTCTCATGCCTTCGTGCGGACCGCGCTCGGCAGCTGGTCGCTAAGCGGTATCGCAACCATCCAGACCGGGCTACCTGTAAACATAACAATTACTCAGGATCAAGCCAACACAGGTCAATCGAGCCAGCGACCGAACCGAGTTGGGCCAATCCATGGCAAATGCGGCGAAGTGATCGTGAACTGCATTAATCAGGATGCGTTTGCTCTGCCAGCGCAATATACCTACGGGAACTCCGCCAGAAATCCGTTCTATGGGCCTGGATTGGTTAACTTTGATACGGCCCTGGCAAAGACCTTTCCAATCCATGATCGCCTGGCTTTCCAGTTCCGCGCAGATGCTTATAACACCTTCAATCATGTCAACTGGGGTCCACCCAGTGGTAACTGGTCTGCGGCAGCAACGTTTGGAAATATCACGACCACTGCCACGAACATGCGGATCTTTGAGTTCATGGGACGCATCGTATTCTAACTTCGCTACAAGGAGATTTGCGCTATGGCTCAAAGTACAACGGCAGGAAAACGTCCTCGGATAGCCGTTCTTGCTAATATCTACAAAACCCACCTGCACACGCAACACATCATTGATCGCATTCTCGAGGGATATGACTTTGGAGCCGAGTTTCGCAAGCCTGCTCTTAATGTCGTATCGATCTATGTTGAGCAACGCGGTGAAGGGGATCTTGTCCGCGAACGTGCAAAGCGGCACAACATTCGTATTTGCAACAGCGTCGACGAGGCCCTGACCTTCGGCGGAAATAAGCTCGTGGTCGATGGCGTGATCTATATCGGTGAACAAGGCAACTATCCTAAAAACGAGCTCGGGCTCATTCCTTATCCGCGTTATCAGTTCTTTCAAAAAGTCGTGGAGGCCTTTCGCAGAACGGGACAAGTTGTGCCCTATTACACCGATAAGCATTTCTCATGGAAGTGGGAATGGGCGAGGGAGATGTATGACACTGCACAGAAGATGGGATTTCCCATCATGGGGGGATCCAGCCTTCCGGTTACATGGCGTATTCCTCAGGTAGAGATGCCGTTAAACTCTCCCGTGAAGGAGGCGATGTGCGTTGCCTTCGGTGGAGTCGATAGTTATGACATCCATGCCATCGAGGCCGTACAGTGTATGGTCGAGAGGCGTAAGGGCGGCGAGACCGGCGTCGAGTGGCTACAGGCTTATCGAGGGGACAACTTCTGGAAAGCTTTTCAGGAGGGAGTGTGGTCACAGGCAGTCTTCAAGGCTGCTCTGTGTCGGAGCCATACGCTCGCACCTATCCGCGAAGGCTATACGGATATCTATCCAACTCTCGACCAAATGAAGGCGTTCGTGAAAGATCCGCTTGCCTATCACTACCGATATAGGGATGGCACTCGTGGAACAATCATGTTGCTGAATGGTCTCGTAGAAGACTTCAACTTTTCGGGACAGATTGCTGAGGAGCAAAAGCCCTTCTCCTGCATGATGTATCTTTCTCGCGGACGCGAGTTGGCCACGTTGGAATCATACTTTGATCCCTTGGCCTACTACATTGAGCAGTTCATGATAACAGGCAAAGAACAGTACCCGGTGGAACGGGTTCTGCTGGCAAATGGGATTTTATGTGCTGGACTCGATAGCCTTCGTCAGGGAGAGAAGCGCCTTCAGACTTCACAACTCGACATTCATTATCAACCTGGCCCATCTACCCTCCGGAGAACATAGATGCTAACGCGACGTCGTTTTCTTGGCTACTCTGCTCTTACTCCAGCAATGATGGCCTATCGCCCTCTGCTCGCGTCGGCACCTGCTCAGGTTGCACGCGATTCGTCGCTTCCGGCAGTCAAGATCGCCGTATTGGGAAATACCTTCCATCTGGGATCGTCATTGCAAACCATTACCGATCGCTTTCTTGTCGGTTATCCGTGGGAAGGTGACTGGCACGTCCCAAGCATTCAAGTCGTCTCTATGTATGTTGAGCCGAAACCCGCGCCGGAGGTTGGCCCGGCTTACGGTCCTGGTCGTGTGGCTCCTCATTCAAGAGAGCACGATGTTTTGGCAGAAGGCCGCGCAAACGAATTCAACTTCCGCATCTACCGAAACATCTCTGAAGCGCTGCGTTGCGGCGGCGACAAACTCGCTGTAGATGCAGTGCTTTCGATTGTGGAGCAAGGAAATTATTCTCTCAACCACAAAGGACAAATTCTCTATCCTCGTTATGACTATTTTCAGCAGTGCGCGCAGGTGTTTGAGACGGAAGGGCGTGCTGTCCCCTACTTCAATCACGATAGCCTCTCATTCAGTTTTCATGAGGCAAAGAGTATGGTTAGCACGGCGGAACGTCTCAACTTTCCACTGATGGCTGGCTCGTCGCTTCCGGTGACATGGCGCATTCCCGATGTCGATATACCCTACGGCGCTCAGATTGAGGAAGCTGTAATGGTAGGGATTGGCGGCATGGATCACGCAGATTTTAATGCGCTTGAAGCGTTGCAGTGCATGATGGAGCGTCGTAAAGGGGGGGAGACAGGCGTCAAATCCGTCCAGCTTTTAGAAGGAGACGATGTTTGGGCTGCGGGAGACGCGGGACGATGGTCAAAAGAACTTCTTAGCTCGGCACAATCGCGCAGCGATGCTCTTCAAGGGTTGACCATCATGGATGGCCGCCCTCAAAACATGGTGGCTTCTGGAGTATTACCTCAGCTAGTACGCGACCCCGCAGCTTACTGCATTGAATACAACGATGGCGCGCGCGCCACATTACTGATGCTGAATGGAGCTGATGCGGATTCTACTTTCGCTGCGCGAGTCACAGGACATGGGAAGATCGCAACACAATTCTTCCGTGGCCCCAAGCCAAACGTAACTTATTCTGCCAGCCTCGCGTCAAAGATCGAACAGATGTGCATAACGCGCAAGGCTCCGTACCCAATACAACGAACCTTGTTGACCAGCGGAATACTGGAGGCATGTCTAACTTCCCGTTTGCGCGAGAATCAAAGGATAGAAACTCCACGTCTCGAGGTTCGCTACCAATCGCCTGCAGAGCCATTGTACGCAAGGACCTAGTTCGGAGGTTGGAATGGACACTCAACGCTGGAGATTTTGATGCACACGCGCCGCTATTTTATAAATCGTACAGCTCTCATTCCGCTCATATTCTCCGCCCCTCCCTTTCTACGTCTGATATCAGCGCAGGAAGGTAGGAACCTTCCTTCTCGTCTGCCTGCGCCAGCGATCTCTGCGAAAGCTCGTGCCATTCATAAGCGAGCTTTTGTCTTTGACGGCCATGTGCATGCTCTGGATCGTGAATTTTATAAAGGAGGAAACATTGGCGTGCAGAAGGAGGATGGCTATTGGGATCTACCCCGTGCACGAGAAGGCGGCGTAGATGCTTTTTTTATGTCAATCTACATACCTGAGGAATACTATCCCAGCCGTTTCGAGACCAAGCAGGCATTACGTCGGATTGACCATGCCCTCCATCAAGTGGAACAGAATCACGATCAAGTAGAACTTGCTCTCGATGCAAGCGATATAAGACGAATTAGATCGAAGGGTAAGATGGCTGCAATTCTCGACATTGAGGGTAGTTATGACCTGGATGGTGACCTTGGTGTCATGCAGGAGATGTACCGCTTGGGGGTCAGATCTGCGCAACTTTCCGCGCACAATTGGAACCAAAATTATGCAGATGCATGCTGCTCTAAGCCGCAGTGGAGCGGACTTACTTCCCATGGCCGTGAAGTAGTCCATGAAATGAATCGCCTAGGGATGGTAATCAATGTCTCTCATGCTTCTCCAGAGGCGGCTTTACAAGCGATTGATGCGAGCTCACAACCGATCATCGCCACACATAATGGAATGCGTAACACGGTGAACATTCCGCGAAATATGCCTGACGATGTATTGAAAGCGTTGGCCGCAAAAGGCGGCGTCTTTGGCTTTCAGATAGGAAATGAGTTTCATAGTCCCACAGAGTATGCATACCAGACGGAGCACGAAAAACATGCATTTTGGGATACATCCACCGTCTCGGAAAAAGTAAAAGGAAAGACAATCTACGAGGTAGATCAGATTGTCGGGCCTCAGTTTCCCCGCGTGGGCCCTGATGTGCCAGATTCAGTGCGCATGACAGAAGATGAATGGGTAGCAGTCGTCGATAAGGCTATCACGATTATAGGAGAGGATCACGTCGCACTCGGAACGGACTTTGATGGCGGACCCAATCTTCCTCAGGGCATGCGCGATACCCGAGATCTATCTATGATTACCGATGCAATGCTGCGTCGTGGGTATTCCGAAAAACGTATCGACAAATTTTGGGGCGGTAATCTTCTTCATCTATTTGACAAAGTTACTCGAAAGCAAAGTTAGTTACCAGAAGTTGCTTGCTTCAAGTATGGGCTCGCCCGCGGTTCTGCCAAAAATTTCAACACGGAACACAAGCTGGAGATCGCGTTTAGCCCAATCCTTTGGAGCTTCTTGCAATGCTTTCTGGAGAAGCACGGGATCGGTTAAAATTTTTCCGGCTGTTTGAGTTCCGTAATGTGAAAGACCCGCCGCTAGCACAACCATTCTTCCAGTTTTCGACTCGAAGATACGGGATATGACGACATAATCGACAGATGGCGCGCCTGACTGATACTTCCATTCTCTCCCGGTGGTTTTGTCCCTAATAACGCTTGTCTGATCCGAACGATCAATCAAGAATCGCATACCGTTAGCCAGTTGCATCGTCCAGGCGTTGGATCGGGCCCCTATGAGCACAACAGGGGAAAGGCTCAGTTCGGAGAAGGACACATCATCGGCGAGCCGAACCGGGGCTTCTTTACCATGTTTTGCGAAGAAGACTCCAAGCTGCGTTAGTGCTACGACATCCCCCCAACCCACATAATGATCTACATCGTGAACCACCGCAGAGGAAGGAATAGTTGCCGGTAGAGATCGTTGTATCAATAGCGACTCATTCACTCTCCATATCTCGGGGCTTCCTGTACAAAGTAGAGGAGCGTTTTCATTGTGTAAGAGAGGTTGCCAGAACCGCTCCACCGCGTTTTTGGGGAGGCCGTCGTGTACGAAATACCACACCATTACCGAGAGAACAGAAAGAAGAACGACAGTTCCAACAGACCACACCAGAGGATATGCGGATTTCTGTTCCTTCAGTTGATTTTGCTCCGATTGCTCTGTAACTAAAACAGATTCAAACTCTTCAATGTTGCTCCATCGATACTCTGGCGTGTAAGACCCTTTGGGCAGATGAATTTCTACGACGGAGGGCTCACTGGATTCGCTATAAAACTGTGCCAGACGCTTTCGAAGCTCATTAGCTTTCACACGAACGATGGAGTGCTCGCCAGTATCGTAGTCCGGCAGACGCTCGAAGACCCTAATGCCTATTATCCTCTCTTTAAGCTCGTCAAACCGGCCGTCGAGAGACGTGGAGACGATATAACGCAGAAACTCCTGTGACCGTTTCGAGGTTCGAAATCCCGGGCTGAGAAGAATGCGACGGAGTTCTGCTTCTACCTGAATGCGCCTCTTTTCATCAGCGGCAATAGGGCCAACTTCAGGTGCCTTGGTTGTCATACGCGATCGTTACGTATCCTTAAAGGCGTTGTCAACGTCATTTCGAAGACCAAAAGGTTCGTAACCTCGCGTAACAGTCATGGTTTTTTAGGCATAACAGGGTCCTATCGGTTCCAAACGTAGCCTTGTTTTTGCACTCAGCATAAAGTTAGTTTCAACGCGTTTTTGGGGCGATTCCTCTCAACCACTACTGAAGGGTAATCCAATCCACGTGCTAATCGAAAATTTGTTTTCATAAGGAATTTCATCATGAGCGACAACCCTCTGGACGGAAACAGTCTGCCACAGGAGTTCTTGTCCCGGCTTACTGAGACGGAATCTCAGACCTCAGACCGTCGCGTCGTCGCTTCCGATAAGTTCCCCCGACTGCTCGGTCCTTACTCACATGCAGTCGTGGCAGGCGGATTCGTCTTTGTTGCTGGCCAAGCGCCAATTGACCCTCTTACCCAGGAGTTCCGGCTAGGCGATATTGCAGCGGAGACTCGCCTGGAACTGTCCAATATTGCGTTTATCTTGCAGACGTCGGGTAGCAACTTAGCGAGTGTAGTGAAAGTAAGCATTCATCTTGCCAATCTCGAGGACTTCGACGGAATGAATGCTGTGTACGAAGAGTTCTTCCCGACGGATCGCCCGGTACGCACCACCACTCAGGCTGTGCTTCGAAGCGGCCGCAAGATCGAGATCGACTGTATCGCTCGCTTGAAGAGTCAGTGATTCACATTAATTGCATGAGACGGCTCTCTCATAAAACGTCAGCCACGGTAGCTGCGAAGGGGAAAACGAATGGCGAAAGCAATTGATGGCCTCGAGTTGGATTTATTGGAATCAACAACGGAGGACAACACTGGTCACAGAACAGCACTTCTTGCAGGCTTTCTGGGCTGGATGCTGGACGCGTTCGACTTCTTTCTCGTCGTATTCTGCCTTACCGCTATCGCCCGCGAATTTCATCAAACTGATCATGCGATCGCTCTTTCGATCACCCTCACCCTCGCTTTTCGTCCAGTAGGCGCTTTCATATTCGGTGCTCTCGCAGACAAATACGGCCGCCGCAGGCCACTAATGCTCGCGTTGTTTTTTTACTCGTTGATTGAAGTGCTCTCTGGATTGGCTCCGAACTATATGAGCTTCCTAGTCCTTCGAGGGCTCTTCGGCATTGGCATGGGTGGGGAATGGGGGATCGGAACATCCCTCGCCATGGAAGCCGCTCCCGCAAAGAAACGCGGTCTGCTCTCGGGCATCCTGCAACAAGGTTATCCTGCTGGGTATCTTCTTGCCGCAGTCTCCTATATTTTCGTTTTTCCGCGATTCGGCTGGAGGCCTCTCTTCTTTTTAGGCGGACTGCCTGCGCTGCTTGCACTCTTCGTACGTCTCCGTGTGACTGAATCTGACGTGTGGAAAAAGACAAGGCAGGAATCATGGAAAGATCTTGTGCAGGTCACCGCTCTGCATTGGAAGCTTTTCCTTTACATCGCTCTCTTTATGGCCGGCATGCAGCTCACCACGCATGGTACCCAAGACATGTATCCGACCTTCCTTGAACGATACTGGCACTATGGGCCTAGCATCCGCGCCTGGATTACTGCAATTTCTATGGTGGGGGCCATCATTGGGGGTATCCTTTTTGGTTTTCTATCTGACCGTGTGGGTCGTCGTAGGATGATCGTAGTTGCTATGTGCGGGGCTATCGCGATCATCCCATTGTGGGCGTTTAGCTCCTCTAAGCTGGGTTTGATTCTGGGAGCTATCGGCATGCAATTTCTCATTCAAGGGGCGATGGGAGTTGTTCCAGCTCATCTCTCCGAACTGTCCCCTAATTCGGTCCGAGGTTTCCTCGTGGGATTTGGGTACCAATGTGGCGTTCTTCTATCCAGCTGTGTTGTCTACATCGAAGCACTTCTCGCTATCCACATCAGCTATGCATGGGCTATGGCTGGCACAGCACTCATAAGTCTTCTGTTAGCCATTCTTGGAACTGTCTCAGGGCCAGAACGTCGTGGCGCCACCTTCAAAAGCTATAGGGAGTAGTTCCAACGGATCTGTCGCAATAAGGCTGTGCGTTAGGATGAGCGAGTGAGAAGACGTTTGAGGAAGACGCTGAATCCAACCGTGGCCCGAGTACTGAAAAGGCTGCACTACCCCCTGGATGTGATCCTGACATGTGTGCGATGGTATGTGTCATCGTCAAC
>Ga0193742_1001007_pt1 | contig 17813 bp, 16 predicted proteins | sample L2c1metaG_FD_165511 | JGI IMG/M metagenome (GOLD analysis project Ga0193742, IMG submission 165511) | Soil microbial communities from a riparian zone of the East river system, Colorado, United States - L2c1 | ecosystem: Environmental > Terrestrial > Soil > Riparian zone | place: USA: East River... | reverse complement strand
AGCCGGCAATTCCAGACGCTCGGCGAGATCGCGAGCGGACGTACCAGGCGTCGGGAAGACCCCGATGGTGTCGATCTTGGACGTCACTCCCCGGACGTCCACGGTCGAGAAGAACACGGACGGTACGTCGACCCGCTGACCAGGGGTCGCGACACCGGCGAGCACGAACTCCCGGGGAACGCCCTGCACGATCACGTTCACCCGGTCGCCCGGCTTCGCAGTACCGGCCAGACGTCGGTCGAGGACCACCTGGCCGGCGGCGGGCGCGGTACCGGCTGTCAGCTTGTACGGCGTGAGCTCGGCCGAGGTCCAGCCATGACCGGTCAACGTGTCCTTGCCCGGAGCAACCACAGCTGGGAACGACACGTCAGGAACCACCTTCGCTACGCCCGGCGTACGGGCTAGCTTGTCGGCGAGAGCGGCGTCGACGCCGTGGCGTTCGGGGTAGGCGACGGATCCCGAGCCGTTCGGCGGGTGGTAGGCGGGACGGCCTGTGACGAGAATCGGCGCGGCGGCTAGGCGCTGTGGCGCCGCGTTCAGTCGCAGCCCAGTCTCGAGCAGTCCGCCGGCCGCGCTCATCAGCGAACTGCCCAGGACGACGGCGATGAAGATCGCGAGGAAGGCCGCGGTGCGGAACCGCAGGCTGGAGAGAGCTAACCGGATCATGTCGTCACCTTCAGGCGGGAGAGTTTCGCGAGTTCGGCGGCAACCGACTCGGCTGTCGGAGCAGGCGATTCCGAGACGATCTGGCCGTCGACCAGGAAGACGACGTTGTCGGCGTACGAGGCGGCGACCGGATCGTGGGTGACCATCACGATCGTCTGGCCGGCGGCCCGCGCCTGGTCCCGCAGCAGGGTCAGGACTTCGAGCGCGGTCTGGGTGTCCAGGGCACCGGTCGGCTCGTCGGCGAACGTGATCGCCGCCCGGCCGGCCAGCGCGCGGGCGATCGCCACCCGCTGCTGCTGACCGCCGGACAGCTCGCCCGGACGGTGCCTGGTCCGGTCGCCGAGGCCGACGCGCTGGATCACCTCGGACACCCAGGCCTGGTCCGGGGAGCGGCCCGCCAGCGTCATCGGGAGGACCACGTTCTGCCGGACGGTCAGCGCGGGCATCAGGTTGAACGCCTGGAACACGAAGGCCACGTGTTCCCGGCGGAGTTCGGTCAGGGCGGTCTCGTTCAGGCCGTGCAACGGGATGCCGGCCAGGTGGACCTCACCCGCGGTGGGCTCGTCCAGTCCGGCGGCACAGTGCAGCAGCGTGCTCTTGCCGGAACCGGACGGACCCATCACCGCGGTGAAGGTGCCTTCGGTGAAGGAGTAGCTGACACCGCCCAGCGCGGTGACCGCGCTGGGCCCGGTGCCGTACACCTTGCGGACTTCCGCGAGCTGGACAGGAGCGGTCATCGGCTCGCCTTCGCGTCCAGGACGGACCTGCGGTGGTACGACTCGTTCGTCCACCACAGGATCGCGACGCCCAGACCCAGCCCGAGGTCGGACCAGAGCCACCAGGGCCCGTCGAAGTGGCCGAAACACGCCAGAATCACCCAGATCACGAACTGGATGACGCAGACCGCCAGCCAGCCGGCCGTGGCGAACCGGAGCGCGAGGGTCAGCCCGGACGGCGGTACGGCGTCTTCCAGGCCGGCGAAGACCTGTCGCAGCTCACCACGGACCTGAGCGGTGTCGAGCTGTTCGTGCCGGTCTGCCGCGTGGCGTGCGGTCAGCGCACCCTGGCGGGCAGCGCTCTCGAGCTTGGCGTGGGCGGCCTGCTTGTCGGTGGCGCTCAGCGGCAGTTCATCCGGTGCCAGCAGGGGGCCGAGGGTGGCGTTCAGGGTGTTCATGAGGGTTCCTTCCTCCGGTGTTTCTCGGTGTCCGATGTGAAACACTGTATGGGCTGAACAGTTTCACGATGGAGGGCGCTGGAACCCGTTTCCGCGGTGGGTCTAGGTCCCCCACCCGCGGGGTGTCAGGCCTTCCTGTGCAGAGAGCACCGGGTGCGGAAGGATGGAGGCATGGGTCAGGACCGCGAGCAGTTGCCGCCAGGGCTGGCGCTGGCCTGGGGCGTACACCCCGTGCAGCGCCGCGGACCCAAGGCGGCCTTCACGGTCGAGCAGATCGTCGCGACCGGGATCGCGTTCGGCGACAGCCAGGGGTTCGAGGCGATCTCGCTGCAGAAGATCGCGGCGCACCTGGGCGTCAGTACGAACGCGATGTACCGGTATGTCAGGTCGAAGGACGAGCTGATCGTGCTGGTCGCGGAGACGGCCTGGGGCCGGGCGCCCGAGCTCGCCGCCGACGGGTGGCGCGAGGGGGCGCAGGCCTGGGTGTATGCCCAGGTCGAGCGCTATGCCGAACGGCCGTGGCTGCTGGACGTCCCGATCCGCGGTGCGCCGGCGACTCCGAATCTGCTCAGCTGGGTCGAGGTACTGCTGCAGATCCTGGACGACACCGGGCTGAATCAGCACGACAACCTGGGCTGCGTGCTGCTGCTCGACGGCTACGTCCGCAGCTACGCCAACCTGGCCCGGCAGCTCGAGGCGAGCGATTCCGCGCCGGTCCAGTCAGCCGAGGTCGGCGCCTTCCTGGTCCCGCGACTGGCTTCCGGCGACTACCCGATGCTGACTGCTCTCTATACGAACCAGGAGTACGAGGACGGCCTCGACGACGATCTCGAGTTCGGCCTGACCCGCATCCTCGACGGCATCCAGACCCTGATCGACTCGCGTTAGGCGGGGAGGACGATGCGGACGGGGGAGTGGGCGCGGGCGGCGACCCAGGAGAGGTGGAAGGGGCTGCCGGGGGCGATCTCGGCGCGGCGGTGGGGCTCGGTGCGGAGATCGACCGGGCTGACCAGGGTGGTCGCGGGCTGAGCCTGTACTCCGGCGGAGCGGATCTCGGCGATCACTTCGGCAAGGGCGTCGGCCGCCGGTTTGCGCTGGTGGTCGACGGTGAACAGGCCGAGGTCGTACTCCCGGTCCGGGAAGTCCAGTAGCCGCCGGTCGATGTCGTGCGACGACCACCAGGTGATGCCGAACAGTGCCGGGTTGTGCACGACCGCCTCGACCGTACGCCGGGTGAACTCCGCCTGCAGGTCCACCGGGATATCAGGCCCCGGTACGCCGATCTCCTGCAGCCAGACGGGTCTTTCCGGATCGGTCGAGGTGGCTGCCGCGAGCTCGACCAGGTAGTCCGCATGCGTCAGCGTGGCCGGGCCGAGCGGGCCGTCCACCCGTGAGACCCCGTTGAAAACCCACGAGTGAACGGTGCTCAGCTCACCCAGATCGACCACGTCGACCGGGAGAAAAGGGTGGTCGGGCTTGTACCAGGCGTCGTCGAACACCGAGTGCAGCGCGAGCACGTCCGGAGCCGCCTTCTTCACCGTGACCAGCAGGTCCTGCGCCCAACTCGTGGAGGCCTCGGGCGTGGTCGTGCTGTCGGGCCACAGGTTGTTCACCTCGTTCCCGAGGGTGATCGCGAAGACGTTCGGCCGGGTGGCGACCGCGCGCGCCACCGCCTCGGCGTACGCCGTCAGGCCGTCGCGGACGACCGGGTCCTCGAACAGGCTGGCCCGGTGCCAGGTGAGCACCCAGGAGGGCAGGAAGTCGAAGCTCGACAGGTGACCCTGGATCAGGTCGACCGCGACAGAGAGCCCCACCTCGGCGGCGGCGTCGATGGTGTCCAGCAGGTCGGAGATCGCGCGCTCCCGGATGATGCCCCGGTTCGGCTGGATCCACGGCCAGATCGGGAACACCCGGACATGGTCCAGCCCGAGCGCGGCCAGGTCGGCGAGGTCGCGGCGGACGGCCGCTGCGTCGTAGTCGAGCCAGCTGTAGAACCAGCCGGCCGACGGGACGTAGTTCGCGCCGAACCGCGGCAGGACGGGATCCAAGAGCATGCGAGGATGCTAAATCGGTTTAGCCAAATACGCCAGCCAAGTCGGGACGGGCAAGACCTCCCCGGCCGGCGCGCCGCGAATGATCAGGCGAGCTCGCGGGTGCCCCCGTGGGTTGTGTTGCCTGTGACGGCCGGCGCCGCGGTGGACTCGCGGACGGTGAGGACGGGGTCGGCCGTCCGGCGGTTGATCGTCACGGTGGGATCGGCGATCACCTCGAGCAGTACCTCGGCCGCCTGCCGGCCGAACTCGAAGGTGTCCCGGGACAGTGCGGTCAGCGCCGGGTGCATCAACTGGGTCAGGATCGAGTCGTCGAAGGCCACGATCGACAGGTCGCCCGGCACCGAGACGCCCATCTCCATCGCGACTCCGAGCCCGGCCACCGCCATCACGTCGCTGTCGTAGACGATCGCGGTCGGGCGGACCGCGTGGGAGAGCAGTTTGCGGGTGATCGCGGCCCCTTCGGCGTCGCTGAAGTCGGTCGGCAGCGAGGGCGCGTCGAGCAGCCCGAGCCGCGGCGCGGCATCCTTCAGGGCCCGCATCCGGCGCTGGGTGTGCTGGAAGTTCGGGGTCCCGGCGACGTGGGCGATCCGGCGGTGACCGAGCGCGGCCAGGTACTCCACGATCGACAGCATCGCGTCCCGGTCGTCGGCCCAGACCGACGCCAGCGCGCCCTTCCCGCCCCGGCCGCCGACCACCACCGCGGGCAGCTCAAGCGCCTTGAGCGCGTCCACCCGGGGGTCGCGCACGGTCAGGTCGACCAGGATCACGCCGTCCACCCGGTGCTCGGAGGCCCAGCGCCGGTACACCGCGATCTCGGCCTCGGTGTCCTCGACGATCAGCAACTGCAGCGAGATCGACTGCGCCGACAAGCCGGACTGCAAGCCGGAGAACAGATGGGCGAAGAACGGTTCGACCCCCAGGGTGCGAGCCGGCCGGGCGATCACCAGGCCGACGGAGTCGACCCGGGACGCACCGAGAGCGCGGGCGGCGCTGTGCGGTCGCCAGCTCATCTGCTCGGCGATCGCCAGGATCCTGGCGCGGGTCGCGTCGCTGACCCCGGGACGCCCGTTCAGGGCGAACGAGACCGCCCCCTTCGAGACGCCGGCCTTGTCCGCGATGTCGGCGATGGTTGGTCTTGCCATCCGCCCTCCCCTCACCTGGTTGTCCCCTTGACAGCGGATTCTACGATGTGGATAGTGCAGGAGCTATACCGGTTTATCACTTCAGGAGAAACTCATGCGTAGTCGTCGTCTGACCGGGGTGGCCGCTCTTGCCGTCGCGGCACTCACCCTCGCTGGCTGTGGCCTCGGTTCGTCCGGCGACACCTCGGCCGACAGTAAGCCGACCGTGGACGCGAATGCCCAGGTGACGGGTGAGGTCAGTTTCCAGACCTGGGCCCTGAAGCCGAAGTTCACCTCGTACGTCGAGGGCGTGATCAAGGCCTTCGAGGCCAAGTACCCGGGCACCAAGGTGACCTGGCTGGACCAGCCCGGTGACGGCTACGACAAGAAGGTGCTGAGCCAGGCCTCGGCCGGTCAGCTGCCCGACGTGGTGAACCTGCCGCCGGACTTCGCCCTGCCGCTGACCAAGCAGAGCATGCTGCTCGACGTCGGCGCGGCCGACCCGAAGATCGCCGAGGACTACGTCGAGGGTGGCGTCGCGGCCTACAAGTACGAGGGTCAGGACGGCACCTTCGGCTACCCCTGGTACCTGAACACCGACATCGACTACTGGAACGCGACCAAGTTCGCGGCCGTCGGGCTGGACGTGAAGAACCCGCCGAAGACCTTCGACGAACTACTCGCCGCCGCCAAGGTGATGCACGACAAGTCCGGCGGCAAGGAGTACATGATGAGCCGGCTGCCCGGTATCGGTGACTTCACCAACGCCGGCGTCAAGGTGCTGGCCGACGACGGCAAGAGCTTCACCTTCAACACCCCGGAGGCCGCCGCGCTGCTGGACAAGTACGCCGCCGCCTACAAGGCCGGCTACCTGCCGCGCGACATCCTGACCCAGGAGTACCTGGGCAACTCCAAGCTCTTCACCCAGAACAAGGTCGCCTGGACGACCGGCGGTGGCGCCGCGATCCAGGACTTCACCAAGGACAACCCGTCGCTGAAGGGCAAGGTCGTCCCGTCGCCCGCGCTGGACACCCCGCCGCTGTACGTGCAGGGTCTGTCGGTGTCGGCCAAGACCAAGAACCAGGCGGCCGCGATCGCCCTGGCCCGGTTCGTCACCAACGCCGAGAACCAGGCCGCGTTCGCCAAGATCGTCAACATCTTCCCCAGCACCAAGGCGTCCGCGAACGACCCGTACTTCTCCAAGAGCGACGGGACGCCGGAGTCCGACGCGAAGGTGCTCGCGTTCGAGTCGCTGGCCAAGGCGAAGGTGCTGCAGCCGCCGGTGATCAGCGGCGCCACCCAGGACTTCATCAACCAGCAGATCTCGCTGGCGATCTCCGGCAAGGTGACGTCCCAGCAGGCCCTCGACGCCGCGGTGGCCAAGGCCAACCAGCTGCTCGCCTCCTGATCGATGCGCTACCACCGCTGGTTCACGCCGTGGGTACTGGTGGTCCCGGCACTCGCCTGGCTGCTGGTGTTCAACCTCTGGCCGTCGATCAACACCGTCATCCTGTCGTTCACCAACGCCAGGCCGATCGGCGGCGGCACCTATGTGGGGCTGAAGAACTTCGAGGCCCTGCTGCACGACGAGCAGTTGCGCTGGGCGCTGCTCAACAGCGTCATCTACATGGTGGTCTGCCTGCCGTTCCTGACCATCCTGCCGCTGCTGCTCGCCGTGCTGGTGGAGAAGAAGCTGCCCGGGATCACCTTCTTCCGGACCGCCTTCTACACCCCGGTGGTCGCCTCGGCCGTGGTGGTGGCGCTGATCTGGCAGTGGATCCTGGACGATCGCGGCCTGGTCAACGGCCTGGCCGAGAAGCTCGGCGTGATCTCCGGGCCGCTGCCGTTCCTGAGTGACCAGTGGCTGTTGCTGCTCAGCGCGATCAGCCTGACGATCTGGAAGGGGCTCGGGTACTACATGATCATCTACCTGGCCGCCCTCGGGAACGTCGGCCGCGAACTGCACGAGGCCGCGGCCGTCGACGGCGCCAGCGCGTTCCGGCGGTTCACCAACATCACCATTCCGGGGGTGCGCGGCACGATGATCCTGATCTCGATCCTGATCTCGGTGTCGGCGCTCCGGGTCTTCTCCGAACTGTTCATCCTCAGCGGTGGCAAGGGCGGCCCGGGGGGCCGGGACAACTCGGTGGTGATGCTGATCCAGCAGTACAGCCAGGGCTTCGAGGGCAACCTCGGCTATGCCTCCGCGCTGTCGATCGTGCTGTTCTTCGTCACCGTCGTCCCGATGCTCGCGCTCGCGCGACTGAACCGGAAGGCGGCCGACGCATGAGTGTTGTGACCGACCCGGCGCGGCCTGTCGCAGTACCGGAGGCTGCTGGTACTGCGGGCAAGCGGCGGAAGAAGGGGACGTTCGGGTTCAACTCGTTGTCTCCGCGGGAGAAGGTGGTCCGCTACGTACTGCTCGTGTTCGTCCTGATCATCACGATCGGGCCGTTCCTGTGGCAGCTGTCCACCTCGCTGAAGGGTTCGGGGGAGGACATCTACACCCGGATCCCGCGGCTACTGCCGTCGCAGCCGACCCTGTCGCACTACGCCGAGGTGGCCGACACCATCCCGGTCTGGGACTACATGCGCAACTCGCTGCAGGTCGCCGTCCTGGTTGTCGGGGGCAACATCATCGGGTCGTCGCTGGCCGGCTTCGCGATCTCGCGGCTGAACTTCCGGGGTCGCAAGCTCGTGCTCGGGTTGTTCCTCGCCACGCTGGTGCTGCCCGGTGAGGTGACGATCATTTCGCAGTACGTGACAGTGCGCGAGTTCGGACTGGCCAACACGCTGTTCGGGGTCGCGCTGCCCGGCATGATCGGGGCGCTGAACGTGCTGCTGATGTACAACGCGTTCCGCTCGCTGCCGATCGAGGTGGACCAGGCGGCGATCGTGGACGGCGCGAACGTCTGGCAGCGGTTCGTCCACATCGGGCTGCCTTCGGTGCGCGGAACCATCAGTGTGGTGGCGATCTTCGCCTTCATCGGGGCCTGGGACGACTTCCTCTGGCCGTTGATCGTGCTCACCGACCCGGACAAGTACACCCTGACCGTCGGGCTGCAGTATCTGTCCGGCACCTTCAGCAACAACCCGCGGCTGATCGCCGCCGGCACCATGATCGCGTTCATCCCGATCGTGATCGTGTTCGCGACCCTGCAGCGATTCTTCTTCAAGGGCGTTGAGGAGGGCGCCGTGAAGGGGTAGAACCCCACTTGTTCGACCATCCCCACCGCCCATCTGGTTTGGTTCGAAGGAGTTCTGATGTTCCGTAAAGCCCTAGCTGCTGCGACTGCCGCCGTCTTCGGCGCCGCACTGCTGTCCGCTCCCGCCGCACAAGCCGGTACTACGGCTGACAGCAAGCGCGTGGTCGTCTACTACCAGACGCAGTACCTGAACAATGTCTACGTCTCGCCCAAGGCGATGACGGACAACACCACCGGTGTCACCAACGTCCTGGTCGGCGCGATCCACCTCGACCCGGAGGTCGTGCACCTCAACGACGACCCGCCGGAGGCCGCCAAGTTCACCCAGATGTGGGCGGACCTGAAGGCGATGCAGGCCAAGGGTGTGAAGGTGTCGGCCTTCGTCGGCGGCGCCGCGCAGGGCAGCTTCCAGCGGCTCGACACCGAGTTCGACAAGTATTACCCGAGGCTGAAGAACCTGGTCACGACGTACGGGCTGGACGGGCTCGACCTGGACGTCGAGGAGAACATGTCGCAGGCCGGCATCAACCGGCTGATCGACCAGCTCACCACCGACTTCGGGACGGGCTTCATCATCACGCTGGCGCCGGTTGCGACCGCGCTGAGCGGCGGCGGCAACCTGTCCGGGTTCAACTACGAGACGCTCGAGCGTGATCGCGGCTCGAAGATCGACTGGTACAACGCGCAGTTCTACTGTGGCTGGGGCTCGATGGCGAACACCACGGGCTACGACAACATCATCAACCGCGGCCTGTTCACGCCGAACAAGGTCGTCACCGGCGTGGTCACGAACTCGGCCAACTGCGGCGGCTACGTGGCGCTGCCGACGCTGAAGAACACGCTGGCCGCGTTGGTCGCGAAGTACCCGAGCTTCGGTGGCGTCGACGGCTGGGAGTACTTCAACTCGGACCCGGGTGGCACCGCGGCTCCGTGGCAGTGGGCTCGCGAGATGACGTCGGCGATGTCCGGTACGACGGGTCCGGTGAATCTCGCGCTGAACAAGCCCGCGACGGGCTCGGCCGCGTGCGCCTCGACCGAGGGACCGGCGAAGGCTGTGAACGGCAGCGTCTCCGGTGGCAACTCCGACAAGTTCTGCTCGCTGGCGGCGTCGAAGTTCTTGCAGGTCGACCTGGGTTCGTCCCAGGCTCTCGGCAAGTTCGAGGTGTCCCACGCAGCGGCCGGAGGTGAGGCGGCGTCCTTCAACACCAGGGCGTTCACGATCCAGACCTCGCCCAACGGTTCGACCTGGACCACGCGCGCAACGGTGACTGCCAACACGGCCGCCGTGACGACCCACACCGTCACCGGCGTCACCGCCCGCTACGTTCGCCTGAACATCACCACCCCGACCCAGACCACCGACCCGGCCGCCCGCATCTACGAACTCAAGATCTTCGCCTGAGCAGCGGGCCCGGTCAGCTGACCGCTGACCGGGCCCCCTTCTGCCACTACGATGGGGGCCTCACTCGGCGAGCTGAGGGGGCGCCTCTGTGACGAGCAGGCTGCGATTCATCGTGCTGGGGCCGATGACCGTACTGCGGGACGGCGAGCCCGTGGCCCTCGCCGGCAAGCCCCGAACCCTGCTGGCCACCTTGCTGCTGCGAGCGGGACAACCGGTGCCGCTGGGTGTGCTGGCGGATCGGGTGTGGGGCGAGAATCCGCCGGTCAACACTCGTGCCGCGGTTCAGACCTATGTCACTCGCCTGCGCACCGCCCTCGAGGACGATGGGCGGCTGGTGCGGACCAGCCAGGACGGCTATCTCGTCCAGGTCGACCGCGAGCAGTTCGATCTGCTCGAGTTCCGCGCGCTGGTCGCGGAGGCGGATGCTCTGGCCGGCGGTGACGACACAACGGAAGCGGCCTTGCTCCATCAAGCCCTTGACCTGTGGGGTGACGCGCCGCTGAGCGACCTGGATTCGGAAGGGCTGCACCGCCAGGACGTTCCCGCTCTGATCGAGACCCGGATGAGCGTGCTGGAGCGCCGGATCGAGGCTGATCTCCGCCTCGGCCTGCACGCCAGACTGGTCCCCGAGCTGCGGGCCCTCACTGCCGAACATCCTTTGCGGGAAGGGATCTGGGCCCAGTTGATCGTGGCCCTGTACCGCTGTGGCCGGCAGGCGGACGCCCTCGCGGCCTATCAGTCCGTACGGCGGACGCTGGCCGACGAACTCGGGATCGACCCCGGACCGGAACTGCGCGAGCTGCAGCAGGCGGTCCTGGTCGGAGACGTGCGACTGGCTCCGCCGCCTGAGCAGGAGCAGGAACCGCGGCAAGTCTGGTCCGTGCACAACCAGCTTCCGCTCGAGGTACCGCATTTCACCGGACGCGACGAGCTGATCAGCCGGGTCGAGAAGGCGCTCACCGATCCAGCCGGCGGAGTGCCGATCGTCGCGGTGTCGGGACCGCCCGGGGTCGGGAAGTCGGCGCTGGCGATCCACGTCGCGCACCGGATCCGGTCGCTGTTCCCCGACGGGCAGTGGTACGTCCATCTGGCGGGTGCGAGTGAGCAGCCTCGCGATCCCGAGGTGGTCCTGGCCGAACTGCTGGTGTCCTCCGGTGTCTCGCGGTCCGAACTGCCGGACGGGCTCGATGCCCGGTCGGCGTTGTTGCGTTCGCGGCTGGCCGGTCGTCAGGTGCTCGTAGTACTTGACGATGCGGCGAGGGTGGATCAGGTCCGGCCGTTCCTGCCGGGCGCGCCGAGCAGCGCAGTACTGGTCACTTCTCGTGCGGCCCTTGGTGGGCTGACAGCGCTGGCAGGTGCGCATCGGCTCGTCGTGGGACAGCTCGAACCCGACGAGTCCGCGCTCCTGCTTGCCCGGCTGTTGCGGGACCACTCTGTGGATGGCGACGAGGCGGGGGAGTTGGCCGACCTGTGTGGTCATCTGCCACTCGCCCTGCGGATCGCGGCGTCGAACTTCGCGATCCGGGCGGATCTCGAACTGTCGCGCTATCTCGAGGACCTCCGCGACGGCGACCGGCTCGCGCACCTGGCGGTCGCGGGTGATCCCGATGCGGCCGTGCGCAACGCGTTCGACACGTCCTACCGGGCACTCGAGGCGGGCTCGGCGCGGATGTTCCGGCTGCTCGGACTCGTCCCTGGACGCGACTTCACCGTAGAGACAGCCGCCGCGCTGGCGGAGTCGTCGTACGGCGACGCGCAGCGGCAGCTGGAACTGCTGGTAGAGGCGAATCTGGTTCAGCGGTACCGGCCGGGTCGGTTCCAGCACCACGACCTGCTGCGCATCTACGCCTCCGAGCACGCGAAGCTGGACCCGGGCCGGGACGCGGCTCGCGTGCGAGTGCTGGGGTTCTACCTGCGGAAGACGGCGGCGGCGGTGCAAGTGTTCGCACCGCACAAGTTGCGCATGCCGCTGCGTGAGCCGATCGATGACAGCGCGGACCTGGACGTCGCCCAGGCGCTGGACTGGCTGGATGCCGAGCGACCGAACCTGGTCGCGGCCGTGCTGGATGCCGAGGCCAACGGACCGCTCGAGCAGGCGTGGTTTCTCGCTGATCAGCTGACGAGCTACTTCACCGACCGCGGTCACCTGGCCGACTGGCAGCTCGTCGTCGACGCAGGGCTGCGCGCCGCCGAACGAGCCGGCGCGACGCTGGCCACGGGCGCGATGCAGCGCGCTCGAGCCATGACACTGCTCCACGGCGGCCACACTGCAGCCGTACGGCAGGCCTTGCTCGGAGCGTTGCTGTTGTATCGGGCGGCCGGCGACGTCCGTGGTGAGATCAGCGTGCTCAACCACCTGGGGATTGCGGAGGCCGACAGCGGGGACGCGATTGCCGGGGTCAAATGGCTCAGGCAGTCCGCCGACACAGCACGGCGTACCGGCGACCAACGGCAGCTGGCGATGGCGTCCAGCAACATGGCGGTGGCTCTGCACCAGAGCGGCAAGCTCGAGGAGGCGCTGGCGGCGGCATCCGAGGCAAGGACCCAATACGAGGCGCTGGGCGAGGGTCCTGGCGAGAACGCGTCGCTGCACGTGACCGCGACCGTCTACCAGGACCTGGGCCAGATCGACCTCGCGGGCTCGCTGATGACCATCGAGATCGCGGCGGTCCGACGGCTGGGCCGGCGGCCCGAGGTGGCGATGTCGGTGGGGGCGCTCGCCCTCATTCATCGTGACGGTGGCGACTTCGACGCGGCCGAAAGGGCCGCCCGGGAGGCGCTGGGCGTCGCGCGGGAGGTCGGCGCCGTGCGGACCGAGTGTGAGGTCCAGGCGACGCTTGGCACTGCGTTGCACGGGCTGGAGCGTTACGACGAGGCCATCGACCGATTCCACATCGCTTTGTCGCTCGCCAGGCACGTTGGGTCCCTCGAGGTCGAGGTCCGGGCGATGCTGGGGCTGGCGTTGGCCAGGCTGGCCAACGAGCAGCTCGAGTTCGCCGTGTCCAACGCCGAGCTCGCGGCCCAGGTGTGCGAGCCGCTGGAGATGGCCGTCCTGGAAGGCCAGGTCGCGACGGCGCTTGCCGCGGTCTACTCGAAGACCGGCCGGCTGCCCGAAGCGGAGGAGGCCGCGATCCGCGCGGTGAACCTGCTGGAGCAGGCCGGCGCCAAACTTCACCTCGCCACCGCCCTCACCACCCTCAGCACCGTCCAGTCCGCCCGACTCTCCCCCTAAAGCCACGTTGCGTCCGAAGAACCTTGCGCTATAGCCCAAGGTTCTTCGGACGCAACCTGCTGATGAAGGCGAACGTGTTCGTTACGAACTTGTTTGTTACGAACATGTTCGTTAGGCTCGCTTCGTGACTGATGAGAAGGCGGGACCGCGGAGTCGGCGGGAGCGGCCGGCCAAGGCGGCGTTGACGCGGAGCGGGATCGTGGCGACGGCCGTGGAGTTGATGCGCGCCGAGGGTCTGGCGCGGGTGACCATGCGGCGGTTGGCGCAGGAGCTCGATACCGGAGCCGCTTCGCTGTACGTCTACGTGCGGAACACGGCGGAGCTCCATGCGGCCGTGCTGGACGAACTGCTCGGGGCGGTGGATCTCACGCCGGTCAAGGAAACAGGTGACTGGCAGGCCAGGCTCACGCAGGTACTTCAGTCCTACACCGCAATGCTGCTCGACTATCCGGGGCTCGCGCAGTCGGCTCTGCTGGCGAGGCCTTCCGGGAAGAACTACCTACGGCTGATCGAGTCGCTCCTCGCGTTGCTCAGTGAAGGTGGCGTGCCGAAGGGCCAGGCGGGCTGGGGGATCGACCTCCTCCTGCAGTTCGCGACAGCTACAGCTGTGGAGCACGCCGGCTCGGAGTCAGCAGGGGAGTGGCAAGCGGCGGTGGACGCAGTACGGACGGTCTCCGCCGAGACGCATCCGCGGCTTGCGGAGCAAGGCGACGACCTGTTCGCCGGGCCGGGCGACGCGCGGCTGGAGTGGGGAATTCGCGTGCTGATCAACGGGATCTCGAGCACGCCACGGGAAGGGACTTCGCTATGACTACATATCATTCCATCGCCATCATCGGTGCCGGACTGGGCGGGCTCACCCTCGCTCGCGTCCTGCACCTCAACGGCATCGAGTCCGCCGTCTTCGACCTGGACGCTTCGCCGACGGCGCGGACCCAGGGCGGCATGCTCGACCTCCACGTCGAGTCCGGCCAGCGGGCGCTGCGGGCGGCCGGCCTGTACGACGAGTTCCGCGCCCTCGTGCACCAAGGCGGGGAGGCGACCCGCGTCCTCGACAAGCACGCCACCGTCCTTCTCGCGGAGGACGACGATGGCGACGGCAGCAGCGAACGCGACCGGCCCGAGGTCAACCGTCGCTCGCTCCGCGACCTGCTGCTCAACTCGCTTCCGGATGGGACGGTTCGCTGGGGCGCGAAGCTCACCGGTGCCCGGCCCCTCGCCAACGGCCGTCACGAGGTGACGCTGGCCGACGGCAGCACCATCACCACCGACCTGCTGATCGGCGCCGACGGCGCCTGGTCGAAGGTGCGCCCGCTGCTGTCGGACGCGAAACCCTTGTACTCCGGGCTCTCGTTCGTCGAGCTCAACCTGGAGGACGCCGACACTCGTCATCCCCGGGCCGCGAAGCTGGTCGGGCCGGGGGTGCTGTTCGCGCTCGGCAACGGCAAGGGACTCCTCGGCCACCGGGACACCGACGGATCGCTGCACATCTACGTCGCGCTGCAGGCCGACGCCGACTGGTCCACGTCGGGCGCGATCGACTTCTCGGATGCCGAGAAGGCGAAACTCGCGCTGCTCGAATCGTTCGCCGACTGGCATGACGACCTGCGCGCGATCATCACCGACGCGGACGGCGACCTGGTTCCCCGCCCGATCAATGCCCTCCCCATCGGTCACCGGTGGGAGCGCGTCCCCGGGGTGACGTTGCTCGGCGACGCGGCGCACGTGATGTCCCCGTTCGCCGGCGAAGGCGCGAATCTCGCGATGCTGGACGGCGCGGAACTGGCTGCGGCGATCGTCGCGAACCCCGGTCGCCCGGAGGACGCGCTCACGCAGTACGAGCAAGCCCTCTTCCCCCGCAGTGAGACCGCGGCGGCGGATTCAGCGGACAACCTCGTGATGTGCTTCGCGCCCGACAGCCCTCAGGGTCTGCTGGACTTCTTCGCGGAGATGCGTCCGCCGGAGTAGTGCGTCAGCGGCGGGAAGCTGCCGGGTGGACCTCGCCGGTGTACTTCTCGCCGGGCCCGGTGCCCGGCTCGTCCGGGATGGTAGAGGCTTCCTGGAAGGCGAGTTGGAGCGAGCGCAGGCCGTCGCGGAGCGGAGCGGCGTGGTGGTGGCCGAGGCTCTGGGCGGAGGCGTCGAGGAGGCCGGCCAGGGCGTCGATCAGCGAACGCGCCTCGTCCAGATCCCTGTGGTCAGGCAGGTCCTCGGCCAGTCCGAGGTGGACGGCGGCGGCACTCATCAGGTGCAGGGCGGCGGTCGAGATGATCTCCACGCTGGGCACCTCGGCGATGTCGCGGGACGCCGTGGCGAGCGGGTCGGACTGCGGAGTGGAGAAGGGGTCCGTCATGCTGCTACTCTTGCACGGCGACCGACCAGGTCCGGTGGTGACCCCTGAGCGGAATACTCAAGGGAAGCCAGCGGTTCTAGTCTAAGCGGAGGGCCACCTCCCACCCAGTCGACGAAGAGTCGGCGGGTCCCGGTCACGCCGAAGTCGGACGGTTCAGGCCGGAAGACAGCGGCGATCGTACGGCGTACATCCCCGCACCCGGGGTTGGACAGCCGTCGATCTGGGAATTGGGCCTTCGTGTGGACGCACGAGGGCCTTTCGTCATTTCTGCTGCCGACTCGGCAGCGGACGGGCGGGATTCCCCCGGGCGTCACGAGGTGGCACCAGTAAACGAACAACCCAGGAGGACCCATCACCATTGAACTGCGCGTCAACGAGCGCATCCGCGTTCCTGAGGTGCGACTGGTCGGACCGAACGGTGAGCAGGTAGGCATCGTCCGGATCGAGGACGCACTTCGGCTGGCACAGGAAGCCGATCTCGACCTGGTCGAGGTCGCGGCCACGGCACGGCCACCGGTCTGCAAGCTGATGGATTTCGGCAAGTACAAGTACGAGACCGCGCAGAAGGCGCGGGAGTCTCGCCGGAACCAGACGAACACCGTCATCAAAGAGATGAAGCTGCGGCCGAAGATCGATCCGCACGACTACGAGACCAAGAAGGGTCACGTCGTCCGCTTCCTCCGTGCCGGTGACAAGGTGAAGATCACCATCATGTTCCGCGGTCGCGAGCAGTCCCGGCCGGAGCTCGGGTTCCGGTTGCTGCAGCGGCTGGCCGAAGACGTCGGTGAGCTCGGCTTCGTCGAGTCCTCGCCGCGCCAGGACGGCCGGAACATGATCATGGTGCTCGGACCGCACAAGAAGAAGTCCGAGGCGCGCGTCGACGTGGAAGCGGAGAAGGCCAAGAAGCAGGCCGAGCACGAGGCCGAGCAGGAGGCCGAGCGCCAGGAGCGTGCTGAGCAGTTGAAGCAGCACGAGGCCGAGCGGGCCGCGGGCGCGACGAAGAAGCCGAAGGGTCCGGCAGACAACCTCGATCCGGAGTGATGCGTCGCTCCGGTTGCGAGGCCGGAGCCAGCACACCGATCGAGTCAACGAAAGACAACAGGAGTACATAGCCATGCCGAAGATGAAGACCCACTCGGGGATGAAGAAGCGCATCCGGATCACGGGCTCGGGCAAGCTGCGCCGCGAGCAGACCGGCAAGCGTCACCTGGCCGAGGCGAAGTCGACCAGGCGCAAGCGGCGCCTGTCCGGCACTGTCGAGGTCGCGCCGTCGCACATCAAGAAGGCCAAGAAGCTCCTCGGTATCTGAGTTTCGCTTTCCCACCCCCCGAACACCCCGCCGAGTGGATCACTTCTCCGGCGCAGAAATACAAGGAGTAACACCTCATGGCACGCGTGAAGCGGGCAGTCAACGCCCACAAGAAGCGCCGCGTCGTCCTCGAGCAGGCCAGCGGTTACCGCGGCCAGCGCTCGAGGCTGTACCGCAAGGCCAAGGAGCAGGTCACCCACTCGCTGGTCTACGCCTACCGTGACCGCAAGGCGCGCAAGGGCGACTTCCGCAAGCTGTGGATCCAGCGGATCAACGCCGCGGCTCGCGCCGAGGGCCTGACCTACAACCGGCTCATCCAGGGACTCCGCCTGGCCGAGATCGAGGTCGACCGCAAGATCCTGGCCGATCTGGCCGTCAACGACGCTCCGGCGTTCTCGGCGCTGGTCGCGCTGGCGAAGGCGGCCCTCCCGGCCGACCTGAACGCCAAGAGCGACGCCGCGGCCTGAGCCGCAGCAGCGACCCAGTAGCACCCGAAGTGGCGAGCCCAGGTCTGCTGACCGCACAGTCCGTGCGGATCAAGCAGGCCCGGAGGCTCGCCACTCGTGCGTTCCGGCGCAAGTCGGGCCGCTTCCTGGTGGAGGGACCGCAAGCGGTCCGCGAGGCCCTCGAACACCGCGAACTGGTGGTCGAGGTGTACGCCGAACCCGACGTCGCCACCCGCCACCGCGACCTGCGGGACCTGGCCGCGGCGGCCGACGTCCCGTGGTACGAGGTGAATCGCGCGGCCGTCGAGGTCCTCAGCGAGACCGTCACCTCCCAAGGCGTTGTCGCCGTCTGCCAACTGGTCGACGTACCGCTGGAAGACGCCGTACTGCGAACCGCGCGGCTGGTGGCCGTCGGCGTCCAGGTGCGCGACCCCGGCAACGCCGGCACCCTGATCCGTACTGCGGACGCCGCCGGCGCGGATGCCGTCGTCCTGTCGGGCGAATCGGTGGATCCGCACAACCCGAAGGCTGTCCGCGCGAGTGTCGGCAGCATCTTCCACCTGCCGATCACGGTCGAGGCCGACGTCGTGACGGCCGCGAAAAGCTGGCGCGACCAGGGTTTGCAGGTGCTTGCCGCGGACGGGTACGGAAGTTCCGACCTGGACGAGTGCATCGACGACGGCACCCTGGCGAAACCGACCGTCTGGTTGTTCGGCAACGAGGCCCACGGGCTGCCCGACGGTTTCGACGCGATCGTCGACCGATCGGTGAAGGTCCCGATCTACGGCCGCGCCGAAAGCCTCAACCTCGCCACCGCCGCGGCCATCTGCCTGTACGCCTCAGCCCGCGCCCA
>Ga0193742_1001006_pt1 | contig 17814 bp, 17 predicted proteins | sample L2c1metaG_FD_165511 | JGI IMG/M metagenome (GOLD analysis project Ga0193742, IMG submission 165511) | Soil microbial communities from a riparian zone of the East river system, Colorado, United States - L2c1 | ecosystem: Environmental > Terrestrial > Soil > Riparian zone | place: USA: East River... | reverse complement strand
TGCGGGTCGCTCTACAACGTCGCCGCCGACCCCCGGCTGAACCACCAGGTCGAGGTGGTGGCGGGCGTGCAGGCCGACGAGGCGTCGCGGCTGCTCACCCGGTTCTTCGCCCGGCGGCGCTGACGCCGCTCAGCTGGCGTGGGGCAACGGGCAGGGACGGTCGGCGTGGTGCTCGCGACGGTCGGTCCGGCCGAGGTGGCCACACCAGCAACGCCACACGACGACCACGCCGTCGGCCGTGTTGTGGATGGCTTCGATGCGGCTGGTCGACAGCAGCACCCGTGATCCGTGGGCTGGGCAGTACTCCTCGAACATCACGATCCCCTGGCATCCGTTCGGTCCACTTGCGTCAAGCCAATTTCCCAGTTGGCCTGGGTCGGTGGCCGGATGTGGGCCACCCTGCGGCCGATTGGCATCTGGTTCCAGGGCCAATGGAGGAAACATTGGTATGGCTTCCCGGGTGAACAACATCGAGGCGTTGCTGGGTCCGTGGTCCGAGGGGCAGGGCCCGTTGCACCGCAAGCTCACCGACGCCCTCCGCCACGCCGTCGACGTCGGCTACCTCCCCGTCGACGAGCGGCTCCCGTCCGAGCGCGAGCTGGCCCTGCGACTGGCCGTCAGCCGGTCGACCGTGGTCGCCGCCTACGACGCCCTCCGGACCGAGGGCCTGCTGGAGAGCCGGCAGGGCAGCGGCACCCGGGTGTGCGCGGCGGGGCGGGCGACCCGGTCCGCCGACGTCACCCACCAGCTCAGCCCCGTCTACCGCTCGCTGCTCGACGCCCGCGACGACCTGATCTCCCTCGCCTGCGCGGCCTCCCCCTCGCACCCGCTGGTGCGGGAGGCGCTGCACGACGTCGTCGCCGAGGATGGCGACAAGCTGCTGCTGCAGCTCGGCTACACGCCCGCGGGGCTGCCGGCGCTGCGCGAGGCGCTCGCCGAGATGTACATCGCCCGGGGCCTCGCCACGTCGCCCGACCAGATCGTGGTCACGACCGGGGCGCAGCAGGCGATCAACCTGGCCGGCGCCCTGTTCGTGCGTCCGGGCGACGACGTGGTGGTCGAGTCGCCCAGCTTCGCCGGCACCCTCGACGCCTTCCGCACCCGGGGCGCCCGCCTCGCCTGCGCGCCGATCATCGACGACGACGGGGTCGACGTCGACGCCATCGTGGCGCAGGTGCGCAGGCGGGAGCCGAGCGCCATCTACGTCATCCCGTCGTACCACAACCCGACCGGCGCCCTGATGGCCGAGTGGCGCCGGCGCCGTCTGGCCGACCTGGCGACCGCCGAAGGCGTGCCCGTCATCGAGGACAACGCCCTGGAGAACGCCCCGCTCGAACCCGACGACCTTCTGCCGCCCATCGCCGCCTTCGCCCCGCCCGACGCCCCGATCCTCACCGCCGGGTCGCTGAGCAAGGTGGCGTGGGGCGGGCTGCGGATCGGCTGGCTGCGGGGGCCGGTGCACCTCATCGAGCGGATCGCCGAGCTGAAGGCCATGAGCGACCTCGGCTCGCCCCTGCTCGACCAGGCGGTGGCGGTGCGGTTGGTGCCGCAGCTCGCGGAGCTGCGCGAGGAGCAGCGGCTGCGGCTGCGGCGGAACCTCGACGTCGTCGGCGACCTGCTCTCGGAACACCTGTCCGAGTGGTCGTGGAGCCGGCCGCGGGGTGGTACCTCGCTGTGGATCCGCATGCCGTCGGGGTCGGCGGCGGCGTTCGCCCAGCTGGCGTTGCGCTACGGCGTCGAGATCATCCCGGGCGAATCGATGTCACCGACGTCGGAGCACCGCGACTACTTCCGCTTCCCGTTCACCGCCGAGCCGACGGTGCTGGAGGAGACGGTCCGGCGCCTGACGGCCGCCTGGAAGGCCTACGCCCCCCGCCGCGAGGAGCCCTCCCAGCCCGCGCGCCGAGTGGTGGTATGAGTTCCGGACGGCCTCCCGCACACTGCTAGCGTCGCCCGACGGAAGCGTGCCAGAGCGGACGAATGGGACGGCCTCGAAAGCCGTTGTGGTCTCCGGATCACCGTGGGTTCGAATCCCACCGCTTCCGCTGAGTAAGAGGCCCCGCGGATAGGGCCTCGTACAGCCCACGCGTGGGAATTTGGCGGCCGCCCGCCTGCTCAACGGGCGGGGCCTCCCAGCCAGCAACACCACCGCAACGCATGCTGACGTGCTTATCCGCCGAGTGAGTCGGAACACCGGGAACACCGGGCAGGGTTCCGGGGTTGGGGGACCCGTGCCCGACTCTTCTGCTCGACGTGCCATCTCGGTCCTCCGCTCGTCCCACGACCGGCTGCAGAGCCTCGTGGTCCCGTTGGAGCCCGACGAGCTCGAGCGGGGGTCGTTCGCCAGCGAGTGGACGATCGCGGACGTCCTGTCGCACCTCGGCAGCCAGGCGGAGCTGCTCGACCCGTTCCTGGTCGCGGCGCGTGAGGGGAAGCCCGAGCCCGACCGGGCCGGCTTCCCCGAGGTGTGGGACCGCTGGAACGCCCTGTCACCCACCGAGCAGCGGGAGCAGAGCGCAGCCGCGGTGGAGCGCCACGTCGCCCACCTCGAGTCGCTGAGCGACGACGACCTCTCGGACCTGGAGATCTCGCTGTTCGACGGCGCCTTCGTCGTCGACGTGGCCGGGTACGTCCAGCAGCTCCGTCTGACCGAGCACGCCATCCACACGTGGGACGTCGAGGTCGCGCTCGACCCCTCCGCCGTCGTGCCGCCCGCCGCGGTCGACCTGCTCGTTCCCAAGGTACCGCTCATCGTCGGTCGTGCCGGGCGCGGCTCGGACCGCCCGTTCCAGGCCCGTGTCGACGTGACCGACCGCGACGAGTGTTGGGACCTGACCGTCGGCGAGGCCGCGGCGATCGCACCGTGCGTCGACGGCCAGCAGGCCGAGAGCACGATCGGGACCTCCGGCGAGGCCCTCCTCCGACTGGTCTTCGGCCGGAACCGTCCCGAGGACGACGTCCGGATCACCGGGCCCCTGGAGCGGGACGACCTGCTCGCGGCCTTCCCCGGTCCCTGAGCTAAGCGGCCTGACCCAGGCGCTTGCGGACGGACAGGTGGCTGGTGGGGGTGGTGGCGACGAAGGTGCCGGACAGTGGCGCCACGTCGGCGTAGTCGCGGCCGACGGCGATCGTCACGTACCCGTCGCCCGCGGGCTGATCGTGGGTCGGGTCCCAGGCCTCCACGACCCACTCTCCCGGGCGGGCCGGGAGGGGGAGCAGCGTCTCGACCCAGGCATGGCTGCCACCCTCACCCACGAGGTGCCCGGAGACGTAGCGGGCGGCGATCCCGGCGTCTCGGCACGCGGCGATCATGACGTGGGCGAAGTCCTGGCAGACGCCTCGACCGCCGTGGATGGCCGCCGCGGCGCTGGTCCCGACGTCCGTGATCCCCCACTCGTAGGTGAGCGAGCGACGCACCCGGGCGCAGATGTCGGCCGGTCCCGCGCCGGGGCCGACGAGGTTGCGGATGCGAGCGTCAGCCCTGGTCAGCGGGGTGGGCCGGAGGAAGCGGGGGTCGACCGCGATCGTGTGCGGCGCGTGCGATGCCACCCGCTCGACCTCCACCTCGACGGCGAACCGGATCCAGCGTTCGACGCGTGGGGCTCCGACGTCGATCACGACGTTGCCGAACCGGTCCGTGCGCGTGCGGCGCACGATGCCGTCCACGCCGGTGACGGTGAGCGACCAGTCGATGCGGCGCTGCGCTCCGTGGACGGGTGGCGGGACGACGATCAGACGTTGGCGCAGCCGCTCGACCGGTGCCGCGAACTCGTAGCGGATGTCCTGGTCGAGCACGAGCGAACGGCTGGTGGTCGTCTCGGCGAGCAGGGTCACGTCACGGCCTCGTCGGCCTCGTCGGCCTGGTCGGCCTGGTCGGCGTGCACGGCCATCGTCTCGAGCCGGGCGTCGCCGAACGCGGTGATCATGGCGACGTCGAGCGCGTCACGTCCTCGGCCGATGAGCACACGGCCCACCCGGGGGACGTTGTTGCGGGGGTCGAAGGTCCACCAGCGGTCGTCCAGGAGCACCTCCATCCAGGCGCAGAAGTCCATGGGGTCGTCGGGAGGCGGCACCCCGATGTCGGGTAGGTAGCCGAAGGCGTAGCGGGCCGGGATGCTGAACGCCCGGCAGAACGTGACCGCCAGGTGGGCGAAGTCACGGCAGACGCCGGCCCGTTCCTCGTACACGTTGACCGCGGTCGTGAGCCGTGTGCTGCTGGCGGGGTCGTAGCGGATCGCATCGTGCACCCAGTCGCAGATCGCCTGGACCCGGTTCCACCCCGGGCTCGTCGACCCGAAGAGCGCCCAGGCCGCGTCGGCCAGCTCGTCGGACGGGCAGTACCGGCTCGGCAGCGTGAAGACGAGCGCATCGGCGGGTAGCTCGTCGGCGGCGACCTCCCGAGCGCCCGCCCGGACCGGATCGGGCGAGTCGTCGACCTCCACCAGTGCGTCGTAGCTGAGCGAGGAGCGCCCGTCCGGGATCGTCAGCCGGCGGCAGAGATTGCCGTAGAGGTCGACGTAGGTGGTGCCGGTGGTCGGCGGGTCGTTGTCCCAGGCATCGTCGACGACAGCGCCGACCGCGTCGCGCCGGGGCTCGACCTGCAGAATCGCGTGAACCGGCGCGGTCGCGGCATGCACGAAGGAGCAACCGACCCGTACCAGCACAGGCTCACCCTCCTGTAGCGAGGTATCCGCGGTTGGGCGCGGGTATGAATGCAGCGTGAAGAGCAAGAGCCCCGAAATCAAGGGGAAACATCGCTCGGCTACAGACGGGGCGATGGCTCTGTTCGACTTCGACTCCTACGAGCCGAGCGGTCGAGCCTGGGACGAGATGTTCGAGGAGCGGGGCGTGACCCGCCCGCACTACGGCGTCGTGCACGCCGCCCTCGGAGCGCTCACCGCGGAGGACTTCCGCGAGCGCTGCATCGCTCGGGATCGCAGCTTCCGGGACCAGGGGATCACGTTCTCGCTGTCCGGTGAGGAGCGGCCGTTCCCGCTCGACCTGCTCCCCCGGATCATCTCGGCGGCGGAGTGGAAGGTCATCGAGTCGGGCGTGGCGCAGCGTGTGATGGCCCTCGAGGCGTTCCTCGACGACCTCTACGGCGCCGCGCGGGTGCTGGCGGACGGGGTCGTCCCCCGGTCGCTGCTGCTCTCCTCGACCCAGCTGCGACGGGAGGTCGCCGGGTTCCGGCCCGCGAACGGCGTCCGGATCCACGTCGCGGGGATCGACCTCGTGCGCGACGTCCAGGGCCGCTACCGCGTACTCGAGGACAACCTCCGCACGCCGTCGGGGATCTCCTACGTCATCGAGAACCGCCGCGCGATGACCCACGTGTTCCCCGAGCTGTTCGCCATGCAGCGCGTGAGGCCCGTGGCCGACTATCCGGCGCACCTGCTCGAGGCGTTGCGGGCGGCCGCGCCGGGTGGTCGAGCGGATCCCACGGTGGTCGTGCTGACGCCGGGCGTCCACAACGCCGCGTACTTCGAGCACGCCTTCCTGGCGAGGCAGATGGGCATCGCCCTCGTCGAGGGCCGCGACCTCGTGTGCCGCGACGGCGTGGTCTTCATGCGCAGCACGTCCGGCCGGCAGCGCGTGGACGTCGTCTACCGGCGGATCGACGACGAGTTCCTCGACCCGCTCCAGTTCCGCCCGGACTCCGTGCTGGGCTGCGCCGGGATCGTGAACGCGGCCCGTCTGGGGAACGTCACGATCGCCAACGCGGTCGGCAACGGCGTCGCCGACGACAAGGCGCTGTACCGCTACGTCCCGGACCTGATCCGGTACTACCTGGCCGAGGAGCCGATCCTCGCCAACGTCGACACCTTCGACATGCGCGACCCCGACCAGCGGGCCGACGTCCTGGACCGGCTCGACGAGCTGGTGATCAAACCGGTCGACGGATCCGGCGGCTACGGCATCGTGGTCGGCCCTGCGGCGTCCGACGAGCAGATCGAACGGACGCGGCGCCAGCTGCTCGAGAACCCACGCGGGTGGATCGCCCAGGAGGTCGTGCAGCTCTCCACCTCGCCGACGCACACGGGCGGCGGGTTCGCCCCTCGTCACGTGGACCTCCGGCCCTTCGCGGTCAACGACGGGAACCGTCTCTGGGTGGCACCGGGCGGCCTCACGGGGGTCGCGCTACCGGAGGGGAGCCTCGTGGTGAACTCGAGCCAGGGCGGCGGTTCGAAGGACACGTGGGTGCTGACGCCGTCGGGTGCGGCACTCGAGCGGCTCGTGGCCGCCGGAGCGCGTCAGCCCGGGTCCGTGTGGTCCCGGCCGCCGGCCGAGGCCCCTGCCGGTTCCGACGGGGCGCAGCCCGCACAGCACCAGCAGCAACAGCAGCAACAGTCGAGGGCCGCACCGTGTTGAGCCGCATCGCCGAGTCCCTCTACTGGGTCGGGCGCTACACGGAGCGCGCCGAGGACACGGCGCGGATCCTGGACGTGCACTACCACCTGCTGCTCGAGGACCGGTGGGTCGACGAGGCCGCGGCGTGCGCCGCGCTGCTCGAGGTCATGGGCGTCGGCGCCGAGCGAGCCGTCGCTGCGGATCCCGCGGCCGTCACCCGCATCCTCGCGTTCGACGGCGACTACGCCGGCTCCATCGTGGGCTCGATGTCCGCGGCCTGGCGCAACGCCCGGGGCGCCCGCGATGCGATCTCGTCGGAGATGTGGGAGTGCCTGAACCGCACCCACGAGGCCCTCCGCACGGGGGTTGCCGTGCCCCACGAGCAGGGCGCCTACGCCTTCTTCCGGTGGGTCAAGGAGCGGGCCGCGATGTTCGCCGGCCTGGCCGAGTCGACGATGAGCCGCGACGAGGGATGGCGGTTCCTGCGACTCGGGCGGAGCCTGGAGCGCGTCGACATGACCGCCCGCCTGCTGTCCGCCCGGTTCGGTGAGAGCTGGGGCGAAGCGGGCTGGGTGACGACCCTGCGCTCCTGCAGCGCCTACGAGGCCTACCTGCGCACGTACCAACGCGCCGTCGACGTCTCCCTGGCGGCGGAGTTCCTCGTCCTCGACCGGCTGTTCCCGCGCTCGGTCTTCTCCGCCTTGCGGGCCGCCGAGGAGTGCCTCGCCGACCTGGACCCGTCCTTCGGGCGCGCCGGCCTGCAGGATCCGGCCCGGCGCAGCCTGGGCCAGGCCCGGACCGAGCTCGAGTTCTGTTCGGTGGACGAGCTCACCCGCGATCTCCCCGGGCACCTCTACCGCCTGCAGCAGCACTGCTTCGACGCCGGCACCGCGATCGCCGAGCGCTACTTCGGCGAGAACGCCCCGCTGGAGTGGAGCGCATGAGCTGGCGACTGGGCATCCGGCACACGAGCGCCTACAGCTACGCCCACGACGTGGTGACGTCGTACAACGAGGTGCGCGTCACGCCGCTGACCACCGGTGGTCAGGTCACGGTCGAGGCCCGGATCGAGGTCACGCCGTCCGCTCGCCCGGTCAGCTACTGGGACTACTGGGGGACGCTCGTCCACGCCTTCGACATCCACGTCCCCCATCGCGAGCTCGTCGTGGTCGGATCCTCCATCGTCGAGACCGCCGCCGCCCACCCGACCGACCGGCCGACGATCAGCTGGGCCGAGCTCGACGATGCCGCGGTCGGGGAGGCGTACTTCGAGTACCTCGCGTCGACGGCGGTCGACCAGGGGCTCGACGCGATCGGCACGACCCTCCGGAAGGAGGCGTCCACACCGCACGAGGCGCTCGAGCTCGTCGGCGACTGGGTGCGGGCGGCGCTCGTCTACGAACGGGGCGCCACGAGCGTCTCGACCTCGGCGGCGGAGGCGTGGCGGAGCGGCCGGGGCGTGTGCCAGGACTTCGTCCACCTGGCGAGCGCGCTGTTGCGCAGCATGGGCATCCCGGCCCGGTACGCGTCCGGGTACTTCCACCCCCAGGCCGATGCCCCGATCGGCGAGACGGTGCACGGCGAGAGCCACGCCTGGTGTGAGGCGTGGACCGGCGCATGGTGGCCGTTCGATCCCACGAACGCCGTCGCCGTCGGCGAGCGCCACGTGCTCGTCGCCCGCGGGCGCGACTACGGCGACGTCCCCCCACTGAAGGGCATCTTCAGCGGGGCGCCGTCGACGACACCGGCCGTCTCGGTCGAGCTCACCCGCCACGCCTGAGCCGCGTCGTCAGCTGGCTGTCGGCGATGCGGAGGCGGCGGGCCTGGCCCGTCGACCGCTTCCAGCAGTGGGCGACGGCCCTGATGTCGCAGCAGCTCGCCGGCTGACTCCCGGGGTCAGGCAGGGGCCTCGATGCGGGGGCGGAGGCGGTCCAGCAGGGCGGTGGTGTCGACGCCCTGTGCGACCTGGGTCTGGTCGGTGAAGACGATGAGCTCGGGGCAGGAGTCGGCGGGGGTGGCCGTGCCGGGGATCGTGAACGTCTCGACGAAGGCGCCGGTCTTCGCCTCGTAGACCGCGAAGACGTAGGTGGCGGGCACGACGTCGAGCCGGGCGAAGTCCTGGGTGTCGGTCTCGGGGTACTCGCACGCGCCGACCGGGGCGGCCGCGGCGTCGGTGGCCACCTGGTAGCAGAGCAGGAGCTGCGCTCCCGTGTAGATGCCGTCGCTGTCGGGATCCGTCGCCGAGAGCCACGGCCCCAGGCTGCCGCCCAGGCCGTTGTCCTGGATCCGGTACGTGTCGGGGCCGTCGCCCGGCAGGAGGACCCGCTCCAGCCCCAGCGGGTGCGGCCCGGGCCCGGCGTAGACCGGGGCGGCCGGGTCGTAGGGGTAGGTGCCGTTGCACGCGGGTGAACGCGACGACGGGTCGAACACCGGGTCGGCCGGCGGCGGGGTCGGCCCTCCGACGCCGACGTTGTCGCGCGGCGTGCGCTCCAGGCTCAGATCGACCGACTCGTCGGCACTGACGGCGACGTTGCCGACGACCAGGTTGTGCAGCCAGACGGTCCCGCCGGCGCCGACCTCGGCCGGCAGGCGGTCGCCGTCGGGCTCGACGCCCACCAGCCCGACGACGTTGTCCTCGACCGACGTCAGCTCCAGGGTGGCGATGCCGAGCCCGCTCATCCCCTGCTCGAGCACCACCTGGAACGGCAGCGACTCGGCGTCGACCTGGCAGAACGGGCTGGTGGTGTCGCAGCGCTGCACGCCGGCGGGGTCGGCATCGCCCCCGGTCGTCGTGGTCGACCCGTCCGGGTCGGGGCGCTCCGCGTCGCTCCCGTCGCCGTCGCCGCTGCACGCCGCCAGCGACCCACCGACCAGCAGCACCGTGAGGACGCGCTCCACCAACGTCATGCCCCATGATGGCCCTCGGATGGCTCGGCCTGGACCGAGGGAAGGACTCAATCTGTGCAGGAACATCGCTACTCGTTCGAGCTGGATGCCTCGCCGGAGGAGATCTGGGACCTGATGCACCGGCGTCGGCCCGCCGAGGCGGACGGGACCCCCGACGTCGGTGAGTTCGGGCCGATCCGTCGCAAGATCGAGCACGGCCCGGTGACCATCGAGATCCTCCACGAGGGCGACGAGAACGGTGCCGGGCTGGTGCGCCACTGCTTCTTCCGGGTGCCGAAGTACCTGCTCACCAACGGCATCGCCCAGTCGTGGGAGCACGTCACCGCGGTCGTGCCCTACGAGTCGGCCACCTACTACGCGATCGGCAAGCCGCTGTGGTCGCGGGCCGAGGGCGAGCACCGGCTCGAGCCGCTCCCCGACGGCCGCACCCGCGTCCACTTCGTCGAGCGCTACCACGTGTTCAACCCGGTGATGCGGTTCCTGCTGGAGCGGCGCGTCCACCGGTTCATCTCCAAGGACAACGACAAGCTGGTGCGCCAGGGCATCGAGATGGGCCTGAAGGCCAAGCGGCAGGCGGGAGCCTGACGACCGTCACGCCCGTAGGGTTTCCAGCGATGGACGAGACCGAGGAGGGGCATGGCGGCTGATCCGACGGTCGTCGTGTGCGACAACTGCGGCACGAAGAACCGCGTGCCCGCGGTCGCCGTCTCGGGGACGCCGCGCTGCGGCAGCTGCAAGGCGACGCTGCCGTGGATCGCCGATGCCCGCGACGACACCTACCGCGAGGTGGTGGAGCGGTCGCAGCTCCCGGTGCTGGTCGACCTGTGGGCGCCGTGGTGCGGGCCCTGCCGGATGGTGAGCCCGGCCCTGGAGAACCTGGCCCGGGAGTACGCCGGGCGGGTCAAGCTGGTGAAGGTCAACGTCGACGAGTCGCCGCTGGTGGCCGGGCGCAGCGGGGTGCAGGGCATCCCGACGCTGCTGGTGGTGGTCGACGGGAAGGTCGTCGCCCGTCAGACCGGCGCGGCGCCCGAGGCCGCCCTCCGCACGTGGCTGGAGACGTCGCTCTCTACAGTCGGAGGACCGACTCGATCGCCGTGAGCACCGCGTCGGGCGGCTGGTCGGCGTCGACGGAGCGGAGCAGCCCACGGGCGCGGTAGAAGCCGACCAGGGGCTCGGTCTCGACGTGGAAGACCTCGAGGCGGTGCTCGACGGTCGCTCCGTCGGCGTCGTCGCTGCGGCCGTCGGCGCGCTGCGCGAGGCGCTCCCGGGCCACGTCGTCGGGCAACGCCAGGAACACGACGACCTCGGCCGGCCCGCCGGGCACCAGCCGCTCCGCCGCCTCCGCCTGGGCGACCGTGCGCGGGAACCCGTCGAGCACGTGGCCGCCCCGGCCCTCCAGCTCGGCGAGCCGCTCGCCGACGACCGCGACCATCAGGTCGTCGTGCACCAGCTCGCCGCGGTCGAGGTAGGCGCCCACCTGCCGGCCCAGCGTGGTGCCGCGGGCGACGTGGTCACGCAGCAGGTCACCGGTCGACAGGTACGGCACCCCCAACCGCTCCGCGAGGACGACGCCATGCGTCCCCTTCCCGGAACCCGGGGCGCCGATCAGGACGACGCTGGTCGATGTGCCGATGCGCCGCAGGGTACCCGTCACCGGGGTCATCTAGGCTGAGCTCGTGCCGCTCTACGAGTACCGCTGCAAGGTGTGCGACGAGCGCTTCGACGCCCGCCGGGCGATGGTCGACGCCGATGCCCCGGCACCGTGCCCGTCGGGTCACACCGATGCCGTACGCCTCCTCGCCGCCTTCGCTGCCACCGGCCGCGCCACGGGGAGCGCGGCCCCGGCCCCCGCCGCGTCGGCGCCCTGCGGCGCGCACTGCGCCTGCCACTAGCGATCTCCTACCCCGAGCGGCCCAGCCCGGGGACGAAGCGTCCGACGGCGGCGAGCTCGTTACGGGGTGTCGAGCGTGTCCAGGGTGTCCAGGGTCTCCGCCGACGCCCCCGGCAGATCGTCGCCGATCAGCGTGCGGTAGAGCTCGGCGTACAGGCCGCCGGCGGTCACCAGGTCGTGGTGGCGTCCCCGCTCGACGATCCGGCCCTGGTCGACCACCAGGATCAGGTCGGCCTCGGTGATCGTCGACAGGCGGTGGGCGATCACCAGGCTGGTGCGCCCCGCCATGCCCTCGGCCAGCGCCCGCTGCACCAGGTGCTCGTTCTCGCTGTCGAGGTGGCTGGTGGCCTCGTCGAGGATGACGACCGTCGGGTCCTTCAGCAGCATGCGGGCGATCGCCAGCCGCTGCTTCTCGCCGCCCGACATGCGGTAGCCGCGCTCGCCGACCACGGTGTCGTAGCCGTCCGGCAGGCGCTCGATCATGTCGTAGATCTGGGCGGCCCGGCAGGCGTCGTCGACCTCGGCCGGGGTGGCCGACGGCCGGGCGTAGCGCAGGTTGTTGCCGATCGTGTCGTGGAACAGGTGCGGGTCCTGCGACACCACGCCGATCACCCGGCGCAGCGACGCCTGGGTGACGTCGCGCACGTCGACGCCGTCGACCCGCACCGCGCCCTCGGTCACGTCGTACAGCCGGGGGACGAGGTTCGACAGCGTGGTCTTCCCCGACCCCGACGGTCCGACGAGCGCCACCAGCTGGCCGGGTTCGATCGCGGCGTTGACGCCCCGCAGCACGTAGCCGCCGTCGCGGCCGTTGCCCGACGGCGCCGCCACGGTGGGGTCGAGCTCGAGGGTCGCCACCAGCGGCTCCGACGGGTAGCGGAACCACACCTCGTCGAACTCGATGCGCCCCTCGACCCCGGTCAGGTCGCGGGCCCCGGGCCGGTCGGCGATCGGGTTGGGGGCGTCGAGCACCTCGAACACCCGCTCGAACGACACGATGGCGCTCATGAAGTCGACCCGGGCGTTGGTGAGCGAGGTGAGCGGCCCGTACAGGCGGGTCACGTAGGCGGCCAGGGCGACCAGGGTGCCCAGCGAGATCGACCCGTCGACCACCAGCAGCCCACCCAGCCAGTACACGGCGGCGGTGGCGATGGCCCCGACGAGCCCGAGGGCGATGAAGAACGTGCGGCCGTAGAGCGCCGCCTTGATGCCGGTCGCCCGCACCTTGTCGGCCCGGCCGGCGAACTCCGCGTGCTCGTCCTCGGGCCGGCCGAACAGCTTGACCAGCAGCGCCCCGGCCACGTTGAGCCGCTCGGTCATGACCGCGCTCATCGAGGCGTTGAGGTTCATCTGGTCGCGGGTGATGGCCTGGAGCCGGCGCCCGACCCGCTTGGCGGGGAAGATGAACAGCGGCAGGGCGACGAGCGCCAGCAGCGTCAGCCGCCACTCGAGCACGAGCATCGCCGCCAGCACGGTGCCGAGCGTGATCACGTTCGACACGATCGACCCGAGTGTCCCGGTGAGGGCCCGCTGCGCGCCGATCACGTCGTTGTTGAGGCGGCTGGTGAGGGCGCCGGTCTGGGTGCGGGTGAAGAACGCCAGCGGCATCTCCTGCACGTGGTCGAACACGGCGACCCGCAGGTCGTAGATCACGCCCTCGCCGATGTGCGACGACAGCCAGCGCTCGGCCAGCGCCAGCGCCGCGCTGGCGATAGCGGCGGCCACCGCCAGCACGCCGAGCCAATGCAGCGGGCCGAGGTTGTCGGACGACGACTGCGCCTCGGGGATGGCGGTGTCGATGATCTGGCGGAACAGCAGCGGCGGGACGACGCCGATCAGCGCCTGCAGGGCGAGCACGCCCACGAAGCCGATCAGCATCGTGCGGTAGGGCCGGGCGAAGCGCAGGACGCGCACGAGGATCTTCCGGTCGAAACGGACGTCGCCGAGCTGGCTCGGGTCCGCGCCGAGAAGGCCGCCACGCCCGCCTGTTCGCATTCCACCAGGAGGCATGGGGGGAGGCTACGGCGCCACCGTCGAGTCGGATGTCTGACGGGTCGTCAGATACTGTCGAGCCCTGTGGACCTACGGGACAGCGACGAGGACCGGGCCTTCCGCGAGGAGGTGCGGACGTTCCTCGAGGAGAGCCTGGGCGGCGACTTCCAGGTCGTCAGAGGGCGCGGCGGCCCCGGCGACGAGCACGTCCTGTTCGACGAGCGGCTCGCCTGGGAGCGCCACCTCGGCCGCCACGGCTGGACCTGCGTCGCCTGGCCCAAGGAGCACGGTGGCCGGGGTCTGTCGCTGCGCCAGCAGGTGGTCTACTTCGAGGAGTACGCCCGGGCCGGGGGGCCGGGGCGCATCGGCATCGTCGGCGAGGGGCTGATCGGCCCCACGCTGATCGCCTTCGGATCGCCCGAGCAGCAGCGCCGCTTCCTGCCGGGCATCGTCGCCGGCGAGGAGCTGTGGTGCCAGGGGTACTCCGAGCCGGACGCCGGCAGCGACCTGGCCAACATCCAGACCCGGGCCGTCCGCGACGGCGACGACTGGGCGATCACCGGCCAGAAGGTGTGGACGTCGCTGGCCCACTGGGCCGACTGGTGCTTCGTCCTGGCCCGCACCTCGCCGGTCGAGGCGGGCGGCCGCAAGCACCACGGCATCTCCTACCTGCTGGTGCCCATGCGGCAGGACGGCATCGAGATCCGGCCCATCGTGCAGCTGACCGGCGACAGCGAGTTCAACGAGGTCTTCTTCGACGGCGCCCGGGCCGCGGCCACCGACGTGGTGGGCGCGGAGGGCGACGGCTGGCGGGTGGCGATGGGCACGCTCGCCTTCGAGCGGGGCGCCTCGACATTGGGCCAGCAGCTCAACTTCCGCTTCGAGCTCGACGCCATCGTCTCGTTGGCCCGGCGGGACGACCCCGTGGTCCGGCAGCGGCTGGCGCAGGCGCACGTCGACTTGGAGATCATGCGGCTCAACGCCCTGCGATCGACCCCGCGGACGGATGCGATCAACAAGCTCTACTGGGCGACGGTGCACCGGTCGCTGGGCGAGCTGGCGGTCGACGTCCTGGGCGCGGCCGCCACCGTCGACCCCGACGAGCGGCTGCAGCGGCTGTTCCTGTTCAGCCGGGCCGACACGATCTACGGCGGGTCCAACCAGATCCAGCGCAACATCATCGGCGAGCGAGTCCTCGGACTACCCAAGGAGCCACGTTGAGCGAGCGTCCGTCCGCAATGACGAAGCCTCCGACCGAGCCGGCCGGGCGGGACCTCCTCGCGGGGAAGGTCGCCGTCGTGACGGCGGCGGCGGGGACCGGGATCGGCCACGCCACCGCGCGGCGGTTCCTCCAGGAGGGGGCGACCGTGGTGATCAGCGACGCCCACCAACGGCGGCTCGCCGAGGCGGCCGACGAGCTGACCGAGCTGGGCGGCGGGACGGCGCCGTTGGCGGTGCCGTGCGACGTGACCGTCGAGGAGCAGGTGCAGGACCTGTTCGCCGCCGCCGTCGAGGCCCACGGGCAGATCGACGTGGTGGTGAACAACGCCGGGCTCGGCGGCACCACCCACCTGGTCGACATGACCGACGAGCAGTGGTTCAAGGTGCTCGACGTGACGTTGACCGGCACGTTCCGCTGCACCCGGGCGGCGCTGCGGCTGCTCGGCGCCCAGGGGTCGGGCGTGATCGTCAACAACGCCTCGGTGCTGGGCTGGCGGGCGCAGGAGGGCCAGGCCCACTACGCCGCCGCCAAGGCCGGGGTGATGGCCCTCACCCGCTGCGCCGCGGTCGAGGCCGCGCCGTTGGGCGTCCGGGTGAACGCCGTGGCGCCCAGCCTGGCCATGCACCCGTTCCTGGCCAAGGTCACCAGCGACGGGCTGCTCGAAGAGCTGGCGGAGCGCGAGGCGTTCGGCCGGCCGGCCGAGGTGTGGGAGATCGCCACCGTGATCGCCTTCCTGGCCAGCGACTACTCGACGTACATGACCGGTGAGGTCGTGAGCGTCAGCTCCCAGCACCCGTGAAGCTCTCCGACGTTCCCGGCGCGGTCGGGCGCGACCTGGGCGCCACCGACTGGGTGGAGGTGACGCCGGCGCAGGTCGACGACTACGTCGCGGCGACGGGTGACTCGGACGGCGACGTCCCGCCGCTGCTGCTCCTCGCCCTCACCAACCTCTTCATGCCGCAGCTGTTCGCGGTCGACGACGCCGCGATGGGCGTCAACTACGGAACCGGCGAGGTGCGGTTCCCCGCACCGGCAGCCGTCGGGACCCGGGTCCGGGCCCGGGCCGAGCTGGTCGCCTGCGACGATGTGCGCGGCGGCATCCAGACGACCGTCCGGATCACGGTCGAAGCTGAGGGCGTCGACGCACCGGTGTGCGTGGTCGACGCCCTCAGCCGCTGGCTCGTCTGAGCCGTAGCCCTAGTTCGTCGCCGGGGTGAGGGCCTCGGGGGCGTCGTCCTCGGCGTCGTCGGTGGCGTCTTCCTCCGCCGGTTCGGCGCCGTTGGTCGAGACCTCGGCACCCGTGCCGCGGAGGCGCTTCACCAGGACGTACATCGAGGCGGTGGCCAGGATGTAGGCGAGGATGCCGGCCACGAACGTCCAGATGATCCCGAAGAACAGGGCGATCACGGTGGCGAACACCGAGGCGACCACCGACATGGCGCCGTTGATGCCCCACAGGAACGCGGTGGGCGAGTCCTCGTCGGTCGACGCCATCCGCATGCCGATCGAGAACGGCATGCCCATGAAGAACGCCATCGGCGCCAGCAGACCGACCGACACGGCGATGCGGACCGGGGTGGTGCGGTCGGCGAACTGCTCGATCAGCTCGGGCGTGACCAGACCGAACACCAGCGCCACGCCCAGCAGCACCAGCAGCGGGATCAGCAGCGACATGGGTCTGTCGATCTTGGTGATCCGGTCGACCAGCATCGACCCGATGCCGCTGAAGATCAGCACGGTGAAGAGCACCACGGTCAGCGCGTACGTCGGATGGCCGAGGAACGTGCTCAACCGCATCAGCTGCGAGATCTCGACCATCAGGAACCCGAGGCCGATGCCGCAGAAGTACAGGTACTGGGGAGTGCGGCCCTTGTGCCGGGTGCGCCGCCCGATCTGGAACAGCGGCCCGCCGATGCAGACCGCCGCCAGCAGGAGCACCGCCACCGCCAGGGAGGCGAGCACGACCACCGAGCGGAACACCTGCTTGTTGGCCGGCAGGTCCTGCCGGATGACGTTGCCCATGTCGGCCATCTGGAAGAAGAACGGCTTGTCGTCGGTGGGCGGCGAGATGTCGGCCTTCACCACGTCGAGGTTCGGCCCGGGCCCGCCCGGCTCGACCAGCGGGGCGAACGGGAACTCGTCGTTGGCGAAGTCCGGCCCGAGCACCGGACTGAACTCCATGTCCTCGGCGATGTCGCCCACTGTGGCGAGCTGGTCCTGTGTGAAGGGCTCCTGGCTCACCATGATCGTGCCGACGGTGGCGCCCACCGGGCCCTCGGGCGGGCCTTCGTAGATGAGGATGTGGTCCCGCGGGTTCTCGACGCCGCGGTCGGTCAGCACCTGCGACGCCAGCGCCGTCGTCCGCAGCATCTCCAGCGGCTCGGGGTTCTCGTGCCGGAACCAGCGGGAGACCGACAGGATCCCGTCGCCGCTGAGCTTGTCGAGGAACGTGTTCCAGGCGTCGGTGGTGTAGAGCGAGTTCTCGCTGAGGGCGAAGGCACCGGCCGACGTGGCCGCCCACGTGTCGATCAGCGAGATCTGGATCGTGTCGAACTCGTCGGACGTGCGGGTGATGTAGCTGCGGGCCTCGTCGTTGTGCAGTTCGAGGCCCTCGATCTCGTCGAGGTTGGTGAAGTCGCCGTAGGTGTCGGTGACGAGGTCGAGGATGTTGTCGTTGATCTCGATGCCGTCGATGTGGTCGGCACCGAACTCGGCGGCCGACAGCACGTCGCGCCCGCCGCCCACGCCGATGATCGCGGCCCGGTCGAAGTCCGGCCCCTCCTGCGCCCAGTAGGCGAGGTTGGAGATGTCGTAGCGGAGGAAGTCGGTCTGGTCGGGGTCGCCGTCGTAGCCGGTCATCACCGTGCCGGCGGTGCTGTCGATCAGCATCGACAGCTGCCGCGCCTGCAGGTCCTCCGGCATCGTGTCGCTGAGACCGTTGCCGAAGGGGTCGCCGAACGCCGCGGGGTCGCCGTCGACCGTGACCCGGGAGAAGGCGTTCCACGTGTCGTCGCGGTGCTTGGTGTCCTTCTCCTCCTTCGTGTAGAGGATCTTCACGAAGGGCTTGTTGCGGGCGTGGAGGGCGTCGTTGCCGAAGGCGCCGAGCAGCAGCAGCACGGTGACGCCGCCGGCCAGCACCATGCCCTTGAGCTCCTTGGCGTCGACGGCGAAGAGGAACGCGCCGATCGCGGCGACGGCCGCCACCAGGATCACGAGGCTGGGGCCGTCGAAGTAGTTGAACGCCAGCACCAGGAGGAGACAGCCCAGGCCGGCGCCGATGAGGTCGGCGGCGTAGAGCCGGTTGACCTTGTCACCGAACTTCGTGAGGGCCAGGCACACCACCACGCCGGCGCAGACGAACGGGATCGCGATGATCACGCACGTCCAGAACACCGCGGCCATGGCGCCGGCGTTGGCCTCCACCCGGAAGTTGATCGACAGCTGGGTGGAGATC
>Ga0193742_1001005_pt1 | contig 17821 bp, 32 predicted proteins | sample L2c1metaG_FD_165511 | JGI IMG/M metagenome (GOLD analysis project Ga0193742, IMG submission 165511) | Soil microbial communities from a riparian zone of the East river system, Colorado, United States - L2c1 | ecosystem: Environmental > Terrestrial > Soil > Riparian zone | place: USA: East River... | reverse complement strand
GGCATGGATCCAGCCACGGCGCCGCACCCGATCTTGTGGCAGTCCCTCTCCATATGCCCCGCCGATCGTCATGAACAGAGTATGCGGATTTTCATCCATGACATCTCTGAGGCTGTTGCCGATGACGGGGAAGTCCGTCTTGTGCGTCCCGCTTCCCGACCATCCGATGATCAGCTTGTCCTTGCTGTATGGCCGCTCGATATCTAGCACTGAGATGTCAATGTAGTTCGGCAATACATGGACATTCGGGTTGTACTTCAGCATCACCTCCCTGAGTGGTTCTGTCGAGACGGTTACCATGTCGGCAGACGAGGCGCAGGCTTTGATGTTCCCTCGGGTTGGTCCGTCGCTGAAGAATTCATATGTTGGGTTGCTTGGCGATACGTTCAGGAGATCGTCATCAATCTCATAGACGCTCAGCACATCCTGATCATTACAGACCCTGATCCATTGCTGCGCAGGACCATCTTCAGCATCTGCGTTGCACACCCTCTGTCCAACAACGACATCATAGTCACGCCAATCCGGCGGGAGGATACGATCGTGCCTCGTGATCCAGTTGAATCCTTGCATGCCGACGTACGTTGTATATCCGTTGAGCTCGTCCATTGGCTGAGCAATTCGATAGTGTCGGCAGCCATCGAAGTCAGCCCACCATCCGAACACCTTCTGGTCTTGCCTGTCTGGACGGAACATATGTTGGCCTTTCATCTGGTCGGGCAAGTTAATATACTTGTTGAAAGGAGTAATCGGAATGCCAAATGCCAAGGTGCGCAAGAACTTTGTTCTGGAGCTTCAGTATGATGACTTTAAGGACCTGCAAGAATTATGCGATCTGACAGGGCTGACGAAGGGCTACATCGTGCGCATATGCTTTGACAGGGCATACGGTGAAGTCAAGGACCAGCTTAAATCCGACGACATACCGCAAGACCCTCTGAAGCGTGGGGTGCCGCTCAAGACAGGAATCGTACGCTCTGCATACACTAGCCGCAAATCTGTTGAATGGCCTCCGCCCCTAGCAGAATTCATCCAATCTGGATTTTCCGAGTTCCCCCATCAATCACAAGACGAGGCTCATGCCTACGAGCAGCCTTCATCCGGGCAGCATCAAGAGCAAGGGCAATCTGAATCGCCGGCCCCTGTTCCCTCTCCGGATGCCGACCTGATCGTTTCGGTCCCCGCCGAACAGGCTCCGCAGCCTGTTCGGGCACGACGTAGGCGGCGAGGATAGGTGACGCCATGGAGAGGTGACGATGGTCATCGTACCAGCCGAAGCAGAGTCGACATTGGCTGTGCCACCGTTGCCCGGTGTCCGGCTCGAACAGGTGTGGCTCTGGATGAATCATTGATCCCCCAGGAGGGCGCTCGCGATCAGATTTTGCTGGTATAGTTTCTTAGCCCGCTTGAGCCAGGTGACTGCGTGCTTGACTCCATCGCGGGCATGCTCTTGTCCGATGAGCGGATTGTATAGTCCCATCTTTGCCATCCTGGCGTCGGTGACTGTATCCATTGCTAGCTTACCCGGCTGGATGATGATCGGACGTCTGTCACCTTTGCTGTACATCCTGTCATCAAATCTTGCGGTCATCCTGACTGGCGATAGTAACTCCCGGGCGGTGCTGAACTTTCGTAGCAGGAAGTCCTCTACTACGATGTGGGCATCAGGCCAGGCCTGGACCAAAGAGAACATCTCATCTGTCTGTTCCCGCTCGCCACCGATGAACTCTCCGGCGGTCCAGAATGAGATGTTGTCCATGATGCGATAGTCCGAGTCCTCAATGGCCTCAAGGTACACAGAGAATGTCGCCCACCCTGTCGTGCCACCGGGATCAAAGGCAACGACAGTATACAGATCATCAACATCCAAATCATCGATGTCATCGGGGGTGATGAATCCGGACCCGTTTGGCTTTACAAATGTGCTCACGAGGGGGAGACCTCCTGCGGTTTGCAGGTGTGTGACCATCGGATAGCCTTGTAGTCCCCCACCGACTCAAGCATCATCTGACCTCCACAACGAGAACAAATTGCGTTCTCAAGGTCAACTACCTGCTGGATCTTCAAGCTATCCTGAGGATTCCAGTCCACACCAAGAGCCTCAGCGATCCGCCTGCCTTCCCCGATAGGCGAGGGGTCGCCCATCGCGGCAGCAGCCACTACCATTACAAGGATGAAGTGTGTTGCGCACAATACACGGTACATCCTTGGATCCTCAAAAGGAATGCTCAACTGTAACAGACCTTTATTCCCGCACCAAAGTCTGGCACACATCCGTTGCTCAGCCTCTTGGGTGGTCATCCTTTTTGTTTGGAATCCACCGAAGTCATTCTGGTTGTGCTTGAGCTGCTCCACTTGTTATCCTCCGCAACAGCAATCCGCCGTTCATGAGATGGTCGGCTTCAACCGTGTCGGCATCATCATCGATCTCTTCCGGCCGGTACCACTCATAGGTTGGCGGACCTAGCCACGCCGGCTTTGATTGCTGATCGGGATAGCCTTGGGATATGGCCTTGCCCCCACAACTTGTAGTGGCTCGACAGGCGATGGCCATTGGGGTGGTGCCGGCATCCTTGTCAATTGTTACAATGCCCTTCCTGCACGTCAAGTCGTAGTAGTAGTTCTCAGCGCCTTTGCGTTGATTGACGCCAGCCCACCACTGTGGACTTTTCCGTGCGAGTTGGCGCTCCAACTCTTCCTTGGTGATCATTCAGCGTTCACCACTTCTGGGGCTTTCCCTTGCAGGAGTGCCTCAATTTCCGACTCAAGGAACCGGCGATGCCCACCGGGCGTACGGACAGATCCGAGCCGGCCGGCGGCAGCCCATCGAGTGACCGTCTTGGGATCTACCCTGAACAGCTTGGCGACCTCACCTGGAGTGAGGAGGTGATCTTTGTTCAGCATAGCATTCTCCTTTCGGTGATCATGACAATCTTGCTGCCGAAGGATCTGCGGCCCACTCCCAATCTTGGATAGCAGGGATGCCCTCTGCGTCGGTACCGTCATCCATGGAGAAGAGCCCGGTGCCGGCATAGCCACGGTGCCAGTCAACACTCGGGACGCCGGCCCTTTCAAAGGCATCTACTCGATCCCGGATCGAACAGGACCGGTCGAACTCAGCCTTGAAGACACACTTGCCCGCCTGGTAGCAGGCAGGCCTGATCTTTTCAGCGATCAGCTGGAACTGCCATCCATCAGTGCCGTTGGCCAACTCATACTGCTCAACTGTCTCAGGGCTCTCATATCCCCGGAGAACCTTGGCGATCTCGGCGAAGATGATGCGCCAGGGGAACTGCGCCTGGGTACAGGTTCGCTTCCCGGCCTCCAGGAACAGGGTCCGGAGATCCATCACCCAGTGGATACGGGTAGGCATGGCGTGCGGGAGAAGTTCTCGTGCCTCTTCAGCGGGCATTCCGGAATTCACCAGAACGGCATACGCCTCTTGGAGGTGCAGCATCGCCTGGTCCCAGACGTTCCTCTGGTACTCCAGCGTATCCCTCTCGGCTCCAAGAGCTTGGTCGCCCTTGGTGCTGGCTAGGTGCGGAGGCAGAGGAATCTCCTCAACCCAGTTGCCTTCTGGTACTGCGAACCGTAGGGACTCCTGAGCAAAGAAGGAGAACCGAGACCGCACCATCTGATGCGTTGTCGATCGGGTCAGCCCTTCAATCAGGAAATGGAATTGGACCGACTCCAGCGGGCCGGACAGCACAGTCTTCAGCAGATCATCGAAAGCCTGCCGCCGAGCTTCATTGGTCACCCGTGGGTCGTTCAGGCTCCGGATGACCTCGCCCTTGTAGATCCCATTCAGAACGACGATGCTGCCGAGCGGGTCAGGTATCGCATTGATCAATGTCGCTGAGATCTTGCGCCTCTTGTCCTCGGGGATCGGTTCCCGCTTGTACTGCTGGGAGTCCGCCCACTTCTGGATCTCCTTGCCCATCCTGCTCTCTCCTTCGCCTGGCCTTGCTGATTCTCGACTGGTGTGCCCGGATTGTCCTAGTGACTGGGTTGCCAGACTTAGGTCTGCATCGGCTGCCCGGTGGCCTTCCGCAATCGTCGCACTCTTCGTCAATTACCCCATTCGAGTAAGACTCAGTTGCTCCACTGGCCATCAGAAGATCTTCTCAGCCGGCTTCTTTTGTGCGTCCACGATCCTTCCGACCAGCATTATCTGTCTGCCGTCGAACTTGGACCTTGACATGTAACGGACATTTACGACCCATTCACCGATGCCGCCCTCTACCTGAACCCGAAGATTCACCATCTCATCGGTGGCTGGGATGACGATTGCTTCCTCATTAAGCATGAACAGTCCCATCACAGCCGCAGCCATCGATCTGGCAAACGGCTTGGAGTGATGCCCGCTGGGGCTTTGCTTTAAAGGCGTCACCCAGGGCCGCCCCCAGGTCGTCTATGATAGCTTGCCGATCCTTGATGAGGGGTATCCCTACCTGGGATGAAAGTAGTACGGCAAGAGCCTTCTGCAGGCCCTCCCCCACTTTCCGTGAGGTGATGATGGCGAAGCTGCTGCCAGTAACAACTACTGCCACTTCGCCCCTCTTGATCCATGCCATGGGCGTCCCTTCCCTTGTGTGGAGCTAACGTACCGTTTCGTCCAGTTTGCCGCTAGATCGACTTTGTTAGGCGTCCTCGTCCGGATCGATTACGAGTATCTGTTTTACATATAGTGATGAGCCGAACCCGCCACGACTCTTCCGGGCCACGACATAGATGACATCATTCTTCAGCCTGATGCTTTCCAGTGCTTCCTTGAATCGCGGGAAATCAAACCTCGTGACCCGGACATAGACATCCTCATCTCCATCGTCATAGGCATGGAGAGTTGCTGACGTTGGAAGATCCGGGCGTTCCATCGTCTCGATGATGTCTTCCAGTTCCCTGCCGGAGCGCGCTCGTTCATCCTCAATCGCATCCTTGTATTCAACTAGCCTGACGAGTCCGATCCAGATGACCGGCTTGCCGCCGACGACATCAAGGATCTCGTCAGAGGAGTGCGTTGGTTTCCGTAGCGGGATCTCACGTTCTCTGATTGCTTCTCGAATCGAATCGAGAGCGTGCTTTGTCTTCAGAAGTCCAAACGGATCATCACTTTCAATTTGTGCCCGAAACTTCTCGGTGCTCTTTGGCCCAATCCCTGGTACTGCGAGTAGATCGTCAGCATCCTGAACACCAAACCCATTCTTCTTGACTAGCTCCCCGTCAAACTCTACAATCTGATCCGCAGTCTTATCACCAACCCCGGACAGCTGTTGCCATCCGGCCGCAATGTGGTTGTTCTCCAGCGGAATCCATTGCTTCTCACTAACGCCAGGAATCACGCTGCTTACCTTGATCCCATGCCGTTCCGCATCCTTGATGAGGCGGGCCCACTTATCCTCTGCTGTCTTTCTTAGCTGTGCAGCAAAGAATGCAGATGGGTGGTGCACCTTCATATACATACACCAGTAGGCAAGCATTGCGTATGAGATACAGTGGGCGATGTTGAACGAGTAGGATGCTGATGTTACGAGACGTCCCCATACCGCAGTGGCTGTCTCTTCGCTAACGCCGTGTAGTCGCATCGCCTCTCGGATGAAATCTTGAGAGGATGTATTGAACTGCGCCTCGCCCAACTTGAGCGAAATGATACGTCTGATCTCGTGTACCCGCCGGACCGAGAGGCCGCCGAAGTCAGAGAGCGCCTTGAGAACCTGCTCTTGGTAGATGATCTGTCCACGAGTGTCTTTTGTGAGGTCGTCAATGATAGGATGGAAAGAAGTTGCCTTTGCCTCACCTCGCTTAACTCGGATGTACTCAGCAGTTGTCCCAGAGAAGAGTGGGCCAGGGCGTGATAGTCCGTTAATGTCGGATAGTTCAAGGAACGTATCAGGCTTGACCTCTCTGTTGACGAGCCGCGTTGCCCGCCCCTCGAATTGGAAAATCCCGATGACATCATTCCTCCTGAATGCGTCGATTGTCTCCTTGTTATCGAGCGGTATTGTGTACAATTCCTCAAGGGTCATCCCGGAGAACTGGAGGGCGTAGCGAAGCATTCCCATAGTCGAGAGCCCTAAGAAGTCCATCTTTAGCAGATTGAGGTACTCAGCCATCTTCTTGTCAACCGAGACTGCGGTGATGGTCTCGCCTTTGACAACGCGGGTATACATTGCGCAGACATCTGACATCGCGGTGTTACCAACAACGACGCCGGCGGCGTGCGTAGACATTCCCCTGTAGTTGCCTTCTAGCCGAGTAGCCTTCCACAGATCTGGGTAGTCATTGAAGACCTGCTTGGCCTTGGGGAACATCTCCAGGGTATCGAGTAGAGCCTGGTCCTGTCGAGAGTCCCCACCCGACCTCTCAACAATCATGTCCTTGGGGATCTTGGCAACCCATGATGGAATTGAGAAGACACGGGCTACATCATCGATTGAGTTCTTGCCCTTATACTTTGTAAACGTACCAATGTTTCCAACTCGGTCCGCTCCCCATCTTTCAACAAGATAGTTTCTAACCTCAATGCGACGTTCGTCGTCAAAGTCAAGGTCAATGTCTGGGGTGTCTTCACGGTCCGGAGAGATGAAACGTTCAAAGTACATAAGAGGGAACTGCAGGGGGTCGATCTCAGTGATGCGAAGAAGGTAGCAGACAAGCGAGGCGGCAGCGCTACCTCTGGCGGGGCCCACTGGAATTCCACTGTCCTTAGCAAATCTTACTCCGTCGCTGGTGATCAAGAAGTAGTCTGTGAACCCTTTGGGCTCGATTGTGGCTAGCTCGTGCTTAGTCTGGGCAATGTACAGCTTTCGCTTCGGCTTGATGAACTTGTTACCGTGTGCGATCCGGTACTTCCACCCCTGCTTGAGCCAGGACCGCATGATCTCTTCCGAGGCGACTGGTTCATCTAGATCCAGTGCTGTTCCTTTGCCCATGATGCCTGCCCTATGATTGCTGATTGTTCTTGAACGGATAGGCTATCCCAAGCTTCTAGTGCATCATTTGCCAATTGCTTGCAGCTAGGAAAGCAATCGTTTGTGGACACGCACCCTCTTGCCCTAGCTAGTTCTGCCGAGGTGATCTCTGGCTGGAAATCCCTCTCTCCTGATCCTGGCACCTTCCGCCCCCTGGTAGACATCGATCATTACCCGCAGCTGATCCACGGACTGAAGCATCTCTTCTACCGGAGGTCCCTGGATTGCGTTGATGATGTCCTCAACAACCTCGGCTGTGTAATGGTTAGCAACCCAGTTCTTTGCGATCGATGTCCCATCCTCATTTAGCTGGACGATGGAGATGCCGTACCTAGCAGTAGAGTTGTCCATCAAATCTCCAAACATCAGGTAGTCCCGTGACCGGAATCAGGATGCCCCGGTCCTCCAACCTCCAGCAGGCTCTCCTCTCCAGGAATCCTCCTGGGTACACAAACCGCTCTCTCGACGCGAGCGCCCGGCCCAGCAGCCTCGCCTGCACCGGGCCGATGCGTAGAAGGTCAGTCTTCGTCTTCATCCGCATCTTCGTCGTCAGGCTTTTCCTGGATTCCAAGGATGATCCTGTCGTGATGCTTAAGAAATTCAAGCATGCTCTTCGTAAAGCTATCGCAGATAGCGCGGTGTTCCCAGTATTGCTTCTTCAGTTCATCAACGAGACCGTCTGGATATCCGTAGTAATTCTGGATTGAATCACGCAGGTCCGCCTTTACCCATTCCCCGCTCTTGATCTTTGCCCTTCCTTCATTGTAGAGATTCATCACTTTCTGGAATTCTTGGTAGATCAGGCTAAGTGCAGCCAGCTCATAATTGTTTTCTATGTAGAGCGGGTTTCCTGGTTTTACCGGCTTGTTTGCCATAGCAGGTCCCTTCTGGTGCCTGGAAACTTGATGGGCGGCGCTTTGGGGAGGGTGACTGTGCAGCGCTCAGCTATCTCGGTCGTAGAGGCTAGTGCAAGGGATGCCGCTCGTTTCGATAGGCCGGTCCCTCTTAGCCGAGATATGACCGTAGCATCGCTGTCTGGGGGACAGAGTCGGATGTCGTACTCCCATGATTCTGCTTGAGCGGCGGCGGTGTTCATGCCTCGGTGGGCGGCGTGGAGGATGACTTGCATTTCATTATCATCCGGGAGAGGATAGTGAACATCTGCGGTTCCAACAAGAGGGATGCCAAGCTCACTTCCGAGCTGCTCATATGCTTTGTTAATGTCGTGTGTGCGCGGAAGTTCCGGGAACATCTGGCACTCTAAATAGTAGCGATCTCCAAGCCTGTCCTGGAATCTCGCCGCTGTCCTCTTCATCCTTTCCCAGCTTGCGTTTTCCACGGGAATTGATTTTCCGCCTAGCAATGTACAGGCCAATAGGCTGTCCGAACAACCAGAGAGAACGATAAGTCCCTCCTGGTTCTCCCACAGCATCTCGCCCCTTACCGTCGGCCACCGGTAGAATCCCTCACTCCATGATTGCGTTACGATCTTGTTCAGATTGCGGTACCCAATCTGGTTCATTGCCAGAATGGTAAGGTGGAACTTCCGAGGAGACCTCGGCTTGAGCTCGGTGTATGCCTCTAGGCCAAAGATCGGCTTGACACCAACCTTGTTGCCAGCGATCTCCACATACGGGTGCGATGAGACATTCCCATGTTCTGTTGCGGCCATTGCGGTGCCGCCTAGCTCGGCTATCCGATTGACGTGAACGGAAGGTAGGGCATATCCATCCCCATATGAGAATGTTGTATGGTGATGCAGGGATACCCACTTCATGCCTTAACCCTCTTCCTTCGCATCCTGTTCTCCCAGCCGGCATGGATCTTCAGCACGTCATGGTCACCTGCCGTAGCGGTGCACCAGCAGACATCGCATGTTCCACACCATGTGTGACATAGATGGCAAACGCTTGAGCTATATCTCCTGTGGCCATATGGACCAGACTTCTCCCGGTCCAGCACTAGCTCTAATCCATCTTCTGTAACCCGGTGCGGATATGCTACATAGTACAACCGCTTAGCCCGTTCTTGCATTACCACTGTTGGGCAGTAGCGTAGAACCTCAATCAAAGGTGGCGGCTCTTGTCCCTGCCCCCTCTTGGTATTGCAAGCTATGTGCGACAATCGGATGTTCCAGAATCCGTCTGTTCCGCCAAGCGACTTCGGTATCAAGTGATCCTGATTGCACACGATAACCGAAGCCGGCTCAACGCAGATCCAACAGATTCCCTTGTCCCTTTTCCACAATCTGTCAATCCTGGGGAGTTTCTGCTTCCCCACTTTCAACCACCTCATTCTTCGTCGGTAGCCCGCGAACCCCTAGCGTACTAAGGCACTCAGCTGCGCCTGTGTCGCCGTTGTCCTTGTACTTCTGCTCTTCATGGTTGTATATTAGACGGTGCCCGCCGTGCTCGTCGCATATGCTGATATAGGCTTCTGCATTTGGATACCAACTCCATCCGCTGCCCCAGTCCCACATGACATACCGGATAATTGGCGGATCGTTTTTGTCATCCCAGGAAGGTTTGATGCCGGCCTCGGTGCAAAGCCCGGCACCTCCCTCCCATTCACCACCGTCCGGGACGAACTCTTTGTACCATTTGCTGGCTGGGATCTCAGCAATGATGTACTTGCCTACCAACTTCTGGAAGTCTTCATCGGTCCATTCACGCACCTCTTCGGGCGTAAAGATCTGCCTCAACGTAGGTCCTCTCCGTGTGGTAGCGCCGGCTCAACCTGACCCTGGTAATGCGACCGCAGATCGGGATGTCCGTACGGCCGCTCAACCTGGCAGTCCATCCAGCCGAAAGAGATCTGACAAATGCGTACGGTTGGTGTCAGAAAGATCGGTTGCTCACCCTCGTTCTTGAGCTCAAGGGTAAGCGTACCTTTGAACCCTGGGTCGATGAATCCGGCGGTAGAATGGACCTGTAGGAACTTGCGCCCCCAGGTCGACTTCCCCTCTACCCTTCCATAGATGTTGTCCGGCAGTTCGATCCACTCGACCGTTCGGGCCAGGAAGCAGGCGCCAGGAACAATTGTAATCCTCTCACCTTCTTCAACCAAGATGCTTTGGTCCTTCATTCTGCCACGCCGGATCATCTGGTTACCCAGACGCAGCTCTACTGAGGCAGGTTGCATTGAAATGCTGTACGGCTCTGGAGTTGGCGTGATGACGATCTCGCCCTTTTCCAGCATGACGCGGATAGTGCGATCACTGAACATCGGACCCCATCATGGTTGGCCCTGACAGCAATTGCCGCATTGCCAGTTCGGCTTGGATTAGCGATGAGATTCGCATTGCCTCTTTGTGCCAGTCGCCGTACTCATCGGCCGCGTTTCGCAGAGAATAATTCTCAGATCTCCGATCGCGCAAAACCTTGATGTTCTCGTTCCAGCCCATCTTTTCAGCTAGCAGATTGAAGTCCGCATTCAGCCGGTTGAACTTTCGGAGGGCAGCAGCTGCCTTTTCGTTCGCCTCTCGCAGAAGTTTCCATTGTAGTCGATAGTAAGCACGCTCATCAGCATCGATCAACCAGCTGGATGGGCGTCCTACTGGCGTCCTCTGCTCGGGTACCTGGTTCATGTGATCCCTTCCTCCCTTAGCCATTGGCCGAAATCTTGCCAGTGTTCTTCTACGACTGGCTGTAGTCCAGGATTGCGCAGTGCGTAGGCCGGGTGGAACATTGGCCAAACTACCGGACGAGACACCCCTGACTTGAGCTGCTTGACATGTCCGGCAGAGTCGCTAACAGGTAGGTGCTCAGGAGCTATGCAAGCAAGAGGTGTCGCGCCGACCGTAACGATTACAGTCGGCTTACCCAACGCAATCCACTCCTTCCTGATCCATCGGACCGACTGCTTGATCTCATCACGAGTTGGCGTCCTGTTGCCCGGCGGACGGTACTTCACGACGTTGGTGATGAAGGTATTTGCTGGCTCAACCTCCTGTCGTTGTTCTCCTGGCGGCGCATCCTCATATTCAGGCTCTGCCCTTAGTCCGGCTAGCCCCATCAGCTGGTTCAGCAGCCGGCCTGAGCGGCCTACGAACGGCTTGCCGACTAGGTTCTCTTCGGCCCCCGGCGCTTCGCCCAGGATCATGACGGCAGGCCGCTTAGCGCCTCGTCCGGGGACTAGCTTGATCCCTTCTTTCCTAAGATGCTTCCACCCTGGAGCCTCACGGTAGGCATCATATAGCTCAATGAGATCCATGGAATCTCCAATTGGATACTTCATGCCACGTATCTCCGCAGAGGCCGACATTCCCGCCAAAATGATCCTGCGTTGCTTGGTGGAGTCGTGGGTATTTCGATCTGCAGGTTGGGCACTGGCCGAAACTTGCTTCACCTGGATCTTTCAGCTCATCCGTATCCTTCTCGGATGCCTTTTGTTCATCATCCAAATCAAGACTCCGGATAGCTAGCATACAATGCGATGCTAGTTCCTTGAAGATCTGACGAGGCTGCTCACGCCAATCGGATGTATCGACGTTATCCCATAGCGCTGCCTTGAGCTTCTGAGTTTTCCGGTGCACCTCAACGAACTCAGCCCGTACTCCTAAGAGCCGGGCTGCCTTGTACTCCTTGCTGTACTGCTCGAAGTCTCTCGCCATCTCTGGCATGATAACTGTGATGGCATAAATTGCGTCGTCGCTGAGGAACGGTGCCTCGTCAGTCACTTGTCCTCCCCATAGATCGGCCGGACCTTCGCCATTTTCATGCCGGCTTTGGCGTTGATTGCTTCGACATCAGCAACTGCTAAGGTGCGTTCAGACTTTGCAATCTGCTTCATCTTGATCCATGGCCCATTCGCAGCAATCCTGATCTCCACGGAATACCCAATTGGATACCTCATGCTATACCTTGATCAGCTGTGTGATCAGGGCGAGGTTGCTTTCCTTCACCCCGAACAGGAAGTTGGCGCCGAGACGAAAGCTGAACCCATCATGCTCTTTGGCATAGTACGGGTTCTCCAGCAGCGTCTTCCACGTCTCGGTGACGAACGCCGTCTTGTGGTCGAGATCCTGCTTGAACATCAGGCTGTCGCCGTGCGGAACGAGGATGTTGAACGGGCAGCCCGGCGCTAGGATTCGAGAGACCTCGCGCAGCAATGGCCGGGGGTCCCTCAAGTGCTCCAGAACGTGGGTGGCGATCACGCCGCCGACCGATCCAGGCTTATGCGGGAACATCGGCGGCCCCGTCGGCGTGCCCAACTTGTCAAAGTCCCACTCGGGCCATTCGTACTCGATCGTGCCTGGGATGTGCTTGATGCCGGGGCCAAGGTGGATGACAGGACGTAGCCAGTTTGGATCTTCCCATTCTGGGAGTTCTCTGTCCAGGCCAAACTCAGCAAAGGTTAGGGGACTACCCTGTGCCCAGGCTTGGCCGTTATCTGGAGGGGTGTTCACTTGTGCCTTTCCTTCCATGTTTCGATATCATTCATGATATCTGGGCTGACGGCATTGAGATCGTTAAACCTATGCGCCCGTCCCATATAGTCCTGATTGTACGGCTGGTTTCGGATATACAGGGGTTTGAAACCAATGTCGGCGGCGCGGGTGAGCATCTCTGGTAGATCATCTAGAATAGCTGCCACTCGCGCGCCGGCTTGCCTCTTTAGTTCTGTGTACTTGTCGTCGCCGAATAGTACCGCGTTGTACTGTATGCCGTTGCGGCGAAGCCACTCACGAGTATCTGGGTCGATACTGTCCAAGCGTAGGTACGGACGGGTAGTACAGATCCAAACCTCCGCTCCTGCTGATTGGATATTCTCTGTCAGCCATGAGGCCCACGGATAAACAGGCATCCATCGCTTCCAGCCGCCCTGGCGAAAGGCTAGCTTGGCCTCCCTGTATGATGCCTTTGTCACCCCCATGAACTTGTAGAGATTGAGACCTGGGTTGATTTGATCGGCATTGGGCATAGGCTTCCCGAACCATCGCTCAGCGAAGGCTAGGAAGTGCCCGTGGTAGTCCCCCATTGTCCCGTCGATGTCGATCGCAACGATTGGCTTATCAAACCCATTTGTCCTAACCGGGTGCATCGCCTCTAGTGGCCTCAGCACACGCCTCTTCAATGGTTTGGTTGCTGCCGGCACAGGTCCTCCAATTGTTCGGTGGTGGAAGTTTGTGCGTGTGCATCTTACCGCCGGGGGTAAGGTTCACCGGTCCTTGGCACTCTGGCCTCGGGCAGAATTGGATGAGGGCTGGCTTTGGGGGAGGAGCAATGAGCTCACCGACCATCAGATACTCCAAGGATGTTGGAGACATCGATGAATGCCTCGTGCGACAGCTCGCCCTTTGTCCACTTCCCGTACCGACCAAGACGAACGATCTCTGGATGACAGTCACAGTTGTTGCTGATTGGCTTCAGGACCTCTGCGGCATTTCTCCCTGGGTAGTACCAAGACGGCCATTCAATTGTCTGGTACCCGAAGATGTTGCTGATGCGATACCACTTACCAAGCGAGTTGGTTGATCGGCCATTGCAGAGCACCGTATCTGGAGGACAATTGGTTTTCAACTTCTGCTCCATCTCGGGAGCATCGCCGAGTGCCCAGATTCTTTGTGAGCGGAACATGTGTTTTGCTGGCTTCTCGCATAGCCTGCTAAGAGGAATTGTGTTGAAGATGAAGTCATACTGGTTGGCAAAGCCATCACGTGCCATTGCGAGCCGCATGATTGGGCCATCAAGTCCTGGGCTGTCATCAATCCGATCCTCGAACTTGCTGTACAGCTGGTTGTATGCAGACCGAATGTCCCAGACCCTTGCAATGCCCTCATACAGATCGACAGATGTATCTACATCAGATAGTCCGCCGTACACCCGATTGCGGTATCCCTTTGGTGTTCCCACCAGCTCATATCTGATCCAGCGGTCCTCCGTCTCGATGCCTGGGAGTGGCCAGTGCAGGTATTGCGCACCAAACATGTAGCTCCGTCGACGCTTGGATACGATCCGCACTTCATAGCCTGCCCGCTCAGCCGCCCAAGCCGCAAAGACGCCGGCCGGGCCACACCCTAGGATCAGGACCTTGTCACTCATCACTACCCTTTGCGTTCCGCTCTGACCATCGTTTCTTGGCATCAGCCCTGATTGCTTTTGGGTCAGGGTTGTATGGGTTCGTGAAGATGGCAAGGCACTGTGAGATGCCTATACCCTTCCCCACCGTCTTCTCGCTCTTGTCACCACGCATTATCTTATCAGTCACCTGATCCATCTTTTGCCAAAGCAGCATATGGAGAGATGGGCCGGTAAACTGGAGGGGTTTGTTCCGCTTCAGATTCATTGCTCTGTTACTTTGAACTCTTTCCCGCATGAGCAGACAATCTCAGTCGGGTGCCCATCTAGGTTGAACCTGAATTCTAGCTCGTGCTCCTCTTGCTGTGGGCGTCTGACATGCAGCTTGGTGTTTTCATCGGATAGCTGCCCATAGAAAACATACAGCCCTGCCATTATGAACCGAGCCCTTGCCGTTGGTATATCAGCATACCTTCAGCAGCCGTCCTGATCTCCTCTGGAATGATCTCCAGCACCTTGCTGGGACACCACGCTGACTCCTGATACGTTCCATCACTCAAGAAGGTGTACAGCTTGGGGTGGACTTCCTCTTGTGCGAGTGTGGCGATGGTGAGTTCCCAGGCCCACCTAGGCACCTTGTAAAGATCCTCCATTATTCCTCCTATGTTGATGGCGATCACACTAGTGGAAGTGCTCGTCTGTTGGGCTGACAGGATACATGCGATGTATGGTTTGGTGGTAAGCCTCCCAGGCATCTCGCGCATGAAGGCGCCGTTTGTCCTGGTCGGGTTCGACGGTGAACTTCAGCTTGAGTGCATCAGCATGGCTGCGCTCGAAGTGTTTCATCAAATGCTCGTCGGACATATCAGCGACGGACTTGACCTTTCTGCCTTCCAAGTTACCTCCCCTCTTGGTCTAGAAGGACCAGGGACGGCCCAGCCGCCGGGCCAGGCCGCCCCTACGGGGTTGCCAACGCTATCTAGGGGTAGGTCTTACTACCCGGAGATATCGTGCCGGCAACTAGAAAGCTGGCTCGCTGTCGTCATCCAAGTCCGCATCGGTGTCATCGTCGTCGGCATCGTCGTCATCCGAGTCCTCACGGAACGGAAGGTAACCGCCGTTCTTGCCGAAGTCCAGCTTCTCTGCGTATTCGCCATCTGCGGCTTTGCGAACGACCTTGAGGTGCACCAGCAGGTCCTCATCAGCGATCTTGAGCTTGCCGATCTTCTGGACCACACCGTCTTCGTCCACGACCATCTTGCTCATGAAGTCGCTGGAGGTGATGTTCAGTGCATCGCAGTACCTGGCGACCCGGAATGCTGTGCTCTTCTGTACTGGCATGTGATCCCAGAACGGGCAGCCGTCGTACTTGGCGTGCTCTTCTTTCCACTCGCCGTCGAGCAGGAGCAGGCTGGTCAGCTTTGGCTTTCCGCTTTCCTTGGCCTTGTCCTTCTTACTCCACTTCAGCTTGAAGCGATAGATGCCGTTCGGCGGGATCGGACCGGCATAGTCCTTCCTGCCTTCACTTGCAGCCTCATCGATTGCTTCAGGGGTGATGTCCCCACCCCACTTGACCTTCGGCATGATTCCCTTCCCTACCTTTTGACTTTCTTGCCAACAGACTTCTTCGGAGGCGCCGACTCTACCTGAGGCACAGTCTCATTGCCAGTAATGATCTCCATGATCTCAGGCATTGTTAGATTGTCGGTGTACTTGCCAAGCCTGTCGAACTGATCCTTTGCTACATATGAGGTGTCAGTCTTTGGGTCCTTGGTGGACTCCCAAAGAATCCGACGGACTTTTTTCCTGCCCTCCTCATTCTTGATCGTGTGCGGCCGGATGAATCCGACACAGTGGAACTGCCCTGAGATATAGTCGCTGACCTCACCCTCCTTGCCCTGAAACCCGGGCTTCACCCACGGGTCTCCATCATCGGTCTCTGTCCGCATGACATGTGTGGTGACGATGAGATTGACGGGCAGATCGATCAACCTAGCAATCCAGCCCTTCATGAAGTTCTGGGCATTGAGATAGTCAGGCTTGTCCGGGAGGTTCCGGTGGGTCCGAGATTCGGGACGCTTGTCAAATGCCTCCGCTGCGTAACCAAGCATGAACTTCGTCTGCATGGTATTGCCACCGTCAGCAATCACCCAGTCGAACCTACTCGACCCACCGCTCTCCAGCCAGCTAACCGCAGCTAGTGCAGTTGATGGGTCTGGAATCAGACGTACCCTCCCCTTGCCACCGTTTTGGGCAGCAGAGATGTATCCGGGCTCACCGGCCAGGAACAGCTTTTGTCCGGGGGCGGTGCCAGCCAATCTGGTCTTGCCAGATCCGGGTTCGCCATAGATCAGGAAGTTCTTGAACTCGCTTGCTCCATCGAGGTCGAAGAGGCCTGCCTCAAATTCTTCCTCTGTCATGATGTTGCGGTCTGTGGCCACTGTGCTCCTTGGGGATGTGCGCTTAACCGTACCGTATCGAAGGGGGTACGACTATGCGCCGTCCGGCCACCAGTTCACAGGGACATTCTGAGTGGCGAGGTAGTCTCGCAGCTTCCTTAGCTCAGTCGACTGCAGACCGTGCACCAGAAACGCATTGATGTCCTTCTCCTGCGACATCTTCCAGACTGTGTCATACCCGATGTCTTGTAGCCTGTTCGCTATCCCACCAACAGCCGGGGCCAACTGCCGCATCTCAACATTGCTCAGAGCCTTCCTCCGGGCAGCATCGAACTTGAGTCTCTGGAACCAGATGGGGCTGCCTGTCTTGCCCCGCATCCGGCCGCTCACCCCGTTTTTGAGGATCGAGTGAACACCGCCTGTTACCTGCTTCCGGCGCCTCTTTCCCTGCCTCCGAACATCCTTGCGGTTGGCTTGATGGAACTCCTTGTCTGGGTCGATCTCTTCGTCACTTGGAGGGGTGACCTTGTGCCGTTGAATTGCCAAGGGGTGCTCCTAACAAGATCTTTTGGCCTGGCGTTACCGTACTTGGATCGCGAGGCTGCGTCTACTCAGGCCAGATCTGCTTTCCAACTCCTACACCATGTTTGAGGAAGGAGCTTGCCCTATCAGCATTGAAGTAGACACGGCCTATTGGTACATTGAGGGGCTTATAGATCAATTCGATGCACATCTGCGATCCTTTTGGGCTTTGGATTCCATAGATAGCAGCGGTGATCCTCTTCTTGCTGCACTCGTGGTCGATCAATCGAGACAGAATCCTGTAAAGCATTTGGCTTATCCTATTCTTCAGCAGCGACGGGTACCTCAGCAGGCGGCATGCGCATGTCGAGGAGCGCGGCAAAGATGTCATCCCGCACTTCTGGCGACTCGAAGGCACCCTGGAGCGAGTCACCATGCTCAATGCACATCTCGTGTGGGTCGCTGACGGCCGAATCCTCGTCCGGGCCGACGCCGATGGAGGCAATGCCGGAGCGGTAGCGGAAGTAGAACTGCCAGCCGCCGGCCAGCTTGCCTTCCCACTGCTCCGGGCAGGCGCAGCAAGTCTGCTTGGCAAACACAACGAGCGGATGAGCCATCATGGATGGGTCTCCTCGTCTGTAGATTTGCGGTGGTCTGCGTATACATCACGCTTCCGAAATACCATCTTGATGAACTCTTCAGTATCACCGCCACGCTCATCTAGCTCGCATAGGTCGAAGTACTGGCAGAATGCACAGCCAAACATTGTTGGGTTCTTGGATGGCTTGAGGATTCCCCGGCGCCATAGCTCGATCTGCAGCGCCTCATCCTGGATCCTCCGGAGCTGCGAGTTACGCTCCTTGGAGGTCCGATGTACCGGCTCACGCAGGAAGAGAGGGGCCGGCTGTACCTT
>Ga0193742_1001004_pt1 | contig 17829 bp, 18 predicted proteins | sample L2c1metaG_FD_165511 | JGI IMG/M metagenome (GOLD analysis project Ga0193742, IMG submission 165511) | Soil microbial communities from a riparian zone of the East river system, Colorado, United States - L2c1 | ecosystem: Environmental > Terrestrial > Soil > Riparian zone | place: USA: East River... | reverse complement strand
GCTGATAAATAGCACAAAACAGTGGATTTGGACTCACCCGGTCCCACTTGGCTGCACACCCTGCTGCAGTTTTTGTACCACCTGACTCACTGTGTGCTAACATCGCCTTAGCAGCATCACTCCAGAATGATGTCTTGAATTTCATGCCATCACCTGCCTTTGCTTTGTTGTCAGCAATGTAATCAATGAGAGCAATTTCATCAGCCTCAGACCACTGGGCCTTGATTGTTATTTCTGGCAGGAAAGGCAAGGGTTCTAGAGGTTGAGGTGGGCTGTTACGAGTTTGTATCATGTTGATGTTGACGAAGTATGCTTGTGCTATTGTGGGGCCTGTGTGAGAGAGATGTGACTGATTGTGACATTGTTGCCATAATCCAAAATAATTTGTTTCTTTTGGTTGCCAAATAGAGTCTAAACCTTCACGATGAATTATGTTGCTGTGTTTCTGCTTGGGCACAGTGGTACATAAATCAGGCAGAAGGTGTCTGTTTATGATTGTAAACACTATGATAACTTCATAATAAAATATTATCAACATATATAATCGAGATTTAATGGTGAAATTTTCACTAGAAGTGGTACCGAAGGCACTCCCAAATTGCCTTTGCAACCCTGTCTGCTGTCACCCGCATATCTGAAGATCAGAGGCTTGAGATATTGACGCGTGCAGTAATGCTCTTGACATCAGCTTCACTGGCAGACAACCCGTCTAAGAACGTGTCCAGGTTGACTGCTGACATGTTAAAAAAATCCGCGAGGTCATCAATTTCGGCATCCTGTCTATCAGAATCTTCTTCCGTGTCCTTCTTGCTCGCTTGCACCTTTTTTGACTTTTCAAGGCATTCTATGCATGTTTTCGAACTCTTCATCACGCCTGACCTTGAATGCTGATGCTTCCAGGGCCTTTTCATTTTTGCAAGACTTGCAGCGTCGATATTCGGGGACCATCGGACCGCGAGAGGAATGCGCTAATTACGGGTTGTACGTTATTGACGCGTGTCGGCAGCGCTTTACGTGATATTGGCGCGCGTTGACAGGAGGATGGGAAAAGAAGCTGGATACCTGACGGCGTGTATTGTAGGTGTTGTGCCAATACTCATCTGATAAGCAAGGTACATTCTCGGTGATGGCCGAAAATCACGTGTTGCGAAAAACTTGCTGGGTCAAGCGTAAATTTAAATTTATTCTATTCTATTCTATTCCATTCAGTGGAATGTCTGCGGTACGCCAGACACAACATATTGCCCATTCTCTATTGAAGATTGTAAATTATTCCCTCAGAAAGGAGGGTCAGGTTCTGAAAACATACCAACTGGAGAGGGCAGACGTTGGTTCGTTGGAGAGATGGTTTTTATCCTTGCTACCCTTAGAGGCGATGTAGTTTCATACATAGATTGCACGACCAGTACAGCGCTGTCACAGTTTTCCCTCATGCAGCTTCATGACTGCAGTGCTATTGTTGCTCATGGATCAATGGCTCAAAGTCTGTCGGATCTCGTTCCCAGGTGCCTCCTACCCTTGAATATATTATTTAAGCCCACCGTAGGTTTCACGAGGTTTCATGGCATTTATCTGTTTTTCAGTGTTTGTTGGCGTGCGTGTGCACTTACATATATACACAGATCCTTCGGCGTCATTTTTTTTGGAAAGACTGCCGCATAAAGTTTCACCAGCCTTAGCCTCGTTGTATATGTACGCGTAGAGAGTATACAAATATACTATAGTACATACACGTTGAACGTCAACTTTAGAAAGGTACTTTTTGCTAAGTTGAATGAGGAATGTCAAAAGAATAGGAATTCGACCCTGGAGAGCAATATTGACGATTGACTTGATGACGTGGAAGTGAAGATGAAATCGACAATTTCGATTTTTTTAAAAAAGGCAAACAAAAAAAAAAAAAAAAGGAAAAAACCAACATCCAAACCTCGCATCCAAACATCAAGAGAAACTAATCAATCAAAATCAATCAACCCTCTTGTTTGACCCATCCTGACCCGTGATTGCATTCAGTTCCGTAGCTAACCTGTCGTATTCGGCGCTATTCTGGGATGCTTGTTTTTTGAGGATGTCTGTGAGACAGGTTAGTATGAGAAGATATGGCAAGGGGACCGGATGGTAAAACGCACCGAAATCGCGTTGAGTCTTCTTGGCTTGTTCTAGTTGTTTTTTGAGGCTGGCAATTTCTTTGGCCGCGTCTTCGTTTTGTGCGCCGGATGTGCTTGAGTTGGAAGTTGTCTGGATAGGTGCGGAGATAAAGTAAGTAGATAATAGGATAGGAAATGAGATCTTAAAATAAGAGAATAAATGGGCTTTTTTACGGGGAAAAGGAGAAAGATGCGGATAGAAAGAATAAAAAGAGATAGGACATACACTCTTCTTCAATTTCGCGTATTCTTCTTGGGTACGCAAAAGGTCGAGGATGATATAAAATGTCCGTGTGAGGACGAGGGAGAGGAAAAGGCAGAAGCCTGTTAGATAGACATTGCGTTGAGCGCTAGAATGGGTCTAGTAAGAAAATGTCAAAAGGGAGGAGGATATAAATCGCACTAGAACTTCTTCGCGGCCAAATTTGTGTCGGATCTGATGTCTGTGATGATACCGCCTCCACCCGATTTCGCTAGCTCTGTTTCGGCGGTGATACGGAACATGCGTTGGACGGCGTCTGCGAAGAGAATAGCGACAAAGCTATTTTCCACGTTCAGACGAGATAATACTTGGAACAAAGGAAATGAAAAGATACATGAAAGAGATCTTGAGACCATAGGCGATTTTCGCTATTATGGGTGATTGAGATAGGAATGAGAAGAGGCGTTTGCGGACTGCATATGGTAAAGGTGCAACTAGCAGACAGAATGTTACCATCTAAGTAAAATAAAACGTCAGCAAATCGCCTTGAAATTAGTTAGTAATACGAAACCTCTGATGCTAGGAGGAAGAAAGTCAAGGAGTAACTATTGTTCTATTAGTTATTGTGGTTCGTTGGATTGATTTTAAGAACTTACTAGATAGTCATGGTGGTTTTAATGAAAGATATTGAAAGGCAAACGCCGTTTTTATAATTGCAGAAACGATGTACGTGGAGGTCGCTGTTCAAGACAGCACATGCACCACATGCAATCAACCTGACATCACCGTCTCTGTGACAGTGACTGATGAGTATGACTAATTAGGTGACGCGTTCAAAATGTATGCGCTTGAGCGCCTCGAACTCTAACCAAAATCCAGAAATCCATTGGCAGCATCAACCAAAGATGTCGCCTCTATCTGTTCACATAAAACATGCAGGAAAAGTCTATGATGTTCAACTGGATCCCGATCTCCCCCCTAGCGTGTTCAAAGACGCCATCTATCATGCCACAGGTGTTCCACCAGATCGTATGAAAGTCATTCTCAAAGGGGGTGTCTTGAAAGTAAGTCTTTCCGAACGGAAAAAAAAACTCTTGAGGTTGAGATTGCTGATGGTGTGCATTGTAGGATGATACTAATTGGAAAAAGATTGGTCCGAAGGAGGTATGGTCTTCTCGATCTCCCCATATTCTTTGTGACCTCATTTTTTATTACCGAAATGTAGGGTCAGACGTTCATGGTGATAGGTGCAGCTGGAGAACTACCACAACCGCCTCCAAAGCCCATCGTCTTCCTCGAAGGTCTAATTCCCCTCTTTCATGCAATCGAACATGTATCCTGATTTCGTTTGTGTATTTTTTTCGTAAAGACATGGACGATTCAGAACTAGCAGAAGCGGTATGTCTCCTGATATTCAATGCTTGTTCTTCATGCTTATTCTTTAATAGCTTGCGAAACCTGTCGGATTAGTCAAGTATGACCTTCCCACCCATGCTACCTAATAAAAGCTAATCATTTCTCCACAAACAGCCTCGGTAACACATGTTACATGAACGCAACGGTACAAGCTCTTCGCGCTCTCCCCGAACTTCAAGTCGCTCTCAACGTGTAAATACTCTCATCTCCACGGTCGACCTACATGACCCACAACCTAACCTCTAATAGTCCAGCACTTCAATCATCCACTCCACTTCCAGCCGCACTGAGAGACCTATATAAAAACATGACACGCACAACAGACAGCATCGTACCCCGCGGATTTTTGGGCGTTTTACGACAGGTCTGTTATTTTTTTTGCTTCTTCCTGTGTTAGTATATTCATGCTGATCGCCGCCTATGTATCTAAATCTTTGTTTAACTTATTATATTTCTATCTTTACGAAGGTCAATCCACAATTTGGAGAAATGGACCGTACTGGAAATGGAAACCCTATGAGCGTATTGATGGGGCGAGGATATGCACAGCAGGGTAGATTGCAATCCCCCTCCCTGAATATCGCGCGTTTAACCTACCCATTCCCCTCGCTTTTTTCCATTAGACGCAGAAGAGTGTTATGCATGTATCATCAACACCCTCCGCAACGTCCCAGGTCTAAACGCTTCCGGATCTAGTTCAGCCACAGGAGCAGAAGCTCAAATAGGTGGCAACAAATTCGTGGATCAGTTTTTGATTGGTAAAATGAGGAGAGAGTGAGAACTTTAGTTTCTTCTTTCTTTATGGGCGATTGGCTGTTGTGATTGTAACTTCGGTCTTTCAACTTCTTCCCCATCTGCCGTTCCTGGCTATTGGGGTTTAAACTCGGGATCCCGGATACTGATCTTCTACTCTTTTGATCAGATTAAAATGTGATGAATCACCCGAAGAGCCTGCAACAGTAGTCACGGAACAAATTCTCAAAATCGAATGCAACATTTCAAAAACGACGAGTTTCATGTTGACTGGGATCATGGACGTCAGTTCCTGTCGTTCTGTCAAACAAACGCTTCTAGTACTAACGGACTGGCCCTTTTCGCATCCAGTCTCTTGACACTCAAGTAGAGAAATTTTCTCCCACCTTGGGAAGAAACGCCCTCTACACGCAAAAATCGCGTCTTACACGGTTACCTGGTTATCTGACGGTTCATATGGTTAGATTTGCATGGAAAGCTGATATAGGGAAGAAGGCGAAGATAGTGGTATGTAAACTTTCAGTTAATGTACACCTGACAATCTTAATTCGTCCCCTTCCCTTATCCCTACCCCTTGAACTCTGTCTAAATTAATGACGCACTGACCTCGTTCAAATCTTAGCGCCGAGTAAAATTCCCACTCGAATTCGACGCTTTGGATCTTGCCACAGACGAATTGAAAGCCAAGATATTACCTGCTAGTAGGAAAATTAAGGAAGTAGAGAAGGAGAGAGCAGAGAGGAGGAAGGTTAGGAAGAGGACTAAGGCCGCTGGTGGAGTTTCATCATCATCATCGACTGCGACTGTGGTTGGAGGACCGGCAGGAGGCGCAGGAGATATAGAAATGTCCGATGCCACCACTGCTACTGCTACTGCTACTGCATCAGCATCCAATAATGAAGACACGACAGCCAAAGAAGACAAAGGCAAAGCACCCGTTCTAGGAGGCAATTTGGAAGACGAAGGCACATATCGCTCTAAAGAAGCAGCCGAATTTGAGGCTCTTGTGGATTTAAGTCTGAAAAATGATTTGGGGTGTAGTACGACTGGGTTGTATGAACTTGTGGGTCTGTATATCTTTTTTTTAATTCTTCCTCTTATTTTCTTAGTCGGCCCCTTTTATTGATTTCAAAATTAATTATTCTAGCCATCGTGACACACAAAGGTGCCGCAGCCGATTCGGGACATTATATCGGATTCGTCAAGAAGAGCGTATTCTATGCTGCTAAAGCGAAAGTCAATGGCAATTTTACTACCACGGTACCGGAAGAACTCCGCAACCTATTCCCCCACACCTCATTTGATTCACCCGAAAGCGTAGCAGCCATTGCAAATCCGCTGGCTAGGTCTTTGGCGACTTCGATAACGACTTCTAGACCTTTTGATCCTTCGGCCGTGACGCCGGGTGAGTTAGCGAGGTTGGTGAGCGAATTTGGGGGGGGGGAACAGGAACAAGGAGAACCCGGCCAAGGTGAAGAAGGCACAATAACCGATTCAACAACTTCCGCACCACCAATCCCAGGTCCATCAACTCTTTCAGCCTCAGTAGCTCTGGAGTTGGAAGATGATGAAGATTGGTATAAATTCGATGATGAGAAAGTGACTGATTTTCCAAAGGAAAAGTTGCCTAGTCTTGAGGGAGGTGGAGAGGATTCATCGGCTTATGTGTTGGTTTATAGAAGTAAATTGTTGTGATTGTAGGGGTTTTCCTTTGGAGCCTCCGATGTACATGTACTTCCATCATAAATAAATGGTTACTGCTATTGTTTGGGTGAATATTGGAGATAAGCTGAGAAAATATACAGATCTATTGTAATAAGTATTGATAGCTATCTACTTGAAGGTTTCGGGGGCACTAGAAACATACCACATTGCACAAGCATGGAGGTAGTAAAGGTCGCCACATAGATCGTCTCCAAGAAGTTTTGCTGCCTGGCTTCTCGTTGTATCCGGGTGTGCGATGTTGTTCCTAACTACGGTAGCACCCTTTTTACTGCTCCAGCAGTACAACATCAAGTCCCTGGTTACCGAATCGAGCGTGTCCCAGGCCTTTCGTACCGTGATCCCGGATCGAGACTCGCCACCATGGGGATCAAGAAGCAGATCGGTAAACGCAAGAAGATCGGGATCTGGAGTATAATTCACAAGTGGCGCTGGCAACGGAAAGCCGATTGGATCACGATTGTTCCAAACAATCCACCAGATTGCAAACGTTAGAGGCACTGCAAAAATATGAGCTAAAATATTATGTAATAACTCCTATCACATACGGTTGGCCAGTCCATCATTTCGTAATTCATGCTGCAGATTGAATGGAAGTGAGTGGAAAAGTCGGAATTGTAGAACTATACAATTAAGTTAAGCCAAAAATAGATAAATTTGTAGATGATAACTTACTGGAGAGAAGCCTGGTGTAGGTTTGAGATCGCACAAGAATAAATTCCGTATATTCTTTGTCGTTCTTGAGTTTCTGCAACTCCTCCTGCTGCCTCAGCACCTTGTCTCCCAGCCTCGACAACTCTTTTTCCACCTGCTCCAACCGTTCCTCCGCCCTGGCAGCAGTGCGATAACGTTCCTGATAGGGTCTTTTTGCTTCTACGTAGATCATTTCCTTAGTGCTTCGGATGATGTAATCATCCAATTTGCCGGAGAGTGATGCTTCTAATGATTGATCAGTGTTGATAATGTCGGACAGAGGACTAGGTGGGTATGTTTTTGTGATTTGCATGGTGAATGAAAGAGGAGGGTTTCCGAGACTTTTGTGTCAGCCAGCTTCCTACCCGCTAAGACAGAGGATTCGCAGCAAAATTCACTCAAAACCGGCAAATGCCGTAGTCATTCGATCCTTGGAAGTTCATCATCACAATTCATTAAATCTGATATCTGATTCTAGCTTCTCATTCTCATCGAATAAGAGTATCGACCCTCCCTGGTCTCAACACAATCAATACTTATTCTACCCGGAATGTGATGATCAGGACATTCCCCCGTTAATTTTTCCAACAAGTTGTGATACTTGAGTACAGCCAAAAGATTCTATAAAATTGAGCCACACCACTACGATGAAGACCGCAGCGAACCCCATAAGTTGAAGCAGACACCTGTCTTTTCGGTCGTCAGAAATCATTCAAGGGCTGAAATACGATGATGCAAGGTAAAAAGATAATACAATAGAGACATTGACAGATCAGGAGGGAAGAACATAGGATGCCGTGACATCACAGAAGCGGATATGCGACCTCAGCCTCTGAGTGGGTTGAAGCCTCTGCTGCGTAAGGGTCGAACTGCATTGTACATCAAAAGAGTCGGTCTATTTCAAAGACTGTTGTCGACGATCCTGCATCTACTCGGGAAATCTGAAGTAAAGCCTCAGTAAACATCAGCCCTGCGGGCCCAAGCAACAAGAAATTTAGATTTCAAAATTGTGCTCTAATGTCTACACGCCAGAAGCAGCTGGAATGACAGCTTCCTCATCCCGGCCTGTAAAAAAAAAAAAAAAAAAAAAAAAAGATCTTTACTAAACCACACACCCCCACATACAAAATTAAATTGTACAAAGAGAAAGGTGTACACTCACCTTCATAAAAGTTCTGCAAGAACGTCCCTTGAGGCCTATCTTGAGGCTGCAAAAGAATACCCACTACATGATCCGTCTGTTTCCAAACATTCATCGTCTCTTGAAAATCCTGCCTCCCCTTCAACAACAACACATCAATGGCGCGTGGATCCGTGACGTTTCGATTCCTCTCAAAGCGTTGTCGTATCGCATGCCGTACATACACTGGAGGTACGTTCAATGTGTAAAGAGCAACGATTTCAGGAGCCTATATAACGTGACGTTTTGTAAGTTTGGCTTGTTTCCCCACATAAATACAACACAAAACACCTACAGAACGATACCAGTCTCGGTATAACGACAATACACGCTTCCGAGCTTCTGTTGCGCTAGGCGACGTCCTTGTGAGGGTTGCTAAACGAGAAGGTATTGTTGTCATTTTTAAAAAGGTAGGATTAGGACGGTTTGGATACAAAGGCAGTTTTCAAACTCCGCTCCCGATCCAGACCTATTAAAGCGCTTGCTCTCATCTACTTCCATCCAACGTCTTGCCCTAAATTCATTGATACAGCTTAACTAGGTTCTTGTTCAAAATCATGGTTCGAGGAAAAGGTAAAGAATTGAAAGCCTGATCTTTCTCATGAAATGATCAAAGAGAAATAATTAATAAATCCATGAATTTCTTAGGAAAATTGGCAAAGGTTTCTCGTGGTGGTGGCCGTCATTTTAGGTAAAAATATATTTAATGATCTAACTATGATCCATCCAAAAGCTCAGCTAAAAATACAGCAAGCATATGAGTATGGAAGATGGTGGAGAGAAAGAGAGGAAGGCACAACGGTAAGTTCGTGGACCTTGGTAGTTGATCGCGTGCGCCTCCCTTTTTTGAAATCGTATCGCGATCATCATCATTATTATTTCTCAACGGTGGACCCAAATCTGAAATTTTTATTATTATCAGGGGAGAAGATGGCGATGATGATTCAGAGGAAAGTTCTGAGGAGTCATCGGAGGAGGATTCATCTGAAGAAGAGGAAGATGGGACGTCCAGTACACCAGCGGCGGGACAGCCAGAGCTCGGTCGCGTAGAAAAACGTGATCTAAAGAGGAAAGAAGCAGCAGACAAGCAGAAGAAAGCAGAAGACGAGGATCCTGATTTGATCAATCCAAACCATGTTCAGCAAAAAATGAACATTTCCGATCTCAATGGTCCTAGAGAACTATCAAGACGTGAAAGGTAAAGAAAAAAACGCTAGGATTTTAATTGATATCCATCCGATTTTCAAAACAAATTTTTCCCCTTAGAGAGCAGAAGGAGAAACAAGAAGCAAAGGATAGATATTGGAAGGTTAGCTTCATCTGCTGATATAGGCATCCGCGACTATTTAAATTATTGACATTCTCTCTTTTTCAGCTACATGTGCAGGGAAAGACGGACGAGGCCAAAGCAGACCTCAGTCGACTTGCTAAGGTTCGTGCTGAGCGTGAAGCTGCGCAAGCCAAGAGGAAAGCTGAAGCTGAAGGTAAGCATGCGCTCGTTTACAACTCTCAGTTCTGGTACTGACTCGTCCTTGTAGCCAAGGCTGAGGAAGCCGAGGCAAAGAAGAAAGCACAGCTTGCGAAACGTACCCAGTGATTCGGGTCCTTATCTTTTACCGAATAGAAGTCAAGATGAACCGAACTTAAATATAACTATGTGTACAATTGTGTAAAGGGTTTACAAGAGGTTTTTGAGTTTGTATTAAATTCATATAGTATTCTCGTCTGATTCCTTTATCATACGCCTGACTCTCTCATTTTCTTCACAATACACTGCCACTTATACAACGTCCTCGCATGAGGAAGCCGCTTCTCTCCAACCCAATCCCTAATCCAATCCACCAACTTGGAATACTCATTGTTCTCCGGTCCTCCAGTCCACTTTTCAACCAACGGCGCTTGAACACCCACCTCTGCCCAAAACACCAACGCAATTGCAATCGTCGAATCGGAGGGTTGGATAGCAAGTTCCTTCATCCATGCTAAAACTAATGGTATCTCAGCTGCTCTTCCGCTGCCGCTGACTCCTAGTAGGGTAATATAGTTGAAGCAGTTGGCGTTAGTGACTGCGATCTGGGGGTAGTGACTTTTCCCTTCAGCGGTGAGGAGATCAGGAGGTGGTGTGAATATGTATTTCTTAGGGCTGATGTGGGGTATAAGACCTATCCCAGAATTAGAAGAGGCATCGCTGTCATAGGAGGCTCGCATGGGATTAGCAGGGGGTTCGACGGAAAGGAGACGCCTATCGGTGTCATTCCCGAATAGAGCTTGAAGGAAAATCTCGCGCACTGCTTCTAGTGGAAGCTGGTCCTTCCAGATACCAGAATTATACCTCCTGAGCCCGCCACGACCCGGATGCCCAAGTACCGTCAGGATGGCATCAATAGCTTCTTCTCGAGATTGGTTAGGCCGATAGACTTTGCGTCTCCTGAACGGATTGATGAGCTTCATCTGGGCCAAAGCACCTGAGATCGTGTCATCCATCCTACACGCCAACCTAGCTGATTGAAGCAAAATGGAGAGCGTCTGGGTATTAGGATCTGTCCCATACAGAACTCCCATGTGATCCCAGATTTTGAATACAGCATCAGGTCTGCTTATCCGTTTAAGAGAAACAAGAAACTCGTTCATGGATATAGTGGTTATGGCCACTGGGGGATGTATAATTGATGTTTCGACAGAAGAAACATCATCAGCTGGTTTCAACGCGTATTTCTCCAAAAGCAAGAACGCTGCATGTGGTTTCCCATTTCGTGTCAATGTCTGTACACCAGTGGTCAACGCCTCCTTGTCAATACCAAGTCCGGTTTTCAAAAGTTTTGACCAGAAAATTTCAGCTTTGGCAAATTCCTTGCGGAAGAGGAGACCTCGGATAAGGACAGTATGGGTGGCGATGGTAGGTCTTGAAGTCAGCTTGACGAAGAGTTGGATGAGTCGATGAGTAGATGTGGTTAAATCTTTGGCTGCAACATGTAAGGCGGCGGTTTGATCATAGATGTCGGACTTTGGTTTGTGAAGGAAGCGAACCTCGCGACGATGGGGTAGAGGGTGCGGTATTGGAGGCTCTGTTGGTGCGTTGGCCTTTTGCTCCATCAGGGTGCGAAGGAAGTTGAATGCAGAGGCACGATCGTCATGTGCACCCAGAAGAAGGGTATTGGCCCGATAATGCGGAATTTTGGATACATGAACGGGTTCGTCTCCGTCGTCTCCTACAGGGGTTGAAGTAGAATGTATAGCCTCGTGGTACTTCTGGGCGTCGTGGATGGCGCCGTTGGTTGCGAACACACGGAGATATGCTTCTAAATGGGAGGCTGTCGGTATAAACCCCTCTTGTACCATTCGTGCTTGCAAGAACTTGGTCAATTGGAGCGTTACGAAACGGTCGTTGAGTAACTTTTCATAAGTCGCAGATCGAAGCTTGAGTTGACGTGATTCCATGGCCTTGAGGATAGCGACTACGTTGTTGGCATTATCCACAGATCTGTAGGGGATAGAAGATAATGTCTGCAGAAAGAGATTGAATTCGCGTTGAGGATCAAGAAGGGTAGTGTTGAGAAATGTGTCGACAATACGTCGAATAGGAATCAAGAGGTTGAATCTCGCAAGATGAGAAAGTGCCAAGATGAGAAGTGGACCTTGAATAGAAGTCGGGGTTTTATGGAGGTGACTGTAGAGGATATCCAACAAGGGTCCCTTGGCATGGGCTGGGGTTCGTACTTTGAACCCGACTAGATAGAGGAGGACCCATGAGGGAATAGGTAGCGAAGCAACGTCTCCGAGAGACGTAGAAGAAGCTCTTTCTTGTAATTCAAGGACAGCAGATGCAATGTCACGCTGTGAGATTACTGGTACCCAGTGGCCAAATTCTCGAATGGAGATGTTGTTTTTCTGTAGGGCTTCTATGACTTCGTTACGACCACCAGAAGTCTGTAGGGTGTCAACTAGGCGCCATATAGGATCGCGACTATCCCTATAGAAATTTTCTATGTATTGCCTGGTTTTAACAGGACGTGAAGAGTCTGTAAGAATATGTGTGGTTGAGAATACGCGTATTGAAGCTCTTGATGCATTGTTTGCCAGTTGCAACACAAATCTTTGCATATACGAATCGCATCAAGTTGACTGAGTTGTTGGGTGGTGGCCACAAACCAAATAAAACCAAATTAGATGCACCTCTTTTTTTACCCCGCCTGCTGCGTTCTCAAACTTGAACTCAACTTTCATCATGGCTCGCATCCTCTTCGTCAGCGGATTTCACCCAGCAACTCGTGCTCGCGACCTCGCGTACGAATTCGAAAGGTCAGCAAATTCAACCAAAACACACACTGAACTAAAACAATAATATACTCTAGATTTGGTCAATTAGTTCGTTGCGATGTTCCTGCTCCTCGCAACCCTCACGCCAGTCACAATCCGTAAGTATTTCCCTGTAATTTTAATTTTTTCTCCCTTTGCCGTGCTAGTCGAAGTCAAAAATCATTCGAGGTCGAGGTCGAGGTCGAATTGAACCCCTACCGTCGAGCGTCCTCGTGTCGTCTTTTGAGAATGGCGTTTCTGTGCTGGACCTCTCCTTGTGCACCGGTCGATTCGATTTTACTCTATCTATTTGCATGCGTGTCGCGTCATCGTCGATATAAAAAAACCTTGCCGCGCTTTTTCAATCACCTCGAGAGAACACGATCGCTCAAAAATACTCCTTCAAAACGTAGTTATGCATTTGTGGAATTCCGAAGCAGGCGTGATGCTGAAGACGCTTACTACGACATGTATGTCTTTACCTATTTATTTTTCGAAGAGAATGGCCTGATCTTTTGCTATTTGTTAGGCATGGAAGATACTTCGAAGGATCCCGCTTAAGTATTCAGGTAATAAGTCGAACCTATGACATATAACTTTTGTTAACGAGAACATTTTCAGTGGGCCAAGAATCCGCCTTCCTCCGTTTGGCGCTACGACAGGCGTACTCCACCACCACCACCTTCTCATCGCACTGGCCGTGATCGCGATCGTTCTCGCAGCCCACGTCGACGATCTGAGAGAGATGATAGGGATAGAGACAGGGACAGGGACGATCGTGATAGGAAGAGGAGAAGCAGATCCCCTGACAGGAGGAGAAGCCCAACCCCCGATCGCAGAAGAGACGACCGTGACCGTGCCCGAACTCCTCCAATTGAAAATGACAAGAAGGATGATAGAGAAAAAGATCGGGCTCAGACCCCTCCCTATGATCATTAAGTCACAATTTCTTCTTTTTTCATACACCACTGCCTCTTTTTTTTTGCCTTTTCGTGCATTTGCCCTTTGCCCTTTCTCTCTTTTTCTTTGACTCGAAAAAAAAAGGCGCCTTGTGCCCTATGTTGAGCTTTATTCATGATGCATGTCTTTTCCTTTGATTGATATTGATATATCTATGCCTCGTCGTTTCGTAATAGTTGTCCAATATATGCTTACACGCCTTCGATGGCTTATTCTCTCATCCCTACTCAGTCTGAAATTACCTTGACTGTGATTACATTGTGTACATCTCTCCAAGAGCATCAAGTACGGCTATGCGTTATTCATCAACGATAAAATGAGGGCAACAGATCAAGTTCTCGAATATCGACTCCTTTAAAGTCTCGATCCTTCACCCGACGGGACTCCAGCTCGCGCTTAGCAAGCCATAGATGTAATAGTTGAACACAATCTTTCATCTGGAACAGATAACTAAGGGTTCACAAAAACTTAAACGTAATAGGAAACATACCACGAAGAAAAGTCCAAACCCGACAGCATTCCGCCACCTATGACGATTCCAACTATCAGATCCTCCAATAAAAAAATAAAAATAAAAAAAGGGCAGGAAAACGCACCACACAGGATCAGAATCCACAAACGTCCTCGACCCACTCGAAAAAGCATTAAAAAAAAGTTGAACACCCATCTTCGCTTTCTGATAAGGATTTAAATCGTCCCATCCCTTATCCATAGCAATCAACCCCAGTCGAGAATGAAGGCCCCAAGGTGGCAACGTATAATCAGCCCAACTCACTCTTTGCGGGCGGATGCCGAGGAATGATCGTAGGATACCTGAGTGTTTGGAGAGGCGGAAGAGGAGGTTGCCCATGAAGGAAGAGATGGCGGGGATCATGAGAGCACCTCCGATTCGTCGTCCAAGGGAGGCGGCGTTGATCTCAATCAGTTGTTCGGCGGCTTCGGCTGCTGCTGCGTTAGGGTCTTGGTCTTCACCTGCAGCTCCAGCTTGAGGTTGCTGCTGTTGCTGCTGTTGCTGCTGTAGTTCAACACCCGGACCTTGCTCTTGTCCATCAGCACGTATACGAATCACGAATGGTCCTCCTTCATTGAAATCCATTCCTCTTACTCTTCGTGGAGGTGGGAGAGGGGTACCCATGCATTTCAAATATAGATGGGCATAAAATCTGTGGTAGAAAACACGTATCACGGGAAGACCAATAATACCCAAGATTAATGGTGGAGGTGGCCAGCTATGTGTTGGGATGAACTTCATTTGGGATAGACGAGAGGCGTTTTCTGGTTTGGACCAGTATTCGAATAGGCGTCGCCCTTGCTCTCCAACGGGTCCTGAACTTGCAGGTGGCCAGATGAGAAGCAATGGAATAAGCAGACTGGATGCTTGAAATCGGGAGAAAGCAAGGCTGATAGGAAGGAGAGGAAGGTTGATGTAAGCTGACCATGGCCAATTTGATGGGTCGTTTGTCAATATTGTGTCAAACATTCTGAAGTTGTAAGAATGTATCAAAAATTTTGCCTGCACATGTCGCCAAGTGTTCAGCAAGAACTTACTCTGTCCCAATGAATTTATGTACAGCCCAAACGCCATACGCGGTGAGACAAACGTACACACCTAACATGAGAATTGCATATACAACTCAATTCTAGGTTAGAACGAAGAAAGACACGTACTCGTGCCTACCACCCCTATGACTGACAGTGTACCAATCACAGTGAAATATCGTCCCAACTGTTGAAAAATCCTGTTTCCGGCAGAAAATATACGCAATATGATGGGTTTATTGCTTTCCAGTTCATATGTCGTTCCGCACTGAGGACATTTGAGGGCATTTGGTGCACGCGAGGCGTTTCCTTGCGATGTTTGTATCCATTTGAGCAGACATTGCTCATGGGCAACTAGTGTGCAGGTACATGGATGCGTCCATTTTCGTGGTGGGTCTTCTGGCGCTGAAAAAAGAAAAAAAGAAGTGAGCAATTTCCGATCCGTTTCAAAAGAAGCACTAACGATTGCCATGATGTTCTTCCTCTCTACAAATGTAGCAAAGTTTGACCTAGATTTGATTTTAACGAGTAAAGCAAAAAGGAGAGGGGGGAAGCAAACCGTACGTACACGCAGGTCATTTACTGTTGGAATTCGACTGTTCATTTGTGCTGGAATCAGGTCAATTGTTCGAGATGTGCCAGCGTGTAGTAACCGCTCAAGGGCTTGTACATGTCTTGCTCCAAGGTTATGTCTTTATTTGTTATAGTATAACTCGGAAGCTGATGAATACTTCGGCACCAGCTTGTCGACGGTAAAAATGTCCTACATCACCACCAACGTCTCCCCCAGCCAAGGATTTCATCCAATCTCAACCACTGTCGTCCACTTCTCGACTAGTCTATCATCATCTCTTACGCAATGTTCTCTCCATCTTTATTTCAAACTTCCACCACTGCTTTTCATCGACCCTCATGAACTCGCACAAAGGAACAACACATACACGTTTCATCATTGGGGAAGTCGCGATTTGGAGAAACCTGTACACGCGTTGCGGGAGGCAGAGCGAGGTTCTGAAGTTTTGTTGTATGTCAAGCTTGCTTCAAGTATTGATGACGATAGAAAACGTCCTGAGAGTGGTTCAGCCTCTGCGAACACTGTTTCTCAGAAGTGGAATGTCACGGTAGAGCTACCGATGCATCTGCGTTACGGCGTCCCAGCGCCAGCTTCGTCAACATCTAGGTCAGAGAAACCGTATGAACACGTTCATGTTGACACGCCTATTGCATTCTTACTATGTAAAACCTCTCGTGAGATAATTTTTTCATATTCCTTTTTCTTTCACTCATTGACACTTATAATTTAGCAACACTTGTCGACAACGCAACTCAACTCCCCCCATCGTTACCCTCACATGTTATGGCATATCTCCCAAAATCTCCGCCAAACATCCTTATCCCTATTCCTACCCATCCAGACGTTTTTCCTGCCCAGGCGAATTTATCATATGCGAATGTAATAACCGTTCCTCTGGGCTCCATCTCAGATTTACTCCTCGTCGAACTCGGGACGTCTTTAACAATTACTGTGTGCTTTTTTTGGCTTGCTATCACGTCCTGGAAGACTTCATTGCGTCTGACTCGAGTCCCTCGCAACTCAAAACAAGAATAACCTTACCGTTTGGTAAGTCCGCAAGTTTTGGAGTTGCCAGTAATCAATGAAAGTCTTGCCCTTGGATCGGGATAAATAAATAAAACTTGTTAAAATTGTAGTTCAATCAATTACAGTTTATATGGTCTTCATTGTGGAAGTGGTGTTAGGTTCAGACAGGTTTGAACAACTGAGTTGGTTCAACTTGTGATCAAGGAAGCCACAAAGCTGGCTGACAAACAAAGAGGGACTCCTCTTTCATTTACTATCATTATCAAAAAACATACCCCCCAGTCCTCTATTAGTATCAACATGCTGCAGTCTACTTCTTTTCACCAATTATTAGATGCATCACTTTCTAGCAAATTCAATGATTGCATCATTGATGCTGAAGCAAAGAAGTCCTATCAGCCTGAGGAACATTATCATACTGTTGCCAGGGCAGAAGAATAGCTGATGAAGGTGGAAAAGGAGTTGTTGAGGCAGGGGAAATTGGGGAATGAGTTGAAGACCCTCAAGGAGCATCAGTAAATTCAGGGTCAGCTGACTAGCACCGGACAGCACCGGACAGAACCATAGAACCATAGAAATGGTTCTTATGTTTATTGCACGAGACAGTGTCATGTTGATGAACATTGCAATGCTCTACCAACCAAAGCACGCAAAAGCATGCCACTCCTATGCTATAGGCGACCTATACCACTCAACAGACATTCTAAAACCATCGCATTCACTTCCAGTTGCCTCCAACATTGTCCTATTCCTCCAGAAACCTCTTCCAACCTCATTATCGCTATTTTACGCCATATGCGACAACTATTGCTATTTTTAGCATGGTCGCCCGGTTCTTATCTAATCATCTTTGCCTTGATCTATAGTTAGAGCAACAGCCGCACGAAGCCATCGCTCATTGATCCTGAGCTTCTCCAATCATTCCTGGGTAGCCCACATCAATTCTAGTCCCCACTCTTTCCCATTTTTATGGAAGCCGCACATGACGCGCAGCACCTTGCTCCTATTGGTTTCCCATCATTTACATATATTTGCATCCCCTCGCCATGCCCAAATAGTGCACGCTTCGCTACGATCCATTTTATTGTTGCATAGTTACCTGCTGTTTCTTGGTGCGACACTTTGTTTTATTGTGTGCACTTTTGATATTTCTCCACTTATCTCCTTTTGCCTTTTTGATCCTGTTACTCCACACACCTTGCGCTTCACTTCTCTACTTGTTCCAATTGATTTTCCATAAAAACCTCATGTAATCTCTTTACACAAGACAAGGAACAGAGTTACCTTCACCCCAGAGTTTAGATTTTGTCTTAGTGCCGCA
>Ga0193742_1001003_pt1 | contig 17831 bp, 9 predicted proteins | sample L2c1metaG_FD_165511 | JGI IMG/M metagenome (GOLD analysis project Ga0193742, IMG submission 165511) | Soil microbial communities from a riparian zone of the East river system, Colorado, United States - L2c1 | ecosystem: Environmental > Terrestrial > Soil > Riparian zone | place: USA: East River... | reverse complement strand
AACAGGATAACAAAAAGTATGTTCGTGCCGATGGAACTGCCGACAAATTAATCTCACAGGAAAAAGGCTACAATATTTACCGCAAAACAGATGACAGCAAATGTGCTATTGCGGCGGCCTGGTGGGCCAAGCACAAAGATTTTTGGGTAACCGTCCGTGCCACCTGGGCATCGATGTTGAAGAATAAAACAGAAATAAAGTTAACCACAGAAATTGACGGTGAGCGGCTGTATGAAAAGCTTGATAAGCTGGAAGCCCAGAATCTTTCGGGTAACAAATTGAAAGAACAGGTAGGTTCATTACTTGAGAAATATGCAACAAGAGGCAGCCAGCCATCTTCTGTTTCTGCGAAATGAGCTTGCTTGATCACCGTGCTGAATGTTTCGGTTCCGTAACAGCATGCGGGATGGCTACCAGGATGGTATTTCACTCCTGGTAGCACCTGATTTCAAATATGGCCACGGGAACATTTTCGTGAGCCCGTGAAAAGGTAAATTTCAGTTGAGACGTTCTTATGGGTTTAGCGAACGTTATTACGTTACGCGTTTGATAGTTCCCTTTCTTCTGATATATGATTTCTTCTTTGTCGTTTCGTATCTCATAGTCCTGCACGCAGAAAGGCATAATAGTTTCCGGCTGAAGAATCAGCACATTTTCCATGGGGTGGTCAAAATCGGTGTCGAAGGATACGACAACCGTTTTAAGGGATTGTTCCTTTTGCCATTGTAAACCGATTGATGGTCTTGTCTCTTTCAAATCGGCAACCCATGCATTCGGTTGATTAACTGGCCTGTTGATGCCATTCCTGATATTTTCGATGCTAAAAGCCTGTAGCGCCTTAGAAAGTTGTAGTGCGATATTTTGCCCATCCGGCCTTCTTTTGGGGCACCAGAATTCGAATGCATCAACCCCAATATCTTCCGTGGGATGCTGATAACCGTTATTGGAGACTGCTTTATTAACGGTATTGAATAAGCACAGGATACCCGTCATCCGTTGCAGCGACCTGCGGATACTTGCCTTATCGTTCTTGCGTACACACAGGTACAGATACTCATGATCTCTCACGTCGTAGTCAAATGCCAGGTGAACTTCCTCCTCACCTTCTACGAGATACTGTGTTTTTGTTGCTATCAGCATGTCTGGAGTATGATTGCCAGGCTTGCTACTTTTTCTGAGCTCAATTTCAATTGTTGTGGCTGAGATGGTCTTTATGCCAATCCTGATACTCGGCAGTAGGCCTGGCTGTGCAGGCAGCATTTGCGCCAATGATTCGTGCAGGACTTCCCAGTCTCCGTTGGCAGGAATATCTTGCAGTTTGAATTCACTGCTGGCAAAAAGAACAGCTTGCTGTGCAAGGTCTGCTTCTTCTTTCTGATGTATTGCAGGAATGAAGTGACCATCTCTCTGCAGAGCCAATTGTAATTGGCTGATATGGCCGCTTGCCAATAATTCTTTGGGTTTGATGCCGTGTTGGCGGCAAATTTTGGCTGCATGTGCAATGGCCTGCCCGGTGTATGCGCCTGTGGCCATCACCCGGCTTGAACCGAAAGCTACATGTGTGGCGCTGATAATTCTTCCTGCAAGAAAGAGGTTGCTGATATTTTTGCTGTAGAGACAACGGAAGGGTATCTGATAAATTCCTTTGCTATGCCACTGATTGCATCCGGGTTTTTCACTGAACACCCCGTCGGCGGGATGCAGGTCGATGCTCCAGCCACCATATGCAACGGCATCAGCATGTATTCTCTGTTCAACAATATCCTGTTGTTTTAGCAGGTAATCTCCCTCAAACCTCCGGCTTTCTCTTTTGCCTGGGATGCTCCCTACCCATTCGAGGGTCAGGGTTTCTGATTCGGGAAAATGTCCTGAATTTTTAATGTAATTCCATACGCCATAGACTACTTTCCAAAGTTCCCATTTGATGGTTTCTGTTTCGTGTACAGTGTCTAATCGCCCGCCGTATTCTATCCACCACAATTTCGATCCATATTCTCTGGCATTAAAACTTTTATAACGGGGGATCTTAGTTATGTCATCCAGTGCAAAAGCTGGTGGTACAAATTTCACTGGTTTTCCAGTGTCCTTTGTGTAGAAATAAATAGAGTGTCCCAACAATTCGCCATATTCTTTAGAAGGAGCAAATTTTTCTCCGAACTCATCTTTGCTTTCCGCACCGATCCTGAAAGCCGCGCCGGATAAAAAACCAATTATCCCGTCTCCGCTTGCATCGCAAAACAACGGCGCAAACAAGTTGTATTTCGTACTATTCTGACTGCAAAAAGCAGTAAGGCTGGCAATTTCATTTTCATACTGCTTCTCTAACTCATACACAGCGGTATTCAACAATAGCGTGATGTTCTTCTCTGTTACTACTTTTTCCAATAAAATGGTATCAAAGATCAGGGGATTGCCTTCAGGGTTCCGATAGCAGTTTTCCACCAGCAGTTCGTCAATCACACCGCCCTCCCTGGCCCAACGATTATTATTGCCCATGTGACTCGTAGCGCCGAGCACCCAAAGTCTTATTTCGCTGCTGCTATTACCACCTAATACCGGCCTGTCCTGTATTAAGATCACTTTCAATCCGGCTCGTGCTGCTGTGATTGCTCCACACACCCCCGATAACCCTCCGCCGGCAATCACCAGGTCTGCATTGATATCAACTGTGAATAATTTTCGTGCATTGGTTTCTTTTTCCCTAATCATCTTTCGATTTTTTTAATAACCGTGGTTGATACCCTGAAGATTACGCTTGATTCTTTTTGCAGCCAGCAGTGGAATGATTGCTGACACCAAGATCACTACAGCAATAATTACAACCAACGATTGCCCGGTAGAAGTTAACAGGCTGACTCCTGTTAGCAGAACTGCTGTAAATGCCAGCGCAAAGGCAATTACACGCAAACCAAATAAGTTTTGTTTCAATATTTCCTTTTTTTCTTCCAATGATACTTTCGGCAAATCAGCCAGGTGTTGGGTGCGTTTGGCCGTATAATGCTGGTAGTCTTTGTGAATTGGCGGGGAAGCAATAAGAAACTCGTATATCAAAAGCGCTGCCAACGGCAGCCCTGCTCCTAATAACATTTCATGTGAACGGACCAATTTAAATCCAGATGCCGCAGGCACAGCAAACTTAAACAGACAGTTGATCAATAAACAACTACCCGATATGATGTATGCGGCGTTCCCACTAATTTTTTTCGAGTACAGTGCCCACAAGGGCGGCAAGAGCAATGGGCCCGCTGTGATAGCAGCGATGCTCAACACTACTTCTATCATTCCTCCCGCAGCCGGGACCAGTAAAGCTATACCGATCATGCCCAGGCCCAATAACAGCGACGACATTCTGGCGACGATCATGAGGGTTTTATCTGAGGCAAGAGGCCGGAACATCCCCTTAAAAATATCATTGGTAATGATGGCCGATGTAACATTCAAAGTAGTATTCGCTGTTGCCGAGGTTGAAAAATACATCCCGGTAAGCATCAGTCCCATAAGTCCTGGAGGCAATACCAGTTTACAAACCTGCAGATAGGCATTCTCTGTGTCGAGCCCCGACAATGAGGGATCGATACTTTTGTATATCATAGGTGGCAGCATCCAGATAACAGGACTGATCAGGTACAGGCCGGCAAACAGTAAGGCCACCTTCCTTGCCGACTTTGGAGAATCTACACTGGTATAACGTTGTACAAAGGTCCAGTTGCCACCTATAAATGTGATATGATACAGTGTAAACGCCAGCAGGAATCCAACAGTGTACTCTCCGTTTACCAGGTTGAAAAAGTCGGGTGGCACGTTCGATGTAAAGGCCTGCCAACCCCCTGCCTTGTCAAGCGCAAGTGGCAACACCAGCAACACGCCAGCGGTCAATACTACGAACTGCAAAATATCGGTAACCATTACTGCCCATAAACCTCCTACAGCTGTGTAAGCGATCATCATTAGACCCAGCACGATAGTGCAGGGTACAAGTGGATATCCCAGCGAGCTGCTTACCAGTTTAGCGACAGGGTAAAGAACAGCTCCTTTGCTGAAGAATGATACTAACAGGAATATATAGATGTAAAACTTTTGGACAGGCGCGCCCAGGCGCTGTTTGATAAATTCTGCGGCGGTCAGCGCTCCCGCTCTCTTCCACCTGGGCGCAAGGAAAATTGCAGTGACCAGTCCACCGATCCCCATCGTCCATTGAATAACTACAGCCACCCATCCATATTTATATGCAATGGAACCCCAGGCTACAAATGTTCCCGCCGAAAAGAAACTCATAAATAAGGAGAGCCCGCCGATAAACCAGGGTACGGCTTCACCACCGGCAAAAAATGATTTCATGTTCTTGCCAGTTCGCGCGAATAACATTCCAATTACCAGAACAAAAGCACTGAAAATAAAGATCACTATCGTATCGATGGAGTTGTTCATGGATTATTGTTGGAAAGCTCGTAGGTTTTCCCTGTGTTGGATTTTCCCTGGTAATCAGATGCGTGCAGCCGGTATTCAAGCCTGGCCGCTGGATTATTCAGCCTTATATCGAATTCGAACGGATAGCTGTTATCTATTTTCTTTTGCCAGCTACCATCGTCTATCCTGTATTCTAAAACAATCTCCTGAAATTCTTTACTGGTGGCATTTGTAAATATATAGGCATCTGAAAATTCAGGAAATGTGTTGATCAACATTCCAGTTACTGTTCCGAATGCCGACTGGTCATCTCTTTGGAAAGATCTCTTGCCTGTGGATGCCTGAATGTTTAGATCGGGGTGAGCATCATGTGGTGCGGTAACCCGAAGTCCTTCTATTTTGTAAGCTGTCAGTCCCTGTTGGGAAATAGCCACCTCCAAAATCCCATCTTTACAGGTTGTTTTACCCGTACTGCCATCGCGGTTGTAGGTAATTACACTGTAGGTTTTTCCGGGCGCCCAGGGTATGATATCCGGATTCAGGCGGATAGTCTGCCTGGTGCTGGATGATAAAGTATTCATCAAAATCACATAAAAATCCTTTTCTCCAATACCGAGCACGTGATTGAGTGCAGAGCTATTGCTTTGGATGGCGGCGGCTGGCAGCCACAAACGGACATTTTTATTGCCGAATACACTACCCGTTTTACTACCATATACTTTACTGCTCAGATATGCATAGCCGGGGGCATATACTCCCGGGAAATATACTTTACCCTCTGAACGGTATTGAGCATCGCTTACGAGGAAATCTATCAATAAAGTAATATGGGGGAAAATGTGATTGTGAAAAATGGCATTGTATTTAATATTCATAAACGGATGCATAGCATAGTCCGCTTTCTGATACACATTGGTATGCAGCGATGTATAATAGTAACCGGGAAAACCTGCATAGCGGCCTAAAATGGCGTTGTAGGCTACATCGCGCAACAGGCTATCTCCTGAGAGTTGTGCCAATCTGAGGAACCATGCAGGGTGATGATTTAGCATAATCGGCCCATGCACATAAGTTCCTGGTTGTTCCGGGGGCAGGCCTACCAGTGATGTTTGCCAGGCCGGCACTTGTTGTTCCGGAATCTTGGTAGTGTCGTTAAAGTCAGGTAAAAAGTCATAGCTGTTTAGTTTGTAACGTTTGCCGATGAATCCTTTTATTTTACCTCCTTCGTTCACGGTAATGGTAGAATCGGGAGCCATGGGATTGGATCGCGTCCATAAAATCATCTGCCGGGCTGCGATTATAGCCCAGTCAAGATAGGGGCGGTGTCCTGTTTCTTCATATAATTCCAGCAGGTCATAAAGCCGGGGCGTGAAGTCTGTAAGAAATGCCGCATCCTTGTCTTTGAGACCAGGATCATTGTCAAACCGAGAAGGCAGTGGTTTCCACTTCTCGAGATAAGCATTCGCCCCATCCACGGCTTTTTTCAGGTCGGACGCCTTGGTACTGACACGATAGCGGTATAAATAGTCCTGCCAGCTGCCGCCTCCTGTTTCAGTATTCAGGTTTAGCTTTCGGGCTTTGCCAAATACGCGGTCCAGTTCTGCAGCAAATGCCTTCGTGTTTCCATTGGTTAATTGATACAGACCGCTCAGTTCACCAATTTCAGCACAAGGGCCATTCATCGTGTAGCCAGGACTTTGCGATTTTTGCAATTCATTTGTAGTAAACAGGTATTTTTCTCTCGACATTATGTATTCTATTGTGGGAATAGCTCTTCTCCTGTAAATCTCTTCATTGCCTGTCACGAGGGCAATACTTAGCTGGTGCATTGCCGATACTACTTTTACTGTACCGACAGCGTCCTGATCGTAGGTAAAACCCTTCAGCGTGTCATTCCACCCGCCATAGATGTCATCCATGGCCAGAGAAATAATATTTTCGATGGTTTGATTAAGAGTCACCGAGGCGTTCTTACGTTCATTGTGATAATGAAAAATATTATTTAGCAAATATTGGACACCATAATACCAATCACCTTCATTGATAATATAGCGAGTTTTGAAACTGTGATGCTGGCGCGGTTCCAGGTAAGATTCCTGCCCACCCAGCAGAGGAGAAAAAACCATGGGTTGCGCCTTTCCGCCAGCATTTCGCAACAACAAACCGAAACGTGAATTTTGAAGGTTGGCAAAACGGTAAGGTATTTCAATTGGGTCGGGGGTGATTCCTTCTGTGGCCTTACCATCATTTACAAAACACGCGGCCGTAGTGGCATATTGTTCGGGAGTAATGTATGACTGGTCAGGAAAACGGCGCCACGACCAGATCATTGGCTGGTATATAAATTTCAGTTCAGAAGTATCACGCGGTGCAATACCTGCGAATGCCGCGGAAAACCATCCGGAAGTGAGTGCATTGATGTTGACCTCGAATACAGGCGCTTCTTGTCCATTGGGCAGCCGGATATCAAGGGTGAGAGCTGCCTGTTTTACCGGTCTGAAGTGATACCGGTAGTGTCGGTCATTGATCTTTTTGAACCCAAGAGCTTTCAGTGACTTGTCATGAGCCACCTTGTATACATCGGTGGTGCTTTGTCCGCTCCCCAGCGTCCACCCAGCCTGCGGAGAAAGCTGGTTGGTTGATTTCAAATATTTCAGGTGCGGGTTTTCCTCCGTCCATAACAATTGCACCTGAGGTGCCAGGTTACGCGTGACTCCTTTATTATCCAACCTGCTTACCTGGATATTGTTTTTGGTAAACAATATGCTGTAGGAATCATTGTTTACCTGATTGCCGGTCTGTGCTTTTCCTGCGACAACCAAGAGAATTCCCAAAACAACCGTGACGGTTGCTTTTTTCAAACGATAGCAATGATGCTTGTGGCAGCAATGCAGGAATGAAGCATCAATATATTTGGTAAAAGGCGCTTGTATTTTCATTTTATAATCGGTTTGCCCAATTATTTCCAATCCACGTTTTGTTCAAGCATGGGATTCGCATTGACTTCTAGCTGTGGTATCGGGAAATACCTGTGCTTGGCGAGAGGACTGCGTACCGGGTAATCTGCATTCACCGCTGATGGAATAACTTGTAAAAAAGTATTTATTCTGGTAAGATCGTACCACCGGTCTGCTTCTCCAAAGAATTCCCAGGACCTTTCCTGCAAAGTAGAATCAATAAAATTTTCTGCGCTCAGGCCGGCCGTGAGATCGGCTATACCGGCTCTTTGACGGATGGTATTCAGGAAGGAGTATGCTTCGCCGGTTGCGCCATTTTGTCTTACTTCAGCTTCAGCAGCTATTAAAAAGGCATCGGCATACCGCAACACAGGTATATTATTGCTTCCGTAGGCGCCAATCGCATTTGGGTCTTTATATTTTCCCACCAGTACAAGGTCTTTCGTTACCAGGCGGTTGTCGATGAGCGCACGGGTGATCACATTTCCATTTGCATCAGTAAAACTGGTATCGAGCAACAGTCTTCTTTTGTCATTTTCAAAGAATGAATTGTAGAAAGACGAATATGCATACATGGCTCCCGCACCTCCTTTGGAATAGTCAGAGGGAATGGTCGGTGCATAAAAATAATGCACCTGTGACCACCTCGGCGGGTTAAGGTTGCCGTTCATTTCAACAGCGAACATCGTTTCCTGCCGGGCAGCATCTTCCATCGCGGGGCTATAAATATCTGCCGGAGAAGCCATCAATGCGTATTTTCCAGAGGTGATCACTGCTTTGGCCTTCTCCAGCGCCACAGCCCAGTTTTCATCATACAGCGCAGTTTTTGCGAGCAGTAGTTCAGCGACCTGTTTGCTAACCCGTCCGCTCACAATATCAGGCGTATAGTCGGGTAACAGATTCACAGCCATATTCAGATCAAGGTATACCTGTTGATACACTTCTTTCTGCGTGCTTTTGGCTACGTATCCATTTTCTATACTACTGGTAGCAGACGTTTTCACCACGATGTCTCCAAAGTTTTTGGTGAGCATCCAATGAAAAAAAGCGCGTAAAAAATAGGCTTCTCCCAAAATATTATTTCTTCTGACTGTATCCATCTCGATAGGAGGTACTTTTTCAATCACCCAGTTTGCTTTTTCTATTCCCCTGTAAGCCTGCCGCCAGATTTCCAGAGGAGACTCATTTGCACGTCCAAAACTGCTTAGGGCGGAATATTCGGGATCGTGGGTGTACAAAGTTAGACTGCTCCTTCCCACCACGTTTCGTGGAAACATCTGGTCGGCCGACCACTCAGCTGCAAACACAACCGCGCCGCTGCTGTACAAGTCATAAAGGCCGCCGTATACAGCAGTGATAGCCGCTTCGGCCTCGGATGCGGTAGTGTAAAAATCTTTGGTGTAAATAGCAGAGAATGCCTCTTCTTCCAGTTGCTTCTTACATCCTGCGCTGAAAATAGCCACGACGATGAGTAAAAAATATTTTCCTGTCATATAAAAAGTTTGAGGATTAAAGTGTGATTTGAAGGCCGGCAAGAACTGATCTGGAAACTGGGTACACAATATTATCGACACCGATCTGTGTGTTCGATCCTCCAAATGACCCTATTTCAGGATCGAAACCTGTGTAATTAGTGATAGTAAATAAATTATTGGCGCTGATATATATTCGTGCGTTGCCGATACCCTTTATCCTTGGCAGCGTGTAGCCCAGAGAGATGTTCTTACACCTCAAAAATGATCCATCTTCAATGTACTTGTCGGAAAGGGGGAGGCGTCCACCCAGGCTGCCTGTGCCGCTCTGGTATTCAGTGCTGGGATACCACCTGTTGACAAGATTTTTCAACACATTCCTGCTTCCTATGGGATTTTCGAGCTGGTAAGCCGCAAGATTAAACACATCGTTGCCGTATACGCCTGAGAAGAAGACAGCGAGATCAAATTGTTTGAATCGAAGGTTCGAAGAGAAGGAATAGATGAATTTCGGATTGGCGTTTCCTGATATGATCCTGTCTGCATCAGAAATGATGCCGTCGGGTTTTCCATCCTCCTCTCCGGCAATGTCCGCCACCCGATGGGTGCCAGCCCTGGGATTGGTTACCGGCTGACCCGACAAAATAGAGTCGCCGGTTTGATGGATGCCATCAAAAATATAGGTTTTGAATATCCCGAGCGGCTGACCTACTGCTAAAATATTGTAGTTATTGATGGCAAATTCATCTGTTGAATCATCTGCCAAACGGAGCAGCTTGTTCCTGTTGATAGTGAAATTGGTATTGACTGACCAGGTAATATTTTTGTTCCTGATCGGCGTTACGTTTAATGATAATTCTATTCCTTTATTTTCCAGGGACGCAAAGTTTCCTACAATGGTTCCATATCCTGACGACAGCGGTAGTGATTTACTGAATATCAGGTCAACTGTTTTCTTGTGGTACGCATCCACCACGAAATTCAACCTGTTGTTAAAGAGGTCTACATCTAAACCCACATTGGCTTGGGTTGACTTTTCCCATTTTAAATCAGGGTTTGGCACTCCTGTAGGAGCAATCCCTCTTGTATAGTTATTATTGAATGCGTAGTCGCTGCCGGCAGCCGCCGTTGCCAGGGATTGATATGGGCCAATCGCACCCTGGTTTCCTGTTGTACCGATGCTCAATCTCAACTTGATATTGTCAATGGCATTTGCATTTTCGAGAAATGGTTCTTGTGCAATGTTCCAGGCAAAAGACACTGCGGGGAAAAATCCGTATTTATTGTTTTCCCCAAACTTACTGCTGCCATCTGCCCTCCCAGTGAGATCGATAAAATATTTACCGCGGAAATTATAACTCACTCGTCCTAAATAGGAAAGCAGATTGTCTTTGGAGCGACCAGTATTGATTGAAAAATTCTGCGCAAGCTGCAGGGCTTCATTCTTTGTCGCATCATTCACGAATCCATTGCCCGACATGTAATTGTAATTGTTGTTATTCAACAATGTGCTGAAAACTCCGGTCAAACTGATGGAGTGATCCTTGGCGATCACTTTATCATAGCTCACAATACTTTCATGAATCAGCCGAAGTGAGTTTGAATTATTCTTCAGACCATACCCTCCCAATCCGCCATTAATGGCTAGTTCAGCAGGCGTAAAGGCAGCGGCAGGGAAATAATAATCGTTTAGACTATTTGTGGAGTAAGCACTAAAAGAAGCCTTGTAATCTAGTCCCTTTGCAACATTGAAATCGAGATATACATTACTTAGTATGGTATTAACATTGGTTTTATCCATTGTGAATGCTGCGTTTAAGGGATTGCGCAATTCTCCATAGTACCCGCCAAAAGGTTGATTGGGGAAAAGAAATATCGAACCGTCTTGCAGATAAGGTTTTAATGTAGGGGGTGCCTGCAATGCAGCTCCGACCAGTGACTGTGTTAAGGCCCCGCCATCGGAATTTATGGAGCCCGTTTGGATCCGGCTATTAACTGACCGTGTTAAGGTGGTGGTGGTGCCTATTTTCAGCCAGTCATTTACCCTATGGTCTAAATTTAACCTGAATGAATATCTTTTGAAATTCGAACTCAGTACCACGCCATCCTGGTCAAAATAATTGAGCGCCATCAGGACTTGGGTCTTTTCATTTCCCCCTGAGAAAGTCAGCTGATGATTTTGGATTTTTGCCTGTCTGAAAATCTCATCCTGCCAGTCGGTGCCCTGGCCCAGTGAATCGGGGTTGCTGTATCTTGACTGATCATAAATTTCATTTTCCAGTTTCGCAAATTCTGTGGCATTTAACAATGGAATTTTTTTTGTTACCTCCTGTATGCCATAATACCCGTCGTAGCTGATCCTGGAGACCCCGGCCTTTCCTCTTTTAGTGGTAATGATCACTACTCCGTTGGCTGCCTGCGATCCGTAAATGGCCGCGGCGGAGGCATCTTTCAGCACTTCGACAGATTCGATGTCATCGGGATTAATATTGGATAAGGGACTCACTTCATTTGAATTCCCGCCCACTGCACTCACATTGTTCAAAACGGTAACGCCTGGTATAGTAGAACCTGTATTATTTTGTACCTGTATCCCATCGATGATGTATAGCGGTTCAGAAGTACCGTTAATGGAATTCGTACCTCGTAAACGTACGCTGATGCTGCCGCCGGTTGGCAATGGGCGTTTGTGTCAATTCCTCTGATTTCACGGAGGTAATGGCGCCGGTTACTTCGCTCTTTTTCCTGCTGCCATATCCTACCACTATCACTTCATCCATGTCTTTGGACGCTCTTCGCAGCGCAACAGAAAAACTTGTTCTGTTTCCTACCGAAACCATTTGGTCTGCAAATCCTGTAAAACTGAATAGGAGCCTGTTTCTGGTGGTGAGCCCTCCCATTTCAAACTCGCCATTCACATTTGTGGAAGTGCCACGACTTGTGCCTGATACCACAACACTTACACCGGCCAAAGGATTGCCCTGCTCATCAGTTACCCTCCCTTTTGCTGTTTTCTCCTGTGCATAGGAATGGGAGAGGAATAAAAAAGTGCCGAGAAGAAGCGATAGAAACTTCGCATGATTTCTGTTCCATTTAATAGCATGTTTCATAAGCAATAATCGTTAGTGTTATTCAGATGATTGTATGTAAATACTCGCGCATGGTCATGTCTAAGACTGGTATTGCACGAATATTTTTATCGTTAGAGGAATGAATAATTAAATTTTGGGAAAATTTATTTCGTAATAATGAATCTCTGAATATATTTTCTCATGGGAATGTGCCCATTTTTATGGGAACCTTCCCATGGCGCTATTAAAAGCCATTTCGTACTTTGCGGACCGGTGAAATCAGCAAAACTGCGAGTATGAAAGCAAAACAAACTTCCATCATTGATATTGCTAAGGCTTTGGGGGTGTCTAAATCTACAGTATCCAGGGCGTTATTGGGACACACCAACGTGAATGATGAAACGCGTAAAGCAGTGTTGCATATGTCTGCCCAATTGGACTACCAGCGCAATACGCTGGCCTTAGGACTGGCCAGAAAAAAGACATCGGTTGTTGGAATTATTGTTCCCGAATTACAAAGCAATTTCTTTCCTTCTGTTATCAGCGGTATTGAAGAATTCCTCCGAAAAAACAAGTACAGGTCCATCATTTGCCAATCAGGTGAAAGTTACGAGCATGAGGTGGAAAGCGTAGCTCAGTTACTATCGTACCAGGTAGACGGGATATTGGCATCGCACACTTATGAAACCCGCAACTTCGATCATTTCCGGCAGGTGCAGCGCAAGGGAGTTCCGCTGGTGATGTTTAACCGTGTAACGGATCAGTTAAACGTTCCCAAAGTGGTGGTAGATGATTACGAAGCGGCGTTTGCCATGGTGGATTTTCTAATTCAATCAGGTCGCAGAAGAATTGCCCACCTGGCCGGGCCAGATGCATTGATCAACAGCCGGCTTCGTTTAAAAGGATATCTTGATGCCCTTGAAAAAAATGGAGTTGAACCCGATCAGCGCCTGATATTGTCTTATGATCTTTCTATTGAAAAAGTAAAGATATACGTAAAGCATTTTCTGGAATTAGAGTCACCACCAGATGCGATCTTTTGCATAAACGATCCTACGGCACTTGCTGCCATGCTGGTCATAAAGCAAAAAAACCTGCGGATACCTGAAGACATCGCACTGGCGGGTTTCAGTAATGATTTTTCTTCAGACCTGGTTACGCCAACGTTAAGTACGGTAGCCCAGCCAACCTCCGAAATCGGCAGGGAGGCGGCCCGTTTATTACTAGAAGAAATGGCAGCTTCTTCCAATGACAGCCAATGGCAGGAATACCCCAAAGAAACGATGGTATTAAAAACACGGCTGCTATTGAGAGAGTCTACTTAATTGCTTTCTGTCTATCGACATTTTAAAATTTTTCGAGATGACATTGTCGTTCATTTGGGAGCAGGGATGAAAGACAGTATCAAGTTTAATCAAGTTTTACATGCAGGCAAGTATTAAAAAATTCAATTTCAGGGATAGTGGTGTAATTCTCAATGTCCCGCTCTTGTTACACCATCCACCCACAAATCCTTTATTTTTGAAAGCAAATGGCTACAAAAAGCCAATTTACTGATGCTATGCCCTTATTGCAAAATCTCTTAGCAACCGGTACAGATGTAAACGACATTCCCTCGCCAGGTGGCTCTTACGTTGCACTGAACATCCGCGGTACAACTGCCACAGTTGCTATTCAATCTCCCATTGATCAAAAGAAATTCTTGTACACAGGCATCCTTGGGAAGGACCTGACTACCGAGGACGGTTATCAGGCCGCAAAGATCTGTGCGTTAAATGTCCTAAAACAGGTTAACCGTTATGTTAACGAGGACGACCTGGTTGGATTGAACCATGTTGACATCATGTATCAGTGCACGCAGGAATGGGACGAGGGTCCCCTGGTAGCTAATGGCGCCTCTGATATCTTCTTGCAAGTGCTCGGGGAAAAGGGTGTGCACACCCGATCCATTGCTGGTGTATTTAGATTACCAAGACAGTTTTGCGTCGCAATCGTGGCTTCGTTCACTGTGAAGGATGGGGCAGTTTTGCAGAAATGATGATTTTGGAGGAAATGCGCTAACACTATCCAAATTTATGTGGCTTATCCTCGAACTTGACGTCCTTCGCTACCTCCAATTGTTGTTGTGATCATAAATCAAACTATCGCAGGCAACTAGGTGGAATTTCTCAATAATTTACCACTTAGTTACCCGGATGAGGAAGATGTACATGGTCCAGAGATATGATTATTTCCAATGTGGAAATCGCGAACAAGTTTAACACAATTATTTTTGGTGGTTTTGAATTGGGAACTGAAGCCAATACCGAATTTGTCATCTATTGACATTTTTAAAGTAGGATCGAAGTGAACTCTAACAGTTTATAATTCTATGTCTTTTTCCGAGTCGGGATCCGTTAATATTGTGGGGTATTTTCGAGAGCGTCTTGCTACAAATAAAAATTATCACAATGGATAAATTTCGCAATGATAGTTAGTTAATTCAAATCGTTGTTGTGAATTGGTCCTTACAATATTATTTTTGTGATGCTCGTAATTATACGATTGTCAGTTTCGTCAGCGTGCGATAAATTGCCTAGAGCTTCAACAATCACTACATTTCAAGTAATTATTTAATATGATTATTAACGACGCGGTAAATCTTGGTTATTCTCCCGATGCAGGCGGATTTTTGATAAAAGTGTCTTCCGGTACGACTGTCGATAACGTCTTTGTTTTTCAGGATGGTGGAGGGCAAAAATGGAAAAGACTAGTGGACGGGCCATACAGGGCTTCATGGGCTGACATTTTCGGACCAGGCGATAAAACCACCGCGCTTCAAGCAGTTCTATCTCATCCTTCTGTTATTACTGTTGTTTTCGATGCATACCAGCAAGTTACAATCAGTGGAACGTTAACCGTTCCAGCAGGCAAAACGATTAGATTTGATCCTGGAGCAAAGTTGCAAGGCAGTGGATCCATCATCGTTAATGGCAAGATTGATGCACAAGCGATGCAGATTTTTGACGATGATCTTACTATTCGAATAAATCAAGACAGTAGTGCCAACACAATCGTTTATCCCGAGTGGTTTGGAGCCGTCCAATTAATAAATCCCTCGACCAGCACTACTCTTGTGAGCGGCGATGTCGATAGTACTCCAGCAATACAGAAGATGTTTAATTCCTTTTATGGCTTTTCATATTCGCCTTTCAGTGGAATAGTTGCGTTTGAAATTCGATTGTCAGGATATTATGGAATTACTAATCAGATCAATATCAGCAATTGTTTTGTGAAGATTGTTGGGAGCAGCCAAGCTCCAGGAAAAGGCGGCGGATTCAGATTTTGTGTTAACCCGGCTACGACCTCTTTGTCCGGAAAGTATTTCTTCATGGTCGATGGTTGTGAATATTTCATCTTGCAGGATCTATCGTTCTGGGGTTATAGGTCAACAAATACTGCAATAATTCTTGACGGGATCATTGCTCCAATATTACGCGATACCGCAATTGGCAACCGGACGCAACGACAACATAGATATATTAACGTTGGATTCGGAGACAACACAGGTTATATTTCCAATAGCTCATCAGAGGAAATGGCGATCAGTGCTACCGGAGCAAGATATTTTGCTAATAGTGGAATTAGAACGTTGAGTGATAGTGTTACATACTTTGACGGCAACAATGATTTCTTTCATATTGAGAATTGTTCTTTCTCCTACGTTCAATACGGCTATTGGTGTCAGCAGTTGCAGTCGGTTCAATGGCATTGGAAAGAGTGCCAGGCGTCAGTCGTGAACTTTGTAATGCGGTTTGACGTGTCGTCCAAAGTTTTTGTCGACGGTTTCTTTATGGCCGGATATGGGGTTCAAGGGGGATTTTTACATCTTGCAGGAAACTCTGATCATTATTTTCAGGCCGAGCTAGTCGGAGTTGATGCGGAGGACGTAATAGGAGCTCACTGGATATACTCGCCCAACCATCCTTTTAATATCAAACTCAGAGACAATTTTATTTCCTTCGGAAGATATTCAATCAGCAATCCGTTAAATGGAGACGCATACATTTTGGAGACAGAAGCGCTGGGTACTCCAAGTTCTCTAATTATAGAAGGAGGCAATATTTCTTTCCGAGGAGATGCAATTGAGGACAAAAAAGTAGTAATCAAATATGCTGCAAATACTGACTCAGTTTTTCAATTAAGCATAATTAATAACCTTTATTCTTCTGTATTTAATAATACTTTTATCACTGCGCCGGTTGGAGTTTCGCTTATGCTTATCGAATTAATTGTGTTATCCCAGTATGGGTTGTCCGTTTCCGGAGGTGTTGGTTATGGTAATAAAACGATTAGAAGAGTTCTGTCATCTGCTGATATTATCTGGAAGACCTTCACTAATAATGAGGTAACAATTTATGATTTAATAAAGGATGCTTCAGACTTTGATGACCAACAGTTTAACAATCGTTTTATCATGGTGGGAGAGGCCGGGAGGGCTCCTGTAAGACGAATAGGCACGTTATCCTTTAAATATTCAACAGGCAACGCCCATACCGAGACGTTGAACGATTTTCTTCCGGCTTTTAAGGAAATTAAAGGTGTTGGCATTTCGCATCTAACGCCACTGATTCCGTATCCCAACCCTGACAGAACAGCGTATGCTGCCAGGATAACAATTGGCGATAACTATGAGGATGATAGATGGGGAAGTAAGGATGTTTCAGTTAACATTTTCTACGATTTGTCGGGAAGGACAAAAATACCAACACTTAACTCTGTAGTTTATGATAGAAATGAAAGTCTGATCTTGAAAGCTTTTATTGCAATTGGATTTGGAAGCGCTTTCTGTACACAATCTGGTTCTACAGTTACAACTGCGGCTAGCTGGTTTACGGCAGATGATGTTGGTAAGGTATTAGAGTGGCGGAGTGGACCTCTTACTGGCTTGCAAGAAATAATTACTGCATATATAAGTTCTACCCAAGTGACTGTTGACACGTCAGCCGTTTGCAGCATATCTTCTGTGTTGTATCAACAAGAGGTTTTTGCGAACAATTCACCTATTGTTGTTACGTTGTATTTTGAGGAAGGCAATTACAATGAACTCAATCCGGGAGCCCAATATAATTGGTATCCCAGTTTACCTGAAATAAGTAGTTAGTATGTCCAACAGAAGAATATTACCAAAGGATGATTTTGCTGTATACCAGAGTATATATCAGATACGAAATATTGCGTACCCAGACACAGCAAAGCTCTATATTGTCGCTGATAACCTGAATTTTTCGGCGTGGCGCTTTGACCCAACTGACACTTCATCGTCGGACAATGGGGTCACTGTCCTCGTTGGGAGATTTAATGCCCGATATAAAAAATATGAAATTGGAGCAAGTACTCCAACTAACGGCTTGCAAAGCATTTCTGGAGATATTGGACTCGGAGGTGTTCTCACCCAGAATACGGAACTTGATGTAACCTCGTCATTATTTTTCGCAATTAAAAACGGAACCCACGTTCTGACGCAGTATAATACTTCTATAAATGGTATAACATTTGGAACTGATTCAACGGCTTTCTTTGGCAGTGGGGCCAAATGGGTTTTTTATAACGCATTAAACTCGGTAATGCTTCTTGCAGATGGTGGCAATAATCAATCCTCGACGTATTATCAATTGTATAACGCCGGCTCATTAACATATCAGGGGTCTATTGTTCTGCAGCCCGACGATTTCGGTTTTTTTGCTTCCACCGGTGGAACGCAGGTGAAAGTCGCTGGATTTAGGCCTTCAACAGGTTATTTTTACCTTTATCAGCTCCCGGCAATTGGGTCTGGTTCAGATGATATTTTAGTTAGAAATTCGACTGGGCGGGTGAGCACAATAACTCAAGAATCGATTAAAAGATTGGATTTCGTTGATCAATTTACTTTGACTTCCGATGGC
>Ga0193742_1001002_pt1 | contig 17841 bp, 20 predicted proteins | sample L2c1metaG_FD_165511 | JGI IMG/M metagenome (GOLD analysis project Ga0193742, IMG submission 165511) | Soil microbial communities from a riparian zone of the East river system, Colorado, United States - L2c1 | ecosystem: Environmental > Terrestrial > Soil > Riparian zone | place: USA: East River... | reverse complement strand
GAGAATGGACCAATGATCGATGGGTGTCCTCTCGTATACCTTTCTGAAACATTGGAGGACGTTAAGAACTTCGTCAAAATTCTCTACAGGCCAATCATGTGAGGTGTTTATTTTGAGTGGAAACACTCCTAACTAACCATTGAATCCCATCTCTAGGACATATAACCGAACTGACCTTGTTAGCGTTAGCTTACTCAGGACCATGCTGCATTTTGGCACGAAGTATGAGATGAAGAGGCTGCGATCGGAAGCGGTTCATTGTCTTATGTCAGAGTTTCCGTCAAGTCTCCATAGGTGGTCTGACCAAGCTTTCGGCGATGTCATCGAGAGCTTCGACTCGGATGAGATACCTTTGACTTCACTGTTTGAAATTCTTTACCTGGCTCATGAACACTCAATCACGGGGAGCCTTCCTGCACTTTATTTGCGCATATGTCTCACTTATGATGCAGTAAGCCGGGTAGTATTATTTGGCAGCCTCAAACATTCGAACTCATGTATAATTGTAGCAAGCAATCAACGAGGGCTTTCAATGTGCTGCAAAAAATTCACCTTTGAATAACAAACTGTTACTTAACTGCCTATTGGGCCGCGAACGCTTGCACAGATCGGTCTCCTCCCTGACTCTCGCCTGGTTGCATGACAATAGTACGCTGTCAAGCCCTGACTGTAAGACTCCTAGTCCGTGCCAGAAGAAAAAATCCATGCTGATCACCGAACTATGGGATAACGACATTCAATTTTCTATCAGCTTTGCCCTGCACCCATGGGAAGATCTCGGTTTAGGCGACGGACTTTGTTTGTCTTGTCGTGGGGCTGCCAAAGTGGCCTACTGCAAGGCTCGAATCACTAACTGGGATCAGCTCAAGACATATTTCGGACTTTGCGACTTGGAACACGAGCCAGAGGCCCCGTCAGACAGCGATTCTGATAGCTCTGACTCAGCTGCGGATGCTGTCGAAGAGGAAGCTGGGTTGTGAATCCGTTGTCTGCAATGGACCTCATATTTCCCCAAAGCTGTTCCAGACTTCCAGTAACCGGTCGAATGTTCTCGCCAGTCACTGCTTTCTTTTTTTTTTGCCCAATATCTATAATTCAATGCTATCTCTTGCCCGAAATTACTCCTTCCTGTGCCATCAGTAAACGTTTAAACGTTTATGTAAAACCAGCATTCCAAACGTCCTTCCTGGTGAATACGCTTAGCCACACAACCAGGTTCACAGATGTGTCACGATCCTTACACGATCCTGGGTTTTTACATTTGGCACAGGCTTTGGGAGAATTGCAGTATCACAGACACGTACAAGTGGACAGCCGTCTACGTTAATGATGCCGAGAGTTTCAACGATTCAGATAACATAATTTAAAAGGCGCTTGAGTATCTGGACAAGATCGACCCTATGGACTCGACATCGCGTTATGGATCACCATCTTCAAAGTAAGAAAAATAGAATGGTTCAAAGCACGGTCTTTTTTCCATTCTAATTCTTTTGTAACGTTCGCTGTCGACCGTGACGGGTTGTGTAAAGTAAGTGGACACGCTCCTCGGCCCTTTTGCTTTTCAAGAAGTTAAGAATTTCGAGAAGCGAAAAAGGGAGGTATGTACTAGATGAAGACTCTTCGGACACCTTTGTTCGGGGGCTGTGACTGAACAGGCGGCAGTGTCCATCTGATGAATCTTATCCCTCAGGTATTAATGACATTGGGATCCCAAAAACGATCCTTCCTTGTCATCCTACACCGGCAGACACAGGTGTTACTACTGCCTCTAGTACGATTCTGGTCTTTGACTCTGCAACCTCGGTGTGAATCCAGCAACTTTTAACCAAGACCACAACAAATCGTGTCAGTTATCACCAGTAGTAGTTTTTCTTTGAACCAAATCTTAATAATCATATAAAATAACCCAGTGACAGGCGTCAGTCTCAGTGCTTCTTCCAACTCTACTCGGGCAGTTCCGATTGGTGCTTATTATTATTGGCAGTCTTGTAGCTGCGCTTGTTATTATTCACATTCCTACTTTTCAAGCACCGATCCTCGCAGAAGGAAATTCGTTCGTCGTGCTGAGTTACCACCGATCGTCACGCCCTTCGGGTTCAAAGACTTGGTGGGTATGTCAGTTGTCAATGGTGAACTGGGGTTATCGACAGCAGAGAGAGAGAGACTGGTTCCAATCTGGACATCACTTTCCTTTTATTAATTTGGTGGTTAAAATTGAAAAACTTTACATCATTGTTCAATAGTATGGTGCGATACAACGGTATCGAAGCAGGATCCTGTTTCAAGTTGAAGTTTATGGAGGTGGACTTGATGAGAAAACCCGTATGTTGGCAGAAACCCCTGAAAAAAAAAACCCCCCACATGCCTCAGGGGGGTGGTTCACATGGAAGTTGCCAGTTCCACGGGATATATATATTATTGACGCACAATGTAGCTACAAAAATAGATGGTTGATCATGACCACAGGAGACTCTTTTTGTAGTTGCTTTTGTTGTATTCAAAGCGCTGCAAGCTCACAGCGCGATAATGCCTCGAGTCAACACAAGTGCCTCGGTCTTTTGGGTTATGGGAAGGCACACCAACCACACAACTCAAAAACGAAATGAACACTGCCCCCGACACCTCGCAGCACCCAATTTACACTTGATTTGGATAGTTTGACTGACAAATATCGCCAAGACCCAATCTGTCGAAAACGGCCGCCCCATTAACTCCAGCTTGCTTGTAGCTTGGGTGAGTTCTTGTCTCTGCCACTGGGGACAAACGACGTTTGATGTCGACAAATACCGTGACCACTACTCCGCCCACGACCACCTCCACGCCCGCGCCCACGACTTACACACCACCGACCTCGACAGTCACTAGTGAATTTGTAGGAACTGCAATCACAACTTCGAATACTATCGCGACCACAACCGTTATACAAACTTCCTCACAGAGTTCATCCATTGCTAGTAGTAGTGAGTCTTTGGGCTCTCTTTTTTTTTGGTTCAAAAATAAAAAAATAATGAAAACCCTGTAAAAGGCATTATCAGTACTAATGCGCCTAGCGCTTCTTCTGCATCATCTTCCCCTACATCGTCTCCTGTTCCAGTCGGTCCTATTGTTGGCGGTCTTGTAGCTGCACTTGCTGTTGTTTTATTATTTGTATTTCTCCTTCTCAAGCACCGATCCGCCCAGAAAGAAATCCGTCGTCGTGCTCAGACAGAACAACCCACCGTCAACCCTTTCGGATTCAATTTCAGGGAGAGGTTTGGTGGTTATGTCAGTGTCAATGATGGTCAGAAGTCATTGACAACAGGGCCATCATCTCCATCGACCACATCTCCGGGGGCTACAACTGGTATGTCATCTTTGTTTTTTTTTTTTTTTTTAATCCGCCAAAACCCAGTTGTGATTCCTTCTCTCAAGTAACACCCATGGCCCCAAACATTGTCCCGAATTATGATTTCTCCCCAAATACCTTCTCAATACCACCCAGCAAAATGGGCGCCCGCACTGCCTCTGCACAACATCCACCATTCCAAGACGAGATCATTCATCTCGCAACAATGTCTTCAGATCCAAATTCAATCCAAGGACCCTCCAGCCTATCCAGTGGTCCCAGCACATACGGTACAACCAGAGCCTCCCATACATCAAATCCAAATCAAAGCCCCGACCAAATCTCTTTCACTCACAATTTCCCCGACTCTAACTACGCTCCACCAGCATACGACACTCTCCCAGGCAATACTTACCAACCCACTCCCTCCCGGCCAAAATCATGAACCACTCGTTCTGGAAGAATAAAGGTTAAAAGCGGGTCTTGAAGATACCGTCATCTCAATAGTTGGAAATAAATTTTGAAAAAAAAAGAAGAAAAAAGAAAAAAAGCATGGACAGGGAGTAACTCCTCGACACAGTTCAATTCATATATATCCCTTTTAACGCAACTACAGTGTTCAAGATGATGATGATACATTCAGAGATTGCACTTTTCGAATATACTCCACATTTTTCTCTGCATATTCCTCACATTGTCGTAAAAGCACTTCCGCATTGACTCGTTCGGCGGCCGATCGCACTAATTGATATGTGGAATTCAGCAAACGGTCCAAGAAATAAATAAATAAAAATGGCTTCGAGAAGCATGGAAAGAGATCAACATAGTTAAACTTACTTTCCTCTAAAGTCCATGGGTTCATAAGTCGTCGTTTGATGATGGTCCTCTGAATGTCCTCGAAAAATTGCTCAAGTCCCCAAAGAGCTGAAAGTTCCATCGCTTCTAGGAAACATGAATGGTCAATAGTTTCCGATGGTTCATCCCCAGTGTAGATATGATCTTAAAAAAAAAAAAAAGAAAAAGAATTAGACACCACAACGAAACTAAAAGTTGCCACTAACCTAACAATAACTGAACACAACGTGTTGAATAGTAATCGTCTTCTGCCTTTCTTGCAGGGAACTCTATCGGATGGCTCGACGAAGCATCTTGTGCCTCTGCGAATTCTCGGCAAAATGCATCGGAAAAGTAATCGCTAAACGCGCTTAAAAATGAACGATGAGCAACAAGGGGTGGATCGGGATCCTCGTCACTACCAGCCACAAACACCACGTCCGTCCATAATCCTTTCTTTCGAAGGTCGTTAAAACCAGTACGGATAGATCGCAACGTAGCAGAGTCAAACTCGTTGACATTGTATATCGGATACTGAGGGTGGAAAACTTGAAGTACCCCAGCGGCACGAAGTAGTTTGTCATAAGGAAGCAAGAAATTTCGGACGTAGCGGATGGAGGCTGCATTGATATCTTGGGTTTCAAACACCAGTTGGTTGGCATTTGTCCAGATCCATGGTTCAGTGGATGATGGATCATCAACGTTCAGGAATATATCCTCGTATTGAAGATCGTAGAGTATCTCCTCGAAGCCTTCGACATTGTCATTGAGCCATTTTAGTGTTTCTTTCGTGTCGTGGATGATAACCTGGCGTTGGATTTGAATTTCAACAACAAAAGTTGATAAAGCACGCAAGTGAGAAATCTGGATCATGAGTTTTTTCGAAATTTAAATCAGATATACATTTGAGAATATGGTCATGAGGGACAACATACGACTTCAGTGATATCGGGCCGACCTAGAGCTGGATACGACAGTAAGATTCGTTGATGAGGCTGATCTAGAAAGCTAGCCCTCTGTGTCCAAGCGATAGACTCAAATTCTTTCCGTACAAGCTGATTGGGGGACACAACATCTGGTAGACTCTGCAAGTGCTGAGGGATATCCAAGTACATTCGTCTGTCTTCATGATGATCAAGTCGACGCGTGAGATCCATGCTACGAGGAATAAAACGCAAATCGTCAAGCCTTGACCATAAACCCTGGGCATTTTGACCAACACGCAAGGGCAAATCAACACAATAGGCCCGAAATACGATTGCAGCTCGTTGAGCTCTGTCTCCTACGTCGTCCCCAATCTGATGAGTCGCCTCTGCACAAGCCGTGAACATGGCCATATCCAATCCATTCTCGCCTTGCAGCCCGTATCTGTACAAGGTATTCTCGAGCTCTCTAAATTCAATAGCAAGGAAATTGACAGAGTCAACACCAAAAGCGGCTTCAAACAATTCCTCTCGAGCATACAGAATGTTTGACATCATTATGTCCCCGTTGGTATTGGGAAGCGGCAGAGGTCTGCCATATCCATAAGGAAGGTGAGCGATCCAAATGGTGAGAAGTTCTTTGTAGGGGAGTAGATCCGATGGCCTCAGGACTGCGGGAATGTCCAGGTAGTCCTCAAGTTCTGCAAATGTCAACTTCCGTCCATTTAGGTACTTCAAGTTCCCCCACTCTGCAACATAATCATCCAAAAAACGAGCTGCTGTTTCCGTGCTCAAGCCTTCAGGCAGCATAAGAATCTCTGAAGCAGATCGCAGCTCCAGTTCTGACCCAGGCCGAGCAACCTCCCATATCGGAAGCTCCTGCGCAATCAACGAAAGATCCTCGAAGAAACGGCAAATTCTCGGTCGAGCCCAAGAAGCAAAGATCCATTGGGAGTCGGCGTCCAAATTCATGAAACGCTCAGACACTGTGGGAGATTCCACATTCATAGCAGATAACATCCTCTCGAACTTGAATCCTGGGAAGTCATCCGTTCGACTCAAGATTTGGGTAAGATTTTCCGGGTTTGATTGACTATCTGCCTGTACCACTTTCAATCCCAAGCGGTCAAGACAATCCCACAATTGCTCGTGGGAGTCTCCACGAACAAGAAGCGTTGAACCACTCGAACATTCCTCAAGAGACACAAAGCGGCGAGGTCGGATAGTTGGCACCAAGGAAAATTCAGATATGTCAGCTGGAGTCGTGTCAGGGAACGGATATTCGTCCCAAAAGTCTTGGATCCATTCAATTGTCTCTTGGTCGGCATCTTCGATCATCGGAGAACCAGGTAGTCGAGCTCCAATGAACGCCTTGACATCTTCGGAGCTGAGCAAGGATACATTCAAGTCCAATTTCAAGACGGATTTAGCTTTAAATTGAGGACGGACAAGACGGTTCAGTGGAAAAATTGGACGTTCGGAAGTTCGACGTGGAATCCACACAAAGTAGGAAGTAGGGCTCTCTTTGGCCTGGAATGTACCAAAAGTGCCATCTGCAAGAGGCAAAAGTGGAAGGTCGATTAGGTTCGCAACACTTGTCTGCGCAGAGTCTTCGTCTCTGGCCTTGTTTGTGGCCTTGTCTACGATAAATTTTCCCGAAAGGTAGCCAATCAGTTCCTCTATGTCAGGCTCAGGCACCAAAGTAATGACAGAAGTGTTGCGGAGAATTTCGTTCCTCAGAAAGACTGGGCCAACTTTGGCAATTCCAGAATCATCTGCAGCACGATGGCTAATATATGTCGGTAGTTTCACAAGCCGATCTGACCCCAAGGCCAACAACACATTTTTAACGCTTGAGGGCTCCCCGACGAGAAGGACACAATTTTTAGGACCCAGGGATAAGGAGGGATTGTACATGCTATGAAATACATGTCGCTCTGTTGCCTTGAGATGAACGGAAAAGAAGGCCTTGACCACAACCTGTGCAATTGGTTCTTCAGCGTGAGGACGTCGGCCAGGCCACCATCGTGCATTGCCGTCGGAAGAAAAAGTCTCCAGGAGGTACAGGTACAGAGGCGGAATCATAGAAGACAGGAGCCAACGGTTGTATTCCGTTTCCGGATTGTTGAATTCATCCAGTCGGATCTGCCTTCTGTCGGGCGACAAGACGAAAGATGCCATGATATGGACGGGTAGCGTGGTCGGTATCGCAAGTGGTAACGTAGAGAAGAATCTGAAAGACTCAGTTCTCGGAGGTGGCTCGTCCAAGGAAGCTGCCAGACCGATGATTGGGGGCCATCGCAGCCGATATTGTGTGGCGAGAGCAGACAACAACACCTCTGGAATCTGAGCCTCAGCGACTGTGGCATTTGCGATCTTCCAAGATGACGTCCATGCTCGATTTGCTGAAAGGTGCGAAAAGTTCACCTTAGTGGTTGAAAATCCACTTTCTTCTTCTACATGCTCCTGAATGCGCGTAGCTCGAGTGGACCAAGATACTCTTTCGATGCCATCAGCGTCGCGGACAATGCTGCAGAGTTCCTCAATCTTCGTAAAAAGGAGACAGTTAGAAGCAGCTGCTTCAAAAGGCTTCAGGATTTTTTCTTGAATATCGTCTGCTGTCCACATGAGGTTGCTTGCCCCTTTAGATATGTCTGCCAAGTGAGATGGGTTCCGCAAGGGTAGAATGAAGATGGTCTTCATTACATATATTAGAATGGGGATGCGATTAAACATCAAAATAAAAGACATACACCCTCATATGGTTCGGAGCTGGAAGCATCGAACCCAAATAATCCGTTGATGGAGGAGAGGTGATCAGGGTAAAACCTTGATAGCACGAGCTACCATGAGAGTTTGAATTAAAAGCAGGACAAAAGTCTTACTTTCTTATGTGATTCAGAGGCAGTTTGAGAGCTGCTCGGTTGGTAGTCGGAAGATGTTCTTTAGAGGGGTTCAGGAACAATACGTGAGCATTTGATACGATGATTGCTAACTGGAAAAGATGTTATGATCAGGTGCACGATCCAGAAGAAGGTCGAAAACAAAAAAAGATTGTACCTCCGTGAGGTGAAACATTGTAAGAGCACCGAGCCCAAATTGACCGATGCTGTTGCTTCTGTCCTGTTTGCCTCCTAAACTTGTCCGACAAATGCCTTCGAAATCTTGATCGGAGAATCTCCCGTTGTTGTACACCACCAGGGAGGGACAACTGGAAAATTTCTGCATCGTTGGCGACAAGAGATGCGGACTCTCATCACCATCGGAGCAAAACTCGTTTACAAGAAGAGTTAACCTAGTCGCATTTGCGTCACAGGCATTGGCCACGAATTCGGTAATGAATTGTTTCTCGGTATATTGCCTGAGGGTGTTGCGGACTGTCGTCAAAGGTGTCTCTCCCATGTCCACTCCAAGGATGCTCAAGTCAACTCCCTTGAGACCCAGTCGCTCCAAGTTGAGTTTTCTGGCAAGGGCATCGTCCACCAGACCATGAGCTACAAAACGGTTCTCTGGAGGGATCAGAGATACACGCTCGGCTATGTCGTTGAAATAGATCTCCTTGAGTGGACGAAGAATGCAATCCACGTCGGGGATCAATACTGCAGCGCGTGCTTTGTCATTCATTGTAGATGGTAAAATGGACAGTAAGCCCACGGCCACAGATACCGTGGCTAAGTTAGGACCAGCATCTGACAAAGCGCTCAACTTCATCAAAACTGCATCTAGAGACGGTCTTAAAGATATCAGATGCGGAGGAGGACATTGGAAAGACGAGAAAACTTACTTTTCTGAACACCCCATGTCAAGTAAAAAATTGCGCGCATTTAGATTCATGTGTAAGATTTCCTCGAACCCAGCTTCTGCGATTGGACGTGAAAAGACCGCGTCGACCGTCTGAGCCAGCTGTCCGCTTGATGTCGGTACCCAGCTCCGCTCCGCCGTTATAGATCGCAAAGTGGCCAAATCTGAAGAGCTGCGGTCTCTTCCACCCAACTCCTTGATAATATCAACTACTTTTTCCTGCTTATCGCCATTCTTGTTCAGCACCCGATTGAATTGCTCGATGATAGTCGCAATCTCGATAGGTCGATCCCATCCAAAAACACTTCTCAGGGAATGCGGAATTTGGATGCCTTGTTGAAGAACCCCAAGTACTTCATCGAAAAGATGAGGTTGGTTTTGTTCCCCGTCACGACACCACTCCGGTACGCACAAGCCCTGATTAGTGGGAAGCCATTTTTGTCCTGGTACTAATGGCAGTTGCGAACAATCGAAATGGGTTGAGTAGACGACTGCCAGTAGTGATCGGGATAGGTTGATTGAGGAAGGAGATGAATGGTCGGAAGAAATGAATTCTATTCGTTCTTTAACCATGGCGATAGTCAATTTATGTTGCATCAGCTGCAATGAGCGAAGAGACGCAACAATAGCCTGTTCGGAATTATTAGCTGTTCGAACCTGGCGAGCGGAATCCCCTTCATAGAGGCATGCGATCGGCGACAAAGGATCGACAACTTCTCCTGGTTTACGTTTCAATCCATCAACAGAGACCACAAACGCAATCTCAACCAAATGGCTGAGAAGAGAGGGTGGGAGCTGATGCCGACGATGAACGAGGTGTTGCAAGACTACACCCTGTAGACTGTTGGACTGCGCTGCGAAATGATCCAATGTCAGGCCTATAAATTGGATGTCAGAGAGAGGCTCTGGATTATCAGGTTGAAGATATCCAAGTAGCGGGGGTGCTAGTGATTGTGCTTCAACAAAGACAATGTTTTCAATCACGGGAAGGAAGCTAGGTCTCGAGATGGTTCTGATTGAGTATCCGTCAGGGATAGAAGTCCGGTTGACAGTAGGAGAGGTAGTTTCGGATGAGACAAGAACAGGGTATATAGGTAACTTTTTCAACTGATGGATCTGGTTTTCGTTAAATGAACCCCATGAAGTACAGGATGCAGAAGCTTGAGCTGAAATAAATCGCAGGATCGTTGAGGATGTGTCTTTGTTCAATAACAAACTCGAGGTATTTGGGGGAAGCGAGTCAAGGAGGGCATGAAGATTACTGATAGAGTTCAACAATTCGTGAGAGGTGATAACTGCCTGGGCAGTCTGAGTTACGTCGGCATCAAGAAAAGCTACGCCCAAAGAGGTCAGGTGTTCGACATATACGGGATGCTCGCCACGAGATTTGAATAACGCAGTCTCTGCCGTTTTGAGCCCTTGAGTGGAAGGCAGCAAAGAAAGTTGTTTGATTTTTGGAAAGAGCTCTGTCCGATCAGAGTATGTGTTCATCCAGACCCAAAAGTTTGATAACCATAGGATAGCACGTCTGAGATCAAGTCGATTGGGATACAACCTCAAATACTCGACAATCCGTTCGGACCCAAGGTTTTCGACATTGATATACTTTGGACCATAAGCCTGAAGGCTTTTCGCAACAGGTGATGGAAGTGCCTTGAGGGCAATGATTGAATCATCATCACACGAACCAAATACATCGAATTCTTTGCGATCAAGCATGGTGTAAGTTTTAAGCGGCTTCGAGTTCAAAGCCATCAAGATGGCCACACGCCCGCCAACAGTCTTGATAAATGGTAAACCAACGATGTTCAGAACATCGCCTGTTGACAAAAGATAATCAAGGACGACGAATGTGTCTTCTTGGGGGATATCTGTCACTCCAGCCAGAATTCTCTAGATAATGACAGATGTCAGCAAAGTATTGGATGGGGCACGCTGATATTTACAAGTAAGGCATGATGAGCTGTTTCTGGTGTCAGAATAATGTATGTTGGGTCTGCCAATTTCTTGATCTCGTCCACAAGGTAAGCGGGAGGTCTGGTAAGCTCTAAGCCCATCGTCGTCAAAGATCGCAGCACAGGTTCTCGAATTACTGGCTGAGATGTCATTAAATGATCAAGGGCCTTGTATTTCATCAGAGAATTTTTGTGAAGAGAATATACGGGCCAAACGGGGGATGGGGATGAGACTACAAAGTGCAAAAGACGTGTTGGCAAGGACTGCCAATAAACAGTATCCCCAGAGAGTGTCAACGGTTGCTTATCAGGCCAGGCACGGAAAACGTCAATGATGCCATCTGCTTGAATAAGGACTTCCAACAAAACTTTCCAAGCTTTAGGTATGAACTCATGGAATAGAAGTTTGTTCCATTCGATGACCACGCTACATACGGAAATATACAGTTAAGAGAGGAGATGCCGAAAGTGGATGAAGACATACTGGTCATCAGCCTGTGATACAATGCCTGTTTCTCCACTGTTACGTAGGTTCTGCCTAGATTGGGTAAGCGCGAAAAGGGCATGGACGTGGGCGGGGAATCCGGTCTTGAGTGGTAATGGAAGGAATGTAAACAAGCGACCTCCCTTCTCGGGTTGAGTCGCAATGCTCAGTGGGACTGCTAAGGAGACATTTGGGACCAACTTGTGCTCCTTCAACGTGGAGCTTGGATTGTTTATTTGTTGTTTTGCTAGGAGTGCAACTGCCTCCTTCTGCGGGGCTGGACAATGTAAGACACGCCAAACTCTTTCCTGCTCCTTTCCATGACTATTTTTAGTAACGAAAGATTTGTAGGTCTTATTCCGGTCTCCACAGGTGCTCGATGCAGACCGAGAGATAATTGATGTAGCCACGCATGCCGATTTGCCTTGCTCGTCAACTTCGTAGATCTCGATGGATGTGATGTTTTGAAGGAAGAGAAGAGATATGTCTATTTCTTCATTGACGAAATCGCGGAAGAGTTGGGAGATCTCTTCGGCACGTACAATTTTGGCGCTAATTTTGCTGGCGATGCTCCGCAACGGGCACCGAATGATGGTACCATCAAACTCAGTGTCATTCCAACCATGATTAAGAAACCAGTCAAAGGACGACAACTGGTCGGTATGGGTGCCGAAGCTTTGAGTAAGATTGATTTTTTTGCCAAACGTATCCGTGAAGCTTTTCAAGGGATCCGAAATGGTGAGAAATGGCCCTGAAATTATTTGCGGACAATCGGTAATCTACATCGTTCATGAACAACCGGAGAAAGAACGGGAAAGGACAGGAGCATACATGGTAGATGGAACGAAACCCGATGCCATATTTGCCGATCTTTCTGCATGAGACATTAATAAGCAAGGCTTGATGAGAGTAGGATCCTATACATACGAAGAATCATCAGACTTGGACGACTCAAATGCATGTTTCAAAGATTCCCAATCCGCCTCCTTAAACCGGGCATTGTTGTATGCTAATAGTGCTGGACCCTGTGTCGAAGCAAGTTTTGGATGATTTAGCGATACCACTGGATGGCTACGACGGTCAAGCACAAATATCTGTTGGGAGTCGCAAATGGAATGGAAGATTGAGACTGATGGATGGGATAATCACGAACCTGTTTCGATGCACCAGCATCATCTGAATTTTGCAAAATTTCGCGTAATATACCCACAGAGAATAGATAGTTCTGCAGGATCGAGCGCAATGAACTGATTGCGCTGGTGTGTTGTTCGTAACCTTCCTCCATTGCCAAGGTGGTGGTTGCTGCTTGAGAAGGGTATTTGTTATCGATGCTTTGTGCTCAGATTGGCGCCCACGAAGCACGAATCAGGTGTTTATAAGGTTTGAATCCGTCAAAGTATCTTGACGGCCGAGAATTCGCAAAAAGCCATTTGTAGCTGAATAAAGGGTTATTGACCTCGCTGGTAAAGCGCAACAAGCGCTCCGCGGTGTGCATCTGCAACCTTGACTCCTTGAGCGAGCGTTGCGAGAGTTTAATCCGGAATCAAAAAAAAAGTTGAGACTGTCTCGTTGCTTAGGCACAGAAAACGGTGGATATACACGGGGCAACCGAGGTCTTCACCGATAAAAGGGGAATCTTGAACGAAATAAAACGCGTCCACGTTGAACAGGACCACTGAGTGATAATGGTAATAATTTAACGTCGGAGCTTCAAAAGAAATTGGCCGGGTCGGCTGCGAGGCGCGTCAATACGACCAAACAGACGCGAAACAAAGGTAATTAAGCTGGTGCGATCAACAAACTACTCTTTCTTCTTACCACCATCATCGACATCACCGTCATCTGTACTCAAGCCACTTGCGCACCCCAACAAATCCACAACACTTCTACAACTCAAATTCGACATGTCTGGACGTGGTAAAGGTGGCAAGGTGTGTATTCTCACCGTGTTTCATTTTGACGCCTTGTAGTATACTAATGTACTCTTTCTTCGCGTAGGGTCTCGGAAAGGGTGGTGCCAAACGCCACCGCAAGATTCTTCGTGACAACATTCAGGGTACGGTCTACCTGCACGCACCGTCACTTGCTTGCAGCATATTGATGTTAATCCTTCATTAGGTATTACCAAACCCGCTATTCGTCGTCTCGCCCGTCGTGGCGGTGTGAAGCGTATCTCCGGTCTTATCTACGAGGAGACTCGTGGTGTTCTCAAGATCTTCCTCGAAAACGTCATCCGTGACTCCGTCACCTATACCGAGCACGCTAAACGGTGAACTTCATTCCTCAACCTCTTTCCTTGCCTGTTGAATGCTAACATGAAAGCTAGTAAAACCGTTACTGCCCTTGACGTCGTCTATGCTCTCAAGCGTTCTGGCCGCACACTTTATGGTTTCGGTGCCTAAAGCGATTGGCTTCCCAGTCGGCTACTCGATGACCGTACATCCCAGATTCTAACAGCAGTATAGCTTGCCTTTGTGTACCGTTCTTGTGCTTCATGCTTGAATAGTCTTTATTCTCATTTCCTCGATCTGTACTACTATGTATGTCGTACGAATATCATACCATTTGTTAGTATCTTGTATCTACTCTGAGATCCATGAAGTCGCTTGAATTGCGGGGAGCATGCAGCTCCTCTACACTGAGGGTCAGGAGCAGTTTGGTTGTGTGGGCCATTGCGGTTGACTCGAGGACATTCGTAGCATTCCCAGGCAAGTCACGAGGTGACGGCTCCGGGCTTCGTTCTAAGGATTCCATCCTTGGCATAGGAAATATGCCTCAGAAGAAGCAGCACGGCTGGAAGGTGGTTTGACACAAAAAACCTTATAAAAATTCGGCTGCAACTTTTCTCCGCGAAATTTGTCTAGTAGAGGATGAGCAAAAAACTTCATGCTAGCAAAAGGGGTGTTAAACAAGACACCAAAGTTGAATGAAACTCTTACAGCAGCACACCACCTTTCCGCCTTCCAACGCTGTCAGCTGCACGTAGATTCCGCGTTGCAAAATCAAACACAGCTTCACATATCTCGAGGCTGGATTGACTATCATGCGCGTCGTTTCCAGATGTGTTCGCTGCCATATCGGAGAGGATGACATCCGCTTTTGCTTGTCGATTGTTCGCGTTGAATAGTAAACCACGGATGACCTGCTCCGTACCTTCCTCCAAGAAATCACCTATGATCGTCTGAACACCAGGTATAGGTAGGATATTCAGCAGATCAACGGAAATGATTGTTCCGCGACCCATCTGCCTGGAATGAGGGCTTAAGTCCAATTTGTCAATATTGAGGGGGTCGAATTCGCCCAGCGTAGGATTAGTGCTTTTCCTTTTCCTTTTTGGCTCTTTCACTGGGGGAGGCGGAGTAAAGTCACTCCAGAGGCTTTCCAAGTCCTCCGACTTTGAACCCTTCTTCTCCGCAACACCTTTCGAGGAATGCGAGATTTGAGGTACTGTGGGGTTCCATCCAAACTTCCCGGCAACAACTTGACTCCAGCCTCCAGGGGCGGCCCCAAGATCAACAACAACATTCACATCCTTCTCAGTGAGGAATTGATGTCGTTCGTCAATCTCCAATAGTTTGAAAGCAGAACGAGAACGATAGGCTGCTGGATCACTGAGTCGTTTTTGCACGTAAGGATCCCGATACTGACGAGCGACCCATAATTTGGATTGAGATCTTTTTGCTGAATTTGTAAGTCTAGCTGCAGTGTGACAGAAAACCATTCAATTCGAGTCTGTTAGAGTGTGAAGCATATAAGATGAAGTTACTTAGTTACAGACGGAAAGATTGTTGGTCGCGGAGGCCGTAGCCAAATATCGGGACTCCGAGCCGCAGCGAGCTCGACTTTCGCCCTCCACCATGAACGCGCCTTCATCTCTTTGCCCTGGATACAAACAAGTTGAGGCCTTTGGACCCGAAGAGGAGTACGAAGATGAAGAAGAGGTTTCTTACGTCGTATTAGACCTTGGCAACGTCGAGCCTACACTTGTTCCGACTTCTTCAACATACCGATTGATTGTAAGTTCGATCTTCCTTTCGGAAGGTTATTCTTCAACATCTCTTAGGGCTTAGATACTCCGACTCCTTTTTTACAACTTCAAGGAACCATTTTCAAGGGACGCCATGACTTGCTTCTAGGTACTGAACTGCTGTTTACGGACGACAAAGGTACGTTTAGGCCATCACCTATATCTCTTGTTTATGACCTGACAGATTACTTGACTAAAGAAACTCATGATAGGAACAAAAGATCTGTTGTACACGTCGCCAACACTGAACAGCGCATTGCTTTCAAGGAAGTCACTTTGATCCCCAAAGCACCGAAAGAACAGGCGACGTCCAAGGACGAGGAAGGAGCAAATACTATCAATCTGGAAGGAGCTCCTAAAAGTAGCTATTCTAACATTGACCGCATAACCGGCCTTTCTGTACCTGCAACTCGTGCTCCGCGAACGAAAAAAGCCACTTCCTCGACAAGCACTATCAAATCAAAGGCAAAAGCAAAAGGGAAGGAGAAAGCGGAGACTAAAAAAACTTCAAATACAAAAGGCAAAGGAAAAGAGAAAGAGGTACCTACCGAGGATGTACCCATGGATGAAGATGCTCCCGAGGCCAACGATATGGATGACATATACATGGAAGAATAGGCCAATCGGTCGTGATATCGCGAAACCTAAGGCTAGCAGAAAGTCGACTGCTGATCAGACTTACGCGGAGTTCGTGCTTCCACCTCGCTCGATGGTGAGTCCGCGACGACTATCCCAAGGAATCCAATCATCTGAAACAAATGTGAAGGGCGAATGGAACCTTGTTCTCATCCATCATCTCAAGCATTTTTGTGCGCACTCTGCGGTCATACTTCTAGCATCTGCGAGTTCCTCATATACTTGGCCTACATTCAGTTTAGAACGACAGATTGCATATTCTACATAAGGCATAAGTCTATGTAAGATCTTTTTCAGTCCTTATTAATGCCTATTTTTTTTCGTGGTTTTTTTTATTGTAAAGCTTCGCAAGACCCCCCCCATCCCCTTCTGTTGAAATTTTATGGACGCCTGGTCAGAAAGGCTCACACTACTGTCTTGGCCTCTAGGATGAGCTTTTGCCGAGTCGAACTTTTTTCATAGGACCTGGGATATATTGTTTCGGTGACCTCAAGAGCACCATTGGCCCGTTCACCACGGGAGGACATTTGCGAATCTCCATTGGCTTTTCGAACTGCTATGCTTATAAAGGGAAAGAGGTTTTGGCCTTTCGCAGGAATCACAAGCTTGTCGCCATCACGGGCGCGTGTATACCGAATTCGCGTGCGATAAAATCTGCGGGTACCAAACTCCACCCAACCTCGCGGATGACCTAGTTCCCCATGATGTTGTGATGAAACAGGTTTTGGAAGATAACGGCGCACGGGAGTGAGGCATGAATGCATGAGGAGATGTCCTAATGACCAGCCAAATACGTAGGACATAAGTATCTGGGTGTGACATACTGCCAGCAAGGCGGGAAAGAAAACATACGCAAGTGACTAGTTGTCTGATCAGGTGCGTGTTTTGTCAACCTTGCTTTCTCTACATCACTGACATCCGAATTATCGACAAGTCACCTCAGGATCTGGCTGCGATGGCTGCTGCCTCACAATGCCTAAAGCTTCAAAGTACGATGTGGTAATTCCATGCGAGCTTTGTCACTAGTACTACCTTCGAAACATGCGCTTACCATGCGTTGAGGGTTTGCCACACTGCTTTAATATCTCCAGTACTATTCTACATAACAATGTCCATCTGACGTGGCAAACGTACCGCCCCGTGAATGTGGTTTCTATATGAAATCACATCGAGTGCAGCAGAACGATTTGACCCCATAATGCCTCGATTTATTAGTTACGCCGTGGTAAGGATGTTTCTTTTGTTCCTTCATGCCCTCTGAATTGATACCATGTCGTGTCTTACTTGTGCAGTGCACCATTCTCTTCGTTGTTGGCCACATTGGCCAACTTTGTCGTGCCATGGAGACGAGGTCTTCGACCATGTTAGCAATCGAACGTACCCGACGATGTGAAATATCCGGCCACAGAGCGAATGCTGTTACAGTTTCCCTTGGTAAGAGATCCAGATTCCTTAACTTTAAGAAATGTTGCCCATTTTTTTGCCAGTGAGGAACAGCGACTTAGCTGGCATCACTTCGACTATCACACAACTAGAACGACAGTTCAACGAGCATTTCCAATATCCCTATGTCCTTCTGAACGATGTCCCATTCGAACAAACATTCAAAGAGTGAGCTGTCCTATTGCAAACGTCGTCTTCTTTTTGGTTTGACTAAATAACATTAGCCATGTTATCAAACTCACCAAATCAAAAATTGATTTTGGAATTGTCGCAACCGAACACTGGAACCAACCAGAGTGGATCGACGAAACAAAGGCGTCTGAAGCACGGCAACGCATGCATGAGGAGGGTGTCGTTTACGGCGGTGAGCAAGCGATGTCAATGTCACTCTCTGTAAAGATTTTCGGAATTTG
>Ga0193742_1001000_pt1 | contig 17857 bp, 15 predicted proteins | sample L2c1metaG_FD_165511 | JGI IMG/M metagenome (GOLD analysis project Ga0193742, IMG submission 165511) | Soil microbial communities from a riparian zone of the East river system, Colorado, United States - L2c1 | ecosystem: Environmental > Terrestrial > Soil > Riparian zone | place: USA: East River... | reverse complement strand
TGACCGGCGACGCTCAGGCGTGGCAAGTGGTGGCACACGCGGAAACACCCGTCGAGGGCGCCGTGCTGCTGCTCAGCCTGCCCGGCTCACTCGAGAGTCCACAGCGGACGGTCAGCCGGCACGACCGGAAACACGTCGCGGTCACCGCCGACCTCGCGGCCGGGGAGAACCGGTTCACCCTGCGGCGGGCGTCGTGAACGAACTGGCGACCATGACCTGGCAGCAGGCCAGGACAGCGATCGACACCGCCCGGCTGGCCATCCTCCCGGTCGGCAGCATCGAACAGCACGGCCCGCACCTGCCGCTGGACACCGACGCCGGCATCGCCGAGGAGTTCGCCACCCGCATCGCCACTGAGCTCGGCGACGATGCCGTGCTCTGCCCGCCGCTGCGCTACGGCCTGTCCGAGCACCACATGGCCTTTCCCGGCACGCTGACCCTGCGCACGGAGACCTTCCTGCGGGTGCAGGAGGACGTGGTCGAGAGCCTGGCGAGCTGGGGGCTGCGCCGGGTGCTGGTGGTCAACGGCCACGCTGGCAACGTGGACGCGCTGCGGCTGGCCGCCAGGGCGGCGCGCCGCGACCACGGCGTGCTGATCGCCAACGTCATGTGGCTCTACCTGGCCGCGGACACGATCGCCGAGGTGGTCGAGAGCGACCGGTACGGACACGCCTGCGAGGTGGAGACGTCCGTCGCCATGTCCTTGCGACCCGAATCGGTACGCCACGACCTGATCGGTGACCCCGGCATGCTTGAATCGTTCCAGCCGCTGTCGGAGCCGCCCGGCGCGTTCGTCGACGAGCCCATCCCGACGCAGGAGTGGACGACGACCGGCGTGCTCGGCGACGCGCGGAAGGCCACCAGGGCGGCCGGCGACGCTATTGTCGACACAGCGGTGCGGCGCGCGGTCGACTTCGCCCGCGAGTTCGGCCGGCGAGCGGTGCCGATGCGCTGACCGCGGGATTACGAAGGGACGGCAATGGCGGTAACCCTGGCCACGGTGGCCGCCCGTGCCGGCGTGTCCCCCGCGACGGTGTCGCGCGTGCTGAACAACAACTACCCGGTCGCCGCGGCGACCCGGCGGCGGGTGGAGAAGGCCGTCCGGGAGCTGGACTACGTCGTCAACGCGCACGCACGCGCGTTGCTGCACGCCAGGAGCGGCATCATCGGGCTGGTTCTCAACGAGATCTCCGACCCGTTCTTCGGCACCATCGCCGGCGGGGTGCACGCGGCCGCCGGCGCGCTGCACCGACTCGTGGTCACCTGTTCCTCCTCCGGCGACCCCGAGCAGGAGTTCGCCTACATCGAGATGCTGCGCCGGCAGCGGGCCGACGGGGTGATCCTCGTCGGCTCCGCGCCGTTGGATACCGCCTACCGCAAGCAACTCGCCGCGCACGGCCGTGGCCTGCGCTCACAGCAGGCGCCGCTGGTCCTCGTCGGCCGGCCGCTGCCGAGCAGGCACGCCGCGGCGGTGACCGTGCCGCTGGACCACGAGGAGTCCGCGCGGGACGCGACCGCGCACCTGATCTCGTTGGGGCACCGCCGAATCGCGCACATCGCCGGCACGCCCGGCCGAACGATCTCGCTGGACCGGGAGAAGGGCTACCGGGACACACTCGCGGCCGCCGGCATCCCCGTCGACGAGCGACTGGTGGTGTCCGGGGACTTCGGCCGGGAGTCCGGCCGGATCGCCGCCCGCGCGCTGCTCGACTCCGGAGTGGACTTCACCGCCGTGTTCGCCGGCAACGACCTGATGGCCGCCGGCGCGCTGGCCACCTTCCGCGAGGCGGGCGTCGTCGTGCCGGACGAGGTGTCGGTCGTCGGGATCGACGACATCCCGCTCTCCTCCGACCTCGCGCCGGGACTGACCACCGTGCGGCTGCCGCTGACCGAGGCAGGTCACCGGGCGGTGTCCCTTGCGCTGGCGCCCGAGCCATCGGTCCGGCCGGCCGCGCTGGGCCACGAGCTGATCGTGCGCGCCTCCACGGCGCCCCCTCGGCCGTAATCGCCGTAGTTCAGTTGCGTCACCGCCCCAACCTTTCCGGCTCCTAAGTGGTCTCTCCCGGCGACAGGGGCTTGACCGGACCAGTCGCCGGTCATAGCCTCGCCACCCAATAGCAAAGCTTTTCTATGCCCTGACCCAGGGAGGCCGATGATGACGCTCCGGTCCACGGCGCGGCGACGCGCTGCCATCGCCACGGGGCTCAGCCTCGTCGTGGCACTGTCCGGCTGCGGCTTCTCCGACGACTCCGGCGGCGGCAAGCCGGGCACCGTCACCATGGAGTACACGAACGTCTCCTCGCTGGATCCGCAGCGCGTGTCGTGGGGCATGTGGCTCGACGCCTCGGCACTGTTCGAGGGTCTGGTCGTGCCCAACAAGAAGGGCGACGGCGTCGAGCCGGGCGTCGCGCAGAAGTGGGAGCCCTCCGCCGACAAGCGCACGTACACGTTCCACCTGCGGGACTCGAAGTGGTCGGACGGAAAACCGGTGACCGCACAGGACTTCGCGTGGTCCTACCAACGCCTGCTCACTCCGTCGAACTCCCAGGCGGGCACCACCCAGGGCGCGGCGAGCTACCTGCCCGGCCTCGGTCTCAAGGGTGCGACCGAGTTCCTCGCCGGCACGCTGACCGACTGGTCGCAGGTGGGGGTGAAAGCCAAGGACGACAGGACACTCGTACTGACCCTCGCCACGCCGAACTCCGACTTTCTCCTCGGGCTCACCCATCCGTCGATGCTGCCGCTGCCGAAGCACCTGCTGGAGGCCGAGCCGCAGGAGTGGCAGAAGGCGGAGAACTGGGTGGGCAACGGCCCGTTCACGCTGAAGAGCTGGACGGTCAACTCCAGCATGACGCTGGTGCCCAACAAGCAGTACTGGGACAAGGGCAACGTCAAGCTCAGCCAGGTCGACCTGAACCTCACCGAGGACCCCAAGCAGGCCGGCGTGCACTTCACCAGTAAGGACGCGGACATCGTGACGCTGCCGCAACCGGACGTGCGCCGGTTCCAGCAGGACGACACGCTGGCCAAGCAGCTCGTGTCCGTTCCGGACTCCTACAGCAACTACCTTGCCGTGCTGCACAGCCAGAATCCGGCGCTGGAGGACGTCCGGGTGCGGGAGGCGCTGGCGCTGGCGATGGACCGCGAGAAGGTCGTGAAGACGTGCGTGGACTGCCGGCCTAGCTACTCCCTGGTGCCGGAGAAGAGCCTGCCGGGCGCGCGCAAGGCCGCCGGCCTCGAGGAGGACGTGAAGCGGGCCAAGCAATTGCTCGCCGACGCCGGCTTCCCCGGCGGCGCCGGCCTGCCGCAGGTGCGCATCCTCGCCAGCCAGCCGAACGCCGCGCTCGAGGCCATTGTGGACAATTGGCAGCGCAACCTGGGCATCAGCGCGGCCGTCGATGTCGTCGAGACCGGTGTCTACGTCGAGCGGCGGGAGCAGTTGCAGGCACCCGACTACATCGGCTTCTACGCCGGGGCGTTCGCCGCGCAGCCGACCTGGCGGGCGTGGACGGCCACGCAGTGGGACCCGACCGCCATGCAGGTGTTCAGCGTCAGCGGCGCCGACTGGCCCGGCTACCTTGCCGCGAAGGGCGGCGGCACCGGCCTCGCCTACGCCAAGCAGCACGCCTCGCCCGAGATCACCCAGTTCACCGAGCAGGTCACCGAGGCCGGCGGGGAACCCGACTCCGCGGCGGCCGAGAAGTTGTTCCAGCAGGCGGCGCGCACCCGTCAGGACACCTACCTGGTGATCCCGACGACCTACGTCGACCAGTACTACGTGGTCCGCTCCGGGATCGGCGGAGTCGACATGCGCCTCGGATACCTGCTGCCGTTCACCTTCAAGGGCGTCACCTCCGAGCTCGGAACGAACTGATCGTGCTGCTCTTCGTCGGCAAGCGGCTGCTGCGGATCGTCCTGTCGCTGATCGCGGTCTCGATCATCACGTTCCTGCTGCTGCAGGCGGCGCCGGGCAACTTCGCGGACATCTCCCGGATCATCAGCGGCGGCGCCGTCACCAGCGACAGCGGCGCCACCGCCGCCCTGCAGAGCCGCTACGGGGCGGACGTGCCGCTGGTGCAGCAGTATCTGAAGTTCATGTGGGGCGTGCTGACCCTCGACATGGGCCCGTCCTACAAGTACCCGTCGCTGGACGTCGAGGAGATCATCGCGGGCGCCTTCCCCATCTCGGCCGGGCTCGCGATCCTGGGCACCCTGCTCGCGCTCGTGCTGGCCATCCCACTCGGCGCGCTCGCGGCGCTGCGCCGCAACACCGCGCTGGACCACGCGCCGATGTTCCTCATCACGGTGCTGCACGCGCTGCCGAGCTACCTGTTCGGCGTGATGCTGGTACTGATCTTCGCCGTCGGCCTCGGCTGGCTGCCGACCAGTGGCTGGGACGGGCCGCAGAACGCGATCCTGCCGGTCATGGCGCTCGGCCTCACCGCGGCGTCCGTACTGGCCCGCTACGTCCGCTCCAGCATGCTGGAGGTACTGAACGAGGAGTACATCACCGCGGCGCACGCCAAAGGCGGCCGGCCGTCCACTGTGGTCATGCGGCACGCGCTGCGCAACTCGCTGATCCCGCTGGTGACCTTCACCGGCCCGATGCTGGCCACGCTGATGACCGGCACGGTGTTCATCGAGTGGCTTTTCCAGGTGCCCGGCCTCGGCACGTACTTCGCCGACGCGGCACGGACCAGGGACATGCCGCTACTGATGGGCACCACGCTGTTCTTCGCGCTGATCATCATGCTGACCAACCTGATCGTCGACCTGCTGTACGGGTTCCTCGATCCGCGGATCCGGTTCGGTGAAGGGGGGTGGGCGTCATGGCGGAGGCAGCGGTCGAAGCCGTGAGGGCGGAGAGCCAGTGGCGGCTGGCCTGGCGCCGGTTCCGGACGCACCAGTTGGCGCTTGCGAGCCTCGTGCTGTGCGTGATCCTGGTACTGGTGGCGATCCTCGCACCGGTGCTCGCGCCGTACCACTACGCGGCGACCGACTACGAGCACGTGCTCGCCGGGTACGGCGAGAGCGGCCACCTGTTCGGCACCGACCAGCTCGGCCGCGACGTGCTGTCGCGGATGATCTACAGCCTGCGCACGGCGTTCCTGGTCGCGTTCACCTCGCAGGTCGCCGGGCTGGTGCTGGCGCTGGCGATCGGAGTACCGGCCGGCTACCTCGGCGGCCGGTTCGACCAGATCCTGATGGCCGGCACCGACGTGATGTTCGCGTTCCCCGCGTACCTGTTCACGATCATCCTGGTGACGGTGGTCGGCTCCAGCAGCTGGGCGGTGGGTCTGGCGATCGGTGTCGCCACGTTCGCGGTGCTGACCAGACTGATCCGCGGCCAGCTGATCGCGTTGAAGGTGCGCGACTTCGTGGAGGCGGGCCGGGCGATGGGCGCCGGCGGTGTGACGATCGCCTGCCGCTACATCCTGCCGAACGCGCTCGGTCCGATCCTGGTGACGCTCGCGTTCGGCGTGCCGGCGGCGATCATCACCGAGTCCGGCCTCGCGCTGCTCGGGCTCGGCGTCGCCCCGCCGACCCCGTCCTGGGGCGGCATGATCAGCGAGGGCAAGGACCTGATGCTCGCCTCGCCGCACCTGCTCGTACCGACGACTGTCCTGTTCGGACTGACTGTGCTGGCGTTCTCGTGGGTCGGCGACGGCCTGCGTGACGCGTTCGACGTGAGCGCGAGGTGAGTGAGCTTGTGCTGGAGGCGTGGGACATGAACCGAAGCGGACCCGTGCGGCAGGAGAGCGGCGGTTTGCCGAAGGCGGAGCCCGAGCGGGAGGCCGAGCGCGGCCCGCTGCTCGAGGTCCGCGACCTGCGGGTGTCGTTCCACCACGACGGCAGGACAGTGCGGGCCGTGGACGGGATCGGCTACTCGCTCGGCGCCGGCCGCGCGCTGGCGATCGTCGGCGAGAGCGGCAGCGGCAAGACGGTGAGCGCGCGATCGCTGCTCGGCCTGCTGCCGCCTGGCGGGGTAGTCGAGTCCGGTTCCGCGCTCTTCCAGGGCCGGGATCTGCTCGCCATGCCGGCGAAGGAGCTGCGGTCGGTGCGCGGCAACCAGGTCGCCATGGTGTTCCAGAACGCCATGGAGGCACTGAACCCGACGGTGACCCTGCGCCGCCAGCTGACCGAACACCTGCGCTGGCACGGCATCTGTGGCCGCCGGGAGGCCGAGGAACGCGCCGCGCAAGCGTTGTCCGATGTGGACATTCCGGAGCCGAAGCGGCGGCTGGGGATGTACCCGTTCCAGCTCTCCGGCGGGATGCGGCAGCGGGCGCTGATCGCCATGGCGATGGTGACCCGGCCGAAGCTGCTGATCGCCGACGAGCCGACGACGGCCGTGGACGTGACCGTGCGGCGCCAGCTGATCGACCTGCTGTGCCGGCTCAAGGAGTCCGGCACGGCGATCATCATGATCACGCACGACCTCGGCGTGGCGAAGGCGCTGTGCGACGACGTGCTGGTGATGTACGCGGGGCGGCAGGCAGAACACGGCGCGACCGCCGATGTCGTGGCCAATCCGCTGCACCCGTACACGGCCGGTCTGCTGCGCTCGTCGGTCGAGGTCGGCGGCGCGGACAAGCCGCTGCGGCCGATCCCCGGCACCCCACCGGACCTGTCCGACCTGCCGCCGGGGTGCCCGTTCCAGCCACGCTGCACCCACGCCGAGCCGGACGCGTGCTCCCAACCACAGCCGTCGCGCTCGCCGGTGCCGGGCCGCGAGGTGGCGTGCTGGCTACCGGAGGTGGGCTCGTGAGCTTGGTGCGGGTGCGGGACCTGGACAAGGTGTTCGCTACCAGTAGTGGTCCGGTGCACGCCGTGCGCGGGGTGTCGTTCGAGGTGCCGGCCGGCGAGACCGTCGGACTTGTCGGGGAAAGCGGCAGCGGCAAGTCGACGGTGGCGCGGCTGGTGCTCGGCCTGGAGCGGCCGACGAGCGGCACCGTCGAGGTGGCCGGCACCGACCTGACCACGCTGTCCACTTCGGACATGAAGCTGCTGCGGCGGCGGATGCAGATGGTGTTCCAGAACCCGTACGGGTCGCTGCTGCCGCACTACACGGCGGTGGCCAACGTCGCGGAACCGCTGCGGCTGCACGGGGAGACGTCGAAGGAGGCGCGGCAGGAGGCGGCGCTGGCGATGCTGGCGCGGGTCGGCATCGCCCGTCGGCAGGCGCACCTGTACCCGCGGCAGTTCAGCGGCGGCCAGCAGCAGCGGATCGCGATCGCCCGCGCGCTGGTGCTGCACCCGGAGCTGCTGGTGTGCGACGAGCCGACGTCCTCTTTGGACGTTTCGGTGCAGGCGCAGATCCTGGAGCTGCTCGGTGAGCTCGGTGCGGAGCTGACGTGCCTGTTCATCTCGCACGACCTCGCGGTGATCGAGCGAATGGCCGACCGGGTGGTGGTGATGTGCCGCGGCCGCATCGTGGAGAGCGCCTCCACGGCCGAGCTGTTCGCCGCGCCGGCCCACCCCTACACGCAGGACCTACTGGCCGCCACCCGCATCACCGCCGGCGAGCACGCACCCGCCCTCGATCCGTCCACTTGGAACCTCGACGGCACCCTGACGGAGATCACCCCCAACCACCACGTCCTGACCGAACCATGATCGTTTCCCCCATGATCATTTCCCCTACCAGGAGCCAAACCCCCACCCTCTCCGGGGGGCGGCCCCAGGCCCAGTCTACCGGTGGGGACCGACAGGAACGGTGTTGTTGATCATGCCTGTGGACAACTTGCGCGGGTTGGGGATCGTGGTCACCGGTGGGGCCGGGGACATCGGGCGGGCCATCGGGGCGGAGCTGGCCGCGCGGGGTGCGCTGGTGCGGCTGCTCGACGTGGTCGAGCCGACGGTCGACCTCCCCTACTCGCTGGTGGACGTGTGCGACCGGACGGCCATGGACGAGGTGCTCGCCGGCATCGACCCGCTCGACGTGGTGATCGCCGGTGCGGGGATCGTCGAAGCGACCCCGTTCCTCGACATGACCGAGGAGTCGTGGCGCCGGCAGCTCGACGTGAACCTGACCGGCACGTTCCACACCGCACAGAGCGCCGCGCGACTGATGGTCGAGCGCGGCACGCGCGGGCGGCTGGTGTTCGTCGGCTCGTGGGTCGGCGAGTACCCGTGGCCGGAGGACGCCGCCTACTCGGCGAGCAAGGCCGGCATCCGCATGCTCGCCAGGACAGCCGCGCTCGAGCTGGCGCCGCACGGGATCCGGGTCAACGTCATCGCGCCCGGCATCGTCAACGCCGGGCTCGCCGGCCGGCAACTGCGCACCGAGCCGCAGTACGCCCGCCGCGCCGCGCGAGCCATCCCGCTCGGCGAGTTCCAGACCCCCGAGCAGGTCGCCGCGGCGACCGCGTTCCTGTGCGGCCCGGACGCCGACTACCTCACCGGCGCCGTCCTGCTCGCCGACGGCGGCGCCTCGCTGGGTCCGTGACTGCCGTGAGGGGTCCCTTCGGGGCGCTCAGCGTCCCGAAGGGACCCCTCACGGCAGTGCCCGCTCACACCCGAACGTGCTCGGCACGGCCGACCCGCAGGCCCACCAGCGCGTGCAGAAAGGCGACGACGACCAGCACGACGAGCGGCCCCCGCCACCCGCCGGTGGCGTCGTGCAGCGCGCCGAACAACACCGGCCCGATCGCCGCCAACAGATAGCCGATCGACTGCCCCATCCCGGACAGCGCCGCCGAGGATCGCGCGTCCGCCGCGCGCAGGCTGAAGAACATGAGCGCCAGCAGGAACAGGGCGCCCTGCGCGAACCCCGTGCACAGCACCCACACCACGGTCAGCTGCGGTACGAACAGCAGCCCGAGGTAGCCGAGCATGGCCAGCACGGCCGAGCCGGCCGCCACCGCACGCTGGTCGGCGAACCTGGCCAGCAGCGGCGGCACGATGAAGCTCACGGTCACGCCGAGCAGCTGGAACACCAGCAGCAGCCAGCCGGCGCCTTCCTCGCTGTGGCCGTTGCTGTGCAGGATCGACGGCAGCCAGGCGAGCATCGTGTAGAAACCGCACGCGGACAGCGCCATGAACGCCGACAGCTCCCAGGCCAGCCGGGACCGCCACGGCGTCGCCACCTTGGTCGTGTCCCTGCCGGTGTCCTCGGCGGGCCGGTCGTGTCTGGACAGCCGCGGCGTCCACACCACGATGGCCACCAGCACCAGTCCGGCCCACACGCCGAGCGCCGTACGCCAGCCGCCGGGCAGCGCTCCGGCCAGCGGCACCGCGACACCCGCCGCGATGGCCGCGACGATGCCCATCACCGCCGTGTAGAGCCCGGTGACCGCGCTGACCCGGTCCGGGAAGTCTCGCTTGATCAGGCTGGGCATCAGTACGTTGCCGACCGCGATGGCCACGCCGAGCAGCACCGTGCCGACCCACAGGAACCCGACCACGGGTAGCGAGCGCAACACGAACCCGATCACCAGCAGTACCAGTGCGGCCCACAGCAGTCGGTCGACGCCGAACCGCCTGGCCAGCCGCGGCACCTGCGGCGACACCGCGGCGAAGGTCAGCAGCGGCAGCGTGCCGATGAAGCCGGCGATCCCCGCCGACAGCCCGAGGTCGGCGCGGATGTCGTCCAGCACCGGGCCGACGGACGTCAGCGCCGTCCGCAGGTTCGCCGCGATCAGCAGGAAGCCCGCGGTCAGCAACACCCGGCGGCCGGCCTGCTCCTTAGCGTTGCTCACGACCGCCACGGGCCCAACCTGCCACACGGCGACGCGTCGCGGCAAACCCTTGCCTCAGCATCTGGAACGCGTCAGGCCATCACGTACTCCGCCACCGCGTCCAGCGTGACCTCGACGCCGAGGCCGGGGCCGGCCGGCAGCCTGGCGTGGCCGTCCTCGATGGCGATCGGCTCGGCGACGACGGCCGTGCGCAGCGGACTGTCCTCAACGCAGTACTCCAGCACCAGCGCGTTCGGGATCGAGCAGAGGAACTGCAGCGACGCGGCCACATTGATGTCCGTGGTGAAGCAGTGGTTGGCCACCGGCAGGTGCCGCCGGTGCGCCTCCGCGGCCACTCGCATCGCCGTGGTGAGCCCGACTCTGGTCACGTCGACCTGCACCACGTCGATGCCGGCGTCCATCAGCCGGACGAACCCGGCGAGCGTGCACTCCTCCTCTCCGGCCGCGATCGGCATGTCCACAGTGGACGTCAGCCGCGCGTAGCCGATGAGGTCGTCCGGGTGCAGCGGCTCCTCCAGCCACATCAGGTCGTACGGCTCGAACCGGCGGGACCGGGCGATGGCCGTCTTGGCGTCCCACATCAGGCCGGCGTCGATACCCACGGCTGTCTCCGGCCCGACCGCCGAGCGGATCGCCGCGACGTAGCGCTCGTCGGTCGCCGCGTCGAGACCGAACGGCGGCCAGCCGAACTTCACCGCCGTGAAACCCTGCTCGCAGGCGCGCGCCGCCTGCCGGGCCGTCTCCTGCGGTGACGGGCCGAACATGTGGCTCGCGTAGGCCCACATCCGGTCGCGGTGCGCGCCGCCGAGCAGCCGGTGCACGCCGACCCCGGCGACCTTGCCGGCGATGTCCCACAACGCGAGGTCCACGCCGGCCATCGCCTGCACCACCACACCGCCCCGCCCGATGTACAGAGTGGACTCGTACATCAGCTCCCACAGCGCGCTCACCCGCGTCGGGTCCTGCCCGACCAGCAGTTCGCGCAGCCCGGTGACCCGGCCGTGCGACAGTGGCGCGTCCACGATCGCCTTGACCACCAACGGCGACGCGTCCACCTCGCCGTAGCCGACGATCCCGGCGTCGGTGCTCACCTTGATGATCACCGCGTCCTGCGAGCTGTCCGTCCGGTCGCTGACCACGGGCAGCCGCAACGGAATCGCCTCGATGTCGGTAATGCGCACGTCAGCCATCGACCCCGATCACCCTTCCTGGCAGTAGTTCGGCCGAGCCGGTGCTCGGGTAGGTGCGCAGCTCGCGGAACGCCTCGGCGTAGCGCACTCCGGCCTCCGCGCCGCGCGCGCCGGCCTGCTCGGCGATGAAGTCCACATAGGACATTCCGTACAGGGAGCGGAGCCAGGCGTCCTGGCTGACGTGCCGCTCCAGCATCTGTCGCTTGGTCTCGAACGTGTCGGTGATGTCCACGTACAGCTCTGGCTCGAAGTCGACCCGGCCGAGGGTGTCCATCACGAACACGTGCGGAATCCGTTCCACCGCGGGACGTTCGGTCTGCACCAGCCGGATCGCCGACGGGATCCGCGCGTCCATGGCGACCGAGCCGGCGATGCGGTGGTCGGGGTGGTAGTCGGCGGTGTTGTGCACGAACATCACGTCCGGCGCCGCCTCCCGGATCGCGTCGATGAACCGCGCCCGCGTCGGCCGGTCGTCGAACAGCCACTCGTCGTCGAAGCCGAGCCAGCTCAGCCGCGCGCCGAGCAGCTCGGCGGCCGCGGTCGCCTCCGCGTGCCGGATCTCGGCGATCTCGGCCCTGGTGTGGGTCGGCGAGCCGACATCGCCCCTGGTCGCGATGGCGATCCACACCTCGTGGCCCTCGTTCGCGTAGTGCGCGAGCGTGCCGGCACAGAGGATCTCCACGTCGTCCGGATGGGCGCCGATGGCCAGGATCCGCATCGTTCGCCTCCCTTCCGCGTCGGTTGCAGAAAAGCCTTTCTATGGGCACACTGCCAGACCGTGAGCGTTTCGGCCAGGATCACCGCGGTCGAGACGGTGCGCCCGCGGGTGCAGCCGAACCTGCTGTTCGTCCTGCTGCACGACGTGGACGGCCGCACCGGTCTCGGCGAGGCGTTCTTTGGTGCCCGCGCGGTCGAGTCCTACCTGCACGAGACCGCGGCGCCCGCGCTGTTCGCGCTGGCCGACCCGACGCCGGAGCGCGCCGCCGCGCACCTGGCCAGCTACCTCGGCTTCCAGGGCGGCGGGGTGGAGACCCGCGGCAACGGCGCGGTCGACCTTGCCCTGTGGGACCTCCTCGGCCAGCGCGCCGGGTTGCCGCTGACCCGGCTGCTCGGCGGCCCGTGCCGCGACGAGATCCGCGTCTACAACACGTGCGCCGGACCCGGCTACGTCCGCGACACGACCCGTCAGGAGTCGGCGAACTGGGGCGTGGCGCCCGGCGAGCTGGAGGACCTGGACGCGTTCCTGCACCGGCCCGGCGAGCTGGCCGCCGAGCTGCGGACCGAGGGCTTCACCGGCATGAAGGTGTGGCCGTTCGACCGGGCGGCCGAGCGCACCAACGGCCACGACATCGACCGCGCGGAGCTGCGCGACGGGCTCGCCGTGCTGACCGCCATCCGCGAGTCGGTCGGCGACGAGCTGGACCTGATGGTGGAGCTGCACGGGTTGTGGGACCTGCGCTGCGCCACCCGGCTGCTGCGCGAGCTGGCCAGGTTCGACCCGTTGTGGGTGGAGGACCCGATCCGCCCGGACGCCGTCGGTGCGCTGGCCCGGCTGGCCGGGGACACCGCCGTGCCGATCGCCACCGGTGAGACGGTGACCGGCCGGCGCGGGTTCGCCGCGCTGCTGGACGCCGGCGTCCCCTCGGTGGCCACTGTGGACGTCCAGTGGACCGGCGGGCTGACCGAGGCGCGGGCCGTCGCCGCGCTGGCCGACGTGCACGGCGTGCCGATCGCGCCGCACGACTGCACCGGCCCGGTGACCTTCGCGGCGGCCGTGCACCTGGTGTGCGCGGTGCGCAACGGCCTGATCCAGGAGACCGTCCGAGCGTTCCTGCGCACCTGGTACGCCGAGCTGGTGACCGGCCTGCCGATGGTCGCCGACGGCATGGTGACACCGGGATCCGCACCGGGGCACGGCGTCGCGCTGCGCGCGGACTACCGGGACGTGGCCGAGGTGACGGTGAGTTCGCGGTGATGGCTGAGTGGGCGACGCAATGCACTGAAGGCGTCCTTCAGTGCGTTCAACGTTGCGAAGGCGTCCTTCAGTGCATGCGAGGTGGCACGTGAGGGCGGCGCGGTGGTATGCGGCGCGCGATGTGCGGGTCGAGGATGTGCCGGTGCCCGTGCCGGGTCCCGGCGAGGTGCTGGTGCGGGTCGAGCGGGCCGGGATCTGCGGCACCGACCTTGAGGAGTACCTCGACGGTCCGGTCGCCATCCCGCCCGGCGCGGCGCCGCTGACGCTCGGCCACGAACTGGTCGGCACGGTCGTCGGGACGACTGAGCGGGTGATCCCGGACGTCGTGCTCGGCTGCGGGCGCTGCTGGTGGTGCGCCCGGCACGAGGAGACGCTGTGCCCGGACCTGGTGGTGCCCGGGTTGCAGGCCGACGGCGGGCTGGCCGAGTACCTGGTGGTGCCGGCGCACACCTGCGTCCCGGTGCCCGCGCACGTCGAGCTGGATGTCGCCGCGTTCGCCGAGCCGGTGTCGGTCGCCGTGCGCGCGCTGGCCAAGGCCGGCAACCTGGTCGGCACCGTGGTCGCGATCCTCGGCGCCGGCGTGATCGGGCAGCTGGTCGCCCAGGTCGCGCTGGCCGGCGGGGCCGTCGCCGTGGTGGCCGTCGACCCGGTGGCCGACCGCCGCGCGCTCGCCGAGCGCTGGGGCGCGCGGGCCTGCGCGCCCGCGGCCGCCCCGGCCACCGTTGGGTCCTGTTCGGACGGTCGTGGTGCGGACGTCGTCGTGGAGTGCTCCGGGGTGCCCGGCGCGCTGGCCACGTCGGTCGAGCTGTCCCGGCCGGGCGGGACGATCGTGCTCGTCGGGTTCCACGCCGACACCGAGCCGGTGCCGCTGCTGCCAGTGGTGCTCGGCGAGCGGCGGCTGCTCGGCACGGCGGCGCACCTGTGGGACCGCGACGTAGCGTCGGCCGTCGCGCTGCTGGCCCGTGGCACCGTGGACGTCGCACCGCTGCTGTCCGCCGTGGTGCCACTGGCCGACGTGGTGGCCGGCGGGTTCGATCGGCTGCGGACCGACCGGACCACGTTCAAGATCCTCATCGACCCGCAGGGAGCCACCAGGTGACCATCGAAGCCGACCTGATCCTCGACGCCGCCGCGGACCTCGCGGAGGGTCCCTGCTGGGACGCGGCCACGAATCTGCTCACCTGGGTGGACATCACCGCCGGCCAGGTGCATCAGCTGGCCGCCGACGGCACGCCACACCGGATGTACACAGTGGACTCCCACGTCGGCGCCGCGCTGCCGGCGGCCGACGGCGGCTGGCTGCTCGCGGTGCGCGACGGCTTCGCCCGGCTCGGCACCGACGGCGCCGTCCGCGAGGTGTGTCCCGTCGGCGCGGACCGGCCGGACGTCCGGTTCAACGACGCGAAGGTGGACCCGGCCGGTCGCGCGTTCGGCGGCACCATGGCCTACGACGAGACGCCCGGCGCCGCCGCGCTGTACCGGCTCGACGACGGTCCACAGGCGACGGTCGTCCTCGACGACCTGACCCTGAGCAACGGGCTCGGCTGGTCCCCGGACGCGACCAGGTTCTACTTCATCGACAGCAGATCGCAGCGCGTCGCCGTGCACGACTACGACCTCGACACCGCCACCATCGGCACCGGCACTCCCCTGGTCGAGATCCCAGTAGCGTCCGGCATGCCGGACGGCCTGTGCGTGGATGACGACGGCTGCGTGTGGGTCGCGCTGTGGGGCGGCTCCGCCGTCCATCGCTATACGCCGCAAGGAAAACTGGACACGGTGCTGGCGCTGCCGGTCAGCCAGCCGACGAGCTGCGGATTCGGCGGCGACGTCCTGTACATCACGACAGCGCGGTTCGGCCTGCCCGAGTCCGAGCTGGCCGGACAGCCGCACGCGGGTGCGCTGTTCGCCTGCCGGCCGGGCGTCACCGGGCCGGCCGCGACGCCCTGGCGGGAGGTGGCCTGATGCACATCGTCCGCTACGAGGCCGGCGACGGCGCCGTTCGGGTTGGGGTGCTGGCGGAGGGGACCGTGCGCCGGCTGCCCGTCGAGTCGATGGCCGAACTGCTCGGCGGGGATCTCGACCGGGTGCGGGACCTGGTCGCGGCCGCCGGTGCGCCGGACCGGGCCGGCCGGCTACTCGCACCGGTCGACGGCACCACCGAGGTGTGGGCCGCCGGCGTCACCTACCAGCGCTCCCGCGAGGCGCGCGTCGAGGAGAGCGCGCAGGCGAGCGTGTACGACCTCGTCTACGCCGCGGACCGGCCGGAGCTGTTCATGAAGGCGCCGGCGTGGCGCGTGGTCGCGCCCGGCGAGCCGCTGCGGCTGCGCGTCGACTCCCCCAATGACATCCCGGAGCCGGAGCTGGCCGCCGTGGTGACCGCGAGCGGGCAGATCGCCGGCTGGACCGTGTGCGACGACCTGACCGCGCGCGGCATCGAGGGGGAGAACCCGCTCTACCTGCCACAGGCCAAGATCTGGGACGGCGCCTGCGCCCTCGCTGCCGGGATCCGCCCGGCGTGGGAGGTCGACATCGCCGACGGGTGGTCGATCACCATGACGATCGAGCGTGGCGCCGCGGTGGTGTTCGAGGGTTCGACAGAGACCACCGCCCTGCGCCGCACGGTGCCGGTCCTCGTGTCGTGGCTGTACCGCGAGACGTCCTTCCCCGGTGGCGCGGTGCTCTCCACCGGCACCGGAATCGTGCCGCCACTGGACTTCACGCTGAACCACGGCGACCGCGTCACCATCGACATCCCCGAGATCGACGTCCTCACCCACATCGTCCACAAGGGACAGACATGACCATCACCATCGGACTCGGCGAGGAACCCACCGTCGCCGAGCGGGACGCCGCCGCGGAGCTGCGTCGCTACCTCTACCAGCTGACCGGCGAGCTGGCCGAGATCGGCGGTCAGCCGGCGACCTTCCAGCTGGGCACCGTGGCGAGCAACGCGACCCTCGCCGCGCTGGTCGACGCCGGATCCCTTGCCGCACCGGAGGTTCCGGAGTCCTACGTGCTGCGCACGGTCGGCTCCGCAGTCGCGGTGCTCGGCGCCGATCCGCAGGGCGTGCGCTACGGCGTCTACCGGCTGCTGGAGACCTACGGGGTGCGGTTCCTACTCGGCCGCGACCTGCTCCCGCCGCGCCAGCCGTTCCAACTGTCCGATGTGGACATCATGGAGGCGCCGGCGGTGGCGCGGCGCGGGCTGCTGCCGTGGCACGACTTCCTGTGCGGACCGTCCGGCTACTCGTTCCCGGACTGGCGTCGCTACCTCGATCAGCTGGTCAAGATGCGGATGAACACGCTGGTGCTGCACAACTACGCCGGCGGCTACCCCGGCCGCGACATCGACGAGCCGTTCATGGAGTTCACCTACGACGGCGTCGGCTACGACGGCTACCTGGACACGTCGGTGGACAACCAGCGCTGGGGACTGGCCACCACGACCGCCGAGACCATGGCGTTCCGCGCCGGCGACCTGATGCCGCACGACGTGATGGCCTCCGACGCCGCCCGCGCGACCCGTGAGCAGCCGGACGCACGCGCCAACACCTTCGCCAAGGGCAAGACCCTCATGCGCCAGATCGTCTCCTATGGACAGTCGATCGGCGTGGACGTGGTGCTGGGCACGGATTTCGATCTTGTCCCCCTGCCGCTCGCCGAGGCCGGCTGCGACCCGCTCGCCGAGCCCACCCTGACCGCGCGGATCGACGACATCATCGCCACCTACCCGACGCTGCGCTACCTGCAGCTGTACTACAGCGAGTCGCACCGGGTCACCACCGAGCAGGCGATCGCCGCCTATCTGTTCGTGCACTCCTACCTGGCCACGGTCGCCCCGGAGGTCACCCTGATCACCGGCTCGTGGTTCCAGGAGGAGCGGTTCGGCGACATGATCGCCGAACTGCCGGACGACATCGTGCTGTCCAGCCTGCTGCCGCACGACATGACGGTGAAGCCGGAGTGGGCCGCGACCGTCGCGGCCGGCCGGCAGGCGTGGGCGGTGCCGTGGGTGGAGATCGACGGCGGACTGTCGGAGCCGCAGCTCGCGGTGCGCCGGATGAGCGAGCAACTGCCGGCGCTGCGGGACGCCGGCGTGCAGGGCGTGATCGGCATCCTGTGGCGGGAGCAGGCGGTGGAGGCCAACGTGGCCTACCTGGCCGCGGACGCCTGGCAGCCGGCCGGCACCCGGCTCGACCCGGCCGAGTTCTACCGTGACTACGCGACAGCGCTGGTCGGCGAACCGGCGGTCGGGCCGGTCCTCGAGCGGATCGAGGACGCCGGCGTCTACGGCGTGTGGACCACCACGAACCAGTTCCCGGCGATGCCGGAGCCGGACGGCGAGACCACGCCAGAGTTCGGCACGTGGTTCTTCAGCGGCTGCCCGCGCTCGCCGGAGCGGGCCAAGCGCTGGGCCGACCTGCACGCGGCCCTGCTCGCCGCCGGCAAGTCCGTCGTGGAACCGAAATACTCCTACGAGCTGGCGTACCTGCTCGGCACGGCCGAGTGGATGCGCCGCTACTGGCAGGCACACGGCGAGGTCCCGGCGGCCACCGAGATCGAGGACCCCGTCGCCGCGTGGCGGGCGCTCGGCGACAGCGGCTTCGGCCAGGCGATCGCCGCCTACGCGGACCTGGTGCGGGACTTGACCGGCCTCGGCGGCCTTGTCTCGGCGGCGGGCGGCCGCTGGTACTACGCCGACCCGATCGCCGACCCCATCAGGGTCAACGAGCAGTTCCACATCTTCGCCGGCCGGATTCTGTCCAAATTGGACGTGTCGCCACCGGAGAAGCTGCGCGCACACAGCACTCCGGACGGCGCCGTGCTGACGTGGACCGGAACCGCACCCGGCTACCACGTGTACCGCGACGCCGAGCGCCTCACCACCGAGCCGGTCACCGAACAGCACCACCGAGACGTGTTCGACGGCGTGGCAACCTACCGGGTGACCGCGGTAGGTTGCCACGCCGTCGAACACGTCTCGGTGG